>WNFI01093105.1_pt1 | contig 12103 bp, 14 predicted proteins | sample 5400471 | NCBI WGS metagenome assembly WNFI01 (sample SAMN13153348, study PRJNA577476) | soil metagenome | isolation source: 100 cm saprolite on Douglas fir-dominated hillslope | place: USA:California | collected 2013-09-17 | reverse complement strand
ATCCACCAACCGCTGATCAGCGCCTATGTGCATGGCGGCGGGCCGATCATTATCGGGAAGGTTTTTCCCTTTGTCTTCATCACGATCGCGTGCGGCGCTATTTCCGGGTTCCACGCCCTGGTCGGCTCCGGCACCACCCCGAAGATGATCAAAAATGAAATGGACATACGCCCGATCGGTTACGGGGCGATGTTGATGGAAGGCTTGGTCGGGATCACGGCGCTGGTCGCTTGCTGCGCACTGTATCCCGCTGATTATTACGCGATCAACGTCGCACCCGCAAAATTTGCCGGGCTGGGGATGACGCCGGTCAACTTGGCGCTATTGTCCCAACAGGTGGGGGAAAACGTGGCGGGCCGCACGGGCGGCGCGGTTTCTCTGGCCGTGGGGATGGCGCAGGTGTTCACGGCGCTCCCCGGGATGGCGCGCCTGATGTCGTATTGGTACCACTTCGCGATCCTCTTTGAAGCGCTCTTTATCCTGACCACGATCGACGCCGGGACGCGCGTCGGACGGTTCATCCTGCAGGAATTTCTCGGCCGGGTGTATAAGCCGTTCGAGCGCACCGATTCCATTCCCGGCGCGATCCTCGCCAGTGTGCTCGTCGTGGGGGCGTGGGTCTTCTTTATATTGACCGGGAGCGTCTCCACGATCTGGCCCATGTTCGGGATCGCCAATCAATTGCTGGCCGTGATCGCGCTCTGCGTGGGGACCACCGTGCTCATCCATATGGGCAAAGCGAAATACGCCTGGATCACGTTCTTGCCGATGGCATTTGTCGCCACGACCACCCTCACGGCTGGGTGGCAAAGCATCTGGAATAACTTCCTTCCCTTGGCGAGCCAACCCGGAAAGATGTTCATCGGCTATCTCAACGCCGGACTCACATGCGTCATGATGGGCTGCACCCTCGCGATCATCGCGATTTTCATCCATAGATTCCTTCCCCCTTTGTGGGGGAAGGTGCAGGATAGGGGGTGGGTTTGTCGCCGGAGACCGTTTATGCGACAATCGAGCGGCCGTTAAAGATAGAGTGCCGGCAAATTAATCCATGACGACGTCTGCTCATAAAAAAAACGGATTCTGGGACCGCTTCCGCAGGCAATTCTTTGCGGGATTGGTTATCTTTTTACCCCTCTGTCTGACCGTTTATTTCATCCGCCTGTTTTTTCTGCTGATCAGCCAGGCGCTATTTCCCCTAGTGACCCATCAAAGGTGGGTTCCGATCCCGCCCGCCGCCATCCGCCCGATCAGCTTCGTGTTGATCATTGTGATCATCTGGTCGATCGGATTGATCGCCTCCAATTTCGCGGGCAAGCAGTTTGTGTCCGGGCTGGAATGGATCATTCACCAAATTCCGTTTTTCCGCGGACTCTATGAAGCGATTCAAAAGATTACCGAGGCGTTTTTCGGACCGCAAACCATTTACCAATCCGTCGTTTTGATAGAATATCCGCGCAAAGGGGTTTATACATTCGGGTTTGTGACCAACCACATGTCGGGGAAGGTGTTTCAGTCGTCTGAGCCGCATCTATGCGTCTTTATTCCTACAGTGCCCAATCCGACATCTGGCGTCCTGCTCTATGTGCCTGAATCCGAGACGATCCCGTTAAATCTGTCGATCGAAGAAGTCATTAAAATCCTGGTTTCGCACGGCTTTGTGCCGATTGGAGACCGTGCGGTGTCCGCGAGGTAAGACCTTATGTTCAGTCCGATGGCATTACAGCAGATGTGGGAAAGGGCCTGGCCGATCATCTCGGTCCTACTGGCCTGTTCCGTCTTATCCGGAGCGATCATTCTCGAGCGATGGGTCAGCCTAACGCGCGCTAATTTCAGCCGGGAAACGCTCCTCGCCAAATTGCAGAAGTTGCTCGCGGACAACCGCATCGATCAGGCCGTGGATTACTGCGAAGGCTTGCATAAACCCATTGGGAAAGTGATGGGGGCGCTCCTCGAGTTCGCGCAGCAGAACCGCTCCTCAGATCGCGAGCGCTTGGAACGCCATGTGGACCGGCTGATCCGCAAAGAGACCGCTCATTTCATGCGCTACCTCACCGTTCTCGGGACCATCGGCAGCGTCGCCCCCTTTGTGGGGTTGCTCGGCACGGTCGTGGGGATCATTCACGCGTTTCGCGCGATCTCTGAAAATGCCGGCGGCGGGCCTGGCGTCGTGGCCAACGGCATCGCCGAAGCGCTCATTACCACCGCGCTCGGGTTGTTTGTGGCGATCCCGGCCGTAGTGGGGTACAACATGTATATCCGCAAAATCGAACGTATTTCCCAGGACATGGAACTGGCATCCGAAGAAGTGATCGACTGGTGATTATTTTCATGGTGATGACGCCGTTCCTGGTCCAGCAGCAAGTCCGCGTCAATCTTCCGCAGTCGGTCTCCAGTAACGAAGCGCCCGATCGCCCGATCGTCATCACGATCCAAAAAAATGGAGAGATGACGCTGAACGGCACGGCCGTCGCCTCTAGCGCGTTGGAAAGCAGCCTTAAATCGCTTTTGGGGAAGAATCAAGACCGGGCCGTCATGATCCAGGCCGACCGCGACCTGGCGCTGCAGCAAGTCGTGACGGTGATGGATATCGCCAAGCGGCTGCAGGTGGTCAAGCTCGGGATATCCGTTCAGCAACCGAAGTAACCACCTGTCACCCCGGCAGGCCGTAAGCCGGGGTCCAGAGGTAGCAAAAACTTGCGTATGCAGCCCCCAGCGATGCGAGTCGGAGGCTGGCTACTTGGGTTCTGAGGGAGGGATCAGTTTTTTGAGTGTCTCGATCAAGGGCGGCAAGTCCTTCTGTACCGTATTCCAAATCACTTGCAGGTCAATATCATCGTAATCATGGATCATCACATTGCGCAGGCCAATCATCTGTTCCCACGGAATGTCCTTCAGGGTTTCCTGGGTGGCGGGAGTGACCCGTCGTGCCGCTTCGCCGACCACCTCTAAGCGGCGAATCACAGCGTCCTGGCATTGAGGGTCCGCGAAAAACGACTCATAGGTTCGCCCTCGAACGTAGTCTTGAGCGGCTTGGGCAGCATTCAGTATATCGAGGAGGGAGCCCGCGTCACGCGGCGGCAGCATAGATGGGGTAGGCAGAGTCCAAGATTTCCTTACGTCGGAGATAATTCCGGCTGTTCTCAATACCCCGGCGGCTCACCAGATCCACTGGACGGCCGAAAAAGCGTGACAGCTCTTTTTGCATTCGGACCATGTCAAAAAGGGTTGGATGCGATTCCGGCTCAAAGCTCACGAGCACATCCACGTCGCTTTTTGATGAGAAATCCGCGCGCAACGCCGAGCCAAAGAGCGACAGTTCTTTGACGCCCCAGCGCTTGCAGAATTGGGCGATCGCAGCTTTATCAATGGTGATCTGTGGACTCATGGATTAATTAAGCTCTGGCGGTTGAGGTTGCTTCGCGGATTTCATATGCCCTCGAATGAGTTATTATGCAATTGATCTGGAGTCGTCGTTGCCTGCCGGTGGACCGGCGGGTGGTGGAGAGGCGGCCGAAGTAGCTACCAAGTTGCCCCCTGCTCCCCCAGTTGTGGAAGAACGTAAACTTCCCGCCAAAGAAGTGATCCGGGTCAAAGGAAAGCCCAAGAAACCCCAACCCACACCCAAAGTCGCAAAGAAGCACGGGTTGAACCTGAAAGCGGCCTTGGCGGTGTTGGACGGCCAGGGAAAAGCGTCAGTGGGACGGGGTGGCCTCCCGGGAGCCGGCGGGTCCGGGATCATGGCGGATGCAGGCCCGGCCTTTCCTTATCCGTGGTACTTGAAGGCGATCGCGGACCGTTTGAACGCACAATGGCACCCCCCGCAGGATTTTCAAGAGGATACGTTGTGCCAAGTCGCCTTCGTCATTCATAAGGATGGCCAAGTGAGTGATTCGCGTGTGGAAAAAGCATCGGGGGACGCGACATTCGATCAGTTGGCGCAGCGCGCCGTGTTGTATTCCAATCCGCTGCCGCCGCTGCCGGCCGGTTTTCCGGACGAGACGTTGCGGGTGCATATGAAGTTTGTGGGGAAACCATTGTAGCCGTCATCCCCCGCGGTCGTTAGCGGGGGATCCAGGACTGGATTCCCGCTTTCGCGGGAATGACGGAGGGAGAAGGAGATAAAACCATGGGAAATATTGGACTAGCCGAACTCGTCGTGTTGTTGGTGGTGATCCTGATTCTTTTCGGGCCGGGCAAATTGCCGGAAGTCGGCAAAGCCCTCGGTAAAGCGGTCGGTGAATTTCGCCGCGGTCTCCGGGATGGCTTGGATGACAAAGAATCCGCCGCCAAGACCGATTCTTCCTCGAAACCCGCTTAACGGTTCCTGAAACCATGCCGTTTGTCTGCAGCGTTTTCGCGGGGATCTATTTGTTCCTCATCTTCCTGTTGTCCCTCTACGGGTTGCACCGCTGCTGGATTCTGTATCTCTATTTCCGCTATTACAAATGGGCAGCATCCGCACCGCCGGTAGCTCCCGCGAGCGCGTGGCCGCAGGTCACCGTCCAACTGCCGGTTTATAACGAGCGCTATGTGGTCGAGCGGTTGATCGACAGCGTCTGCGCGCTCGACTATCCGCGCGAGCGGCTCGACGTTCAGGTGCTGGATGACTCGACCGATGATACGCGCGAGATCGCTGCCGCCAAAGTCCGTTCCCTCCAGGCGCAAGGTTACACCGTCAGTCATTTGCACCGTTCGAACCGCGTGGGATTTAAAGCTGGAGCGCTCGAGGCGGGTCTCCACCAGAGCTGCGGCGAATTCCTGGCGATCTTCGACGCCGATTTCCTGCCTCCCGCCGACTTCTTGAAAAAGACGATCCCCCATTTCCGTAACCCTCAGATCCTTCTTCAATTTCAACGGGACCGCCGGCATATGGCGGCGCGACGCGATCACCTCGTCGGGAGGGTGGCAGCACGATACCCTGACGGAAGACCTCGATTTGTCCTACCGCGCTCAGATGCAGGGCTGGCGCTTTGTTTTCTTGCCGAACGTGGTGTGCCCGGCGGAACTTCCTGTCGATATCAATGCGTTTAAGACCCAGCAGCATCGCTGGACGGTCGGCGCGATCCAAACGGCCAAAAAAATGCTGCCCTCGATCTGGCGCAGTGACTTGCCGCTGAAAGTCAAAGTGGAGGCCACCTTCCACTTAACCGCGTGCGTGGGGTATATGTTGATGGTGGCGGTCTCGCTGCTGTTACCGCTCAGCCTTTATTTCCGGACCCAGGTCCACTGGCCGGTCATGGCGATCGTCGAGCGGATCGCGCTCGTCGCCACCTCGGCGTCGGTGATCGCCTTCTACACCGTCTGCCAACGTGAATTGCATTCGGACTGGAAAATGCGGATCCGTAACCTGCCGATGATGATCTCCGTCGGCGTCGGCATGTGCATCTCCAATGCCAAAGCCGTCGTCCAAGGGGTTATCGGGCACCACTTTGAATTCCATCGGACACCCAAATATTCCGTCGCGGCGGGAGATTCCAGCTGGAAGGTGAAAACATACCGCTCCGGCAGTTCCTTCGCCGGACTGACGGAAATGGCTTTCGCGGGGTACTTCCTGATCGCGACGGGCGTCGCTTATAGCGCACGCCAATGGGGCAGCCTCCCCTTCATCGCGCTTTTCTGCTTCGGATATACCTATGTAGCTCTCCTGACGGCCATGCATGGGACGTCATGGGGACGCATCCTGAAAGACTAAGCCTTACTTTTTTGAGTAGGTGGCGAAGGAGTTGGGGGTTTCCCAGAGCGTGACGGAGCTCACCGGGAGGCCTTTTCGGCGCGCCACTTCATAGATGAGGTGGGCGATATTTTCAGCGGTGGGATTGGTCTTAAGAAGGTAAAGCGGCTCGCCTGCTTTTTCAAGCGCGCCGCGCAGCGGATCTTTTTCATGCAGGATCATGCGGTGGTCCAACGTCTGGTCGATCCAGGCCTGCAGGATCTGTTTGATCTCGTTAAAGTCGCGGACCATGCCGCGGGAATCGAGCGTGGCCGCGCTGATCTGGACCTCGACTTTGCCGTTGTGGCCGTGAAAGTACCGGCATTTTCCGGCGTATTTCAGCAGGCGGTGGCCGTAGCAGAAATGGATTTCCTTGGTGACTTGAAACATGCGTGGATTATACAAAGCTAACCGGATTGCCGTTCTCGTGAGCGGAGGCCTCGATAGCGCCGTGCTCGTGGGGGAACTGGCGCGGCGGTACTCAGCCGTATATCCGCTCTATATCCGCCAAGGACTGGCCTGGGAAGGTGTGGAGATCTATTGGCTGCGCCGGTATCTCGCGTCGCTGCGAAACCGGCGCGTCCTGCCGGCCGGCCGGCGTCAAGGCGGCGGTGTTCTGCGCGCTGCATAAGATCCCCAAAATCGCGCTGGGTTCGTTAGGGCACAATCCGTTCCCGGACGCGACGCCCCGATTCTTCCGGCTTTGGTCGAAGACGCTCGGGCTCGGCTTGCACTCCCCGCTGGCGATCCAGACCCCCTACCGCGCCTTGTCCAAAGTCGATGTCGTCAGGCGAGGGAGAACGTTTCCCTTGGCGCTTAGTTTTTCCTGTATCGCCCCGGTCGGCCGCAAACACTGCGGGCGGTGCAATAAATGCGCGGAGCGACAGAAAGCCTTTCAAAAAGCAGGAGTCGAAGATAAAACCACTTACTCCCTCGCCCGCGCGAAGCGTGGGAGAGGGCGGGGGTGAGGGTACATGGCTAGACTGGATCAGAATAAACGTGGGTTTGCCAGACATCTACGCCGCGAACAGACGGATGCTGAGAAAGCATTGTGGAAGCTCCTTCGATCTCGCCAGTTGGAGAACTATAAATTTCGACGCCAACACGTAATTGGGCCATTTATTGTTGATTTTTGCTGCCTAAATCCGAAGATTGCTGTTGAATTAGATGGAAGTCATCATGTGGATAATAAGGCATATGACAAAACTCGCACCGAATTTCTGCAGGAAAAGGGTTTTGAGGTTATACGGTTCTGGGATAATGAAGTGTTGAAGGAATCTGAAGCAGTGATATCACGCATCCTGAGTGCCCTCACGTCTTCCTCTTCTGAAAGTCCCATCGCCCGGCGTAAGCCGGGAGAGGGCGGGGGTGAGGGCGCAATGAATTTGAGTCAATTGGATAAAGTGGCTGTGCCCTCATCCCAACCTTCTCCCATCCTGCGGACGGGAGAAGGAGTTAGATGAAAACGAAAGTTGTGTTTTTCGATGCGGGGGGGACGCTGTTTCGGCCCTATCCGTCCGTCGGCGATATTTATGCGCGGGTGGCGTGGGGGCATGGTGTGGACGTCGAACCGGCGGATATTGAAAGCCGGTTCCACGACGCCTGGCACGCGCGCAACGGCTTGGTTTCCTTAACCAGCTTGACCAATGAGAAAATCGAACGGGAGTGGTGGCGGGAGCTCGTCAAAGAGGTATTTCTGAACATCGGGACTTTCAAAGACTTTCCGGCTTTCTTTGACGAACTCTATGATCGCTTCGCCCAAGCCGAATGCTGGCGCTTATTCGATGACACCCGGCCGCTCCTGGATCATTTGAAAAATGCCGGCTATCGCATGGGCATCATTTCCAACTGGGACCACCGGTTGTTCTCCATCGTTAAGGAGCTGGGGCTGAGCCCTTATTTTGCACAGGTCTTTGCCAGTTCGGCTGTCGGTATCTCTAAGCCGGGGAAAGGCATCTTTCAGAAAGCGGTCGAGACGTTCGGCATTCAACCGAAGGAAGCGCTGCACATCGGAGACAGCGTCGAGGAAGATTATTACGGCGCGCAGCGAGCGGGCCTGCAGGCGATCTTGCTAGACCGCCCTCGCAAGGCCTATAATGGCATCGTTCGAATCGATACCCTTCAGGACCTCATACCACTTTTTAATGATCAAAACTCGCGCCACGCTCGCTCCTGAGCCGGTCGTCCTCCTCGAGAACGCCTTTCAACGCCCCTACGATAACGCCGTCGCCACCGCGCGGACGTGCTATTCCTCCAAAGTCATCAGCGCGGACGACGTTTCCAAAGACGAGGCGACCGGGGCCCGCCGCGATGCGATCGCCCAGTCCACCTACAAGGCGGGGCACCACACCACGATCCAGCACGCGACCTTCCAGTTCGTCTTAGACAAAGTCTCCCGGCAGTTTATCTTGTCGTTCCTGCACAGCCATCCGTTTTATAACTCCGAGCAAGTCAGCCAGCGCTACGTCGAAATGAAGCCGGAGAATTTCACGACGCCTGCGCTCCAGGAAGATCATGTCGCGGAATACACCCTGGCGATCCAGGAGCTGATGGACGCGTATCACCGGTTGAGCGAGCTGCTCGAGCCGACCGTGGTCCAGGAGTACAAGCGGTTGTTCCCGGCTCGGAACCCCGAAGAAAAACGCTGGAAGAGCGCGATCAAGAAGCGCTGTCAAGAAGTCGCCCGCTATGTCCTTCCCGTCGCGACCCACGCCCATCTCTATCACACCATCAGCGGGCTGACCCTTCACCGCTATAACCGGTTGAGCCGCCAGTTCGATGTGCCGGATGAACAACGGATCGTCATCGACAAAATGGTCGCCGCGGTGAACGCCTTCGACCCGGATTTCTTCAAATTCATCGAAGACCCACTGCCGCTCGAACAGACTTTGGAATTCCAGATCCTGCAGGGGTTTGATGAAAGCCTGCGGTGCTGCTGGCCGAAGGCCTTCATAAAGGAATTCGACCGCGAGTTGGGGGGGTATACCTCCAAGATGATCGACTATAAGGTAAACGCCGAGCGGGTCTTGGCCCAGAGCGTCCGGAGCGTCCTGGGCGTCCCCGAGATCGCGCTGCCGGACGATGACGCCATCGACCAGGTGCTGAGTCCCGCCAAGAACCCCTATTTCTCGGAATCGTTGAATCTAACGTCCCTCAGCAAGCTGACGCGGACCCTGGTCCACCCCCACTTTACCTTTAAGAAGAAGATCTCCCATACCGCAGACTCCCAAGACCAACGGCACCGCATGACTCCCGCCTCCCGCCCAATCCTCGTGCGGCAAGTTCTGTGGGACGAGCCGGAGTATATCGTTCCTGTCCTCATTCAGGAAACCCCTGCGGCCTTGGAGTTCTATCAGCAGACCATGAAGCGGCTTTGGAGCCATATGAACCATTTGATCAATGGAGGGGAGAGCGAAGCCAATGTCAGCTACCTCCTGCCCAACGCTTTCCCGGTCCGGTTCGAGGAATCGGGCGACCTATTGAACTTCCACCATAAATGGACTCACCGCCTGTGCTACACCGCCCAAGAGGAGATCTGGAAAACCTCCCAAGAAGAAGTCCTTCAAATACAGCGCGCCTTCCCTCGGATCGGTAAGTACTTCGGCGCCCCCTGCTGGATGCGCAAGGAAGCGAATGTTAGGCCTTTTTGCCCGGAAGGCGACCGCTACTGTGGCGTCACCGTCTGGAAACTCCCCGTCTCCCAATACACTCGACTGATCTAAGACCAAGGGCCCATAAAAACTCTGTAACCATTAGACCCTTAAAATTGTCCTTTGGACACCTTGACTGATTTGCTGTTGTGGCATAAAGTAAGCAGGCACATGCTTCACAACCCGGCTGACCCACCACAATATGCCGGGTTGCCCGCCCTGGGGAGGGGCAAAAGGCAGCCTAAACAGTCAAAGCCCCGCCACGTAGTTTAAGCATCTAATGGATTTCGTCTATTTTTAGTACCGTTTTTTGCATAGAAAATAAACGATGTTAATTCATGTAAATTCTTTACTTGACTTGAGGGTCTTTTGGCGATAGGAATGAGCATTAAGAGCTATGTTTAAATTAACACTGAGTTTACGCAAAATTCATATGTCCGTAACACAAGCAGTGTACACTCATGTCATGAAAGAGACGCGCATGAATGGGTGGAAGACAGCAGCTCTAGTCGGTGTTTTGACTTTTCAAGTCACCCGCATTACGTGGGCATCCAGCCCCGGAACGACCGGAGCGGAAGTCCTTAAGATAGGAGTAGGCGCCCGCGCCATCGCGATGGGAGAAGCCTACGCCGCGCAAGCGGATGATATCTCCAGCCTATATTGGAACCCCGGAGGCCTGGCCCTGATGCAAGAGCGCCAGGCTTCCTTTATGTATGACCAGATGTACCAGGGACTTAACTATTCTAACGGCGCGATCGGAATTCCCTTGGAAAATGGCGCCGTTGGGGGTAGTGTATCTTACCTGGGATACGGCAATATCGATGGCTACGACAAAAACGGAGCAGCGACCGGCAACCAAAGTGCGCACAGTGCTGTGGGGACCATGGGCGCTTCGTGGCTCGGGAATCAGTGGTCCTTGGGAGCGACGGTCAATGGGATCCAGGAAAAGCTCGCTGATGAGACAGCTAACGGCGTCGCCTTTGATGTGGGGGGAACGATTATCTATCCGAAGCCGGTGTTGGGGGGGACGCTTCGTTTGGCAGCGGTAGAGCGGCACATGGGTTCCGGGATGAGCTTCCTGCAGCAGAAAGATCCCATGCCCACCGAATTTCGCGCCGGTATCGCAGCGGTTCAAATGATGAATAAGAAATTAAACGTTTCCTTTGACTATGCAATGCCGCGCGCCGATGACGCGACGATTCAAGGCGGCGCGGAGTACTGGCTGGTTCCTTATTTGGCCCTCCGGGCCGGTTATATCTCCACCAAGTATGAAGGTTCGGGCATCCGCACCGGGGCGGGCATTCGCGTGAAAGGGTTTTCGTTCGATTATGCCTACGCCAGCGGCGGCGAGCTCGGGATCATCCACCGGTACGAAGTGTCGTTCCGCTTCGGCGAACCGCGGCCGATCTTGAGCGCGGAAGAATACCAGATTTTGAAGGAAGCCAAAGCGGCGATGCGGCAGGGTCGGTATGACCGCGCCGTGCTGCTGTTCGACTCGTTGATCGAGATGGAGCCGCATTACCGGCCGGCGCGCCGCATGATCAAGACGGCGATGGCAGGCATGGAAGGCCAGCAGAAGGATATGCTCGCCAAGCAGGGTACGGTCTACGATGTGGGCAACGCGCATACCGCCAAGAAGTCCACGCTTCCGGACTTGGATGATTTGCAGCAGCTTCTTGAAGTCGGACAGACCAAGTCGGCGCAGGTGATCCAGCCGCTGCCGCAGGGTCAGCAAGCGCCTTCGAACGTCGTCAAACCCACGGAGCAACAGCAATGATAAATAAGCGCTTCCTTATCGCATTGGGTTTGTCACTGAGTTTGTCGGGTATTGTGCATGCCATTCCGTGCGACGGGGTGACCACCTGTGAACGTCCGAATTTCGATGGTTCCACGCAAGCCGGTTGGACTATCAGCGCCAGTGGCGTCTCCGGTATCAAAACGCTGGTCTCCGTTGGTCCTACGGGTAATACTGTAAACAGCCAATACTATTTCGGTGTCAGTAATACGAATTTGGGAGCCACCGTTGCCAATGGAGGATTTACACCGGGAGGATCAGGCGCGCGGGTGATCAGTACCGCGTTCGCGTCGAACGGCAGCCAGACTCCGTCTAATACAGTGTTCGGCGGCGCGGTGCAGCAGATCTTGGGTGGGACGTCGTATTTCTTCTATTCACAGGCCTGCCCCAGCACCAGTGGCATCTATAATTCAGCAGGGTGTTCCGCCTGGACGCTCATTGGAAATACATCGACCTTGGCGTATCCAACCTCTGTTTTTTCTGCTCCTGCGGCGCCTGCGGATGCGACAACCAACAGCATTATTTCGCATACCAATGCTCCTGCCGACGACCAATCTAATATCTCTTTGATTCGCTACGATATTCATGATCTTCTCAACGCGGCGAACAATCAGACCTTGGCCCCAATTGGTTTTGGTGGGGCCAATGGCCCCCACACAATTAATAACTCGATGTACACGACCGGGGGCGGTTTCAAACCGAACGTGAAGTATGAATACCTTGGAAAGGTTGTTTACCCCTTTAACGTGGATGTTCCCGCGGCCGGTGAAACCGTGGGTCCGTTCTGGACCACCCCGGTAAATCCCAGCAACGTGTCCGTTAGCAATGTGACGCACTGCTCTGCCGATATCACCGCTCGGAATACGGGCAGTAGCGTACCCAATCCGAGGTATACCAATTATCAATTGTGCGCGGACGGCCTTTGCGCACCGGCGGCCGCTATCT
>WNFI01030648.1_pt1 | contig 12103 bp, 16 predicted proteins | sample 5400471 | NCBI WGS metagenome assembly WNFI01 (sample SAMN13153348, study PRJNA577476) | soil metagenome | isolation source: 100 cm saprolite on Douglas fir-dominated hillslope | place: USA:California | collected 2013-09-17 | reverse complement strand
CTATCTGGCGGCCCATCCTGACCTCAAGGCCATCGGAACGCAGCACGGTCAAATCACCGCCATCTTGCCCAAGATCCTCAAGGACGCTGGCAAGAAACCGGGTGACGTCGTGGTGGGTGGTATTGATCTCGGTCCGGATGTCATCGCCGGAATCAAGGCTGGCTACGTTGTAGCGAGCTTTGACCAAGTTCTGTACCTCCAGGGCTGGGACCCAGTACAGCAAATCTGGTTGACTAAAAAGTACCTCATCCCCGGGTTACACCAGGACACGGGTGTCGGAGAAGTCACGCCAGCGAACGTCGATACCATTGCTCCCCTGATCGAGCAAGGCATCCGTTAGAGCAAGGAACCGGCTTTTAGTCAGTTGATCGACTACGAGGACTGCGCACGCCCTGCCAAAATAGCGGGGCGTAGTTTTTTGATACTTCGGTTATAAACCCAAGGGGTCGCCTCAAAGACTAAAGTAACCAAAATATTTTCAGTGGTATCACATCATCCACACGTTGATTGGACCGAGCGCTTCAACGCCTAAATTGACCTATCCTCGTTCCACCGAGTAACGCAAGGACAGTTGGCGGTCGTGCGACTATCTTGACATTGAGTCATTAAAGACGCGTCGGACAGTAAACGGGGTCGATTATTTTTCCTAACCCGGAAGCTTAGCGGCGAGAACGTCGACCATTTCGATCTGAGGCGGCTCTGCGAAAAGTTCGGAAGCCCTCGCTTTTAGTGCCGCAGCGACTTGGCCGGCGAGATGCGCTTGGCGCCCTGCATCGTCCGGAAATGCGTCGAAGATACCAAAGGTGGATGGTCCCAGTCGGATAGCAAACCAAGTCGTTGTCGCCGGTTCATCTTCGACAATCGACAGGCCTCCGCGAAGGAACCTTTCCACCTCTGCTTCCTTTCCGGGTTTGGCCTCCAGGCGCACCAACAACGCGACATTAACATTTTGTTTCATTTGGATTTTGAATTTGTAGGTAGCTTCTCGGATGAGCTGGCGTTAGCCCGATCCGGTCGGGCCTGGTACTGAAATGGCACCGGATCGTTCCCTCTCACTGCTCGTAGTTCTCAACAATCTCCGGCGGCCGCACATGCGCCTCATTTGGATTACGTCCGATCTCCCGCAACGCCTGGCGCTGCCGCAACAGGTTCCAGCACTGATCCAACTCGATATTGATTTTCGCTAGTCGCGCACGATCGGCATCAGTGCGCGCCTCGTGTTCGAATAGGCGATGTTCCTCCGCCGCGAGGCGCTGGATAACTTTGAGGACCGATTGATCATCTGCTTCGTCTTTCATAATGATTTGCTTTCCCTGAACATGGTGTGCCGCTGATGGATCCCAAACATGATCTTACCTAAAATATGGCCGGCCGCTAGCTGCTCATCCGCCTTGTTGCTTCCGCGATCCCGATCATGAAAGCACGCGCCTGGGTCTCGGAGAGCGGAAGTCACATGCCGATGATTGAAACGACCTAAGGGCGTGTTTGAAAAGTCCGATTGCGTCCGATGCGTCGGTTGTGTTTCTTAGGTGTCGATGGTGTTGCCTATGTGTCTTATGAATATGCTCTGTCTTACTGATCGCACGCGATCGCGTCGATCTTTCACTCCTCTCGCCGAAAATGCACGATGACTCAGAAGTTCCGCGTCGTCGAAGCCTCAAGGTCACTCTTCAGCAGTCGCTTATTCCGGTCGGGAAGGTTGTCTTTGCTAACCGGTTGCTCCTTGGCCTTTTCGTTGTCGCAATCGCCGCGTTTTTCGTCCGCCCAGCATATCCCGGCAGCGCCAAAGAGGACATAGTCAAGGGAATATCCGTCATTCTGGTAATAGCTGGAGTAATTCTCCGTGCCTGGGCTGCCGGTTGCGCCGGAAACCATACGCGCACATCAAATATCGAGGCTGGAAAGCTGGCGACGAACGGACCTTACGCCTTCGTGCGCAATCCGATTTATCTAGGAAGCATTGTCCTTGGAGTCGGAATGGTCGGAATCGTTGGCGATTGGCGATTATCGCCTCTGTGCGTTGGTACCTTCGCGGCGTTGTATTTCGTGATCATACCGGCGGAAGAGGAATTTCTACTGAGAGAATATCCCTTGGAGTACAAAGCCTACTGCAGGAATGTTCGCAGGCTCTTGCCGCGTTTCACGCCATGGACGGGAGCCGAGCGAAGATCGTTCGCCTGGCAACCCGCTCTGCGCGAATGGCAAACCGTCATTATTCTGGTCTCGATATTGGCTTTCTTATATGCCGTAGCGTTCTTGCGCGGCGTTCAACATTTCTGAGTGCCGCGACCCTATTTGGGCGCCACTCGGATAAGTTGAACCGATGTGAGTGGATGACTCGAAGTGACGCTACCGGAGACCCTTCAAACCGCGTCCCGCCTCTTCAAGAGCGTTTGGTGTGAGCTGGATATTGTTGAGTACGTAGAGCATGAAATGATCGATCGACATCGAGTGCCGGGGCGCACTCGTTTTCTTGGCCTCTTCTTCGCAACCTGCGCAGTGAAAAATAGGCTCTATAACCGTCCCTGGTTTTGGGTTAGGAGTACCTAGTAGCGCCACTCCGTTGGCGTGGTTCTCAATGACTCCTCCGCAGGAGTCACAGCGTATCTTTGGGCGTGCATGGCCTTCGTCATCTACCTGAAATATAAGTGCCATGAGCGTCAGACTACTGTCACATTGCGCGGTCAGCAAACCGCAGCGAACCTCAGCGAACGCCAACTTCCGACCGCAGCCAGATTGCATGAGGGGTTTCGCAGGCCTCATTCACTCTTTGCACACCTGAAAACAACGCCGAGAGCGCAGTCATCCCTGGGAACGGATTAGCGACCTGCAATCGCGAATTTCGGATTCCGCATTCCGCAATTGAATCGCTTAGGACTTGGCGGTGGGTTTGGCTGTCGCAGTAGGTGTCGCCGTCGAGCTCGGTGCCGGCGTCGAACCAGGCGTCGCCGACGGACTAGGAGCCGGCGTCGAACTCGGTGTGGCTATTGGGGTAGGCGTCGGACTTGGCTTTGGAGTAGATGCGGGTGCGGGTGTGACGGTAGGTTCCGGCGTCGGAGAATTTCGATGTTCTTTGTGTTTGGGAGGAGGTCTGTGGCCAGGCGGATGCTCGCGCCCGGGTGGACGTTCCGGGTGCTCCTCGGGCTCGGGTGGGCGTTGCCCAATGACCTCCAAAACGCCAATGAAAGAACAAAAGCCGGCGAATAAAGGGATCATCAGGATATAGAAAATGAATCTGTTCATCGTTCGCGAAGGGGGCCAGAGTAAGGACTCTGAAATCGCCAAAGCAAGCATTCGCTTTTGTACTGCCAGAACTACGATATCGGCTGGGAAATGCTAGACTAGCGCGAACAATGGAAATGCCGATTGAACTGGTCATTCGTCGCCGGTCTTCATCAGTTCAAACGTTTCAAACAAGGGAACCAGATCGATCACCTCGTTTGCTGCGCTCTTCAATCCGGTGCCCAACGTTTGTGCCGTAGCGGCTACCTCGACACGAATCCCACGCCGCCGCAGCTGCAAAGCTAGATGCGCAAAATCTGCGTCGCCGGTCACGAGAACAACGACCTCAGGCCGCATATCTACGGAGAGCTCGACCGCATCGATCGCCATCAAGACGTCCACATTTGCTTTGTAATGCTTGCCGTCACCCGGCGACCCTTCTTTTATTACCACGAGGAATCCGTTGGAGCGAAGCCAATGCAGGAACTTGTTCTTCTTGTCTCGTTCACTCTGCCACTCCGGCAATGGAGGAGGCAAGCCGGCGTAGATTACCATCTCAATTAATTCCCGTCCCTCGTCGGCGTTGACCAGGTGATCGCGGAGCCTCAGCCAGTCCAACTTTCGACCGAGTGCTCGAACCGAGCTGACGACGTTGGATTCATCCACAAAGACCAGGACCCTCGCAGTTCGCATAGAATTGGAATGTCTTCTCTCCTTTCGTTGGAGCAATTGAAAATAGATCACCTTGATCCAAATCTATGGTTTCGCCCAGTGATCTGGTATCTTCTATTCCATCATACAGACACTGAAGGATAGATCATGAATCAGCCTCCTCCCCCTAGCGCGATTTTAGAAACTTGTCTCTATGTAACGAATTTGACGAGGGCGCGCACTTTCTATGAGACGCTTTTTGGCTACTCCGTCATGGCAGCGGATGACCGTTTTTGCGCTTTTGAGGCTGGCCGGCAGCAGGTCTTACTTTTGTTCCTTCACGGGAGTGATCCGCAAGGTTCGCTGATGCCGTTTGGAACTATCCCGCCTCATGATGGCTTCGGCCCGGTGCATATTGGCTTTGGCATTTCTTCCGAGAGCCTGCCAGCGTGGCGCACGCGGCTTGCTGAGTATGGCGTTGCCTTAGAAAGCACCATCACCTGGCCCCGTGGCGGCACGAGCATTTACTTTCGTGACCCCGACGGACATCTGCTCGAGCTGGTTACACCTGGGATTTGGAGGATCTATTGAGGCGAATGATTCTGAGGCGCGCGCCTGGCGCCATGATAAACAAAGACGACTGCGGTTTGTGGTAGCGCTAACCGCGCAGCTCCGGATCAATTTCGAGGTTGCGCCGAAATCAGACGCTTCGTTGGGACAGTCGCCCCTACCGAAGAACACCGCGCCGCAGTTCCTGCAAGTGAACTACGGCGCGGGCTGCTCTGCTGTATGGGAATTTTATTTAATTTGTCTGCACTTCACTACGGGCTGAAGCCTCAATCGCTTCATCCCCACATAGATAGGACGATGGAAGCGTGGCGACTTGCGGAAAACAATGGGCGCAAGAAAAGACCGTAGTCACTTTCGGCGATCCGCGCAGTCGTTCACATTGACCCGAGCAACGCGAAGACCGTGAGCAGTTTGTTTCCGGAAGAAGGGAAACACGCCGCAGATCCATGAATGATCCGCGGCGCGCCTATGGTTTTCTGAGTGTGGCCTGGCTGGCCCCTATCCTCTATCATTGTCAGGATCGAGGGTTCTCCCGCAAGCATCCTCGTTCCTGCTCAATGGGAAGGTGCGTGGTCTTTGGTCGATTGCAGAAAAAACCTCACGCCAATAAAGAAGAACCTCACGCCAAGACGCAAGGGCGCAAAGAAAGAAACGGGAAAGGGAGACTCTGATTAACAACGTCCCGAAAGGGGCGCTTGGTCGGAGACGGCAGAAAGACCGATACTCCCACATGAATCCTCTATCTCTTTGCGTCTTGGCGTGAGGTTTTTCTTTATTTTCTTCGCCGTTGCGTTTTTGCGTGAGGTCCTCAGTTCTCGGAATATGCTGCTCGGCGCAATCGGTTCATGATGGCTTTGCCAACACCGATCTCGGGCACTGGCTCAACATAGATTCTCTCTAATGGTAATTGGTCAAATTCCCGAAGCAGCGAAAATAGCCGAGCAGCCGCCTCGGCCAGATCGCAGTCCTCGCTTAGTGATCGCACCACGCCAAAAGATTCCGGTCGCTGATTTTGTCCCCAGCAGAGTAGGCCCGACTTCTCCGAATGCTCGACCCGAATGCCCGGTAGGAGGAGGGTAACCGGCTTACTGGGGGCATAGTGGCTCGGCGTTTGGCCGGGTGCCGTGACTCTACCCGCAGCGAACTCTTCCACAACCGGGGCGACTTCCGCCAGCGCTTCTTCGGTCACCGGGCCGGGCCGAACAATCGCGATACGTCCATCCACCGGTCGGACAATCGTCGATTCAATTCCAAAAGCGGCCGGTCCAGCATCAACAATCAAAGCAATTCGCGATCCCAGTTCATCGAAGACGTGTTCTGCCCGCGATGGGCTTACCCGTCCGAAACGATTTGCGCTAGGCGCGGCAACCGGCCGATCGCTCCTCCGCATGATTGCCCGGAAAACCGGGTGCGAAGGCATCCTCAAAGCGACGGTCGGAAGCTCGGCTGTGATCAGGTCCAAAACTCTCTCACTTTTGGGTAGTAAAAGCGTCAAAGGACCTGGCCAGAATTTTTCCGTCAACGTTTCAATCAGCCGCCGATCTGCTGGATCCGGCCGAGCCAATTCCCACATCCATTTTAGATCTGCAAAATGGATAATAAGCGGATCGAAAGAAGGGCGCTCTTTAATCGCGAAAATCTTTGCTACGGCAGCCGCATTCAATGCATCTGCGGCAAGGCCATATACGGTTTCGGTCGGGATTGCGATCGGCTCTCCACGACGGATGCATTCGCTTGCTCGTTGCACCGCATCCGGATCGTTAGCTGCGACGATTTCTGCTTTCATCGACGATTGAGCACAACTAAGCCGCAAACGAAACTGACCTTGAACCAAACCGCGAATGGAGGGTCGCGCTCCGTAATTGCTCGACTATGCATCCGGCAGCGGAGCGCCTAGCACATCGGCGGTTTGGTTTTCACGAAAACTCTGTAAACGTTGTTTCAACTTTGGATCGATCAGCGAAAGAATCGCGACGGCCGCGAGCGCCGCATTTTTTGCTCCTGCCTCGCCAATGGCCAGAGTTAACACCGGGATGCCCGCTGGCATTTGGACAATGGAGAGGAGAGAATCGATGCCGTTGAGCGCTTGGCTTCTAACCGGTACACTCGGCCTCTTTGGCAAAGGAGGCTAATAAGTCTGGGGTCCGGTGAGCCGAAACGATTTTCTTGATCACCGGAATCTTGAACTCATGAAGATACTCGACGGCATGACGCATTGTTTCCCAGTCGGATTTACTACCCATAACGACTGCGACTCGAGCTGGAGAATCCATAAAAGATGAAAGCTCCATGGTAGCGATAACGCAAGACGTATCCGCTTGAGAGTTAGCATGTTGCAATGTGCTTGACGATTTTGGAAATAGCTCTATATGCTCGTCCCCCTGCTGAAGGAAACCGTTCCCGGAGGGACCTGGTCCCGATGGGGGCGGCCATTCTATTTGTTATGAGTATGGCTAAAGGCACTGTTAAGTGGTTTAACGAAAAGAAGGGGTTTGGGTTCATTGTCGACCCAGAAGTTGCTACTGATATCTTTGTTCACTTCTCCGTCATTCAAGCCGACGGATTCAAGACCTTGAACGAAGGTGAAACCGTCGAATACGAACTTTACCAGGACGAAAAAGGAGCAAAGGCACGAAACGTCGTTCGCGTACCCGCTTAAGTAATTGAGAGTTGCCCCCCAGGGTCGTCTTGGACGATGCTGGCTCCAATGAATTTTGTTTACCCTGATCGAAACGTTGTTTTGATTGGGTTCATGGGGACAGGTAAGTCGTCCGTCGGCCGAGAATTGGCCAGACGGTGGGGGTTTCGTTTTCTTGATACCGATTCGATTATCCGGAACCATTGCGGAAAATCGATTTCAGAAATTTTTTCTATTTTCGGCGAGCCATTCTTTCGCGATCAGGAGTTTGCTACCCTCACCAATTTGCTCCAGTGTCACCGGTCCGTCATTGCCACTGGTGGTGGCATCGTGATCCAACCACGGAATGTCGATCTGCTTGGTAAACTAGGCACTACGATCTGGTTGAAGGCCGATCAATCAACGATTCTTGAACGTGTTAGTAGAAACAAGAAGCGTCCGCTCCTGCAAACTACCGATCCCGAAGCTACCATCGCTCGACTGCTGTCCGAGCGCGGTCCGCTGTACGAGTCGGCTGCGGATCTGGTAGTGGACTCGTCCGGACTCTCTCACCATGAGGTCGCTGAAAAAGTGATTGCCGGACTCCAGAGCATTCAAGGATGAACTATGAAAGAGCAGGTTATACAACTCGCACACGAATGCGGATTCGACGCCTGCCGATTTACCACCGCAGCGGCGGCGACCCATCGATCCGATTATTTCGATTGGCTTGAGCACGGGTTACACGCCGATATGGGTTGGCTGGCCCGCTCGCCGGAACGGCGCAGCGATCCGCGCATCGTTCTCCCCGAATGCCGATCCGTGATCGTGCTGGCGTGCAATTATTATCAAGGAAATGATGTTCGTCAGCAAACCGGTCGATTTGCGCGGTACGCTTTCGGAAGTGACTACCATGACATCCTTCTTGACCGGATGGAACCGATCGCTGCCTTTCTGGAGAGACAGGGCGGAACACAGAAATGTTACGTAGACACCGGACCAATGCTGGAAAGAGATTTTGCGGCTTCCGCCGGGATTGGATGGCACGGTAAGAGTACGATGTGCTTGAACGAAAATCTCGGTACTTGGTTCTTTCTGGGAACCATTCTTACTACCCTCCCGTTTGCACCGGACACGCCCGCCAAGAATCGTTGCGGATCATGCACGAGATGCATCACAGCTTGTCCCACTCAGGCAATCACCGCCCCATATCGGTTGGATGCTCGCCGGTGCATTTCCTATCTGACGATCGAAAACAAAGGAGCTATCCCGCTCGAGTTCCGACGTCTGATCGGTGATCGGATCTATGGATGCGACGATTGCTTGGAAGCTTGTCCTTGGAACCGGTTCGCTCAAGTTAGTTCCGAAACGCGGTTTCGAATGCCAGGGTCTCTGCGGCGGCTGGAGCTACGCGATCTCGCCGCGCTAAATGAAGAAGAATTTCGGGAGCTATTCCGCGGCTCGCCCATCAAACGGATCAAGCACAATCGGTTTGTTCGCAATGTCTGTGTAGCCTTGGGGAATGTCGGAACTGAGGACGATTTGCCCATTCTTCGTGCCTTAACCCGTCATCCCGATCTACTGATTGCGGAGCACGCCCAATGGGCGGTAAACGAGATCGAGCACCGGGAGCAGCCGGTGGGACTCCAACGGTGAGCTGAGCGCTAGCTTGCTGATCTAATAGGAAAAATGTCTGGCCGCCCGGCCGGCCACCTCCGCTCTGCGAACCACGGCGCGCCCGCTATGGATAAGGCCGCGCCAAAGCGAAGCGACCGCGGCTGCTAGCCACTTGCGTTTCTGCCGGAACAGCTTAAAACTTGCTCCCTGCTCTTTGGCCGATGTGGCGGAACTGGCAGACGCGCTGGACTCAAAATCCAGTGACCGCAAGGTCGTGTGGGTTCGATCCCCTCCATCGGCATAAATTACTCAAAAACAGACACTTACGACCAACAGATCGGCTATTGAGCAGTGTTGACGGGTTTGCCGCAAGGTCGCTCCCAGAAATAGCCCATTGCACGTCGACGTAATTGCCCCGGCCGGAGCTACCCAAGACCCAACTCTGGAATTTTGGTTTGGTTATCTGACGATCATCGATACACCCTGCTCATCGCTTTCGGACCGTGCTGGGAGGGTGCTTACATTGATGCTTGGAGCCGCGGCGTTATTTAAAGCAAATTGATTTGCCTTCGGCATGCTAAGACTAGCAGGTTGGATGTCGTCTCCGGCGGAAGCTACAACTTTCGTTAGCGGCGCATCGTTTCGCATTGCTTATCCAATCGGACGCAGCCCGGCAGGGTTTAATAGAATAATAATCATTATTGAACGCCGAACGATTTGAAAAAACCGAACCCCTGAAAAAGAAGAATAGCTGGGTGTTCTCAATTAAGGTCAGCATACCTTGTCGGAAGGCGCCCGACATTTGTCATACACAAAAGCGGGCAGCAACACTTCGAGAAAGATATTGGAGAAGTACGTTGATGCGGGCGAAAACCTTCGAGCCCAAAAAACTAAAGCCATGCCTCGGACACTAACCATTGCTTTGATGACCAATCCTTCTCGCGGATCCACGTTCTATTTTCGACGCAAAGACTGCGAGTATTTCGACCGCACTTTCGATCGCTGTCGGGATATCCTGACCTGGACTCATTATGATGAAATCAAATGCGAAAATGTTTCGCATATCGCCGATGCCGATGCGCTGCCAGTGCGTAAGGGCGAGGTTGAAGTTTATCCGATTCGGATGATCACTCCCTCCCATTCCACGGCCTGAGCGCTTCCTGGTGACTCTCTCGCGTTGGTTACGGCACAGGCACTTTCCAAGTACAAGCCCCGAACGGTCTCAGCGCCACTCTCCCCGACGTCAAGTCTGTGGTCCTGGTTCGGCCGGGTTGCGCACGCGTTTGATAGAGCAACGAGTGGCTGGTTTGAAGTTTACGGCAACTTCCGACGCGCCCGGTGCTCAGTCTTTGAGCGATCGTCTTCTCATCGGCTGGAACCCTCGCGGCATCGCTGACCGTAGTCGATAATGCCGGGGTTAACGATCCCAACCCACCGACACGCACGATTACGGTACAACCCGACAAACTGAGCGCGAAAATCGCTCGCTCATTGGCGAATGCGACCGTCAAAGGCTCCCCTGGCGGTCACCCTCAGCGCTGCTGGCAGTACTGGCGGTCCGAACGCCTTCAGGTTTTGGCGTGGACATCGGAGGCCCGCCTCTGACTACGTCTACTGCGCCGCACCAAGTGCTAAAGGTTAGCGGTACGAGTGCAACTTTCATGTGGACTCCACGCAGCAGGCCAACGGCGTGCACACACTTTGGGTCAGCTGTACAGACGCCAACGGCAATTTCGGAAGCGCGAGTGAAATAGTAACCTAGCAAACTGAACGGATCATCGGGCGAAAATTCCAAAGCTGATCGGTCGTATTCCATTGCTATTATCGCCGCCATAGATCCCCCAGGCTTGAGAAATAGAATTCCGGACAGCGACTGTAACTCGTGCTCAAAAGTCCGTAGTATGAGACACATTCAAATTTACTCCCGACTCGTGGTAGACGTTCACCGTTTGTCTGATGGTGATCTGGTGGCAAAGGAGCGTTGGCAGCGAAGCGTCGTGATACCCCGGCCAGTTGGCGAGAACAGAAAAAGCAGGTGATGAGAACAGGAAGAAACCCATTGAAAGCACAGGAGGTTCTTGATGCTGTAAAGCGCTACGTAAGTGAGTCCGGAGATAACGAACGCCAGACCGCAAGCAAACTCGGCATTTCCCGCGTTACTTTATACAGGTGGCTCGCTGACAAAGTACAGCCGCACAAACGTCGGTTGGCGCAGGTTGCAGGTCTCCTAAGACGCATTGGATACATCTAACTTTCTCAATGGGTCGCATCTAAACGGGCAGCAGTCATTCTCGCCTAAAGCTCGAATGAAAATGACAAACGGCAGATAGCAGATAACAAATTTCCGCTACTGATCATAATTCCTGGGAAGCTCATGGGGAGACAGGGTTCGGTTTGGTGTACCCGTCGGTAAGGATCTTGAGGAAGTTCAGCAGGTCGTCCTCCTGTTGGACACTGAGCTGGAGATTGCCGACCTGGCCGTTCGACTCACTCGCTGAGGTTGCCTGAGAAGGTGGCACGCCCGTGACGTTCTGGATGTTCTCGAGAACCTCGGGCGGCGGGAAAAGCGGCGTGTAGCCGGACGGAGCGCCCTTGCGGAGATCGAAAGCGATCTCCTTGCCGCTGGCGTCCACCGCGATGTTTCGCTTATTGTAGAAGTGGATCACATCTTTGAGGCTCTTGAAGACGCCGTTGTGCATGTAGGCTTTCACGAAATCTGGCGACGGCCGCTTGTCTGTGCCGCGCATACTCGGCGCCTTGAAGAGGCCGCGGAACTGGGGGATGTCGCCCGGAACGTCCTTGTAGAATCTGGTCCCATCGGGCGCCGGATTGGGGTTGGCGCCCAGGCCGTAATCGATGTACTTGGTCCCAAGCGAATTATAACCGTGGGGATTAGATTCCTTGTCGGTCTGCTGGTAGTAGGGGTTCTCGACATTCTTTGGGACACCAATGTTCGCATAACAGTACATGGTTAGCGTGTCTTTACCCTGCGTGATCGCCTGTATTGCGGGTACTCCTGCGGACGAGTGGCACTGAAAGCATTGGCCCTGGCCGAAATACAATTGCCTCCCGCGTTCCTCGGATGCGGACAGCGTATACCGGTTCATCGCTGGCTTCCCATATTTGGATGCATCGTATTTCGAGCTGAACGCACAGACCGCTCCCGAGGACTGATAGGCAGCGAGTGCCTCACCAAAGAGTTCGTAGATCTGCTTCGGAGTGTACACTTGGAAGGCATCCTGGCCGTATACCTGCTTGAACAAGGCGGTATATGGACGGTTCGCGAGCTTCTGAACGAGGAGCGGTGAATATCCACCATTAGCGGGCGTATAGGGTCCCTCAGGAGTGTTGGCCATCTCGTTCGGATTGATGGGCGGTTGCAGCCCTTGCTTGGCGAGATCGGAAACGCGCCCATCCCAGAAATTG
>WNFI01529564.1_pt1 | contig 12104 bp, 15 predicted proteins | sample 5400471 | NCBI WGS metagenome assembly WNFI01 (sample SAMN13153348, study PRJNA577476) | soil metagenome | isolation source: 100 cm saprolite on Douglas fir-dominated hillslope | place: USA:California | collected 2013-09-17 | reverse complement strand
TGCGAATGGCGGCGGTGTGCCGCCGATGACCTACTGCTTGACGTGGCTCTTGACGTAATCGATGGCCTGCTGGACGTTGGTGATCTTCTCGGCATCCTCGTCCGGGATCTCGCACTCGAATTCCTCCTCGAGCGCCATCACGAGCTCCACGTTGTCGAGCGAATCCGCCCCGAGGTCCTCGACGAAGGACGAGTCGTTCTTGATGTCGGCTTCCGCCACGCCCAGCTGCTCGGCGACGATCTTCTTCACGCGGGCTTCAATGTTGTCCATCGACTTCCTCCAAACTCTTGTTGCGTGGTCGTTAATTGGAAAGGTGGTTGGTGCGCGAAAAAACGCGTGATTTTACCATGTGACGCATTGGATTCCGACCCCTTGCGGCCGTTCAATCCATGTACATGCCGCCGTTCACGTGGATCGTGGCGCCGGTGATGTACGCGGCCGCCGGCGAGCACAGGAAGAGCACCGCCTGCGCGATGTCCTCGACTCGTCCGAGGCGCCCGAGCGGCACGTTCTCGACCAGCTTCTTCACCTGGTCCTCGGCGAGCGACCGCGTCATGTCGGTCTCGATGAAGCCCGGCGCCACGCAATTCACCGTGATGTTGCGGCTGCCGATTTCGCGCGCGAGAGACTTCGAGAAACCGACCATGCCGGCCTTGGCGGCGGCGTAATTGGTCTGCCCCGGATTGCCGGTGAAGCCCACAACCGAGGTGATGTTCACGATGCGCCCGGTCCTCGCCTTCATCATCCCGCGCAGCACCGCGCGCGAGAGCACGAACACGCTCTTCAGGTTGGTCGCCTGGATCTCGTCCCACTCCTCGTCCTTCATGCGCGCGAGCAGGTTGTCGCGCGTGGCGCCGGCGTTGTTCACGAGGATCGCGGGGGCGCCGAATTCCGATTGCACCGCCTCGGCGAAGGCCGCGCTCCGCGCGGCGTCGCGCACGTCGAGGACGCGACCCGCGCCCTTGCCGCCGAGCTCCGCGACGGCGCGGGTGATGCCCTCGGCACCCTTCTGCGAAGTCGAGGTTCCGATCACGGTCGCGTTGGCTTTGGCGAGCGCGGCGCAGATCGCCTCCCCGATGCCGCGCGAGGCGCCCGTGACGATCGCGACTTGTCCGTTGAGCATGGCCTACCCCTGCCCCGCGGCGGCCGCGAGCGCGGCCGAATCCGTGATGGCGACGTATTGGATGTCCGGAACGATGCGCTTCGAGAGTCCCACGAGGACCTTGCCCGGTCCGCATTCGATCACGCGCTTCACGCCCTTTCGGCCGAGCAGCTGCACGGTCTCGATCCAGCGCACCGGGTGGTCGAGCTGCGCCACGAGCGCATCGCGGATCTTCGACGGATTGTCGGAAGCCTCGACGTTGCGGTTCTGGATCACGGGAACGGTGGGCTTCTTCAGGTCGATCGCGTCCAGGCGTTCGCGAAGCCGCGCCGCGGCGGGCTGCATGAGGCTGCAGTGCGACGGCGCGCTCATCGGCAGCATGGTCGCGATCTTGGCGCCCCTGTGCTTCGCGAGCTCCATGCCGCGCTCGACGGCGGCCCGGTGACCGGCGATGACGACCTGCACCGGCGAGTTGAGGTTCGCGGGCTCGAGCACCTGGCCCTCGGCCGCGTCGCGGCACACTTCCTCGACCTTCGCGGCGTCCAGGCCGATGATCGCGGCGATGCCGCCCGTGCCCTCCGGCACCGCTTCCTGCATCGCTTGCGCGCGCAGCCGAACGAGCGGCAGCGCATCCTCGAACTTCAACACGCCGGCGGCGACGAGCGCGCTGTATTCGCCGAGGCTGTGGCCCGCAAGCCATTGCGGCAGCGGCCCGTTCTTCTCGCGGTACGCGCGCCAGCACGCCACGCCGGCGACGAGCATCACCGGTTGCGTGTTCACGGTCTGGTTCAGCGCCTCGACCGGCCCTTCGCGCACCATGGTCCACAAGTCGATGCCGAGGATCTGGTTCGCCTCGACGAATGTGCGCTCGACGATCGGCGTGTCGACGAATCCCTTCATCATGCCGACCGATTGCGAACCTTGACCAGGGAAAATAACGGCGAGGGACATGTCAATACTTGAGGAGAACCGAGCCCCAGGTGAAGCCGCCGCCCACGCCCTGCAGGAGTACGTTGGATCCTTCCTTCACGCGGCCATCGCGCACCGCGACGTCGAGCGCGAGGGGAATCGAGGCCGCGGAGGTGTTCGCGTGGCGGTCGACCGTGACGATGCACTTCGATTCGGGCAACCCGAGCCTCTTCGCGACGTGGGAGACGATGCGCACGTTGGCCTGGTGGGGGATATAGGCGTCCAGGTCGGAGATCTTCATGCCGTTGGCGTCGAGCGCCTCGTGCGCGCTTTCCTCGAGCACGCGCACCGCGAGCTTGAACACCGCGCCGCCGTCCATCTTGAGCGTGGGATCGCCGTGGATGGCGCCGCAGTTCACGTGGCCGGGCGTGTTCAGGATCGGCGCGTAGCGCCCGTCGGCGTGCAGGTGGCTGGAGAGGATGCCCGGCTCGCCGGAGGCTTCGAGCACCACCGCGCCCGCGCCATCACCGAACAGCACGCAGGTGCCGCGATCCTTCCAGTCGAGGATGCGCGAGAAAACTTCGCCGCCGATCACCAGCGCGCACCGGTATTGGCCCGAGCGCACGAAGAGGTCCGCCGTCGCGAGGGCGTAGACGAAGCCCGAGCAAACCGCCTGCACGTCGAACGCGGCGCCCTTCTTCACGCCGAGCTTCGCCTGCAGCAGGCACGCGCTCGACGGGAACACCATGTCCGGCGTCGAGGTGGCGAGGACGATGAGATCGACGTCCTCGGCCTTGCGGCCGGCGGCTTCCAGCGCCTTTCGCGAGGCGTGCAGCGCGAGGTCGCTCGTCGATTCGTTCTCGGCGGCGATGTGGCGCTCGCGGATGCCGGTGCGCCCGAAGATCCACTCGTCGCTCGTGTCGACCAGCGCCTCGAGGTCCTTGTTGGTGAGGATCCTGGCCGGCAGGTAGCCGCCGGTGCCGGTGATGCGCGAGCGCGTCATGCCGGCGCGACCACGGCGTTCATGCGCGCGATCTCCTCGCCGATGCGTTCGAGCACGCCGTGGCTCGCCTCGTTGTGCGCACGCGCGAGCGCGGCGGCGAACGCGAGTCGGTCGGCCGAGCCGTGGCTCTTCACCACGATGCCGCGCAGGCCGAGCAGCGCCGCGCCGTTGTAGCGGCGATGGTCCACGCGGCGGCGGAAGCGGCGGATGACGGGGTACGACACGAGCGCGGCGAGGCGCGAGAGGAGGTTGCGCGTGTATTCCTCCTTCAGGAAATCGCCGAGCATCTTGGCGAGGCCCTCGGAGGTCTTGAGCGCCACGTTGCCGGCGAAGCCGTCGCACACCACCACGTCGGTCGTGCCCTTGTAGATGTCGTCGCCCTCGACGTTGCCGTGGAAGTTCACGGGGCTCGCGCGCAGCAGCTCGCCCGCCTTCTTGACCACCTCGTTGCCCTTGATCTCTTCCGAGCCGATATTCAGCAGTCCCACCGTGGGGTTGGCCTTGCCTTCGACCGCTTTCACCAGCGTCGATCCCATGATCGCGAACTGCAGCAGGTGCTCGGGCGTGCAGTCGGCATTCGCGCCGAGGTCGAGGGCATAGACCTGGCCGTTGCGCGTCGGCAGCACGGCGCAGATCGCCGGCCGGTCGATTCCGTGCAGCGTCTTCAGCACGAATTTGGCGGTGCCCATCAGGGCGCCGGTGTTGCCCGCGCTCACGCACGCGTGCGCGCGTCCGTCCTTCACGAGGTCGATCGCCACGCGCATCGACGAGTCCTTCTTGGTGCGGATCGCGGTCCTCACATCCTCGTCCATGCCGACGACTTGCGTCGCATGGACGACGCCGAGCCGTGAAGCGGGGGGCGCGAGGCGGGAGAGCTGCGCTTCGACCTGCTCGCGCAACCCGACGAGGATGAGCTCCGATTCCGGATGCGATTCCAGAAAATCGACGCAGGCCGGCACGGTGACGGACGGCCCGTAGTCCCCTCCCATGGCGTCGACGGCGATGACGGTCTTCATCGCGGCGCCGCGTGCGGGCGGCCTAGTCCTTGGTCTGGATGACCTTCTTGCCGCGGTAGTAGCCCGACGGCGAGATGTGGTGGCGCAGGTGCGTCTCGCCCGTGGTGGGCTCGACGGCGACCGGGGGCTTGTCGAGGTGGTCGTGCGCCCGGTGCATGCCGCGCTTCGACGGCGACTTCTTGTTTTGTTGAACGGCCATGTGGCTCTCCTGTTTTCCTTGCGAATCTATTCCGGTTTTTTCCTGAGGCGCTCGAGCGCGGCGAAGGGCGACTCCTTGGGCGCGGCGGTCGTTCGCGCCGCCGCCTTTGGATCACCCTGCGGCTCCTTCAGCCCGGGCTTGCGCGGCACCATCGGCAACGCGAGCAGCACCGCCTCCTCGACGAGGTCGAGGACGTCGATCGGACCGTCCGCGACCACGTAATCCTCCGCGTCGCCCTCCTCTTCGATGGGCGGGAGCTCGGATTCGCGATCGACGAGCACCAGCGCATCCGCAATCGAGATCTCGTGCCGGAATGCCTCCAAACTGCTCTGGCACGTGAGAAAAACGAAGCCTTCAATTATACACGACACCACCTTGCGACGCCGGGCGTCCAGGCGGGCCGTCACGGTGTAATGGAGCCTCGCATCGTCGTTGGCGAGCGAGTCCGCGAGCTCCGGCATGTCGGCAAGATCGACATCGCCCTCGAACGTCAGGGGACGGCTCGAGATGCGTTCGGGTTGGATCAGATGATCGTCCGCCACTGTGGTAGACTTTGCTTTAAGAATCGTCAATAAGAGGCTGTTTTGCCTTCAAAATCATTGGTGCTCGCCTCCGGCTCGAAATACCGGCGCGCGTTGCTGAAGCGGCTCGGCGTCCCCTTCAAAGTATGGGCGCCGGACGTCGATGAAACCCCGCTCGCGGGCGAGCTGCCGCGGCAGGCGGCGGTGCGGCTCGCGCGCGCCAAGGCCGAAGCCGGCGGACGCAAGTTCTCCAGCTCGTGGATTATCGCCTCCGACCAGGTCGCGGACATCGACGGGCGTCCGATCGGAAAGCCGGGAAGCGTCGAGGCGGCGCGCGTGCAGCTTCGCGAGCTCTCGGGCCACACGGTGCTCTTCCATACTGCGCTGTGCGTCTGGAATGCGCGGCTCGAGAGGCGTCACGAACGGCTCGTCACCACCGACGTCGCGTTCCGGCGTCTCACCGACGCCGAGATCGACCGCTACCTCGCGCGCGAGGAAGCGATCGACGTCGCCGGCAGCGCGAAGAGCGAGGGCCTGGGCATCAGCCTGCTCTCGCGGCTGGGCGGCGACGATCCGAGCGCGCTCGTCGGCCTGCCGCTCATCGCGCTCTCGGCCATGCTGCGCGCCGAGGGATTCGACGTGCCGTGAGCGCCCCCGGACGCCTGTATCTTCTCCCCGCGCCGCTTTCGGAAGACACGCCGCCCGAAGGCGTCGTCCCGCGGCCCGTCCTTGAGCGCATCCGCACGCTCGGGCATTTCGTCGTCGAAAACGCGAAGAGCGCCCGCGCATGGCTTCGCGCGTGCGCGCATCCGAAACCGGTGCGCGAGCTGGAGATCGCCGAGCTGAACGAGCACACGTCGGCCGCCGCAATCCCGCAGCTGCTCGCGCCGGCCCTGGCGGGACACGACCTTGGTCTGCTGTCCGAGGCCGGCATGCCAGGCGTCGCCGACCCGGGCGCGGCGCTCGTCGCGGCGGCGCATGCGCACGGCGTCACGGTGATCCCGTGCGTGGGGCCCTCGTCGATCGTGCTCGCGCTCGCCGCGAGCGGGCTCGAAGGGCAGCGTTTCCGTTTCGTCGGCTATCTTCCGGCGGACGCGGGCGGTCGGCGCGAGGCGCTCCTCGAGCTGGAAAGACGCTCGGCGAGAGATCGCGAGACGCAGGTCTTCATCGAGACGCCCTATCGCAACGACGCGCTCCTCGCCGAGATCCTGAAGTCGTGCCGGGGCGCCACGCGGCTCGCCGTCGCCGCGGACATCACGTCCGCGCGCGAATCGATCTCGATGGACACGGTGGCCGCCTGGAAGAAACGCGCCGCCGTCATCGGCAAGCGCCCGGCGATCTTCCTGCTGCTCGCCTAGCGCGCCCCCACGGCGACCTGGTTGGTGCGAAGCAGCGGATAGAGCTCGCGCGCGGCGAGCGGCGTCGAGAAGTAGAAGCCCTGCCCGGTGCGGCAACCCTGCGAGCGCAGCAGGTCGAGCTGCCCGCGCGTCTCGACGCCCTCGGCGATCGTCTCGAGGCCGAGGCTTTTCGCCATGTGGATGATCGCCATCACGATCGCGGCATCGTTCGGATCCACGGTGATGTCGCGGATGAACGACTGGTCGATCTTCAGCTTCTGGATCGGCAGCCGCTTCAGGTACGACAGGCTCGAGTATCCGGTGCCGAAGTCGTCGATCGCGAGGCTCACGCCCATCTCGGCGAGCTTGTTGAGCAGCTGGATCATCCCCTCGGTCTGGCGCATCACCTGGCTCTCGGTGATCTCGAGCTCGAGGCATTGCGGCGCGAGCCCGGTCTCGCCGAGCACGCGCGTCACCATGTCGAGGAAGCCGCGATCGCTGAATTGCCGCGCCGACAGGTTGATCGCCATGCGCCGGGTGCGCGACAGGCCCTGCACCTGCCATTCCTTCGCCTGGCGGCAGCCCTCGCGCAGCACCCATTCGCCGATCTCGTTGATGAGGCCGGTCTCCTCGGCGAGCGGAATGAAGTCCCCCGGCATCACCGTGCCGCTGTCCTCGGTCTGCCAGCGCACCAGCGCCTCCACGGCGATGATCTCGCCGGTCTCGAGGTTGATCTGCGGCTGGTAGTGGAGGATGAAGTTCTTCTGCATCACCGCGCGGCGCAGCGCGCTCTCGAGCGTCATGCGCCGCTTCACGGCGATGTTCATCTGCGCGGTGAAGTACTGGTAGGTGTTCTTGCCCAGGCCCTTGCCGTGGAACATCGCGGTGTCGGCGTTCTTCATGAGCGTCTGCGCGTCGCGTCCGTCCTCGGGATACACCGCGATGCCGACCGAGCCGCTCACGTGCTGCTCGGTGCCGCCGAGCGAGAGCGGATGGCGCAGCGAGTTGAGGACCTTCTGCGCGACGATCGAGGCGTTGCGGCCGTCGTCGAGCTGGTCGAGCAGCACGATGAACTCGTCGCCGCCCTGGCGCGCGATGGTGTCCTCGAGGCGCACGCACTCGGTGAGCCGGCGCGATACCTGGCGCAGGAGCTCGTCGCCCACGTCGTGCCCGAGCGTGTCGTTGATGTTCTTGAAGTTGTCGAGGTCGATGAAGAGCACCGCGACTTTCTTGCCGGAGCGCTCGGCACGCGCGATCGCGCGCGCGAGCCGGTCCTGGAGCAGGCCCCGGTTCGGCAGGCCGGTCAGGTTGTCGTGGTACGCGAGGTGCTGGATGCGCTGCTGGATCACCTTGCGGTCGGTGATGTCGCGCGAGTTCCAGACGATGCCCTTGATGTGCGGGTTTGCGAGGCAGTTCGTGCCCAGCGACTCGAACGTGCGCCAGCTGCCGTTGCGATGCCGCAGCCGGAACTCCACCGGCTCGGTGAGGTGGCGCGATTCCACGATGCGGCGGAAGGCCGCACGCACGTGCTCGGCGTCGTCGCGATGCACGAGGTCCTGCACGTTCCTACCGACGGTATCGGCCGGGTCGTAGCCCAGCAGGTGGCGCAGCGCCGCGCTCTGGTAGCGCAGCAGCCCGTTCTCCTCGGTCACCGAGATGAGGTCGATCGAGCTTTCCGTGAGGACGCGGAAGCGCGCCTCGCTCGCCTCCAGCGCGCGCTCCGTTTCCTTGTAGCGCGTGACGTCGGTGACGATGCCGATGAGTCCCGCCACGTCGCCCTTCTGGTCGACGAAGCTCACCTTGTTGTAGAGCATCTCGCGCCGCTCGCCGTCCGCGGTCGGCATCACGACCTCGTAAGTGGTGGCCGAGGGACGCTCGAGCAGCGCGCGATCGCGCTCCTCGTGCTGCGAAGCGATCTCCGGCGCGTACATGTCGCCCACCGTCTTGCCGGTCCAGTCGCGCCCGCCGCCGAAGAGCTCTTCCCAGGCGCGGTTGCGCACCTGGTATCGGCCCTCGCGATCCTTGAAGTACACCGGGCTCGGGATGGCGTCGAGGAGCGCGCGGGTGAAGTGAAGGTGGCGCTCGAGCTCGCCCGCGGCGCGCTTGGCGTCGCTCACGTCCACGCACGCCACGAGCAGGCCCGTGATCTGGTCGGCCTGGTCGCGCAGCGGCGCCGCCGAAGCGTGGATCGTGATCGGGCTCGCGTCGGCACGCCGGCGCTTGAGCTCCAGGCCATGCAGCACCTCGCCGGAGAGGACGCGATGGCGCAGCGCCGCGGCTTCGTCGTGCTTCTCCGGCGGCACGAAAGGCGCGCGCCGCCCGATGGCCTGCTCGGCGGTGAAGCCGAAGATGCGCTCCGCGGCCGGGTTCCAGAAATTGATGACGCCGTCGAGGTCCGTGGTGTAGATCGCAACCGGCGAATTCTCGACGATCGCCTTCAGGAAGCCGTTGGTCTGGTGCAGCGCGCGGTCCTTCGCGCGCTGGTCCGTGAGGTCGACGAACGCGCCAACGATGAAGCGCAGCTGCCCCGAGGGCTCGCGCATCGCGGCGGCGCTGCGGCGCACCCACACCTCGCTGCCATTCTTGCGCACGAAGCGCTTGTCGACCGAAGGGATATCGCCGCCGGCGCGCAGCGCGCGCAGGTGCTCGTCGTCGCGCGCGATGTCGTCCGGATGCGTGATGAGCCGGAACGACTGGCCCTCGACCTCCTCGCGCGCGTAGCCGACGATGTTGCAGAACGCCTGGTTGACCTGGCGGAACACGCCCTCGGGCGTGATGACGACGAGGCCCACCGACGTGCGGTCGAAGGCCTCGCGAACGAGATCGAAATCGATGCGCGGCGGCTCGCGGACGATGGCGCTCATCGACCGGGCGCTACCGCACTCCTGCTGCGCCGGCCGCGGCGTCGAGCGCCGCGCGGCCGACGGACTGCCCGAAGCGCGTGCCCAACCGCTCCGACAACTGCTCGAACACGCTTTCCTTGGGGGAGAAATCGACGACCTTCTCCGCCTTGATCACCTCGCGCGCCACGTAGTCGAGGCCGCCCAGTCCGTCGGCGAGCCCGAGCTTCACGCTCTCCTCGCCGGTCCAGATCAGTCCCGAGAACATGTCGGGCGTCTCCTTCAGGCGGTTGCCGCGCCCCTGCCGCACGACGGAGATGAACTGCTGGTGGATCTGCGCGAGCATCTTCTGCGCGTGATCCTTGTGCGCGGGATTCTCGGGCGCGAACGGATGCCGAGCTTCTTCAGCGTGTCGACGAAGCCGAAGCTCGAGATGATGACGCCGATCGAGCCCACGAGGCTCGCCTTGTCGACGTAGATCCTGTCGCCCGCGGACGCGACGTAGTACCCGCCGGAGGCGCACAGGTCCTGCACCACGACGTAGAGCGGTTTTTCGGGATACTTCGCGCGCAACCGGCGCATCTCGTCGTTGATGTACCCCGATTGCACCGGGCTGCCGCCCGGGCTGTTGATGCGCAGCACCACGGCCTGCGTGCCCGTGTCCTTGAACGCGCGGTTGAGCGCCTTGTTGATCTTGTCCGCGGAGGCCTTCGCATCGGGCGAGATCACCCCCTCGAGGTCGACGAGCGCGGTGAACTTGCCCGTGGCGGCGCTCATGGAATCCTTGTCGGGACGGCCGATCCATCCCAGCCATGCCGAGAGCAGGAGGAAAAAGAAAATCAGCCACAGCAGGCGGAAGAAAGCGCTCCACTGCCGTTGCCGCCTCTGCTCGTCGAGCGCCTTGAGGGCGATCTTTTCGAGCACCGCGCGCTCCCACTGGGGAGGGCCCAAATCGGTCATGGCTCGTCGTCGAGAAGGAACACCTCGCCGCCCTGCTCGCGGATGGCGAGCGGCTCGAGCGAGGCGCCGCGGCATGGCCCCGCGACGCACAGCCCCGTATTCGGTTCGAAAATCGCGCCGTGCGTCGAGCAAACCAAGTATACCCCGGCGATATCGAAGAACTCCCCCGGTTGCCAGTCGAGCTCGGTGCCCAGGTGGGGGCAACGGTTGACGAAGCCGTGCACCTTGCCCAGCTGTCGGATCGCGAAGCCTTTTTCCTCGCCGGGAGCCGATGCGATCCCGAAACGAACCCCCTGGCCCGATTCGGCCAGCGCGGCCGAGGGACAGATCAGCCGTTTTCGTTCAGCCATCGGTGCAGCTCCGCGACGCTCGCCACGCGCGCCAGCGCCGGGCGCGTGGCGAGCAGCGTCTCGTCGTGCGCGCCGTACGAGACCGAGATCGCATCCACGCCCGCGTTGGCGGCGAGCTCCAGGTCGTGCGTCGTGTCGCCGATCATCAACGCGCGCCGCGGCTCGACGCCGGTGAGGTCCATCAGCATCAGCAGCATGTCGGGATGCGGCTTCGCGAAGCCCTCGTCGGCGCATCGCGTCGCCTCGAACCAGGCGCGCAATCCCGTCGCGTCGAGCGCGCGCTCGAGTCCCCGCCGCGCCTTGCCCGTCGCGACGGCGAGCCGCCGGCCGCGTCCATGGAGATCGGCGAGCATCTCGCGCACGCCGTCGTAGAGCGGCGCCTGGTGCTCGTTGGCGAGGAAGTGATGGCGATATCGCTCCGAGAGTCGGCGCTGTCCGTCCGGGTCGAGCTGCGGCGCGACGTGCCGGAACGTATCGGCGGCTCCGAGCCCGATCACGAAGCGCGCGTCGCGCTCGGTGGGCACCGCGATGCCGAGGTCGCCGCAAGCGCTCTGCAACGCTGCGGCGATGACCGCGGTGGAATCCATCAGCGTGCCGTCCCAGTCGAAGATCGCGAGATCGTAGTTCAAGCGGCCTTCGACCTTTCCCAGAATCGCGAAAGATCCGCCGGCAGCTTCGATTCGATCACCATGCGCTCGTCGCGCGCCGGGTGCGCGAACCCGAGTCGCGCGGCATGCAGGAACATCCGCTTCAGTCCGCGTTTGCGCAGCGCCCGGTTCAGCTCGAAATCGCCGTATCGATCGTCGCCCAGCACCGGGTGCTTCAAGTGCGCGAGGTGCACGCGGATCTGGTGCGTTCGGCCGGTGAGCAACTCGGCCTCGAGCAGGCTCGCGTCGTCTCGCCGTTCGAGCAACCGGAAGATGGTCTCGGCTTCCTGTCCCTCGTCGGATACCGAGACCCGCTTGCCGCCGTCGGCGGCGGCGCGCTTGGCGAGCGCGAGACGCACGCGCTGCTTTTCGTTGCGGAACCGCCCGGCCACTCCCACCAGGTATCGCTTGTCCACGTCGCGGCTGCGCACCTTTTCGTGCAGCGCCGTGAGCGCGGAACGCTTCTTGGCGATGAGCAGCACGCCCGACGTCTCGCGGTCGAGTCGGTGGACGAGCTCGAGGAAGCGCGCCTCGGGGCGCATCGAGCGCAGCGACTCGATCACGCCATGCGCCACGCCGCTGCCGCCGTGGACCGCGATGCCGGCCGGCTTGTCGATGGCGAGGAGGTGATCGTCCTCGAACAGAATGGGCAGCTTGTAGTGCGGCGCGGGTGACGCATCGTCGCGTTCGGCGACGCGCACCGGCGGCACGCGGATGCGGTCACCGGCCGCGATCTTGCGCGAGGCCTGGACGCGCTTGCTGTTGATGCGCACCTCGCCGCTGCGAACGATGCGGTAGACGTGGCTCTTGGGAACGCCCTTGAGGCGCGCGAGGAGATAATTGTCGATGCGCTGCCCGGCTTCGTCCTCGGTGACCTCGACCCAGCGTACTTTCGCTTCCCCGGACATGCCTGTATACTATATGTGATTGATTTCCAACTCGATTGGAACCATTTCCAGAGATCGGACAATCAAGTCAAGTGCCGGGAGCCGAATGCCCCGGACAAGCAGGCCAACGTCGCGCGCCTGCCAAACCAAGCAGCGACGGCCCAACGAATCAACGCGCTCGACGCACCGAATTCACGCCTCTGCCCCCGGCGATGCCGGCCGCAGATGCCAGACGAAGAAAAGCAGAAATCGTCCCTCTCGCTCAGCTGATTCCCAGCGTGAAGCCCTCAAGAACCGACTTCTGAAGTAACTCGTCGATCCGGCTCCCGGATG
>WNFI01288135.1_pt1 | contig 12105 bp, 10 predicted proteins | sample 5400471 | NCBI WGS metagenome assembly WNFI01 (sample SAMN13153348, study PRJNA577476) | soil metagenome | isolation source: 100 cm saprolite on Douglas fir-dominated hillslope | place: USA:California | collected 2013-09-17 | reverse complement strand
CAGGCGCTGGGCAAGCCTTTCGTGGCCGGCGGCAGGGCGCACCTCATCGTCGGCATCGTCCGCGACAGCAAGGAGCAGCTGAGCCTCAAGGAAGCGCCGCGCCCGGTCCTTTACCAGGATCTCTTCCAGAGCTACGAATCGCCGGTCGCCGTCCACCTGCGCGCCGCCGGCGATCCGGCCGGCCTCATCCCGGCCTTGCGCCGAGAGGTCCGGGCGATGGACCCGCGGGTGGCGCTCTACGACGTCAAGCCGATGACCGAGCAACTCCAGCTGCCGCTGCTGCCGGAGCGCCTGGCCGGCACGCTGCTGGCGGCCATGGGCGCGCTGGCCCTGGTGCTGGCCCTGGTCGGGCTTTACGCGGCGACCGCCTTCGCGCTCGCCAGGCGAACCCGGGAAATCGGCATCCGCATGGCGCTGGGCGCCGGCCAGCGCAGCGTCGTCGCCCTGGTGCTGCGCGGCGGGATGACGCAATGCCTGCTCGGCATCGGCATCGGCCTGCTGGCCGCCATGGCCTTGACGCGCTACGCGGCCAGCCTCCTCTACGGCGTCAGCCCGACCGATCCGGCCATCCTCGCCGCCACCGCCTTCGCGGTGACCGCCCTGGCGCTGGCCGCGAACCTCGTCCCGGCGCTGGAGTGGAAGACGCCACCTCCCCGCCATAGGAGACCGCCATGTCGCCAGCCAGACCCGCCGTTTGGATCGCCGCCTGCATCGCCACGCTGGCAGCGGCCGTCCATGCCGAAAATGCCGCGAAGAAGCTGCTCGTCGGCGACACGAAGGTGGAGATCCTCGCCAGGTACCAAGGCGACGCCTTGCCGAAGCCGGAGAAGGCTCTGATCGATGACTTCGCCGTGCCTCCAAGCGTGATCTCGGTCGATGCATCCCCGGCGGGACGGATGCACCGCCCAGGACGTCGGGTCGAGGGCGCAAATCCCAATGCGCCGGAGGCACTGACTCACCAGGTGCAAGCCAGCTTCTCGAAGAGCCTCTTGCACGAGCTCCAACAGGCGGCGTCGGTGCCCGCGGAAACGGCCGCAGGGGGGGCGGACGCTGCCGTGGCGCCGCACACCCTCCTGGTGCAGGGAGAGTTCACCGCGATCGACCAGGGGAACAGGACGAAGCGGGTCCTGCTTGGTTTCGGCAAGGGCGCCAGCGACGTGCAGGCGCACGTCACGGTCTCACTCACGACCGAGCAACAGCCCGTCGTGCTCGTCGAGTTCAACGTGAAATCGCAAAGCGGCAAGAAACCCGGGGCTGCCGCGACAGTGGGCGCCGGCGCCGCAACCATGGGCGCGGTGAGCGCCGGCTCGGCCGCAGCCGGAGTGGCAGCGGGCGGCGTCGAGGACACAGCCGCCACGGTGGAAGCCGACGCCTCCCGCCTGGCCAAGGGAGTGGCGAAGCAGATAGGGGAGACTTTGACCGTGCTGAAATGGGCCTCGCAGTAACCATGTTGAGGCCTTCGGGGGTAGCGGCCAGGCAAGCGTGAAAGCGCCCGAGGGTCAAGGAAATTGACCCGCGGGCGCTTTCACGCTTGGCCGCTACCCGGCCCCCGGACTTCACCGGGCTCTGCGTCCAAGGGCTGAGTCGGCGCCCCCCGGTCTTCGCGCCCTGGCTGGCGAGCAGGTGCGGCGCCCAAATGGTATATTTCTGCCATGCGAACCACCATCGATGCCGCCGGGCGGGTCGTCATCCCCAAGGAGCTCCGCAGCCGCCTGGCTCTCGTCGGCGGGCAGGAGATCGAGATCCGTGAACGCGAGGGCCGCATCGAGCTCGAGCCGGCAGGGGTTTCGATGTCGCTGCGCAACAGCGGCGGCGGCCCGGTCGCCGTCCCCGCCGAGGAGCTGCCGCCACTCACCGACGAGATCGTCCGCGACACCTTGGAGCGGGCCCGCCGTTGATCGCCGTCGACACCAGCGTCGTCGTGGCGGCCTTCGCCTCATGGCACGAAGGGCACCGCGCGGCCTTGGAGTGCCTGCGTCGGGATCCACGCCTGCCGGCGCACGTGGTCGTCGAGACCTTCTCCGTCATCACGCGGCTTCCCGCCCCTCATCGTGCCCCCGGCGGATTGGTGGCCGAGTTCCTTCGCCAGCGCTTTCGCAGCCCGCTCCTCACCCTGCCTCCGAAGAGCCACCTGCGCCTGGTTGAGCAAGCGGCGGCGGCTGGGCTGGCCGGTGGTGCGATCTACGATGCCTTGATCGCCGCCACGGCGAGCCGTGCCGGAGCCACGCTGCTGTCGCGCGACCGTCGCGCGGCGGCGACCTACGAGGTGCTGGGCGTCGACTACGAGCTGGTGGCCTGAGAGCCAGACTGCGGCAACGTTCCGCCCGGCAGCTCTTCGAGGTGGGGGAGCGGCGCGTCGAGGACGTCGGAGAAGAGGGTCAGGACGCGAAAGGTGAGTCCCCAGATGGCGTTGCCGCGCCAGCGGATCGCCGGGTAGACCGTGCGCGTGCCTTCGCGCTCCCATTCGACGTGGCCGGCGTTGGCCGGGTCCCAGAGGTGCGCGAGGGGTACCCAGAAGGCCTCGCTCACCTCGTCGCTGAGCACGAACGGCGGCAGCCCGGGGCCGGCGTCGTAGACGAACGGATAGAGCACCAGCAGGGCGTCGCCGCGGCCGCCCAGGCGCACCGAGACCTGCGAGAGCGCGCCGAGCCAGCTGCGCTCGGGCAGCGGGATGCCGACCTCTTCCATGGTCTCGCGCTCCGCCACCGCCCGCGGATTCGGATCGGCGCCGAGCCGATGCCCTTCACCATCGACCAGATCCGCCGGGCAGCGCCAGGTGGCCCGACCATGGATCGCCCCGCCGCTCGGCGCGCCGGATCACGCACAGCGAGGGCCGCGGGCTGCCGGCGAGCACCAGGGCGACCGCGGCCACCGGGGCGCGCGGCGGCTCGGGATCGGGCGGCTGCGGCGGGTGAGCGGCCAGCGCCCGGCGGATCTGGTCGATGGTGAAGGGCATCGGCTCGGCGGGCGGATCGCTCCGGCGCGGCGTGCGCGGCTGGCGGGTCACTCCGCGCGCGACCGCCGCCGGGGCTTGCGGCTCCGGGTCTTCGCCGCGGCAGGCGGCGGAGTGGGGGCGGCGGCCGGCGACGGCGCGGGGGCGGCGGTCTCGATCTCGCCGCGCAGCGCCGCGAGAATCTGCTCCTCGAGATCCGGGAAGCTCGCGCGGTAGTCGTCGAGGCCCCGGCGGATCACCTGCAAGGCTTCGCCGCGGCCATAGGCGCCGGCGATCGTCACCTCTTGCTCGTCGGCGCCGGAGCCGGGCGCCAGCTTGTAGGTGAGGAAGTAGTGCTCCAGGCGCTCGACCACGGGCCGCGGCAGCTCGGCGATGTCCGCGACGTCGCCGAACGCCACGTCGCCCTGCAGCACGGCGACGATCTTGTCGTCCGCCTGGTCGCCGTCGATCACCCGCAGGCCGCCGATCGGCTGCGCCCGCAGCAGGAAGTCGCCGTGCGAGAAAGCCTTCTCCGAGAGCACGCAGACGTCCAGCGGGTCGCCGTCGCCGCTCAAGGTACGCCGGTGGGTGCGCCGGCGCGCCAGCGCCGCCACGCGCTCGCCGGAGTACGTCCGTGGGATGAAACCGTAGAGCGTCGGGCAGACGTTCGAGAACTTCTGCGGCCGGTCCACCTTGAGATGGCCGGTGACCTTGTCGACCTCGTACTTGACCGCGTCGGACGGCACGATCTCGACGTAGACTGTGACCACCTCGGGAGCCTCCGGCCCCACCGCCACCCCGTGCCAGGGATGGGTCTTGAACAACCGGCCCATCAGCCCCCAGACCCGCTCGGCGCCGGCCTCGCCGCCGCTCATCCTGACACGTTCCCCGGCGATCCCGCGCCCGCGTCCCATGGCGGCAAGTCTATCGATCGCACGGCCGGTTCCGCAAACCGGCCCGACACGCGGTGGTGTCCTCACTCCAAGGACACCACCCGACACGCGCTCGCGTGCTCGATAGCGCCGCCCGGCCGCCGGCTTCAGCGCCCGGGCGGCGGCTTCACCGGCTCCGCCGGGGCGTGGTCGTGGTGCGGCGCGGGGGTTGCCGGCCGCGCCGCCGCCTTGCGCTCCTTCCAGGCGACCGGCAGCACGGTCACAGCCGCACGCGCGTCCGAGCTGCCGTAGGCCGCCGTGAGGTTCGACGGCGCCGGACCGTCGTGGGCGTGGTGGAGCGTCACCACGAACGACGCCTGGCTCTCGCCGGCGGGGATGCGGACGGCCGCCGGCACGCTGGCGGCCAGCGGGTTGGAGCTGGCGAGGAAGACGAGCGCGCCCGAGGCCGGCGCCGGCCGGTCGAGGCGCACGACGGCCTTCGTCGACGAGTGCTCGAAGGGCCGCGACGCCTCGAGCTGGATGCCGGTCAGCCGCGGGCAGCGCGGGCAGGGCAGCGGCAGGTCGAAGCTGCCGCCGGCGGCGAGCAGGCGGATGCCGGCCGCGCCGGCTGCCGTCTCGATCGCGACCCGGTAGGTGCCGTCGCCGGAGTCGACGATCGACTTCGGATCGATCCGGCAGGCGTCGGCCGGCTCGCAGCCGCGGGCCTCGAGACGGCCGGGGCCCCAGAGGTTGCCGAAGCGATCGGCCGGGGTCAGCTCGAGCACCGTGCGCCAGCCGCCGCTCGCCGTCGCGGCCTGCGAGACGACGCGCACGTTGCTCGCCTTGGGGTCGGGCCGGACCTCGACGTAGGAAGAGGTCAGCAGCTCGCGGCGGGTGGTGCAGCCATTCTTCGTCAGGTCGAAGACGAAGTGCAGCGTGTAGGGTCCGTCGGTGGCGCCGATCCCGGTCAGGGCGGCGGTCCAGTAGGCGTTGTTGGGCAGGAGGTCGCCGTGGGTGGCGTCGTCGAAGAGCGGGAACACCGCCTTGGCGGTCGGGATCGCGAGCTTCGCCGCCGCCGCCAGGCGCGCGTCGAGCAGCTCGCCGTCGACGCGGCGCGGCTCGCCCTTGGCGCGGGCGAGGAGGGTCCCCAGGCCGACCTTCGGGTACTCGACCTCGACCCGCGCGTCGACCGCGTCGAAACCGCCGGCCGGGATGAAGGACGGCAGGATGTGCGCGGTGGCGAACAGGTCCTCGCCGGTCCGCTGGTCGAGCGAGCGGTTGTGGAGATCGATGCGCGCCAGGCCGGCGCCGAGCACGTCCAGGTACCAGCGCGCCTCCTTGCCGGTCGAGACGATCGCCGTGACCGCGGCGTCCTTGCCGCCCGGCGTCACGGCCTGGACGAGGCTCTGGGAGGATGTCGGGCGCAGGCCGTAGCTGAACACCGGATGGCCCGGGTTCTTCAGCTCGAGGGGGCCGCCGACCAGCTTGCCGTCGCCCGCGAACCGCGGCCAGTTCGTCGAGCCGTCGCGCAGCGCGCCGCCGCAGCGCAGGATCACCGGGCCGCCGTGCTCGGCGCGCACGTCGGTCAGGATGGCGCGCTGATTCTCGCAGACCAGGTTCGAGAGCCGCCGGTCGTAGGGCTGGTCCTGGTCGGGTCCCATGTAGGCGTAGACGATCAGGTCCCAGCGCTCCTTCGCCAGCGCCGCGGCGAAGTCGTTGGGGTCCGTCATCGCCTTGACGCCCGAGAGCAGCCCCGCCGCCGCCTCCGCGGCGACCGCGCCCGCGTAGGCCGAGACCTTGCCGCGCCGTCCCGGCCGGATGATCTGCGCGCTCCACTGGCCCGCGACCGGCGCGCCCAGCGGCAGCTTGATGCGCGCGAAGTCCCACGTCCGATCGCGCCCCGCCTGGACTCCCGCGCCACCGGGCAGGACCAGCGCTCCGGTCGGCGACTTGACCTGGAGGCGCAGCGCTCCCGGGGTGACCGGCTCGAGCCAGCCCGACGCGAAGGTGAGCTTCGCATCGCCGCAGGAGCTGTAGGCGACCGGGTCGGTGGCGGCGTCGCCGGCGGCCAGGGTGCCGGTCGGGTCGACGCGGGTGAACTCGTCGGTCAGCTGGCCGAAGCCCTTGGTGAAGAAATGCTTCAGGTCGTCGCCCGGGGCGCCCGGGTTCTGCATGTAGATCCCGCCCTGGCGCTCGGCGAGGAGCGTCAGCTTCGCGCCGTCGAGCGACGCGGCGGTGCCGAAGCCGACGGCGACCAGCTGCGTGAACTGGAGCTTCGAGTAGTCGAACTGCGCGCCGAAGCACTGGCTGCCGCAGGTCGAGCCGCTCGCGCCGGCGGGCTGCAGGCACGGCGGCACGTTCTCGATGCCGTCGGTGAGCAGCAGGATGGCCTTGCGCGGATTGCCGGCTCCCGAGAAGCCGGCGCAGCTGCCCGGCGGGCAGAGGAGCTCGACAGCTTTCTGGATGCCGGCGCCCAGGCCGGTGCAGCCGCCCGGACCGGTCGTCGCGATGTGCCCGAGCGCGGTCTCGAAGGGGCCGCCGGCCGCGCGCAGCGTCGGGTCCGCGACCGTCATCCCGAGGTCGGGCGTGGCGGCGTCGGAGAAGGAAACCAGGCCGATGCGGTTCACCTGGCCGTCGGTGCGGTTGGTGTCGAGCAGGCCGGCGAAGTTGTCGACCGCGGCGAGCGCCGCCTTGAGCTTGGTCGAGCCGCTGGAATCCGGATCGCTCATGCTGCCCGAGCGGTCAATGACCACGACGACGTCCACCGCCTTGACGTCCTGCCAGGCGCGCACCACGTCGTCGAGCGCCTTGTGCAGGCGCCAGAACATGCCGTCGCGCGGCGAGCAGTTCGCGCCGGCGTTGTCCTGGTTGTAGTGACCCGGGTTGTCGGCGTCGGCGACGGCCCCATGCATCAGGCCGTGGAACTCCGCGTCGAGGATCTTGGTCACCTCCTCGACGTTCTTGAACTGATCGAGCGAGGCGTAGGGGAACGAGACGGCGGGGTCGGGGGTGGAGCAGGTGGCGCTGGGCGCGCTCGGGCAGCCGATCGGGCCGCCGCCGGGCAGGAAGAGGCACTGCGGGAAGGCGACGCACTCCGGGCACGGCACGTGATCGGGGCGAGGCGTGCCGGTGCCGCAGCCCAGCGGATGGGCGCCGGGCGCCAGGGCGGTCGGGTCGGTGCCGTAGGGCATGTCCATGTTCGGGCACCAGTCGAGCGATTCGATCGGTCCGAGGCCGACGCCGCGCCGCCAGGCGTCGTAGTCGAACTCGAACTGGCGGTGGAAGGCATACCAGCGCTGCCCGCGCCCGGGCGGCGGATTGGCGCCGCCGACCGCGCCGAAGCACTCATGCCAGACCTTGTGCATGTCGAGGATGGTCTGCGGGCTGGCGGCGGGGATGGCGGTGCAGTCGGTCGGAGAGCTCAGGCTGCCGTAGGAGCAGGCCGCCGTCAGGTCGCTCTTCTGGACGCACTTGATCGGCGCCAGCGCGTTGGTCCCGTCGGCATAAGCCCAGCAGGTCTCCGCCACCGCGGGCGGCGGGAAGGCCAGGCCGCCGGCGACCAGGACGAGCGCGGCGGCGGCGAGCCGCCAGCCCGCGGCGCCGGCCGTCGAGGCGGTCCGGCCTTGGCCACGGCCCATCGGGAGTGCGAGGGAGGCGCGGTTCTCCGGCATGGCGAGCCCTCCAAAGAGAATTCTCTTCGGGTAGGCGATCAACCCCGGCGGATCGTTACGGTCTGCCGCCGAACCCCTTCCTCGGCCGTCACCCCACCCGGTTCAAGAGGGCCCGCCAGGTCTCCTCCAGCCCCATGCGCTGCGCCCATGAGTCGAGATAGGCACGGTCCAGCGTCTCGCCGCTGATCTTGAGGACTCCGGCGATGTCGCGCAGGTGCTTGTCGGAGCCGCCCTGCCGGTGGAAGTCCAGCTTCACCAGGATCACGTCCTCGGGCGACGAGAAGGAGGCAACGTAGTCGGGCGCGGGATGGAGGCTCCTGGCGCGGGCGAGGCGGCTGCGGTTGAAAGCCGTGTCCGCGGGGACGATGAGGTCGAGCTTCAGGCCCGAGGTGGGATGAATGACGTTGAACTGGCTTTTCTGCGTGATGGCCCGCCGTGCCGCTTCCGGGCTGACGTAGAACTCCGGGCTCGGGAACCCGGCGCAGAGCTCGGCAACCCGTGCGGCGGGGAGGTCGACGACGATGTCGATGTCGTTGGTGAAACGCGGTTCGCCGTAAAAGACCGTGGCCAGCGAGCCGGTGACGAGATAGCGCAGACCCAGCCTCTCGAAGACCCCCACGGCGTGGCGGAGGAGGTCATCCTGCTCCAGAGAGCCTCCGTGCCACCTCGTGCTGGAGCCGCTGCTCGTCCCAATCCGGATGCGTGGCCATGAGGTGGCTCCTCAGCATGCGGCGGGCGGAGGCGAGCATCCCGCTCGCGATGCGCAGGCGCTGGGCGCCCGAGAGGGCGCGCAGGTGGGACGCCATCTCCTCGTCCACCAGCTCGATCCTTTCGAGATCAATTGGCATCGGCGCTTCACCTTCGGAGGAACGGCCCGGCTGCCAGGATATCCGAGGTGGCGTCCCCTGGACACCCCCGTAGCCGGATGGCCCTGTCCGGCCCCTCCCGGCCCGCCCGGCGACGCGCGCCACCGCGTATACTCCCGACCAGGACGCCCGGGACCTCACCCGAACCACCCATCGTCACGAGAGGCACCATGAACGCGACCTTGCTGTACCGAATCGCATCGGTGATGCTGGTGCTCTTTTCCTTGGGACATACGATCGGATTTCTGAAGCTCAAGGCTCCTACACAGGAAGCTCTCGCGGTACGCGAAGCCATGGACAATGTCCATTTCGAGATCAGGGGGGCGAGCTTCAGCTTTGGCGGCTTCTACGTCGGCTTCGGCCTCTATATCACCGCCTATCTGCTCTTCTCGGCGTTCCTGGCCTGGCACCTCGGCGGCTTGGCTGCCAGGGAGCCCCAGGCGATTGGCGCTTTGGGTTGGGCCTTCCTCGCGGTCCAGCTGGCGGGCCTGGTGCTGAGCTGCATCTATTTTTCAGCGGTGCCCGCGGCGTTCTCGGCGCTGCTGGCCGCATGCCTGGGCTGGGCCGCCTTCCTGGTCAAGTAGCGCGGCTCCGGGACCGTGTAGACCGGCCCGTGCATTCACCGATCCACCACCCGTCCGGGTAGTTCCAGGCCCACCCCGCCACCCCGCCGGGTGTCTTCCCGCGACTAGTAAGATCATATAAAATGATAAAGAGCGATCTCCGGCTGACCACGACTGCCAGAGCGGACTCGCTTCAGGTGGGTGGGTGGCGTAGGCGTTGGGCTGCCGGGAGGAAGGGATGTTGGGGGTGCACGGAGCCAGCGCCGGCCGGCACGCCGCCTGAAATTGGCAGCTTCTGAAAAGGAGTCGTCTATGACGCCCCAACCGGCTGTTCTGCGCTTCCTTCCGCTCGCCGTCCTCGTCCTCCTTCTCGCCGCGCTCCCGCTCTCCGCCCAGACCGCTGAGCTGGTGCGTGACATCGACGTCACCTTCGACCGCTCGTCCGCGCCCTCGTCCGATCCCAGGAACCTCTTCCCTTGGCAGGGAAGGCTCTACTTCGCCGCGACCCAGCAGGGCGGCAGTGCCGCGACCCAGCAGGGCGGCAGCGGCACCGAGCCGTGGGTGACCGATGGCACGGCGAGCGGAACTCAGCTGCTGGCCGACGTCTGCCCCGGCGCCTGCTCGTCCTCGCCGCAATTCTTGGGCGGCGTTGGCAACGCCGCCTTGTTTGTCGCCTCGCCCGTCCCCGACTTCGGAGGTGAGCAGCTCTGGCGCAGCGACGGCACGCGCGCCGGCACCTTCCCTCTCATCGACCTGACGGTGGACGTGCAGGGTCCTATCCAGGCACCAGCCGCCATCGCCGGCGGCCGGTTGTTCTTCACTGCCTGCTCGCAGTCCGGCTGTCTCTTCTGGATGAGCGACGGCACGGTGGGCGGCACGCTGCCGGTGCCCGGCTTCGGCGGCGCTCAGGGGGTGACGCCTGGCGCCGAGGTAGGGAACCTCGTGGCTGCCACCGACCGCGTCTTCTTCACGGTCAACGCGCCACCAGATTTCACGGAGCAACTATGGGTGGCCGGGCTCGGCGGGACGCGGCCCCACCAGGTGCCACTGACAGGCTCTCTGGGCTTGTCGTCGAGCCTCGCGGCCGTGGGTCACCACGCCTACTTCCTCGCCGCCGACGCTTCGCAGGTATTCCAGCTCTGGGTGGTCGACGGCACCCGGGCGGGCACCAGGGTGTTGACCGCTTTCACCCAGCAGCAGGCGCCGGAGTTCGATCTGTCCACGGTGGCGGAGGCGGGAGGCAACGCGTTCTTCCTGGTGACGCTGGCGCCCGACAACCAGCCTGAGCTGTGGGTCGGCGCCGCCACACCGGCTGCGGCAGTCAAGGTCGCGAACCTCGGTTTCGGCCGTCGGCTCCTCGCGGTGGGTGATCGCCTCCTCTACACCAAGACCTCCCAATCTGCATCCAACCTCACGCTGTGGTCGACCGACGGCACCCCCGGTGGCAGCCGCTTGCTGGCCCGCGGTCTCTGCTTGTTTTGCCAGTTCGACACAGGGTTCACCGCCGCCGGCGGCGCCGCCTTCTTCGCCGCCGCCGACGGCCAAGGCTTCCAGCTATGGAGGACCGACGGCACGCCGGGTGGCACCCGCCCGTTTACCGACCTCTCGTCGAGCGAGTCGAGCGATCCGGCCCTCAACGCGGCCGATCTGGCGATGCTCGGCGGTGAGCTGTTCTTCTCGGCCTCCGGGCCGTATGGCCAGGAGCTGTGGAAGAGCAACGGCGCTCCCGGCGGCACGCTGCTGGTGACCGACATCGCCCGGACCGAGCCCTCCTCCAACCCGTCGGGACCGGCGGCGCTCGGCGGCCGGCTGCTGTTCAGCGCCTTCGACGGCACCAGCCGGCAGCTCTGGCAGAGCACGGGCACCGCCGCCGACACCTCCGCCCTGACCTCCTTCGCCACCTTCGACCCCGGCTTCGATGACTCGTCGAGTGGGCCCCAGCACCTGGTGGCGGCAGGCGCCGCCATGTTCTTCTGGCAACAGGACGATGGCCGCACCTTCCACCTGTGGCGCACCGATGGCACCGCGGCCGGCACCTTGCTGCTGCGCAATTTCGACACCCTCGGCGACCCGAACGTTGGCCCTCCTCCTCCCGCGCCGCTCGGCGGCCGGATCTTCTTCTCCGCACCGGGTAACCCCAGCGGCACGTCGCTGTGGGCGAGCGACGGGACGCAGGCCGGCACCGGTGCCGTGGTGGCGTTCCCCGACCTCTCTTCGCCGCTCGCGAGCCTCACCGCCGCCAGCGGCCATCTCTTCTTCGCCGCCGTCGGGCCGAACCCGCAGGACGAGAGCCGGCTCTACGCGAGCGACGGCACGCCGGGGGGGACCGCCCTCCTCTTCGCCAGCCTGTTCCAAGTCGGGTCTTCCATGCAGTTCACCGCGGTGGGATCGACCGTCTTTTTCATCCTGACCCGCGACCCCGCAACCCGCGAGCTCTGGAGGACGGACGGCACCCCGTCGGGCACCGCCTTCGTCGCCAGCCTGTTCGTCGGCGAGGGCTTCGACCCGCAGCCTTCCGACCTCACGGCGTTCGGCGGCGAGCTCTACTTCTTCGCCAGCACCGCTGCCGGGCGGGCCTTCTTCCACTCGGACGGCAGCCAGCAAGGCACCACCCGGCTCTTTACCTTCTCGTCGGAGAACACGAACCAGGGGTTCGCGCCGCCGCCTTCGCATGGCCTCACGGTTTTCGGCGACAGGCTCTGTTTCGTGGCCAGCGACGGCGTCCATGGCCGCGAGCTCTGGACGAGTGACGGCACGGCGGCGGGAACGTCGATGCTCCTCGACATCTTCCCAGGACCGCTCTCCTCCGGTCCGAGCCGGTTGACCGTCGCCGGCGGGCGCCTGTGGCTCAGCGCCGACGACGGAGTGCACGGCGTCGAGCTCTGGCAGAGCGACGGCACGGCGGCCGGCACCCGCTTGGTCCAGGACATTGCCTCCGGCGCCGAATCCTCCTATCCCGACCAGCTGGCGGCGGCGGGCAACCTCCTCTATTTCACCGCCGACGACGGCGCCTTCGGGCGCGAGCTCTGGGCGCTCCCGCTCTCGCCCACGGGCAGCGGCTGCCAGCCGACCACGACCAGGCTCTGCCTGACCGGCAACCGCTTCCAGGTTGAGGTCGCGTGGCGCGACTTCCAGGGCAACCCGGGGGTGGGCACGGCGGTGTCGCTGAACGCCGACACCGGCTACTTCTGGTTCTTCAGC
>WNFI01240474.1_pt1 | contig 12106 bp, 11 predicted proteins | sample 5400471 | NCBI WGS metagenome assembly WNFI01 (sample SAMN13153348, study PRJNA577476) | soil metagenome | isolation source: 100 cm saprolite on Douglas fir-dominated hillslope | place: USA:California | collected 2013-09-17 | reverse complement strand
TTTCAAAGCGGCGCGGCAAATTCAAACAAAAGCGGAATTGTTTTTTTTCCTGGAAGCGCGGGATTATTTCGAAACGGCGCGCTCGTTGGCGGACTTGGAGTCAGCGGCGACGGCGTGGATCAAGACGACTACGTAACGAGCGGCGGAACCAAGGGTTTCGAGGCGCCAACAAGTATCCGCGCAGATCAAATCATGGACCAAGGCGTCCGGCTTCCCTACTTCAAGTTTCCGAGAAATCCGACCAATTAGTTCAAGAGTCATCGGCGGCGCGGCGATTTCTTTCTAACGACAATTCTTGTGAGTGCCCGAGCGTACGCTTCAATGCTTTCGGGAACCGCCTGGCTGTAAACGAATTGCCCTTCGCGGCGGCAGGCGATCAGTCCGGCTTCGCTCAGAATCCTGAGATGATGTGAAACGGTCGCTGGAGTGACGCCTCGCATGGAAACGATTTCCCCGCAGTTCATGTGCTTGCAAGCGGAGATGGCTTCGAAAATCCTAAGACGGGTCTTATCAGCGAGAGCTTTCGATATCTTTTCAATCTTAGAACGGTCCATGGGTCTTGCCAAAGTTTAGCCGAACCAAGTTGCTATTCGCCATAAGGGTTCGCTCTGCTAAAGTGCTCCGAAAACAGATGCAACCGAATACTTCGATAGTCATCTAAATATCGAAATTGTGAAAGCCAGCGGTTGCAGCATCAAAGGGGCAGCCCTGGAGGGCTTTCCGAACCAGGAATACACAAGACAGGAGACGAACATGAAGAGACTCGAAGGAAAAGTAGCGGTAGTCACGGGCGGAAACAGCGGCATCGGGCTGGCGACAGCGAAGCGGTTTTATGAGGAAGGCGCGCGCGTAGTCATTGCCGGGCGCAGCCAGAGGACGTTGGATGAGGCGGTGAAAGCAATTGGGAAGGGCACCGTCGCGGTGCAGGCGGACGTGTCCAGCGCTCAAGACCTGGACCGGCTTTACACAACAGTATCGGAAAAGTTCGGCAAAATCGATGTTCTCTTTGCCAACGCCGGGATCTACAAATTTGCACCACTCGCCGCGACCACCGAAGTGCTTTATGACGAGCTGTTTGACATCAATGCCCGGGGAGTCTACTTCACCATCCAAAAAGCGCTGCCGCACCTTAACGACGGCGCCTCAATCATTGTGAATACCTCGGTGGCAGGCGAAATCGGCGTGCCCAACGGCACCGCGTATGCAGCCACGAAGGCGGCGTTGCGTTCTTTCACGCGATCGATCGCGGCGGAATTGGTGGAACGCGGCATCCGCGTGAACGCCGTGAGCCCGGGACCGATTGAGACGCCGGCCGGATTTGCTCGCACGGGGCTTTCCAAGGAAGCCATCGATGAGTTTGTGAAGAGTGTGGTTTCGCAAGTTCCCATGAAGCGAATCGGAAAGCCTGAAGAAATCGCAGGAGCCGTAGCTTTCCTCGCGTCGCAGGACGCCTCGTTCATGACGGGCGCGGAAATCACCGTTGACGGCGGGCTGGCGCAAATCTAACCGCTGTTGCAGTGGCATCGGAGGGAGGCGAATGCAAATTCGCCTCTTTTTTTTACGGAGGCGTTTCATTTGGCAGCGCCGGAGGGATCCGCGGAGGTCGCCGTGTTCACGTCAAGGAACCACTTGTGGGCGGTGTCGCCGGGGGCGTAACAGTTGCCGTCGGGTGCGTACTTCGACTGACAAAGCGCGGTGCGTTCTTTGCGTCGCGGCGATTGCGCGAATTGCCAGACCGCTGCATAGGAGATGCCACTCGCTGAAGGCGCTGGAGGATTCTGCGGGAACCCGCAACCGGGAGACGGGGGGCACACGTCGTTGAAGGCCCAGATCACCATTTCATGTAGTGGCCCCTGCTTGCGAATGCCTTCGGCAGTAGTGACGGTGACGGCGGCTTCTTCTTTCACCGGAATGCCGGAGCAGTAGACACCGGCTAGAAAACCTGCGCGTTTGAGTTCTTCTGACCACAAGCCGAGATATTCGTGGTAAGCAGTGGAAAGGCGTCCGCCTTCTTCGATATCCAGGAAGATAATGGTTCCGGGAGCAAAGCCTTCTTCTCTGGCAGCGGCGGCACTGGCGTTCGCGTCTTGACTTCCCTTCTCCTTCGCATCTGTTTCAGTCTTCAGTTCGCTGCTGTCCCGTCCGCGGTATAAAACTAAAAATCCAAAGCCGTGCGACACAAGAAGTTCGCGCTTCCCTTTCCAGGTATTTAGTTTTTCGCCGGGCGGAGGGCTGAGCCAGTAGCTGGCGAATGCGAAGGTTTTCTGAAGAACTGGCAGCGCGGTGTCACCCGGGTAAACGTTCCGGTCGAAACCCAGGTAGGAACGCGAAGGCTCTGGCGCGGCCTTCGGAAGTACGGGCGTGACGAAAAGCACAGAGGAAAAAGTTAACGCAGAGACACAGAGAACGCAGAGAAGAAACGAGCACATAAGAAGGACTCTCATGTTTAGCCTTCACGGAGCTTGTGGCCGGCGAGGTTTCCGAGGCCGTCGTAAGCGGCATATTTGTAAAGTTCGCTGAGCGTCGGGTAATTGAAAACCTGTTCGATGAATTCGTCGATGGTGAGGCCATTGTCGAGAACCATCATGCCGACGTGGATGAGTTCGGTGGCGTTTTCGCCGATAATGCTGACGCCAAGAAGTCTTTTGTCGGCCCGGGAGAAGATGAGCTTGAGCAGGCCTGCCGTGTCGCCCGAGATATGGCCGCGGGCATTGTTGGCGTAAAGTGCGCGGCCGACGACGTAGTCGATTTTCTTTTCCTTGCAGGATTCTTCGGTCTCACCAGCGGCGGAGATTTCCGGAATCGTGTAAATGCCCATGGGGAGCAGAGAAGCAACGCGCTCTTTGTACTTCAAGCCGAAAGCGTGACAGACGGCGACGCGGCCTTGTTCCATGGAAGTGGAAGCCAGCGCGGGGAAACCAATGACGTCACCGGCAGCATAAACATGTGGGACAGCCGTGCGGTAGTGTTCGTCGACGGCGATATAACCGTAATCATTGATGGCGAGGCCCGCCTTTTCCATCGCGAGGCCATCAACAGCAGCGCGGCGGCCAGCAGCAAAGAGCGCGGCATCGGTTTCGAGGACTTTGCCGCTCTTCATGTTCAGGCGCACACCACTTGAGGAATTCTCCGTTTTGACTGGGCGTTCGTTGAACCAAAAGTGCATCCCAAGGGTAACGAGACGGTCGCGAAGGCGATCGGAAATTTCGTTGTCGAGAAAAGCGAGAAGTCGATCACGTCCGTCGACGAGCGTGACATCTACACCTAGAGCTTTGAAGATGGACGCGTATTCGCAGCCGATGACGCCGCCACCAATGACCGCGAGACTTTTAGGGATGCGGTTCATTTGAAGAAAAGTGTCGGAGTCAAAAGTGTGAATGTCGTCGAAGGCGATTTCTGAAGGACGATGTGGCTTGGAGCCCGTTGAAATTAGAATGACTTCACCTTTTAGCTGCCGCGTACCTTGAGCACCGGAAACGGCCAGAGTATGGGAATCTAGAAATGCGGCCTGTCCGCGCACCAGCTCGATATGGTGAAGCTCAAGGTTTTTCAGGATGCGCCGGCGCTCCATTTCGACGACTTCGCGCTCGTGATGCATGAAGTCGTGAACGGTGAGATTTTCCTTGAGCGAATAGTCGATCCCGTAGAGTCCGCGCTGCTTTAGTCCCGAGAAGTACAGCGCGGATTCGCGGAGCGTTTTGCTGGGGACTGTGCCGGTATTGATACAACTGCCGCCCATATGCTCGGCGCGCTCGATGACGGCAACGCGTTTGCCAAAGTAGGCGGCCTGGGCGCCGGCCTTCTCACCGGCTGGGCCGCAGCCGATAACGATCAGATCAAAATTGTCGCTTGAGGTCACTCGTCCCTCCGAAAATGTCGCGCGGCCAGACCCGTCAGTGTAATGCAGTTGAGTGTTCCGTGTTCCGTGAAAACACGGAGAAGGGCAGTGAGCGAGATCCTCTGACGACAAGTGCAGAACCCTCGGCCGTCGAAATGCTTCTCTTCGAGAGGTGTGGCCCACAACTCGTTCATCTTCAATAAGAAGGATTGGTGCCCGGCGTGGGAGTCGAACCCGTAGGACCCATTGATAGCGCGTAACTAAACTTACTGATTCTTAAGGACGCCAAAACGCCAGAATGGGCAGATTTCACGGTTTGAGGTACATCGCAGGTACACGGCTGTATGATATGGAGTGGAGGCATGGCTATGGGTGCCATCCAGGTTTTATGAGCGACCAGCAGCTCACTAACACAAAGCGATGGTCAAAGGAGCGGCGCAGCCAGCGGATTGATTTGACCGTTCCAGTTGTCGTTCACAGACCCCTCAAGGAAGGTCCGCAGTTCTATGAAAGGGCACAAACGTTGGTTGTTAACGCGCACGGTGCGTTGATGGCCCTAGCAGAAAGAGTAACGCCTAAGCAAATGCTCTTCATTCAGAACATAGACGGGGAACAGAAAGAGTGCCGCGTGGTGTATATAGAAAAGGAGCTGGCGGGGCCGACTAAGGTTGCAGTGGAATTCACGCGGCCCGCACCGAGCTTTTGGCGCATCGCCTATCCGCCCACCGATTGGACTGCCTAATGTTCAGTAGGCCATGACAAGACTCTCATTCGAGGAAACACTTATCGAGGTCTGGCGGCAAGCGCTCGTGGAAAACGCCAAGGCCGTCAAGGTAGGCGGAGAAAGTTACCCTGTTCGTCGGACTCCCAAGCGCGGTTTGCTACAGGTGGATTTCATGTTCGACGAGCACGCAATTCGAGGGCTTGAGCAGAACCCTGATGCGAAGTCCCGTTGGGCACAAATGGCACTGCCTGGCAACAAAGTGATGCAGTTTCTAAGCGAAGGGCGATACGTGGCGAATGTGGTGGCTGGAAAGGTCAATCGCTACGGCAGGGCACGGTGACTCTTAACCGAATTTTCCATAAAGGGCTTCTCAGCAGCTCACCCTGCAGCGTGCCGCCCCTTGACCGCCCCAACATGCTGATCTAGGGTCTTGGTTGCGGCTTCCAAAATGAGGCGACAATCACGGCATCGATTCAGATGTCGCTCAATCTCACATTTCACGCTTGGCGAGAGCTTCCCTTCCAAGTACCAGCAAATCAAATGGACGGTATCCCGACAGGCCATATAAGTCCAGCTTTCTCAGGTCCGGCGCTGGTCGGCCCATTCTCATCAGGAACAGGGTGCAATAAGACCTGACGAAAAGCTGTTCAAATTGGAACACTCGGGATTAGCCTTCGCCGGAAGATGGAATGAAGGACTAGGCTTCTAGAGTGCGACACTTACTCCTCTGGCTGCCGCAAAACGTCGCAGGTGTTGTCCACGAAGGCTGCCGCAGCCTTCACGTCAAGAGCACAAGCGACGCAAACAAAAAAATGCTCTTCGTATTCCTCGCGTAACACCGGGGAAAGTTCGCCAAGGACATACTTTTCGGCAGCTCGCATTCGTACTGCTTCGCTATGATCCATCGCTTCTTGCCGTTGGGCGCGTTCAATTGCTGATTTCATGTCCGTGCTCCGATTTGCTTCACAAGTTCCTGCACATCGAACGGGAGTCCGTTCTTCACAAGACCGACCGGCAATTTCTTCATTGGGAATGTTGCCGCGATCTGGAAGACCGCCTCGTCCAGCACGCCCTCGTTTAACCACGGCGCTAGCGGGTTTCCCGGTAGCATTTGCAACACTCCCAGGATGGAAGCGCGATACCAGACGGCCACCACATTTGCGCCGGGGCTGCACACGCTTTCATAAAGCGCGCTACTAATGCTTCCACTTCCTGCTAGAGCACGGGCCTCCAAGTCGTGCATCATAGTCCAAACATTTCGCAGATCGTTGGGATTCACGGTCGCGACATCATTGCCTCGTGCTCCAAAAAAATCGTGGAGCGCCAAAGCCCAAGAAACTCTATCGCTCATGGAGGATTTCCTAGAATTCAGCTCGAACGGTAGCGGCGCTCCGCACTTTGAAGTGCGTAGCTTCCCATGGCAAACACAGCCGTCAATCAGTAAAAGACCTGCAATTGCGTTTCAGGTGATTACCCGATTAGTCCGACGACAATTCCGACACGGTGTCCCAAATTGGACAGCTTTTCGGCAAGCCTAAGCGCAGCCTGTCCCAGAGAGAATGAATTATGAAAGGTACTGCTCATCAGCAGAGACGCAACCAACGGCTTTTAGATGGCAGGATTGAGGCGCGCCTCCCTGTGTCAGTGTCCATCTACCTCGCACACCTAAATGAACTCCGCGCTCGTGAGCAAACGGTTACGGTAAACGCGAGTCCCCACGGCGCTCGCATAATCAGCAAGCGGTTCTGGCGGCCCGGCGAAGAGGCGCTTATTGCCCGCAGGACGGGCGAGTTTCTGCAAGTAGGAAGAGTGGTTTACAGCGAACAAAAAATGGGTTGCTTTTGTCTAGGTGTAGAATTCCTGGATCGCTCTGTCGACTGGGGGGAATCATTCCCGCCCCTAGCGTAGCATGACGTTTTTCTGGGCATTACTTTCTTCCGCCCCTGAGTTTGGTCACAGACGCCCGCTTCTCCGGCCGAGTTCCAGGTAACTTCTTAACTTTCCGCGCACGCACGAAAACAAGCCAGCTCACTCTTGAATAAAAACCACATCGCTGCTGTGTGCCTCGCACTGTCCGGCATTTCACAGGTCCGGTCATTTACGAACTCAAGGATCGCGTATGCGCATTCCCTGACCGCGCCGTTCGAAGCGAACTTTGACAACGGATATGGTAGCCCGAATCGCTCTCGCAAGGCTCTCGGGTCGCGGGATTCCAGAATCAAATCTTCCAACGGGCGTTGGTTCATCGGCGGCCCCGCACATTTGCCACGATCGTATTAATCGTATGGAAGAAAGGAGTGAGCTTCGACGCAACTATCTGAAACCACAAACAGCTTGAGGGTCCCTGATCGAGTCCGCTCCATCCCAGGGTCATCTCTGGCGGTGGCCGTCGGGTTCTCGAGATCCTCTGGTTCGAGAGCGAGTCTCAGCTGGTTAGTTAGGCACTGCGTGCTTCGGGCACCAGTCTCACAGGAGACTCTAGGCCCTCTCGGACAACCAGAAAAAGCCATGGGCCAGGAGTCCCGGATAAAACTATGGTCGCCAAATTTGACCACCGTTCTGCTTTGTTGGTTTCGGAACAGACCGGCTTCGTTGCGAAGAAGCGATGAAAACCGCTGGTAGAGAGAACCCAAACAACTGGGCCAAAGTGTCCAGCAACCGAGCGCATGGCGCGGCAGATCAAAACAGATCCGGCTCAATCAAGTGGGATGAGAAGCAAGAAAAAGTCCGGCCGTTGCAGGAGTGTTTTTTCTTGACTCTCCTTTTTATAGAACCAACCAGGAGTTAGTCTGCCGCTGCTAAGGCCGAGTCCGAAGCTCAATCCACAGGCAGGGGCGGGCCAAGGAGCTCCATGCTACAAGCCTTATATAGAGCAAGATCGGTCGAATAGGCGGTGCCTCCTCGCTTATCGCGCTCGGCAAAGAACATTTCCATTTTCCCTGCCGGAGCGTATGCGAGTATCAGTCTGCCGGGTGTATTGCCCACGAACGCCCACGCATGCGGAATCTCCCGGGGTCCAAGAATGGAGTCCCCCGATTTTAGACGGTGCCGCTGGGAGCCGACCTCGACGAGATATTCACCTTGAATCACATAGAACCACTCGTCTTCGTTGTGATGTAGATGGCGAGGGGGGCCACCTTTCTTCTGGTTGCTATGTTCCATGATGAAGAGCCCGCCCTGGGTGTCTTGTGAAGACACTTTGAAAGTGGACGATCCGGTGGGAATTGGACGAATTTTAGCGAACCTGTCCACACCCGCAGGGACGAAAGCCCCACTAGCTGGTGCTTCGACTTGGGGCGACTGCCCAAACAGCGGGAGCGGAAATGCTGCAAATGCGAATCCGAGAAAAGAGCGGCGTTCCATCTCTGACATTCTGAAATCCTCCGTAGCATGCGTTGGTGGAGTGTAACACCCCGAAAGCAAGAACTTTTTGGAGGGTTACCAAAGCGCACGTTGCCCGGACTCCGGTTTGCCACTCCTCAATAGTTATGATTTGTCTTCTCTTAGGAAATGCGAAACAGCGGAACTGTGAAAAGCCATACTTAAACACGAGCCGACATTCTTAGAGATGTGACGTTGGACGATTTTAGGCTGGCGAAACTGTCCTTCCTAATGGCGGCCGACGCGATGGGCACGGTCATGTGGGGGATAAAAACAGATGTTCCGCCTTCGGTCCCAATTGGAATTGCATTCGTGAGCGTCGGATTGATTGGAGTTTTAGCGGTTCAATCACTAAGACTTCTCAGTTCAATGAGTTGTAAACGGATAAATTGGTGCCCGGGGTGGGAGTCGAACCCACATGAGGAAAAATCCCCGGAGGATTTTAAGTCCTCAGCGTCTGCCATTCCGCCACCCGGGCGCTGGCCCTACAAATCTAGCGGAGAGAAACACGTACTGCAACACTATTACATCTATTTCCTAACTTACTGACCACGAGTGTTTGCATCCACGAACAGAATTTGGGGTCTCTGACCGCCATTTGTGAACTTGATCCCGGAGTGTTCTCTATTCGTGTCATGAGTAAGCGTAGTGATTGTTCGCAAAGTGAACTCGACATAGACTGAAGTTAGTTCGCGGGGTCTCTCTTGCGTCCCTCTGGCAAGTTCTCCTGGTTCATCCTCGCAGTTGGCGGCCTGCTGACCGCGCTGCTTTTCCTTGTTGTTGAGGAAGTTCCCCGGCCCGCGACGAGTCTCCTGCTCTCTGATCTCCTGCAGACCGCGATCGTCGTTTGGGCCGCTCTCTGTTCGCTTCTTGTGGCCAGGCGATCGTCAGGCTACCTGCGTCAACTCTGGATGCTTCTCGCCACGGCGCTCTTCCTGGGCTCCGCTGCGCAAGCCCTGGAGACCTACTATCAATGTTTCGCTCACGCACCGTCGTTGACTCCCTGGCCTTCTGACATCCTTTTCATTCTCTGGGTGACGCCCGCAGCCATGATGCTGCTGCCTCGACCGGAAAGAGAATCCGGAGCAATCGACTGGCAGCAGGTGCTGGATTTTGCCCAGATTGGAGTCGTGGCCCTCACGGCTTACCTCTATTTTTTCTATGTCCCCTCTCGCTGGGAAGCCGAAGGGCCACGGATGGTCCTCAAGATCACACGCTTACAGTTGGTTAGGGACGTGATGCTGGCCGCAGGGCTTCTAATCCGTGCCATGGCGGTCTCCGGGAGTTCCATCCGAGCCTTCTTCCGAAGGATGGCCGCAGTTTTCCTCGTTGCCGGCGCTTCTGAACTTGTCTCTCTTCTCCCTGCCTACGCGTCCCGTACCGGAGCTACATGGACAGACCTCACCTGGTGCACGCCCTATTTGTTCGTGACCATAGTTGTCGCGACCTGGAATCGTGAGGAAGAAGCACTCTCCCGGGTAGAGAGTTCCCGATTTCGCGCGATACTCGTTTCTCAAGCTTTGCCGATTCTCATACCGCTGTTGGTTCTCTTCATGGGCCGCAGTATCGCCGCAGAGCAGAGCACCATCGCATGGATTGCGGTGACCGCTTCGTTCATTCTTTCCGCTGCACGTCTTGTGCTAACCAACGAGAGAGAGCGCCGCATTGCACAAGAACTTCTTTTGACGGAACAAGCACTGAGCCATTCCGAGCGCATGTTCTCGACTGCGTTCCGTTCCAGCCCAGACGCCATCGGGATCAGCGCGGTCCCGGGAGGTCAATTTCTGGAGGTCAATGACAGCTTTACACGGCTTACCGGTTATTCGCACGACGAGACTCTGGGAAGAACTCCTCTGGAATTGAATTTATGGAAGGATCCCGCTCGCCGCGCGGAAGTGATGGGCAAACTCCAAAAAGAATCCGAAGTGCGGGATGAGGAGTTTGTCTGCCTGACGAAGCACGGCGAGACGCGCATCGGGCAGTTTTCCGGAACGCTGATGGTGCTGGACGGAAAGCTCTGTGCCCTGGCCATCGTTCGGGATATCACCGCCCACAAGGAGGCGGAAGAAGCGCTGCGGGCCAGCGAAGAACGCTTCCGTAATCTCGTGCAAAGCTTGCACGTAGGAGTGGTCTTGCTTGGTCCCGATGCGGAAACGAAGTTTGCCAATCGCGCTGCCTTGGATATGTTCGGATTGAGTAAAGTAGAGGCTCGCGGGAAGAGCACATCGAGTTTCGAGATGATGGCTATTCGAGAAGACGGAACAGAAATCCCGTTTGAAATGCGCCCGGGCCCTCGAGCGATTACGAGCAAACAGCCCGTGCGAAACGAGATGGTTGGATGGCGCCATGCGGATTCGAAAGAGGTCTTGTGGACCTTGGTGGACGCGGTGCCTCATCTCACAACCGATGGAAGAGTGGCCAACGTAATTCTATCCATTTCGGACGTGACCTTATGGAAGCAAGCCGAAGAGGCTTTGCGGAGCAGTGAAGAGCGTTTTCGAACTCTCGTCCGGGATTTCCATGTCGGAGTGGTCTTGCTTGGACCTGATGCAAAGATTCAATTCGCGAATCAAGCAGCAGAAGAAATGTTTGGCATTACCAATAAGGAAGCGCAAGGAAAGGATTCTTTGCAACTGGGCTTGACTTCCATTCGCGAAGACGGAACCGAAATCCCTTTTTCGATGCGGCCTGGACCGCTGGCGCTTAAGACGGGACAGACAGTCAAGAATGAAGTGATCGGGTGGCGCCGCACGGGATCGAGCGAAATTCTCTGGACGATGGGAAACATTGTGCCTCAGTTCGCGCAGGATGGTTCGATTTCGGCGTCGATCAACACATTTATAAATATCACCGAGCGTAAGCAAGCCGAGGAAGCGCTTCACCAGCTTTCCACGCGGTTGCTGCAGCTTCAAGACGAAGAGCGGCGGCGGCTCGGACGCGAACTTCACGACAGCCTGGCGCAAAGCGTCCTGGCGGTGAATTTGAATCTGGCGCAAGCCACCCGCTCGTTGACGGCCAAAGACGAGCCCTCGCGCCGTGCGCTGGCAGAAGCCCGAAGGGTGCTCGTGGAAATGTCGCGGGAGATTCGGACACTCTCTTACCTGCTGCATCCACCGCTACTCGATGAGCTGGGCCTGGTCTCTGCGCTGAAAGAGTATGCCGGAGGATTTAGCGAGCGCAGCGGAATCAAACTGGAATTGGACATTCAAGCAGACTTTGGCCGCCTGCCGCAGGAAGTCGAAACGGCGCTATTCCGCATCGTGCAGGAAAGTCTGGCAAACATTCAGCGGCACTCTGGCACCAAAACAGCCAAGATTCACTTGCGCGGCGATACCACCTGCGTCAACCTCGAAATAACTGATCGGGGCCGCGGGATGGACAAGAGAGCTGTCGAACGCGGAAACGGCTCCGGAACGCGGTTGGGGGTCGGAATCCTGGGCATGCGCGAACGAATGACCCAGCTTGGGGGGAGCCTTGAGATAGAATCCAGTTCATCAGGGACCACGGTGCGGGTTTCGATTCCCCTAAGAACCGAGGTTACCGATGCCAGTTCGCATCCTCGTAGCCGATGACCATCAAGTGGTACGGACGGGACTCCGCGCTTTGCTGGAGTCCAAGACAGGCTGGCAAGTCTGCGCCGAGGCTTCCAATGGCCGTGAAGCTGTGGAGAAGGCCGGGCAGCTCAAGCCGGACGTGGCCGTACTCGACATCGGGATGCCTCTGTTAAATGGAGTCGAAGCCACTCGCCAGATTCGGAAACTCTCTCCACAGACGGAAATCCTCATTTTGACCATGCATGACTCAGAGCTGTTGATTCAGGAAGTTCTGGGCGCCGGCGCTCATGGATATATTTTGAAGGACGACGCGGACCGCAATTTGGTCGCTGCGGTCGACGCGCTTCGCCGCCACAAGCCTTATTTATCTCCACGCGTATCGGATGCGGTCTCCAGCGCAGGCGGACGGCGAGGGGAAGGCCCTGCCTCCAACCAGAGTTTGCGAGGCCGCTTGACTCCACGGGAACGCGAGATCGTGCAGCTTTTGGCGGAGGGCAAGAGCAATAAGGAAGTTGCGGGTTATCTGGGAATCAGCGTGAAAACGGCGGAGACTCATCGCGCTAACATCATGCTAAAGCTCGACTTTCATTCGATCACGGAACTAGTCCG
>WNFI01635605.1_pt1 | contig 12107 bp, 6 predicted proteins | sample 5400471 | NCBI WGS metagenome assembly WNFI01 (sample SAMN13153348, study PRJNA577476) | soil metagenome | isolation source: 100 cm saprolite on Douglas fir-dominated hillslope | place: USA:California | collected 2013-09-17 | reverse complement strand
CCGCCGATCTGCACCCCGCGGGCCAGCTGCTTGAGTGCCGCGGCGGTCGGAATGCGCTCGACCTGCACCCAGTATTCGCGGCTGTGCGCGGCCGCCGGATCGAGCAGCCGGGAATTCAAACCCGGTTCGTCGGACAGCAGGAGCAGGCCTTCCGAATCGGCATCGAGCCGGCCGAGGGCGTAGACGCCGGCGGGCAGCCTGCAATCCGCCAGGGTGCGCCAGCGCGAGCCGGGCTCGGGGGTGAACTGGGAGAGGACGCCGTAGGGTTTATGCAGCGCCAGCAGCACGGGGCCGTTTTGCGTTAAAGGCTGATCGCCGCGATGTCGCCAGAACCTTCGTTATTTCACGAAACAGTCGGTGAACAATCAGCGCTTGAGCATCGCCCAGGTGAAATTCGGGTTGCGGCCGCGCCGGACGGCCAGCCGGATCCAGAGCAGCGCGAGCGGCTCAAGACTGCGCGCCATGCCGAGCCCGCCGGTGTCCAGCGGTTCAAAGCCCAGGTCCTTGGCCAGTTTCACGACGACTTCCTTCGCGTCATCATCGTCGCTGCAATAAAACATGACCGGCTTCAGGTCGCCGTAGCCGGGGTAGCTCGAGTCGGCGAAATTCTCCCAGCCGTAGGTGTTGAAGGCCTTGGCGACCCGCGCCCCCGTCGCCAGCCGGGCGACCTCCTCGGCCCCGGAGGTGGAGGAGCCGAGCGACAGGCTCAGGCTGCCCTCGGCGTTGAGGGAAAGCGGATTGGTGCAATCGATGATGATTTTGTTACGGACATCGCCCATCGCATTGATCACGGCCGGCACCGCGTCCCACGGCGTGGCCAGCACGATCACATCGGCGCCGCGCACCGCCTCGGGCACCGTGCGCGAGGTGGCCGCCCCGCCAATCTCGGCCAGCGGCGGCTTGGTCTTGCCCGCCGCCGGATCCCGCACGCCGAAAACAATCGTGTGCCCGGCTTTCGCCCAGGCTTTGCCCAGCGCCCCGCCGGCATTGCCCGCCCCGATGATTGCGATATTCATGGGGCCGCATGTTTGCGGGCCAAATGGCGGTTTGCAAACCCTTCGAAGCTGGTAATCTCAGCCCATGTCCACCGGGCCCCGCGTCAAAATCTGCTGCATCAAAAGCCCGGACGAGGCGCGGATCGCCATCGCCCATGGCGCGGCCGCCCTCGGCCTGGTTTCACACATGCCCAGCGGTCCGGGGGTCATCGGGGAAAAGCTCATCGCCGAGATCGCTGCCACCGTGCCGCCGCCGGTCGCCACCTTCCTGCTGACCTCGCTGACCGACACCGAGGCCATCATCGCCCAGCACCGGCGCTGCGGCACCACCACGGTGCAGCTCGTCGATACGCTTACTCGCGGCACGCATCGCGACCTGCGCCGGGCCCTGCCGGGCATCGGCCTCGTGCAGGTCATCCATGTGCGCGGCGAGGAGTCCGTGGCCGAGGCCGTCGCGGTGGCCCCGCACGTCGACACCCTCCTGCTCGACTCGGGCAACCCCACCCTGGCGGTGAAGGAACTCGGCGGCACCAGCCGCACGCACAACTGGGAGCTGTCGCGCCGCATCGTGGCCACGTGCGGCAAGCCGGTGTTCCTCGCCGGCGGGCTGCGGCCGGGCAATCTCGCACAGGCCCACGCCCAGGTGCGGCCCCATGGTTTCGACCTCTGCAGCGGCGTCCGCACGAATGATGTGCTCGACGAGGTGAAGCTGTCTGCTTTCTTTGGGGCCGTGCGCGCCCTGTAGCGCCCCGCCCCATGTCACTCCCCTCCTCCATTGCCAACCTGCCCGCGCGCGCCGACGAGCTGCGCGAGCTGCTGACCAAGTGGTGCAACCAGAACTCCGGCAGCGATCATCCGGCCGGGCTCGCCGCCATGCTGGAGCTGCTGCAGCCGGCTTTTGCGCGGCTGCCCGGCGCCAAGGTCGAGCGCGTGGCCCTTGCCGGCACGACCGCCTTCGCCCTCCGCGCGCAGGTGCGGCCCAAGGCCCCCGTGCAGATTTTCCTGAGCGGGCACTACGACACCGTCTACGGCGCCACCCATCCGTTCCAGCAATGCGACCTGGTGGCGCCCGACCGGCTGCGGGGACCCGGCACCTCGGACATGAAGGGCGGGCTCGTCGTCATGCTGGCCGCGCTGCAGGCCTTCGAAAAAACCCCGCACGCGCCGCAGCTCGGCTATGAAGTCCTGGTCGGGCCCGACGAGGAAACCGGCTCGCAGGGCACGGCGTCCGAGTTGCAGGCGGCGGCGAAACGCCACCAGTTCGGCCTCGTGTTCGAGCCGGCGCGCGCCAACGGCGACCTCGTGAAATCGCGCAAGGGCACGGGGATCTTCACCCTCACCTGCCACGGCCGCGCCGCGCACGCCGGCCGCGACCCCGCGGCCGGTCGCAACGCCATCCTCGCGCTCTGCGAAATCCTGCCGCCGATCGCCGAGCTGGTGGACGAGCTGCCCGGCGTGATGGTGAACGTCGGCCGCATCCGCGGCGGCGGCGCGGCCAACATCGTGCCCGATTTCGCCGAGGCGGTCGTGAACGCGCGGGTGACCAAGGCCGACGACGACACACTGTTCTTCTCGCGCCTGCAGCAGATTTGCGCGCCTATCAACGCCCGTCACGGCTACCGGCTGGAGATCGGCGGCGGTTTCAACCGCAGCCCGAAGGTCGAGACCCCGTTCGAGGTGGCGCGGTTCGCCGAATGGCAGAAGTGCGGCGCCGAGTTCGGGTTGAATTTGAGCTGGCAGCACGTCGGCGGCGGCTCCGACGGCAATATCCTCTCGGCCGCCGGGCTCCCGAACCTCGACGGTCTCGGCTGCGTCGGCGACCACCTGCACAGTCCCGAGGAATTCTGCCATTTGCCCAGCCTGGTGCAGCGCGCACAGGTCGCGGCGCTCTTTTTGCACCGGCTGGCGTCCGGTGAGATCGCCCTGCCTTGAGCCTAGCCGGCGCACGGCACTACATATAAGAACACCGCAGCCCAGTGGCACGCGCTCCCGGCCAGGACAAACAGATGCCAGACCGCGTGATGGTAAGGCAGGCGTTTCCACAGGTAGAAGACCGCGCCGCCGGTGTAGCAGAGTCCGCCTGCGACCAGCAGCCGGAATCCGCCGGCGGGCAGCGCGGCCAGCAGGGGCTTGAGGGCGACCAGCACGAGCCAGCCCATCGCGAGATAAATCAGGGTCGAGCTGAGGCGGAAACGACCGGCGAACCAGAATTTGAGCGTCACACCGACGATTGCCAGACCCCAGACCACGCCGAACAGGCTCCAGCCCCACGGGCCGCGCAGGGTCACGAGCACAAACGGCGTGTACGTGCCCGCGATGAGCAGGAAAATGGCGGCGTGGTCGAATTTTTGCAGGACCTGCCGGGTCCGCTCGCTCCGGAAGCTGTGGTAAAGGGTTGAGGAGGTGTAGAGCAGCACGAGCGTGACGCCGAAGATGGCGGTGCTCACCACGTGCCACGCATCGCCATGCAGAACGGAGAACACCACCAGCAACACGAGGCCGGCGGCGCTGAACGCGGCACCCAGCGCATGGGTCAGGCGGTTGAGCAGTTCTTCGCGCGGTGAATAGGCGGCGGACATGCGAATTATCATGGCCCGCCGGCGGATTGAAGCGAACGGAATCAAGAAGCCGGTGGATTTGGCAGAACAGATGCCGCACCGGTGGGCACGATCGAAAAGTTACGGCCTTGAAACTTCTTCGATTTGTGAAAATTGCCGGGGGTTGCAGGCTTGACTCAGCCAAATGACGGTCGTTCGCTTCGCAATCCCACTTCAGGTCACCTCCTGAAATCTAACACCAACTGCATCACACCATGCACAAATCGTTCCTTAAATCATTCGTTCTCGCAGTCGTCACCGCTCTGGCGGTGATGCTTACGCCCAGCGCTCTCGCGCAAGTTGTCACCTCAGGGCTTGCCGGCACCGTCCGCAGCAATGACGGCTCGCCCATCAGTGGTGCGACCGTGACAGCGGTCTTCACGCCGACCAACGCCACCTTCACCAGCACGACCAGCGCCACCGGCCGCTATCAATTCGGCGGTCTCCCGGTCGGCGGTCCCTACACCATCACGACCTCGGCCGCAGGCTACGCTTCCGAGCCGACCACGGGCATCACCACGGAACTGGGCAACACGATCGACGTGAATCTTTCCATGAAGTCCGACGTGCTCAAACTGGAGAAGTTTGTCGCGACGGGCACCCGAAATGAACTCGACGCGAGTTCCACCGGGGCCACGACCCTGTTGACCTCTGCTCGCCTCGCCGCCAAGCCGACGACCCAGCGCTCGCTGGCCGACCTCGTCAGCACCACTCCCGGCATCACGCTTCGCGCCCTCTCGGGCGACCGTGAAGAGGCCATGATCACGGCCGTCGGCCAGAATAACCGTTATAACAAGTGGATGATCGACGGTAACCTTATCAACGACCAGTTCGGCCTGAATTCGACCGGCCTGGCCTCATTCTTCAATCCGCTGGCCCTCGACACCATCGAGCAGCTTTCCATTCAGATCTCGCCCTATGACACCCGTTACAGCGGCTTCACCGGCGCGACGATCAATGCCGTGACCAAGAGCGGCACCAATGAATTCCACGGTTCCGCCTACTACATCTTCAGCGGCGACCATCTCTTCGGCAAGCAGATGCAGGGCCCCGACGCCCGCACGCTGGTCCAGTCCGGCGTCAAGGTCGTCCCGAAGCTGGATCGCACCACCAAGGGCCTCACCTTTGGCGGCCCCCTCTGGAAGGACCACGTCTTCTTCTTTCTGAACTGGGAGAAATTCAACCGCATCGGCGCTCCCAGCTCCGCCGGTCTGCCCGGCGTCAGCGCGGCCGATCTTGCAACCATCGACGCCCGCGTCGCCGCCATCACCAAGGTCAATTACGGTCACTTGGGTGGTAACGCGAACAGCGTGGCCAATGACGAAAAGAAGCAGCTCAAGCTCGACTGGCAGATCAACCGCAATCACCGCCTCTCGACCCGCTACACCACCACCGAGGGCCAGGTGCCGCAATTCGGTTCCTTCACCACCACCTCCTTCGGCAGCGGCCTGAACAATAACGGCGCCTTCGCCAACCTGGTCGGCGGTGCCGCCACTTCCTATGATTCGCACTTCTATGCCCAGACCCGCAAGGAGAAGAGCCTGTCCGCCGAGCTCTTCAGCCAGTGGAGCTCCGACCTGAAGACCGACCTCAAATGGTCCCATGTGAAGCAGGACCAATACACTCCGACCGCCGTCACCGCCCCTGAAATCGACATCTTCGGTGTCACGGGCACCAATCAGGCGGGTGCGACCATCACCAACGGCGTCGTCGTGCTCGGCACGGAGCGCTTCCGCCATGGCAACCAGATCAATGCCGATACCAAGAACTACAGCGCGATCGCGGATTATACCCGCGGCAACGCCACCCTCAGCGCCGGCTTCGACATGGAGGACAACAATTATTACAACCTCTTCCGCCAGTTCTCCTATGGTGTGTTCAATTTCGCCACCCCCGCGGATTTCGCCGCTGACAATCCCCGTTTCTTCCAGCGCAACTTCACCGACCTCGCTTTGAAGGGTTCTTATGCTGATGTCAGCCAATACACCCAGACCGGCGTGTTCCTCCAAGGCAAGTGGGAGTCCACCAGCCGCCTGAAGTTCCTGCTCGGCATCCGTTATGACAAGTCCTCGAGCAGCACCGTCCCGGCCTTCAATCAGCAGTTCCTGACCGATACGGGCATGCGTAACGACGGCACGATTGACGGCGCCCATGAGTTCTCCCCCCGCTTCTCGTTCAACTGGGCGCTGGATGAGGCCCGCAACACGCAGATCCGCGGTGGCGTCGGCTACTTCGTCGGCCGCTCACCCTGGGTGTTCTTCTCGAACTCCTACGGCAACACCGGGTCGGGCACGTTCAGCTCCCTGACGCTTCCGGCCGGCGGCCTGACCGGTTATCTCGCCAGCAGCTTTGACCCGGCCAATCCGAATGGCACTGCCACCCAGACCGGCAGCTCCCGCGCGGAAATCGACCTCACAGACGCCGGCATCCACATGCCGTCCATCTGGCGCGGCAACCTGAGCCTCGACCACAAGCTGAGTTTCCTCGACTCGTCGCTCACCCTGGACGTGACGTACAGCAGGAACGACCACACGATGTTCATCACCAATGACAATCTAAAGATCAAGGCCACCGCGGCTGATGGCCGTGTTTACTTCGTGGGCAACCCGAGCACTGCGGCCAATGCCAAGTATGCGAATTACACGAACATCTTCCACACGAGCAATGTGAACCGGGTCGGCGAGCAGACCTACGTCACCGTGCAGTGGGACCGCCCGATGAAAAATCACTGGGCCTTCAACCTCTCCTACACCCGGGGCAAATCCACCGAGGCGCAGGCGAACGGCCAGACCACCGCCTCCGGTGCCTGGCAGCGCAACGCAGTGTTCAACCAGAGCACGGTCGAGGTCGGCCGCTCTGACTTCGAAGTCAAGGATCGCGTGCAGATCAGCCTCACCCGTCAATTCGAGTTCATCAAGACGCTGCCCACCACCGCTTCGCTCTATTACGAAGGTCGCACCGGTTCACCTTACTCCTTCGCTTACAGCGGCGATTTGAACCAAGACGGCTTTGCCGGCAACGATCTGGTCGCCATCCCGACCGGTGCGTCCGACGCCCGCTTCGACTTCTCCGGCATGACCCAAGCGAATATCGACGCCATGTTTGCCTCGATCGGCACCCTTGGCCTGTCGAAATACGCCGGCAGCTATGCGCCAAAGAACGCGTTCTACCAGCCTTGGGTCAACAAACTGGACTTGGTTGTCCGCCAGGCCATTCCGCTGCACCTCAAGAAGTCCAAGCTCGATCTGGAACTCGCCTTCACCAACTTCGGCTCGTTCATCTCGAAGAGCCTGTTCAACTATACGGAGCGCGCCCCGAGCACAGTCAACGATGTGTTTGACCGCCGCCTCGTCGGCAACGCCACGATCGACAACACCACCGGCAAGATCAAGCCAACGACTTGGACGCCCACGGCCTTCCTGGTCGACAATACGATGTCCCGCTGGCGCATCCAGCTCACCGCCCGCCTCTCGTTCTGACGAACGGTGCAGCGAAGCTGCTCAACCTTCCAAGGCGGCTGCGAGAAATCGCAGCCGCCTTTTCTTTGCCCGCGGCCCGCCGAGCTCGCGTGTATACTCCGGGACAAATCCAGTCAGTCCCCACGTCGCGGTGTGCGCCCGTGATTGCACCGGCCGGAGCGAATTCCCCCTCACATCCATCATGCGGGTCGTGTGCGGAAAAATTCTCGGATAAATTTTTCTCCTCTCAGAAATGAACGCGACTTGGAATTTTTCGCGTCAAGAAAATATTTGCGCACATCGCGCGACGCAGCCTGGGGGCGTTTTTCAGAGTAGAAACCGGCCGGACCCGCGGTTTTTCATCACGCGAAAGGTGAACTTGAACTTGTCCCGGCCTTGTCCATCAAAAAAGTGACAGGAAATTTGCAAAATCCCCCTTTAATCTGTTTGACGAGGTTTGAGGTGCTTCCCATTAGTTGTGGTCGAGGTTCCGGGCATCCACATCCTGTGGTGGTCGACAACGTGTCAGGAAGTTTTGGCAACTTAGAGTCGCCAGAGGCTTTCTGCCGTCTCTAGACCACGGGACACACACTTCTTTTCTCCATTTCGGTTCTGCGTCAGCCATGCATAAATCATTTTCCGTCGGTACGAAAACGTTCGTGCTCGACCAAGACAAGGCGGAGGCCGCCTACGCCGCCAAGAAAGTAATCAACGGCCGCCAGGTTCCCTACTTCAACATCCTCCCGCTGAAATACCAGTGGGCCTACGATCTCTACAAGACGATGAAGGCCAACCACTGGGAGCCCGAGGATATCCCGATGGGCAAGGACATCGAGCAGTGGCGCGACACCCGGCATGTATCCGACGTCGAGCGCTGGATCATCCGGATGGGCATCGGCTACTTCTCCGCCGCCGAGGGCATCGTCGGCGACAACATCCAGCATGTCGTCCGCGAGCTCGTCACCGCCCCGGAGCTCAAGCTCGTCCTGGGCCGCCACGCCCACGAGGAGAACATCCACGCCGACTCGCTCCTCTACATGATTTCCTCCCTCGGCATCAACCCGCACGAGTGCGAGGCCATGTTCGAGGACATCAAGTCGATCGAGCGCAAGAACGAGTTCGTCAACAAGGTCTCCCGCGACCTCCGCCGCGACCTCGACCTCACCCGGCCCGAGAACAAAAAGCTTCTGGCCAAAAATATCTTCGTCTTCGGCCAGTGCATGGAGGGCACCCAGTTTTACGGCCTCTTCGGCATGGTGCTCTCGCTTTACCGCCAGAACAAGTTCCCCGGCATCGGCCAGATGTTCCGCTACACCCTCCGCGACGAGTCAAACCACATCGAGCTCTTCCGCAACCTGTTCATGGACCTCATCGAGGAGAACCGCGAGATCTGGACCCCCGAGTTCAAGGAGGAGCTCCGGCAGACCATGGCCGAGGGCATCGTGCTCGAGAAGGACTTCATCCGCGACTGCCTGCCCGTCAACGCCGTGGGCCTGTCCGTCGAGGAATTTCTGACCTACATCGACTACATCGCCGACCGCCGCCTCGAAGGCTGCGGCCTGACTCCCCTCAGCCCCGGCATCAAGAATCCCCTGCCATGGCTCGCCGAGATGATGGACATCAAGAAGGAGCAAAACTTCTTCGAGGGTCGCGTCACCGAGTATCAGAAGTCCTCCGCGCTCGCCGTTGCGAGCGACGACGAGCTCTGAAAAGAGCTGGCCGCATATAAACATCCCTACCCTTCCTTTCGCCATGAATCTCCCATCGGTCGCGCAAGACCTTGCCCTTAAGAAACTTACTGGCGCCCCCAAAGATCAGAAGCCCAATTACAACTGGCGCGACATCATCCGCGAGGAAGAGGTCCCGGTCCCCGAGGTGCAGGTGCTCTGCCCCCACGGCGACGAGCGTTTTGACCTCAGCGAGGTCGCCGACACCGTCGGCCGTTCCCTCGCCAACCTCCTCCAGTCCAAGGGCGAGAAGGACATCTTCAACGAGAAGAACCAGCGCTTCGTCGCCGACGTCACCCGCGAGGTCGCCCAAAACCTCACCAAGAAGGCCCTCGAGCGCGGCCCGCTCCGCGTGTCGTTGCACGATCTTTACGTGCTGATCGAGAAAACCCTCGTCGACAACAACGCCCACGACGTCGCCAAGAGCCTCCTCCTCAAGCGCGCCTCCAAGCTCAACGTCTCGCGCGACACCCACGGCGTCACCGTCCGCCTCATCCGCCGCAACCACCAGGTCGTGCCTTGGAACGAGGGCAAGATCGAGATCGCCATCCGCAAGGCCTTCCTCTCCCTCCAGAAGGACCCCGCCCCCGCCTCCGCCATCACCCGGGCCATCACCGAGCGCGCCCTCCAGGTGAAACAGGCCTTCCTCCACATCGAGGAAGTCCAGGACATGGTCCAGGAGGAGCTCATGAAGGCCGGCCACTACAAAGTCGCCGAGGATTACATCCTTTACCGCGCCGCCCGCGCCACCGCCCGCCTCGCCGACCCCTCACTGACCGCCGCCCCCGAGACCGCCCCCGCCGGGCAGGACTCCATGGTCGTCGTCGCCCGGGCTGACGGCTCCACCTACCTCTGGGACGGCCTCGACCTCAAGAAACGCATCGAATTCGCCTCCATCGGCCTCGAGCTTTGCCTCACCGCCGACCAGATCGAGGCCGAGCTCCGCCGCGCCCTCTTCGACAACATCGCCCTCGGCGACCTCAACAACACCATCATCCTCAACGCCAAGACCCTCATCGAAAAGGATGCCGACTTCGCCAAGTTCGCCGGCCGCATCCAGCTGACCTACATCTACGAGGAAGTCCTGGCTTGGGACATCGTCCGCGACGGCATCGGCGCCCTCCGTTCCGCCCACCAGAAGGCCTTCGCCCGCTACATCGACCACGGCATCGGCATCAAGCGCCTCTCCCTCCGCCTCAAGGAATACGACCTCGCCAAGCTCGCCGCCGCCATCGATCCCTCCGCCGACCTCGAGCTCGATTTCCTCGGCGTCCAGACCATCTACGACCGCTACCTCATCATCGACAAGACCGGCAAGCGCTCCCGCCGCATCGAGACCCCCCAGTTCTTCTGGATGCGCGTCGCCATGGGCCTCTTCCTCGACGAAAAGAAGCGCACCCGCGAGGACTGGGCCATCCGCCTCTACGAGCTCTACAAGTCCCGCCGCTTCTGCTCCTCCACGCCGACCCTCTTCAACTCCGGCACCCTCCATTCCCAGCTCTCGTCCTGCTACCTCTACTACGTCGACGACTCCCTCGAGGGCATCATGTATCGCGGCATCGCCGAGAACGCCCAGCTCTCCAAGTGGGCCGGCGGCCTCGGCGGCTCCTGGACCTCCGTCCGCGGCACCGGCGCCCACATCGCCGGCACCAACGGCGAGTCCCAGGGCGTCATCCCCTTCCTCAAGCTCCACAACGACCAGCTCGTCGCCGTCAACCAGGGCGGCAAGCGCAAGGGCTCCGGCTGCGCCTACCTCGAGTCCTGGCACAACGACATCTTCGAGTTCCTCGAGCTCCGCCGCAACACGGGTGACGACCGCCGCCGCACCCACGACATGAACACGGCCAACTGGATCCCCGACCTTTTCATGAAACGCATGGAGGCCCGCGGCACCTGGACCCTCTTCCGCGCCAATGAGACCCCCGACCTCCACCACCTCTTCGGCCGCAAGTTCGAGGAGGCCTACCTCCGCTACGAGAAGCTCGGCGAGGAGGGCAAGATCCAGTCCCACAAGATCGAGGCCCTCGAGCTCTGGAAAAAGATGCTCTCGATGCTCTTCGAGACCGGCCACCCCTGGATCACCTTCAAGGACCCCTGCAACGTCCGCTCCCCCCAGGACCACGCCGGCGTCATCCACAGCTCCAACCTCTGCACCGAGATCACCCTCAACACCTCAAACGACGAGACCGCCGTCTGCAACCTCGGCTCCATCATCCTCGACTCCCACCTCAAGCCCGACGGCTCCCTCGACCATGAGAAGCTCCGCGACACCATCCGCGTCGCCGTCCGCGCCCTGGACAACGTCATCGACATAAATTACTACCCCACCGAGGCCGCCAAGCGCTCCAACCACCGCCACCGCCCCATCGGCCTCGGCGTCATGGGCCTCGCCAACGCCCTCTACCTGAAGGGCGTGCCCTTCGCCTCCGAGGCCGCCGTCGAGTTCAACGACGAGTTCATGGAGGCCATCGCCCACTACGCCTACGAGGCCTCCTCCGACCTCGCCGGCGAGCGCGGCGCCTACTCCACCTACAAGGGCTCCAAGTGGGACCGCGGCCTCCTCCCCCAGGACACCGTGGACCTCCTCGAGCAGGAACGCGGCGTGCCCATCCAGGTCCCCCGCGGCTCCCACATGAACTGGGCCCCCCTCCGCTCCAAGATCGCCAAGCAGGGCATGCGCAACTCCAACGTCCTCGCCATCGCCCCCACCGCCACCATCTCCAACATCACCAACACCTCGCCCTGCATCGAGCCCACCTACAAGAACCTCTACGTCAAATCCAACCTCTCCGGCGAGTTCGTCGTCCTCAACCCCTTCCTCGTCCGCGACCTCAAGGCCCGCGGCCTCTGGAACCAGGAGATGAACGACGCCCTCAAGTATTTCGACGGCGAGCTGCGCGACATCGACGCCATCCCCGCCGACCTCAAGGTCAAGTATCTCACCGCCTTCGACGTCGAGTTCAAGTGGGTCATCGCCGCCGCCGCCCGCCGGCAGAAATGGATCGACCAGTCCCAGAGCGTCAACCTCTGGCTCAAGTCGCCCGACCTCAAGGTCCTCTCGCACATGTATCGCTCCGCGTGGCACGCCGGGCTCAAGACCACATATTACCTCCGCACGCTCGGCGCCTCCAACATCGAGAAATCCACGGTCCACGTGAAGAAGGACGTCCGCGGCGCCGCCGGCGAGACCGGCGCCGAAACGGCGTCCCGTGACGTCCGCGACGCGACCGCTCTCAGTGCGGCTCCCTTCGCCGCTGATGGAGCGTCGGCGACCCCGCCGACGGCCCCCAACGGCCTTGTCTCTGAACCCGCCCAGAAGACCTACACCGC
>WNFI01411211.1_pt1 | contig 12108 bp, 12 predicted proteins | sample 5400471 | NCBI WGS metagenome assembly WNFI01 (sample SAMN13153348, study PRJNA577476) | soil metagenome | isolation source: 100 cm saprolite on Douglas fir-dominated hillslope | place: USA:California | collected 2013-09-17 | reverse complement strand
TCCGCCTCGGCGCGCGTCGGCGCGATGCAGGCGGCGATCAGCTCGCCGACATAGCGCACCTTGCCGGTCGCCAGCACCGGCTGCTCGGAGACCTTGAAGCCGGGCAGTCCGGAGACGGCGCGGATCGCCTTCACCCCGACGAGGTCGGCGGCGATAAAAACCTGCCCGCGCAGCTCCTCGGGTATCTCGATGCCGATGATGCGGGCATGCGCGACGGGACTGCGCAGAAAGGCGACCTCGCGCATGCCCGGCATCGTCATGTCGCCGACGAACTGGCCGCGTCCACGCAGGTGACGATCGTCTTCCTTGCGCGGAACGCGGGCGCCGACACCTGAGGGTTTCGTCACACACCTCTCCCCTCGGGGAGAGGGAGGGGCCCGCGCAAAGCGCGGGAGGGTGAGGGGGCGCCGGATACGGCCGAGATGTTGAATGAGAAACGCGCCCGTGATGCGCTCCCCCTCACCCCGGCCCTCTCCCCGAGGGGAGAGGGTGTTGAGCGTGCAACCACCTCACGCCGCGGCGAGATTGGGCAGGATCGGCGCGTCGGCGTCGATGCGACGACCGGCGCGCAGGCAGAAGAGCGGAGTCAGCATGCGCTCGGCGGTGACTTGCGCGCCGTCATTGTCGGCGAGCAGCCAGCGGCCGCGCTCATCGGCGATGACGGAGACGTCGGCGATCGAACCCTTCGTCAGCGTTCCGATCGTGCCCGCCATCTTCAGCATCGAGGCGCAATGCGAGGAGACCATCGGGATGATGTCTTCGAGCGGCAAGCCGAGCGCCAGCAACTCCGTCATCGCCCGCGTCAGACTGAAGCGGGTGTCGCCGGCGAAGAGATGCATCTCATCATCGGGATGCGAGTCCGGCGATCCCGCCGGCTTCGGCACCTTGGTGTTGTAGCCGTGCATATCGGCGCCGAGGGTGAACGGCACGATGCCCGCCTCGAGCACCTTGCGCGCCATGGCGAAGCTGAAATGCGAGCCGTGCCCGACGTCGATGAGGACACCCTTGGCGATCGCCTCGCGCACGATCGGATGCACTCTTCCGCTGGCTTCGACGAAGCCGCCGGGATGACGCGTGAAGGGATGCGCCAGCACGTCGCCGGCGTCGAGCAGCCCGACGATGTCGCCGATGATGCTGTCGGCGTCGTAATCATGCGCGGGATCGTCCGGCAGCGGCCAGAGCTGCCCGAGATGGATGTAGAGCGGCAGCTTGGTCTCCCGCGAGATCTCCTTCGCCAGCTTCATCACCGCATTGCCCCAGCGCTGATAGCCGCCGATCTCGGCATGCGCCTTGATGCCCTTGACGATGTCGCGATTGGCTTCGACGACGCGGACCGTCGCCTTGACGTCGACGCCGTCCGGCCCGTAGAGGCTTGGGTAGTAGTGGCCCTCCAGCCCGCCGACGACATAGGCGGAGATGAAGGCCAGCACGTTCGTTGCCGCCTGCTCGGCGATGAACTTGCGGAAGCCGGGAAAGGTCATGCAGCTCGGCCCGCCCTGGTCGATCACCGTGGTGACCGCGGACTGGACGCCGACCATGTCGGCGTTGAGGCCGAACCGGCCGCTGACATGCTCGAAGACATGGGCGTGGGTGTCGATGAGCCCGGGGAGGACGATCCGGCCGCCGACATCGATGGTCGCGGCGGCCTTGCCGCGCGGAATGTCGGCGGCGATCTCGGCGATCAGCCCGTCCTTCACCGCGAGGTCGCGAACCCCGTCGAGCCGCGCGGCCGGGTCGATGATCCGGCCGCCTTTGAGAAGCACATCGTATTGCGGTGTCATGCCAGCAAACTCCAGCCCGCACGGGAATGGGCGGAGCTTACAGCACCCGCGCTGAGGGGGCGAGCGCGGCCTCAAAAGCCGGAGATGAGCCTTCGCGCGTCTGGTCCTAACGGGCGGCGACGGTCACTGGTCCGCGGGAATCGCGGCCGGCACCGCCACGACGGGGTTGCCGCGCTCGATCTGGACGACCACGCCGTTGCCGAGCCGTGCGAATTCGGTGGCCGGGGTTGGCTGCGGCGTCAGATGTATGATGGAGCGCGGCACGCCGGCCTCGACGAGCGCGTCGGCAACGACCTTCATGCGTTGTTCGGAGAGCTCGCGCCCGCTGCCGTCGACACTGACGTACCCCTTGACGGCGACCGCACGCGGCGCACCGCGGTCGGCGTCCCGCGTCGCATAGGACAGAGCCGCACGGCCGGCAGGCGGCAATTCGGCACGGGCGGGATCGAAGCTCACGACGTAGTAATCCGAATAAGGCGATCCGGATGAGCCGCAGGCCGACAGCGTCAGCAGCAAGAGGACAGCAAGGCGGGCGTTCATGCGCCGCCTAGTCTACGCCAGAAAGCCGCCGAGATCGAATTGTGTCGCGAGGAGCGGCTTTATGGTCCGGAAACGGTTCTCTCGCGGAGGGCGAGCATCGGCAAGACGGCGATCGGCCCGCTCCGCGGCCGGAGCCGCCGAACCCGGTCGGCAAGGCCGCGCGGCCGCATCATGATCATGCGGGCCGCCTCGCTGCACGCCGATGAGGCATCAACACCGGGCCGGTGACGCAAAACGACATCGACCGCCAGCTGGAAGGCCGAGGCGGCGTTCGCGCTCGGATCCCCACCGGCCGCTTGCCGATAGGCCGTCCAAACGGAGCGATGCAAGTCATCGGACATGAAATGAAGACCCTTTCAATGCTACCGTTAGGCTAAAGGATGCAGGGTTGCGACGGGTTATGTCATTTCTGTGAGTGGAGGGTGGCGTCGCCTGTGCCTTACCCGCTGAGGTAGAGTGAGCGGCAGATCGTGCCAGCAACGAGGCTTGACGCCATGAGCGAGATCTGTGCCGCGTTCCTCTTTACCGTGACGATTACCGTTGCGCCGGCCCAGATCGTCGGGGCGACGCCGATCGGCGAACGCCGCAACGTCCCGGTTACCGGCGGAACGTTCGAGGGCAAGCGGCTGCGCGGCATCGTCATGCCGGGCGGCTCGGACTGGATCGTCGTCCGCGGCGATGGCGTCTGGCAACTCGATGTCAGGCTGCCGCTGCAGACCGATGACGGGGCGCTGATCAACATGAGCTATAAGGGGTTCCGCCACGGGCCGGCCGCCGTCCTCGACCGGCTGAACCGTGGCGAAACGGTGGACCCTCCGAGTATTATTTCCGGACGGCACCCTTCTTCGAGACCGCCTCGGCCAAATATGCTTGGCTCAACGGCATCGTCGCCGTGGCGACGGGCCATCGCACGGCAAGCGGGCCGACCTATCAGGTCTATGAGGTCCTTTAACAACCGAGCGCCGGTATTTGCGGTACGATAGCAAACCGCTTCGGGATATCGTGGTCAGGCGGCGTGGCTCATGCTTTAATACCGGCGTCGAAGAGCGGTGACGGAACCGCCGGGAGACTGCACGGGGGTGATGCGATGGCGACACGTGTTCTCAAGCCAGCGGTGATCCTGGCGGCGCTGATTGCGCTGGCGCCGCAAGCCAATGCCGGTGGCCACGGTCACGGCGGCAGCAGCTTCGCCTTCGGCTTCGGCGGCTTCTTCCCGGCCGCTCCCTATTACCCGTACTACCCGGCCTATGCCTACTATCCGCCCTATTACTACGCGCCACCCGTCTACTACGCGCCGCCCGTCGCCTATCTCCCGCCGCCGGCCGCCATTCGTACGCCGCAACCGACCCTCGGATCGGAGGTTGGCCAGGGCTGCCGCGAGTACACCGCGCCCGTCTCGGTCGACGGCAGGGTCGTGGACACCTATGGCACCGCCTGTCCGACCCGCGATGGCTCCTGGCGGATCATTAACTAAGCCGCGACAACGCTCCCGCTCCGGGAGTGGCAGTCGAGCCTATTTGACGCCGCCGGCGGCGAGGCCGGAGACGATCTCGCGTTGGATGATGATGGTGAGGATGAGGACGGGCAGCATGACCACCAGCGCCGCGGCCGCCAGCGGACCCCAGGAGAGCTGCTCGAAGGTGAGCACGTTATAGACGGCGACCGGCAAGGTCCGCGTCTCGCGCCCGGCGAGTACCACGCCAAAGATGAAATTGTTCCACGAGAAGATGATGGAAAGAATCGCGGCGACGACGATGCCGGGCCGCGAGAGCGGCAGGGCGATGCGGTAAAAGGCCTGCCACAGCGTGCAGCCGTCGATCATCGCCGCCTCTTCGAGGTCGTGCGGCAGTGTCTCGAAGAAGCCGATCATGACCCAGGCGACGATCGGCACGGTGATGACGAGATGGGTGATGACCATCGGCCACAGCGTGCCGGTGAGGCCGAGCATCTGGAACATGATGTAGAGCGGTATGAGGAAGCTCAGCCCGGGCGTCAGCCGCGCCAGCAGGACGAGAACCCCGAGCTTGTGGGCGCGCGCCTTGGCGATGCCATAGCCGGCCGGCACGCCGACGAGGAGGGCCAGCAAGGTGGCGCTGCCGGTGACAACGATGCTGTTGATCGTATAGCGGGCGAACGGGCTGTTCTCGAAGACGCTGAAGAAATTGTCGAGCGTCGGCGGGTTCGGAATGAACACTGGCGGGTAGGCGATGTTGTCGATGTCGGTCTTGAAGGCGAGCGACAGCATCCACAGGAAGACGAGGATCGCCGGCGAGACGACGACGACGACCGAAAGAAAGAAGCCGATGCGGCCGAGAATACCGCGCAGGCCGGCCTGGCCGACGGGACCGCTTCTCAGTTCCATTGCGCACGCTGCCGCAGGTAGAGAAGGATCAGGCAGAGGGCCATGATGACCACCATGAAGACGACGACCATCGCCGAGGCATAGCCGATTTGATAGAAGGCGAAGGCCTGGGTGTAGAGGTAGAGGTTGATCGTCTCCGACGCCGTCCCCGGCCCGCCCAGCGTGATCACGAAGATGGTGTCGAACGACTTCACCGCGTCGATCGTCCGTATGATCGTCGCCACCATGATGAAGGGCAGGACGAGCGGAAAGGTGATGCGGCGGAACATCTGCCACGGCGTCGCCCCGTCGATCAGGGCGGATTCGTAGGGCTCGGTCGGCAGCGAGGCGAGCCCGCCGAGCACGATCAGCATGACCAGCGGCGTCCACTGCCAAGTCTCGACGAGGACGAGACTGGGGATCACCGTCGCCTGATCGAAAACCCAGAGCGACGGCGGGATGCCGACGAGGCTGAGGAGATAGTTGAGCACGCCGAGCTGGGGATGAAACATCATCGTCCAGACCAGCGCCACGGCAACCGGCGTCGCCATCATCGGCATGATGAAGATGCCCCGCAAAAAGCCACGCAGCGGAAAGCGGCGATGAAAGACCAGAGCGGAAAGAACGCCGAAAATCAGCGGCAGGACCGTCGCCAGCACGGTGTAGACGAAGGTGCGCAGAACCGAACTCACGAAGCGCTCGTCGTGAATGAGATTCGCATAGTTGTCGAGGCCGACGAAGGTCTTGGCTTGGCCGATGCGCCAATCATGCACGCTCATGAACAGCGTGAAGACCCACGGGAAGATGATGACCGCCATCATCACGGCAATGGCCGGCATCACGAACAGCATGTAGCGGCGCCGTCCGTCGATCGCGAAATAACGCGCGAGGCGACCCGGCCGGGCCGCCCCGTTGACGCTATCCTCGAAGATCGTGCCGGTCGTCATAGGCCACCACCCCGCCGACCCGCGTCGGTCAGCCGTTTTCGGTCTTCGCCAGGATCGGTTTGAACTGCTCGCTTGCCTTCTTGAGCTCGGTCGCCGGATCGCCGCCCTGCAGCGTATTGGTGAGGGCGATGCCGTAGATATCGCGGAATTCGGTCACGGCCACGATCTCGGGCAGACCCGGCTTGGCGATCTTGATCGAGCCGCTCATGCAATCGACCCATTCGCGCGGCGCCTTGAGATCGGTCGCGGTCTTGGCCATCTCGAACGACGAGTTGCGACCCGGCGAGCCATAACCGCCGGTAAGATTGCGCGCCTGCATGGTCTTGTTCGTCGCCCACTGCACGTAGAGCCAGGCCGCTTCCTTCTTCTTGGTGAACGCCGACACGGCCATGCCGTCGCCGAACAGCGCCGAATGCTGCGCCTTCGGCCCCACCGGCATGACGCCGTAACCGACCTTGCCGACGACCTTCGACTTGGCTTTGTCCTCGAGCGGCAGGGCGAAGCCGATGCCGTCGATCCACATCGCCGCCTTGCCCAATGCGAAGAGCGATTGGCATTCGTTCCAGTTGAACTGGACCGAGCCTTGCGGCGCGTAGCTGGTGATCAGCTTCTTGTACAAGGTCGCTGCGGCGACCGCATCGGCATCGTCGGGCAGCGCGCCGTCCTTGGTGATCGGATCGCGGCCCCAGCCGAGCATGAGATCGGTCCACACCACGACATTCGCGTTCTTTAGGCCGCGCAAGACGAAGCCGCTGACGCCGTTCTTCGGGTCATTGAGCTTTTCGGCGGCCGCGGTCATCTCGTCGAAATTCTTCGGGTAGGCGACGCCCTTCGCCGCGAACAATTCCTTGTTGTAGTAGAGGATGAAGTAATCGAGGTTGATCGGTATCGAATCGATGCGGCCGTCTGATTGCGTCGCATAGTCCATAGCGCCCTTGGCGAAATCGGCGACGTCGTAGTCGGGCGCCGTGAGTTTCGCATCGGCGAGCAAGGGACGCAGGTCCAGCATCCACTTGTTCTTGCCGAACATCTTCTTCTGGACGTGGTAGGGGATCATGAGGACGTCGAAGCTGGTATTGCCGGAGTTGAATTCGATGGCGGTCTTCTGGCGTTGCTGCTGCTCGGGAACCTGCTCGTCGCCCACCGTCATGCCGGTGAGCTCCTCGAACTCCTTGCGGTATTGCTGCAGGAGGTCGCCGCGCGGTCCCTTGGCCATCAGGACTTCAAGATGCTCGCCCTTGAAGCGCTTCCAGTCGAAGCCAGCCGCCTGCGCGATGGCCGGGCGCGGGAACGCATAGCCCCCCGCCGCGGCGAACCCGGCAAGGCCCGCACTGGCTTGCAGCAGCTTGCGCCGCGACACGCGATGCCCCTGAGTGGTCCGATCGATCCGCTTCGTCATTGCCCGTTTCCTCCCTGCGCCATAATCTATCGCCCAATTTTGGGCATCGGCCGCCATGCCGGCATCCCGCCGCGGGCGGTCCCTGCTTTCTCTAAAACTGTCATCAACTTGTTGCCGGGTCAATCAGCGGGACGTTTGCAATGAATGACAAATCAGGCCTCCACGGTATCTGGTCCGCCTCGCTGACGCCGCTGCGTCCCGATCTTTCCATCGATTTGCCGCTCCTCATCGAGCATTGCCGTTGGCAGCTGGCGCGCGGCTGCCATGGCGTCGCGCTGTTCGGCACCACCGGCGAGGGCACTTCGTTTGGGGTCGAGGAACGCAAGGCAGCGCTCGAGGCGGTGATTGCCGCCGGCATCCCTGCCGCAACGCTGATGGTCGGCAGCGGCTGCGCCGCCTTCACCGAGACAGTCGAATTGTCGAAACATGCGGTCAAGCAGGGATGTCCCGGCGTCCTCACCCTGCCGCCCTTCTTCTTCAAGGGTCTCGGCGAGGAGGGGCTTTTCCGCTGCTTCGCCGAGCTCGTCGAGCGTGTCGGCGACACCAGGCTGCGCATCTATCTCTACAACATCCCGCAACTCTCGGCGGTGAAGTTCCCGGTCAGGGTGATCGAGCGCCTGCTAAAGGCCTATCCGACGGCGATCGCCGGGCTCAAGGACAGCTCGGGCGACTGGACCAGCACCAAGGAATATCTCGACGCCTTCCCCGGCTGGGGCCTCTTCACCGGCTGGGATCCGCATCTGCGCGAGGTCGTGCGGCTGGGCGGGGCCGGCACGATTAGCGGCATGCCCAACATCAACATGGCCAGGCTGCGCGCGCTCTACGACCACCGCACGAAGCCCGAGGGCGCCGACCTCGAGGCGACCGCGACGACCCTCATCAAGCTGGTCGACGCGGCGCCGCCGACCGCGGGGCTGCGCGCCGTGCTGGCGCATTACACCGGCAAGGATTCGTGGCTGATCCGCCGGCCGCCGCTCGAGCAGAACCGCGAGCAGGAAAACGCCGTCGTCGCCGCCGTCAGGGCGACCGGGTTCAAATTGCCGCCGCCGCTCAAACCGGGCGAATGACGCCCTTGCGCAGCAGGATATTGCCGTAACGCCGAGTCTCGCCGGTGGCGACAATGGCAAAGGCCGCGCGCGCCCGCTCGTAGAAGGCGAAGCGCTCGATCGCCGCTAGCGGCGCCGGACGGCCGGCCGCGGTAGCGACGAGATCGGCAAAATCACGGCATAGCTCGGGCATCGCCAAGGGGTCGCCGACCCGAGCAGCGGGTCGAGGCCTTTCAGCATCTCAGCTCACAGACGATAGAACTGGGCGGCCGTGCCGCCGAAGATGCGGTCGTGCGATGACGCGTCGAGACCGTCGAGCAGAATGTTTGCGGCCTCCCACCACGCCGCGTAGGCGGCCGCCAGGGTGACGACCGGCCAGTCGCTGCCCCAGAGGAGGCGATCGGGGGTGAACGCGGCGACGAGATGCTCGACATAGGGACGCAGACGCTCGACCGACCAATCCCGCCCGGCCTCCGTCACCAATCCGGAGAGCTTGCAGAAGACCGATGTATCTCGCGCCAGTCCAGCCATGGCAGCGGCCCAGTCGTCGAATTCTCCGGCCGCGATCGCTGGCTTGGCGGCATGATCGATAACGGCGCGCAAATCCGGGTGACGATCGAGAAGACGGCGCAGCGGCGTGAGATGCGGCGGCCGAACCAGGCAGTCGAAAGCGATGTCGTGTGCGACGATGGCGCGGAAAGCGGGCGTCAGCTCGTCGCGCAGCATCCAGTCGGGATCGCGGATATCGTGGATCATCGGCCGGATGCCCCTCAGGCGCGGATTGCCCCCCAGCGCGGCGATGCGTTCCGGCGCGTCGAGCGCCGCCATGTCGACCCAGCCGACGACGCCGGCGATGCGCTCGTAGCGCGCCGCCCAGTCGAGCAGGAAAAGCGTCTCCGCCTCGCTCGGCGCGGCCTGGACGAGGACGATCGCGTCGATATCGGCCGCCGCGATTAGCGGCGCGAGCTCGTCGCGACCGAAATCGCGATAGATCGGCGCAAGCTGCGGCGTCAGCCAGCCATAATCACCGCGCGCCAACTGCCAGAAATGGACATGGCTGTCGATGCGGCGGGATTGGTTATTTGCTGGCATGACGATCTAGCGTCCTTCCAACCTTCTCACGGTGTCGGCGCGTCGGAACGGAGCAGCCCGGCATGCTTCAACTCCGCCCACAGCGCGGTCGGGATCGGCGCCTCTAAAGCCGCGACATTGGCTTTCACTTCCGCCACGCTGCGCGCTCCCGGTATCACCGCGGCGATAGCCGGATGATGGAGGGGGAATTGCAGCGCGGCAGCGGCGAGCGCAACGCCGTGGCGGCGACAGATCTCGTCGATCCGGCGCACACGGTCCATCACCGGAACGGGCGCCGGATGGTAATTATACGTCGCGCCGGCGACCGCCCCGGTCGCCAAGATGCCGGTATTGAACGGCCCGCCGATGATGACAGCGATGTCCCGCCTGACGCAGAGCGGCAGAAAACTGTCGAGCGACGCTTGCTCGAGAAGCGTATAGCGGCCGGCGAGGAGGACGCAGTCGAAATCGCTCGCCTCGGCGAAACGCTGACACGCCGTCCACTCGTTAAGGCCGACGCCGATCGCGCCGATCGTCTTGTCCTCGCGCAGGCGCAGGAGCGCGCGGTAGCCGCCCGCCATCACCTCCGCAAAGCGCTCGTCCATCGCCGCCTGGCTCTTATGCGTCCAAACGTCGACGTCGTGGATGTGAACGACGTCGATCCGTGCAAGACCCAGGCGCTGCAGACTGTCGGCGACCGAGCGCAGGACCCCCTCATAGGAATAGTCGTACTGCGCGGCGAAGGGGAGGATGTTGCGAAACAGCCCACCATCGGGCGCCGGTTGAGGATGCAGCAACCGTCCGACTTTGGTCGCGAGCACGAAGCCGCATCCGCCTCGGTCAACTCGGCGAAGAGATTGCCGAGCGGCGCGCCGCCGAAGCCGAGCTGGCTGACGCGCAGCGCGGTGCGTCCGAGCGGCCGCGTCTCGGCGGCCCTCATCCGATGACCTGCGGCGAGATCTCTCCAAGGCGCTCCTCGATCTTGCGGCGTACCGGCATCGCCGCTATCGCACCATGCGCCGTGCAGGCGAGCGCACCGGCGATGACGCCCCAGCGCGCCGCCTCGACCATGTCGCCGGTCTCGGCGAGACGGGTAGCGAATACACCGTTGAAGGCATCGCCCGCGCCGGTGGTGTCGCGTACGTCGACGCGCGGGGCCGGTACGCGGGTCATCGCGCCGGATGTCTCGGCGACCAGCACGCCGGCGCCCCCGAGGGTCATCACGACGGCGCAGCCGTGCTGGAGGATCAGCGCCCGCGCCAGCGCAGCCGGCTCGTCATCCGCGGTGCCGCCGGCAAGGCGCGCGGCTTCGAGGCGGTTGGGGGTGAGGATATCGAGGCAGCGCCACAGCGCTTCGGGAACGGTCGTGTCGGCGGGCGCCGGGTTGAGGATGGTCGTCGCCGTCGCCGCCTTGGCGATGCGGAAAGCGGCGAGAGTCGCGGCAACCGAAACTTCGAGCTGGCCGAGCACGATCTGCGCCGCTTCGATCCGCTCGCGCGCCACCGCGATGTCCGTGCCGTCGAGCACGGCGTTCGCGCCGGAGACGATGACGATCTGGTTCTCGCCGGCGCCGTCGACGAGGATAAAGGCGCTGCCCGTCGGTACCGCTTGATGGCGCGTGACCGCGCCGGCGTCGATCCCCTCGCCGCGCCACAAAGCGAGCGCCGTCTCGCCATGGGCATCGGCACCCAGGGCGGAGATCATGGCGACCGCCGCACCGCAGCGTGCCGCCGCCACGGCCTGGTTGCTGCCCTTGCCGCCGCAGCTTGCGGCAAAGCGCGACGCGGTCACCGTCTCGCCGGGGCGCGGGAACGCCGCGACGGTGGCGGTGAGGTCGGCATTGAAGCTGCCGACCACGCAGATCCGTGGTTGCGTCAAGGTCCCATGTCCGACGTCGCGGTCATCACAGCTAGGATGATGCCACGGGCGACGGCGCGCCGACCAGCCCGACCGCGGCCCTTGTCGTCAGCGCCGGCTTCGGGCGACGAAGGCGATGACGCAGAAGATCATCCCGATCGCCTCGATGACAGCACCGGCGTCGTAGAGCGGCAGGTAGCTGCCGGTGCGCGCGAAGGCAAACGACATCGCATAGGCGCTGCCCGCCTGAGTCAGCGAGAAAACCAGAGTGGCGAGGGCCCATACCGGCGCTTGACGCGCCGGCTCGACGAGCTGGCTGACGCGCGCCAACCCGGCGGCGAACGGCCCGACAATGGCGCCGATGCCGAAGAGGAGCCAGTTGAAGGCCCCCGCCCCGGCGCCGAGCGCCAGCTCGCGCGTGACGAAGTCCACCCAGAAGATGGTGTGCGGCACGAACCCCGCGCCGTCGGCGGCGAAGGCGCCGATCAGACACATCAGCGGCAGGCCGAGGCGCCCTGGTGCCGGACGTGCCAGCGCAACGCCCTGCGCACTGTGCGGACTGGCGCCGGCGGGAGGATAACCGCGCCACGCCGGCCAGGAGGCCGCCGTCGCCAGCCCGGCGACGAGGGCGACCGACGCCCAGGCATAGGGAGGCGACCGGGCCGCCAGCGGCGCAATGAGCAGACTGCCGATCACCGTGCCGATGCCGACGCCGGTATAGGTCAGCCCGCCCGCGCGACCGCGCTCGCTCGGCGCGGTGCGGATCAGCATGAGGCTCGGTCCGAGCACCATCAGGACCGCGCCGGCGATGCCGCTCAGCAGCCGCCACGGAAGGAACCACCAGAAGCCGAGTTGCGGGACACAGGCGAGAAGGCTGAGCGTAGCGAGAACGAACGCGGCGCGGACCGCGGCGGTCATGCCGAACCGCGCGGCGATGCGCGCCGCCAGGCAGGCGCCGATGAGATAGCCGAGCACACTGCCGGCGCCGAGATAGGCGGCCTCGGTCTCGCTGAGGATGCCGCTGGCGATCAGGAACGGGATGAGCGGCGTGTAGGCGAAGCGCCCGATGCCGACGCCGACCAATGTCGCGCAAAGCCCAGGCCAGGCGGCGCGCCAGCCGCGTTGC
>WNFI01352758.1_pt1 | contig 12109 bp, 10 predicted proteins | sample 5400471 | NCBI WGS metagenome assembly WNFI01 (sample SAMN13153348, study PRJNA577476) | soil metagenome | isolation source: 100 cm saprolite on Douglas fir-dominated hillslope | place: USA:California | collected 2013-09-17 | reverse complement strand
GCGGACTCGCTGGGGATGTCGGTGATGAGGCGGACCACCGGTCCTCCCCCCTGCTCCGATGCCTGAAGCCGGCGGGTGACGACCTCCAGCGCGCGCCGGGCCCCGAAGCCGTAGGTCTCGTGGTTGTAGGGGGTGAAATGGGCCTCCACGTAGCGGATGTTCTGGCGGGCGCACTCGGCCAGGAAGCCGTCCACCATGAGCTCGTAGTCGGCGGCGGTCTTCAGGCAGGCGCACATGGCCAGCCAAAGCGCGATGAACTTCTCGAAGCTCTCGAAGGAGTAGAGGGCCTTGAGCTCCGCCCGCGTTCCCACGGGCAGGGCGATGTGGTTGCGCTCGGCCATGGCCCAGAGGGCATCCGCGGAGATGGTTCCCTCCAGGTGCAGGTGCAGCTCGGCCTTTGGCATTCGGTCGAAGGCGTCCGGGGTCATTCGAACGCCTTGCGGGCCTCGTCGACGGCCCGCTCGAAGGTGCGGTAGATGGCGAGCCGGCCATGGCGGTCGCGCCATCCCGCCCGCGCCATGACCCGCAGGGGCTGGGCTTGGACCCCGGCCAGCATCACGAAGATCTGGCCGCGGTGGAGCCGCTCGAAGGCGGATTCCAGGCCCACCAGGGCGGTGGCGTCCATGGCGGGCACGGAGCGCAGATCCAGGATCACCACCCGCACCCCTGCATCCACCTGCTTCAGCGCGGCCATGGCCTGGTGGGCGGCCCCGAAGAAGAGCGGGCCCGCCACTTCGACGGTGAGGCCGAAGCAGATGAGCAGCACGGCCACGTCGGAGCGGGGGGCCACCCGCAGCATGCGGACGAAGTGGTCGCGCTCGCTCATGTTCCAGGCCACGAGGAGGAGGAGGGCGGCCAGGGAGGCCATGGGCAGGTAGCCGAGCAGGGGGGCCAGGGCGAGGACGGCGGCCAGCAGTACCAGGGAGTGGAAGAAAGCGGCGAGCGGGGAGCGGGCCCCGGAGCGGACGTTGGTGGCGGTGCGGGCGATGGCGCCGGTGGCCGCGACCCCCCCGAAGAACGGGACCACCAGGTTGCCCAGCCCCTGGGCCACGAGCTCCACGTCCGGGTCGTGCTTCTGGCCGGTCATTCCGTCCGCCACCACCGCGGAGAGGAGCGACTCCATGGCCCCCAGCAGGGCGATGGCGAAGGCAGAGGGGGCGAGGAGGCGGATCAGGGTGAAGGAGAAGAGGAGCGGCCGCCCGTCGGGCCCGGGCATGTTCCAGGGCAGCACGGGGAGGGGGGGCGTGCGCGGGATACCGGGCAGGGTGGCTCCTTCCAGGACGTAGTGGAACCGGCTCTGGATCGTGGCCACCTCGAAGCCGGGAATGAGGTGCGCGGCGAGCGCGGCCGCCCCCGCGCCCAGGGTCAGGGCCACCAGCGGGCCCGGGATCCGGGGGGTCACCCGGGGCCAGAAAATGAGGAGGGCCAGGGTGAGCGACCCGATGACGACGTCCTCCAGCCGCGTGGTGGGAAGGGCGAGAGCCAGCGCCTCCAGCCGCTCCAAGTAGTGTTCGGGCGTCGCCTCCACGGTCAGGCCCAGCAAGTCCTTGATCTGGAGCGTCCCGATCACGACCGCGATGCCGGCCGTGAAGCCGGTCGTGACCGGGTAGGGGACGAACTCGATCAGCCGGCCCATCCGGGCCAGGCCCATCGCGATCAACAGCACGCCCGCCATCAGGGTGGCGAGGAGCAGGCCCCCCAAACCGAAGTGATGCGAGATCGGGGAAAGGATCACCACGAAGGCGGCGGTGGGGCCCGAGACCTGGACCCGCGAGCCTCCGAGGAGGGCAATGAGCCCTCCTCCCACGATGGCGGTGTAGAGGCCGTGCTGGGGGGGGACGCCGGAGGCGATGGCCAGGGCCATGGAAAGGGGGAGGGCCACCACCCCCACCACCATCCCCGCCATCAAGTCGGCGCGAAGGCCGGCGAACCCGTAGCCCTCGCGCAGGCTCTCGCGCAGAGCCAGGGCGGGACGGGGCCAGTCCACGCGGGCCGGGCTAAAGGGGCGGCCGTTCACGCCCTTATCCCATCGATCGCGGCCAGCACGCGGACGGGGGCCAGGGGAAGCTCGCGTACGCGAGCGCCGGTGGCGTGGGCGACGGCGTTGGCGATGGCGGCGGCGGGGCCGGAAGCGGCCAGGCTGCCCAGGGCCTTCGCGCCCAGGGCGGACGAGGGGCCCGAGCCCGCCAGCAGGGTCACGATCTCGGGGGCGTCGATCGCGGTGAGGATCAGGTGATCCCGGAGGGATCGGAACGTCCGGCCGCCCGTCCGGTCCGTGGGCGCATGCTCTTGGAGGGCCTCGCCCAGCGCACGCAGGACGTCGCCCTCGACCTGCGCCTCCACCACCCGCGGCTGGTCCACCGGCCCCACGTCCAGGGCCTCCACCAGCTTCAGCACCCGCACCCGCCCCGTCTCCAGGTCGACTTCCACCTGCGCGAAGACCGCGACGCCCGCGGGGGGAGCGTCGGCCACGGAGTGGAAGGCCTCCGCGCCGATGAGGGTGCCGTGACGGATGGCGGCGAAGGCGACCTCGGCGAGGCTGGCGGCGGCTCCGTCTCCGGCCCGCACCCATCCGTCCTCCACCGTGAGGTCCCGGGAGTCCCGGCGCAGCAAGCGGGCGGCGGTGGCCCGGATCTGCTCGAGCAGGAGTTCCGCCGCCCGGTGCACGGCGCGTTCCGTGGGCTGGGGTGTGGGGGCGGTCGCGCCCGGGTCGAAGGGGGAGACGTCCGTGTCCGGGGCCTGGAGGACGACCCGGTCGACGGCCACGCCCAGGCGGCGGGCGGCGGTCTCACGATAGATCCTCTCCGCCCCCGCCCCCAGGCCGGTCGGGCCCACGGTAAGGCCGAAGGAGCCGTCGTCGGTCATCTTGAGAGAGGCGACGCCACGCTCCCCGCCGGATCGGGAGGGGGCGTGCCGGGCGAGGGCGAGGCCGATCCCGCGCCGCAGGGGTCCCTGCCCGGTCGAAGGCTTCCACTTGCGGGTCCACTCAATCGCCCCCGCTCCCAACCGGGCGGCTTCCACCAGGCGGGAGCCCGGTTCGATCTCGCCCGCCCCCCCGAGCGCCTCCACGATCGCCGCTTTCTCACCCGCGGCGGCCTGGTTGCGCAGCCGGAACTCCAGCGGATCCTCGCCGAGGGCGGCGGCGACCTCGTCCACGTGGCTCTCGAGGGCAAAGAGGCCCGCCCCCCCCGGGAAGAGGCCTCCGGGAGGCAGGTGGGTGCGGAGAGCCCGGCCCTGGAAACGGGCGCTCGCGGCGCGGTAGAGGCCCAAGGTCTCCCGCCCCGTCTCGCGCAGGCCCTCCGCGGCCGATCCCCGGTGCGCCCCCACGTTCTCCAGGACCCGCACCTCGATGGCGGTGATCCTTCCCCCCTTCACCCCCGTCTTCAGGGTCAGGTCCTGGGCGGGCCGCGCGCTGGCGGCGGTCAGCTCCTCCTCGAGAGTGTGCAGAAGGCGGACCGGTCGTCCTGTGCGCAGGGTGAGAAGGGCGCAGAGGTCTTCCACGATGAGGTCGTGCTTGCCTCCGAGGCCGCCCCCCACGCCCGGGGCAAGCACCTTGATTCCGGCCGCGGGCATGCCCAGGAGGGCGGCCAGGCTTCGCCGCACCTGGAAGGGGACCGCGCTGGAAGTCCGGACCACGAGGCGCCGGTCCGCGTCCAGCCAGGTGAGGGCGACGTGCGGCTCGAGCATCCCCGAAAGCCCGGGGGCCACGCGGTAGGTCGCCTCGAACACCCGGTCAGCCTCGGCGAAGGAGCGGTCGATGTCCCCCACCTCCACCTGGACCTCGCCCGCCAGGTTGCCCGGCCCCTCGTGGACCAGGGGCGCCCCCGGCGCCCCCGCCCTCTCGGGGTCCAACACCGCCGGGAGGACCTGGTACTCCACGCGGATGGCCTCGGCGGCGCGGTAGGCCACGTCCGGGTCCTCCGCCGCCACCAGCGCTACGCGGTCACCGACGAACCGCATCGTCCGGTCCAGGATGGGCGGGGCGGACGCGGGCGGGGGGAGGGCCTCGGCCGTGACCACCAGGACCACTCCGGGCCGGGCCCGCGCGGGGGCGGCGTCGAGGCGGACGATCTGGGCGTGCGCGTGCGGGGAGCGAAGTACCCGGGCATGGAGCATGCCGGGGAGGAGGACGTCGTCGGCGAAGCGGGCGGGACCGGTGGAGAGGGCGACCGTCAACCGCGGTTCTCCCTCCCGGCGGAAGCGGCGCGCAGCACCGCCTCCACCGGTTTGACGTACCCCGTGCAGCGGCAGAGGCAGCCGGCAAGGGCGTCCCGTACCTCGCCCTCGTCGGGTTCGGGGATCGCATCCAGCAGCGCCTTGGCCGAGAGCTGCATGGCGCTCGTGCAGAAGCCGCACCCAATGGCCCCCGAATCCCGGAAGGCGGAGGGCAAGGGGTGCGGCTCGTCGGCCCGATCCAGGCCCTCCACGGTCTGGACGCTCCGGCCCTGGGCCCCCACCGCCAGCTTCAGGCAGGCGTTCACGGGGCGCCCTTCCAAGAGCACCGCGCACGCCCCGCAGTCCCCGGTCTCGCATCCGAGCTTGGCGCCCTGGAAGCCCTGGCTCCGCAAAAGGGCGAGGAGGGTAGTGCGAGCCTCCACCTCCGCGCGCAAGGGATGGCCGTTCACGGTTACCTCGATGCGCCCCGAGGTGAAGTAGGGCAGGGTGGTGGGGGCGCGTTGGGGCAGGCGGGGCCGCAGGCGGGGGATCTCGAGGTGGGCGTCCTCGCGGAAGGGCGCCCGCGCCACCACCTGGTCCACGCAACGCACCAGCGCCTTCTCGTCGCCGCCCGTCCTCTCTACGTAGGCCTCCGCCTCCAGCACCCGGGCGGGCCGGGTCTCCAGGCCGGTGAGGGCGATGCGGGCCCGGGAGCAGTTCTCGCCCGCGAAAGTCACGGTGGCGGCCACGGACAGCAAGGGGGGGGCGGAGGGGGCCACGGCCAGCCGTTCCAGCGCCGCGCCGTCCGGCGCACCCGGAATGACGATGGCCTGCACGATCCCGCCCCCCACCAGATCCTCCGCGGGGTTGCGCAGGAAGCGCAGGGCGGGGCTCTCTCGCGACTCCTGGGGATGGGCGACGGTGTAGACCGCGTTCAAGGCCAGGAGGGCGGCGACCACTTCGGAGTCACGGTCGCCGTGGACCGACTCTCCGCCCAGGGTGGCCATGCCGCGGATCATGCGCGAGGCAGACTGCGCGCGGCAGGCGGCGGGGAGGAGGCCGGCGGTGGCGGGGTAGGCGAGGGGGGAATCGATCGCGTCCTGCAGGGTGGCCATGGAGCCGAACACCAGGTCTTCATCCTCGGTCTTCATCCCCATGAGGTCGAGGGCGGAGAGATCAACGATGTTCGGGACCTCCGCGCTGGTGGCGAGCAGGCGCGTCCCCCCCGCCAGGGGGACGGCCCCCTGCGCGACCAGGCTCATGGCCTCCTCCAGGCGCGTGGGCCGGTGGTAACTACGGATGCCTCGGGCCAGCATGGGCGGGGCTAGTCTAGCCTTTCTGGAAGTAGTCGCGGCCGCTGGCTCGAGAGGCGGACCTCAGCAGGGCTTGAGATATCGCCTCCACCCGTTCCACGAGGGCGGGCACGTCCAAACCCACCACCTCTCCTCCCTCGACCACGATGCGGCCGTTCACGATCACCGTGTCGACCGGCTCGGGGAAGGGCGAGAAGATGAGGGCGCCGAGCACGTCGCTTCCCGCCCCCGCGTAGGAGAGCCGGCGGGTGTCGATGAGGATGAGGTCGGCGGCCTTGCCCGGCTCCAGGCTGCCGATGTCGTCGCGCCCCAGGCAGCGGGCCCCCCCGCGGGTGGCCATCCAGAGCACCTCCTCCGCGGTGAGCCAGAGCGAGGGGTCGGCCCCCGGCCGGGGAGCGAGCAAGGCCTGGCGGGCCTCGGCCAGCATGTTCGAGCTGTCGTTGCTGGCGGAGCCGTCCACGCCCAGCCCCACCGGGACCCCCGCCTCGAGCATGGCCCGCACGGGGGCAATGCCAGAGCCCAGGCGGAAGTTCGAGGTGGGGCAGTGGGCGACGCCGGTGCCGGTCTCGCCCAGGAGCCGCACTTCTGGGGGCGAGAGGTGCACGCAATGGGCGAGCCAGACATCCGTGCCCAGCCAGCCCAGGCGGCGCAAATACTCCAGGGGGCGACAGCCGTAGACCTCCTGGCAGTAGGTCTCCTCGTCCCGGGTCTCGGCGAGATGGGTATGGAGGCGGAGGCCGTGCTCGCGGCCGAGCTCGGCGGTGCGCCGCATCAGATCGTTGCTCACGGAGAAGGGGGCGCAGGGGGCGAGGGCGATGCGGGTCATGGCGCGCGGGCGAGGGTCGTGGTACTCGCGGAGGAGGCGCCGGGAGTCGAGGAGGATCGTCTCCTCGTCCTCACAGACGTCGTCGGGGGGAAGGCCGCCCTGGCTTTTTCCCCGGCTCATGGACCCGCGGCTGGGATGGAAACGGATGCCGAGGTCCCGGGCGGCCGCGATCTCCAGACCTCGTAGAGCTCGCTCAACCAGCGGAAGAGCGGGGCCTCCTGCACGCGGGGCACGTTGCGGGTGAGCACTTGCGGGAGGTGGTGATGGGTGTTGACGAGGCCGGGCAGGACCACCTTGCCCCGGGCGTCGATCCGGCGATCGATCTTGCCCGCCTCGGGCACGGCTCCGCTTCCCACGAGGAGTATGCGATCGTCCTCGATCAGGACGTGGCCGTCGGCGAGCCGGGTCCGCGCGTCGTCCATGGGCGCGACCAGGCGCGCATCGTGGATGAGGGTCCGCACGTCGTCACTCTAACCCGAGAGCGGCTCCCGGGGCGCACCCCTGCTCCCGGGTGAACGGGGCGGGCCGGCCGAGGGGACAGCCCGGAACCGTCGACCGCGCGTGGCTAGCGGGGCCAGAGCCAGCCGAAGGCGCCCGCGGTCAGCAAAGAGTAGAGAACGCCGTCCGCCATGTCCTTGAGGGTCACGCTCCAAGGGCGGCCCCACCAGATGGAGCTCGTGGCGTGGCCCACCGAGTACGCCATCACCGCCACCGTCCCCGCCACGCGGAAGACCCGCAGGTAGTCCGTCCCCGGGGCGACCGTGCGGCCGGTGAGATAGGCCACGAACACGGAGACCACCAGCAGATAGACAAACCAAACGCCCAGGGTGCGGCCCATCGAGAAGGGGCCGGGAGGCATGACCACCAAGTGGCCGACCGGTCCTTTCTTCAGCTTCTCGAGGAAGGCGGGGGCCTGCATGGCCTTCTGGTCGGCCGCCCAGGGGAAGCGGTACTGACCCGGGGCAAGAGCCATTCGGCCCAGGACCTCCATCGCGCCCGCCTCGTCGGACAGGGGCCTCCAGTCGCCTTTGTGATGGGGCAGGGCCATCCAGACCAGCGAGCTGGCGATGAAGACGAGGACCGCGGACAGCACGATGGGCAACCACAGCGTCCCGAGTGTCACCATGGCATCTCCTTCTGCCGGGTGGGGCCCGCCCGGCGCCTTCACAACGGAAAATCGGGGGCGAAACGAGGTCCGAATCATAGGAGCGCGCCCCGCGGCTCGTCAACGCACCAAAGGGGCACGGCGGGCCCCACCGCCCCCCGGCTTGACCCCGAGCCGGCCGCGCGCATAGTCTCTCCTTCGCCGCCTCATGCCCGCCCCCGAGAACGCACGCGAGATCGCCGGCCTCAGCGGGGTGAGCGCCCCGCCCCTGGCCCGGGTCCCGATCCGCACCCGCTCCGCGAGCGTCACCGTCTCGGCTTGGCGCCTGGAGGTCACCGCCGATCAGGGCCGGGGCACCATCGTGCTCGTCGAGGGTCCGAGCGGCGAGTCCCACTACCGGGGGGACGGGATCTTCCTGGGCTGGGATCAGGAGCGCCTGGCGGAGGTGTACGCCGCCCTCCGGGCCCGGGACGAAGAAGCCGGGCTCGACTTGCCCCAGCTCGGCTGAGCCGGTACGGCCCCTGGGGCTCTAGACCCCGGCCAGGCCCGGCTCGATCCTTCGGAACCCTTGCTCCGTGGCCCAAAGATCGAGGGCCAGGGACACGAGGTCGTCCACCTCCGGGATCGACCGCGCGTCCTCCGTCAGGTCGATCGACTTCAGGTAGCGGTGGCAGGTCTCGCAGGCCTCGATCCGCACCCGGGGGTGGGCATCGGTCTGGAAGGAGGGGAGCCGGGCGGGGTTCTCCTCCCCGCAGTCGGGGCAACGGACGCGGTTGATGGGCCACTCTCCTCCGCAGAGGGAGCAGGCCAGGAAGCGCCGGGCCCCGTCCATCTCCGGGCCCGAACGCCGCGCCGCGATCCAGGGGGGAGCCGCGCAGAACGGGCAGCCTCCCGGGCGGCGCGGTCGGTCCGGCGCGATGCCCAGCCCGGCCAGCACCTCGAGGTAGGGCCTCAGCAGGGCGCGGGAGAGGTAGTCCTCTCCGGTGGCCCGGTCGCCGGCCCAGCAGGCCTGGAGCCGAGCCCGCGCCGCCTCCCGTTCCTCCGCTTCCCGCGACCGCGCTTCCTCGGCGAGGGCGGGGGGGCCCGCTTCCGCCGCGTAGCGGAGGAGAGCCCCGAGGTCGCCCGCGAACCCGTCCAAGTCGCTCTGGAGCCGCCCCCCGAGGGGCCCCGTGATCTCGCGGTACCAGCGAGGATGGTGCAGCCGGGCCCAGGAGCGGGCCACGGTGCCACGGGTCATGGAGCGGAACGTTCCCGGCTCGGCCCCCGTCCCCAAGTAGATGTGGAAGACGATCGCCACCGCAAATAGGATGAACGTGATCTCGTGGAGGAGGATCCCGAGCTCCCTCAGCCCCTGCGGAAAGCTCAGCGGGAACCAGAGGATAAGGCCCGACGCCAGGAGCCCGAGGGCGCCGAGGGAGACCGCGAAGAAGAAGATCTTCTGTCCTCCGTTGTACTTGCCGGTCTCCGAGTCGTCGATGGTCTCGTGCCTCATGTACGCGAAGAGCTTGGACCCGAACCAGTCCTTCTCGCTGGGGAGCAGGATCATCTCCCTGAGCCAGCGGAAGAACATCACGAGCGAGGCCAGGAAGAAGGTCGAGCCCGCCCAGGGGTGGAGCCAGCGGCACACGGAGAGGCCGCCGAAGAGAGCGGCCATCCAGCCAAAGATGGGGGTCCAGATGGGCATCCCGGTCAGGAGGGCGACGGTGAAGGCCAGGGCCACCGACCAGTGGATCAGCCGGGATGACAGCCGATGGCGGACGATCTGGTCCCCCACCGCCACGTCTTCCGCATCGCGGGCGCGGATGACGGCGGGGTCGAGGGCGGGGTTGGGGATGGTGGCGCTCATCGCTCGATCTCCCGGGCCTCCTTGGGACCGTGGTTCATGAAATGGCCGAAGGCTCCCAGGACGGCCCCGAAGATCGCGAGGAGGCCGAAGGGGCGGAGCACCGACTTCCAGACCCGGACCGCGGTGGGGACGTGGGGGTCGCTGGGCAGGCCGTACCACTCGGGCTTATCGCCGTGGGCGAGGACGGTGACCACACCCGTGCCGCCCACACCGGCGGGGTCATAGAGGGTCGCGTTCGCGAAGCCGCCTTCCTTGAGCTGCTTCACGCGGGCGTTGCCCCGCGCCACCATGTCGTCCTTGGTCCCGAAGGTCAGACAGCCGGTGGGGCACGCTTTCACGCAGGCCGGCTCCAGGCCCACGTCCACCCGGTCCACGCAGAGCGTGCACTTCGCCATCTTGCCCGTCTTGGCGGAGAACTTCGGCACGTCGAAGGGGCAGCCCGTCTCGCAGTATCCGCAGCCGATGCATTGCTCGGGATTCACGTCCACGATGCCGTTCTCGTACTGCACGATGGCGCCGGGGGCCGGGCAGGCGGCCAGGCAGCCGGGGTCCTCGCAGTGCATGCACTGGTCCTTGCGCATCAGCCAGGCCACGCCCCCCTCGAACTCCTGCTCGTTGAAGCGGATCAGGTTCCAGAACTCGGGATCCAGGGCGGGCATGGTCTGGTAGGTGCCCGTCTGCTGGGTCGGCACCGGCCCCAGGTCGTTCCACTCCTGGCAGGCCACCTCGCAGGCCTTGCAGCCGATGCAGGTCGAGGTGTCGATGTACTTCGAGACCACGGGCAGCTGACGGATGCCGGTCCGGCCCCCCCAGAGGGAGGCCGAGGAGCGGCGGATCTGCAGGGTCTGGGCGCTCATCGCTCCTCCTCAGGCCTTCTCGAGCCGGACCAGGAAGGCTTTGTACTCCGGGGTCCAAGTGTTGGGGTCCATGGCCGAGGGCGTCAGCAGGTTGGCCAGGGGCCCGGTGTGGCTGGGGTCGCCCGCGTAGCCCCAGTGGATGGGGAAGCCAATCTGCCACACCTGTTTCCCGTCGACCGTCATGCTTCGGAGGCGCTTGGTGACCATGGCCACGCCCTGGATCTGTCCGCGCGCGGAGACGACCTTGACCTGGGAGCCGTTGATGATCCCCTTCTCGACGGCCAGTCCCTCCGGGATCTCCACGAAGAACCCGGGCTGGAGCTCGTTGAGGCGCCCCTGGTGCTGGTGCTGGGTCCAGTAGTGGAAGTGCTCCGTGAGGCGGTAGGTCGTGCAGATGATCGGGAAGTCCTCCTTCTTGCCGTACACGTCCTTGTCCGACTTGAAGCGCTTGAAAACCGGGTTCGAGGTGACCTTGGGATGGAGGGGGTTGTCGATAGCAGCCTCCACCGGCTCGTAGTGCTCGGGCAGGGGCCCGTCGCTCAGGGTGGGGGCGAACAAGCGCGCCACCCCCTCCGGCATCATGATGAAGGCCCCGTAGGTACCGGGGGGGGCGTCGGGCTTCATGTCCGGGACGTCGCCCACCCACTTCTCGCTCGCGGCGTTCCAGGTGATGCCCGCGCGCTTGGGGTCCCAGGCCTTGCCCTCGGCGTCCGCGGAAGCCCGGTTGTACATGATGCGGCGGTTGGCCGGCCAGGAAAAGGCCCAAGTCGGGAACATGCCGAGGCCGGTGGGGTCGGCGGTGTTCCGGCGCTGGGCGTTGTTTCCGCCCTCCGTGTAGACGCCGGAGTGCAGCCAGTTCCCGCACATGGTGGTGCCGTCGTCCGTGAGCTGACCGAAGCCGTCCACCTGCTGGCCGGCCGTCTTGATGACCTTGGTCTTGTCCTTGGGATCGTGGAGGTCGGCCAGCGCCTTGCCGTTCATCTCCTTCAGGACCTCGCCGAGGTCGGGGTTCAGGGGATTGGAGTAGCTCCAACTCACGCTCAGGACCTGCTCCGGCAGCGCGCCTCCCTCCTTCTTGTAGAGGTCGCGCACGGCCAGGACCAGCCGGGCCAGGATCTCCTGGTCGGCCTTGGCCTGGCCGGGGGGATCCAGGGCCTTCCATTTCCACTGCAGCCAGCGGGCGGAGTTGGTGAAGGTGCCGTCCTTCTCCGCGAAGGCGGCGGCGGGCAGGAGGAAGACCTCGGTCTGGATCGTGCCCGGCTCCGGGCCGTCGTACTCCTTGGGGGCCTTCCAGAAGCCGGCCGTCTCCGTCTCCACGTTCTCGACCACGACCATCCACTTGAGCTTGGAGAGCGCGGCCACCATCTTCTTGGAGTTCGGGCCCAGCCCCACGGGGTTCATGCCGAAGGTGATGAAGCCTTCGGGAACGGGCTCCTTGCCCCCCGCCCGCGTGGAGTCGCCGCGGTACATGTCGTCGAAGATGTACATCCACGAGTAGTTCCCGTCGATCTTGGGGAGCCAAGCGTAGCCGAAGTCGTTCTCCTTGGTGGCCGCACCACCGTAAGCCGCCTTCAGCAGCGACACCATGAACTTGGCGTAGTTCTGCCAATAGTTCATGGAAGCCAACTCGAGGGGCTTGGGCGTGTTCGCGGCCAGGTACTCCTTCAGGGTCGGCCAGGACCCGATGGGCGTCTTGAGATAGCCGGGCAGGATCTCGAAAGTACCCGCGGTGTCGGTGGCGCCCTGGATGTTGGAGTGCCCGCGGAAGGCGTTCATGCCGCCCCCCGGGCGGCCGATGTTGCCGAGCAGCAACTGGAGGATCGCGCCCGCCCGGATCATCTGCACGCCCGTGGAGTGCTGGGTCCAGCCCAGGGCGTAGGTGATGGTGCCCACCCGCTCCGCGTTGCCGGTGGATGTCACGGTCTCCGCCACCTTCAGGAACGTTTCCTTGGGGACGCCGCAGATCCGCTCCACCATCTCCGGGGTGTAGCGGTCCACGTGCTTCTT
>WNFI01002707.1_pt1 | contig 12109 bp, 8 predicted proteins | sample 5400471 | NCBI WGS metagenome assembly WNFI01 (sample SAMN13153348, study PRJNA577476) | soil metagenome | isolation source: 100 cm saprolite on Douglas fir-dominated hillslope | place: USA:California | collected 2013-09-17 | reverse complement strand
GCCATCGGCAGTTGGGCTTGCGGCTGGCATTCACCACGCGAGAGTCGAAGACAGGAGGGCGCACGGCGACGGACCGGTTGTCTCGCGTACATCGCTTGCCCTGTGTCTCTTGGGTTCTTCGGAGGAGTGGTCGGACGCGTAATCGCGAGGGTCAATCCTGTGGATGCGTTACGGCGCGGAGAATGAGCGAACTGATGCCCCGAGCCCTGAGCTGAAACTAGGGGCCAGCGCCGGGCTTGTGGCCGCCGCTTCGGCGCAAGGCTCGAGGGCTGCTGTCACAGGTGCGCGTGGAATCGTGAGAGTAAACGTGGAGCCGACCCCCTCTTTGCTCTGAACCGTCACGTCTCCCAGCATCGCTCGGGCAAGCTCCCGGCTGATCGACAAGCCGAGGCCAACTCCTTGAGTGGTTGTCGAGGTCAGCACCGGGTCCACCTGAAGGAACGGCTCGAAGACCCGCTCGAGGTCGAGAGCACGAATCCCCACGCCGGTATCGCGAACGTGGATCCGGGCCACAGTCGCGTCGCATTCGCAGGTGACGGCGATGGTCCCGCCCGCGGGACAGAACTTGATGGCGTTGACGACGAGGTTGAGCAGGATCTGTTGGAATCGCTCGGCGTCGGCGGTGATGAACACCTCGCTGTCCGAGGGCGTGACGGTGAACGTCAGTCCCTTCGCACCAGCCTGGAGGGCGCACAATCCGTTGACCTCGGCGAGCACTTCGTTGACGGATATCGAGATGGGCCGTAGCTCACGCACGCCCTCGAGCCGTGCGACCGTCAGAATATCGTCGATCAATCGAAGTAGATAGGACGAGGCGCGCTTGATCCGGGCGAGGTCCGACAGCTGGCCCACGTTGACGGGGCCGCGAATTCCCATCTCGAGCAGCTCAGTGTACCCGGAAATCGCGTTCAGCGGGGTACGAAGTTCATGGCTCATCGCCCGCAGGAACTGCGTCTTGGCGCTATTCGCATGGGTGGCAACGAGCCGCGCGCTGTCGGCCGCCGCGATCGCCACCCTCAAGCGCAACAGGTTCCGCACGCGCATGCGCAGCTCCGCGCGATCGATCGGCTTCGTAAGAAAGTCTTCGGCACCGGCGGAGAGCCCAAGCATCTTCGCCGCACGGTCGTCGTGCGCCGTGACGATGATGACGGGAATGTTCTTCGTCAGCGGATCGGCCTTGATTCTGGTAGTCACTTGATAGCCGTCGAGGCCGGGCATCATGACATCGAGCAGGACGAGGTCGGGCGTGACCTGCGCGATGACGGCGAGCGCCTCCTCGCCCGAGGCCGCGGTGAACAGCACGAATCCTTCGTCGGCGAGCATGAGCTCGAGCAGGTCGCGGTTGTGCTTGTCGTCGTCGACGATGAGGATGTGCGCGGAGCGCGCCAGGCCGGCAGCGGTCGGGATCATCTCACGTGGCTCCATCACTTACAGCGGTGCCACGGCCAATTGGGCAGCAACGGTGGCCAGGAAATCCTGGTAAGAGAGCGGCTTGGCGATGTAGTCATCGCAGCCGGCGGCGCGGATGCGCTCTTCGTCGCCCTTCATCGCCAGGGCGGTGAGCGCGATGACGGGAATCGCGCGCGTCGCCGGGTCGTGCTTGAGCAACATCGTCGCCTGAAGACCGTCCATTCCGGGCAGTTGGATATCCATGAGGATGAGATCGGGCTGTTGCTCACGGGCGATCGTGAGACCAGTCTCAGCGTCCGTCGCCGTGAGGGCAACGTGGCCACCCGTTTCCAACAGAAAGGTCGCCAGCGTCATGTTGGCCGGGTTGTCCTCGATGACCAGGACTCTCGCCATCATGCGCTCACGCGTCGGACAGCAACGGCTCGACGGACTTCGGCGGTGAACCGGTCGGGATCAAGGCCAGCCTTTGCCATGATCGCCGTGACGTATCCATTCAGCCGCGCGCGGTCCGAGTTGGTGATGTGCTTCGCAGTCACCACGATCACAGGAATCTGGGATGTGCCCGAGTGCAAGTTCAGAGCATCAACCACGTCGAAGCCGCTCACCTCGGGCATCATCAGATCGAGAATGATCAGGTCCGGCCGCTCGCGGGTAGCGATTTCGATGGCTTCTCGGCCGCCATAGGCGCGCAAGACGGTCGTGGCGAGCTCACCGACGCGAATGGCGAGCAGGTCCACCGCCTTGGGGTCGTCGTCGACGATGAGCACTTTGAGCGTTTCGCCGTGCCTGATGGGGAAGAGGCCCAGCTGGTGGAGCGAGTCGTACAGCTCCTGACGTGAGATCGGCTTCTGCATCACGGCGGCGGCGCCGAGGGCGAACCCCCTGTTGGGGTCGGCGACGATCGAAATGATCACGACCGGGATCCGGGTGAGCGTCGGGAGCTGCTTGACGCGCGTAAGGAATTCCCAACCGTCCATGCCCGGCAGCATGATGTCGAGCGTGATGAGCGTCAGCGGCTGCTGCTCGGCGAGCTCCAGCGCCGCCTCGGCGGTAGCGGCGTGCAGCACCTTGAAGCCCTCGGCTTCGAGCTGCACGCGGATGAGGTCAGCCGACTTGAAGTCGTCTTCGACCACGAGCGCCGTTCGCTCGCCCGGCAGTGTCATGACGGACGCCGGCGCGGCCGGTCGGGGGACGACCGGCAACGCCTCATCGGCGTCGCGAATCGGCAGCCAGACTCTGAAGCGGGAGCCTTCGCCCTCCGCGCTCTCGACCGCGACGGTGCCCCCGTGCAATTCAGCGAGCAGCTTGACCATCGCCAAGCCGAGTCCCGTGCCTTCGAACTTCCGCGCGAGTCCGGTATCGATCTGGCTGAACGGCTTGAAGAGGCGTTGCATCCCGTCGGGCGAAATGCCCATTCCGCTGTCGCTGACGCAGATTTCGATGAAGTTCTCGAATTGGCCATGCGGGAGCGGAAAGGATCGACCGGCCCAACTCGCGGACAGCTGGCCGACGTCCGCGCGAGAAACGAGGCTGGCGCGGAGCGTCACCTCGCCCGACTCGCTCGTGAACTTCACGGCGTTGGAAAGGAGGTTGTAGACGATCTGTTTGACTTTGCGCCCGTCCAAGCGGGGCGAATCGAGGCCCTTGCCGATGTCCATTTCGAGATTGATGTGGCGCAACGCCGCTTTTTCTCTGATGATCGACAGACTGTTCGCGAAAAGCGACGACAGCTGCACGTGTTCGAGGTCGAGCGACATCTTGCCGGCTTCGACCTTCGAGAGGTCGAGGATGTCGTTGATCAGCGCGAGCAGATGCTTGCCGCTGCTGAAGATGTCGCCGATGAATCCGCGCTGCTTATCGGTCATGTCGCCGAGCAGCCCATCCCTCAGCACCTCGGAAAAGCCGATGATGGCGTTGAGCGGCGTCCGCAGCTCGTGGGACATGTTGGCGAGGAACTCGGACTTCATGCGGCTGGCGTCTTCGAGCTCGGCGTTCTTCTGGCGGAGCGTCAGCTCGAAGCTCTTCAGTTCCGTCATGTCGCGCGCGGCGGCGAAGACGCCTTGCAGAACGCGATCGCGGTCGTGGAAGGTTGTGGCGTTGTAGGATACGACCGTCAATGTGCCGTCTCTGGCGCGGGCCGTGAGCTCGTAATTGGTGACCTTGCCCTCGGTCAACACACGGTTGATCCCGGCCTCCGCCCGGCCGGAATCGGTGAAGTAGTTCTTGAACGGAGCGCCGATCAGCTCATCGCGAGTGCAACCGGTCAAGGCCTCAGTCTGCTTGTTGACGTCCGTAATGATCCCGCGCGGGTCGCAGGTCATCAGGGCGTCGATATTGGACTCGATGAGCGACCGTGTGTAGAAGTGCTGATCGCGGAGGCGTTGATCGAGCTTCCTCCGCTCCTCTTCGACCTGTTTTCGTGCGGTGTTGTCCGTGCCGATCAGGAGGTAGCCGATGATCGTCTCCTGCGCGTCGCGCAGAGCGGTCACCGACACGACGGCGGGGAACCGGCTGCCATCCTTACGGAAGTACGTCAATTCATAGATGTCCTCGATGCCGCGCGATGCCTTGAACACCAACGCTTCAAAACCCGGAGCAATCGGCGTCCCGAACTCGGCGCTCAACGTCTTGGCGCGCGCGACCACCTCTTGCGGATCCGAGATGTCGGCCGGGGTGATCTTGTTCATCACATCGGCGGCGGCATAACCGAGCATGCGTTCGGCGCCGACGTTGAAGATCTGGATGACGCCCTTGGCGTCGGTGGCGATGCTGGAGAAGTTGGCGCTGTTGAAGATCGCGCTCTGGAGGGCGCCGGCCTTGAGCAGGGCCTCTTCGGCTTGCTTACGGGCCGTGTTGTCCGTGCCGATGAGCAGGTAGCCGATGATGGTGTCCTCGGCGTCGCGCAATGCCGTGACCGACACGACGGCCGGGAACCGACTTCCATCCTTCCGGAAGTACGTCAACTCATAGATGTCCTCGATCCCGCGTGACGCCTTGAAGACGAGCGCCTCGAATCCGGGCGTGATCGCGGTGCCGAGCTCGAGGCTGAGGGCCTTGGCGCGCGCGATCAGTTCCTGCGGATCGGAAATGTCCGCCGGCGTGATCTTGTTCACCACCTCGGCGGCGGTGTAGCCGAGCATCCGTTCGGCGCCGACGTTGAAGATCTGGATCACGCCCTTGGCGTCGGTGGCAATGCTGGAGAAGTTGGCGCTGTTGAAGATCGCGCTTTGCAATGCCCCAGCTTGGAGCAAGGCTTCGGAGTGTCGGGTGTCCGTCGTGAGCTCGACGACTTCACGAGGGCCTTTGCGGGCGGTAATCATGCGTCGGTTCCCAACGGTTCGGGCCATGACGTTTCGGCGCGCGGCAGCGCCCCGCCGATTGGCGAGCCCCGACGTGAGCTGGACGAATGGCTCGAAGATCAACTCCAGCTTCTCGGGCGGGATACCCGGCCCGGTGTCGGCCACGGTGACGAGAATGCGGTTGCCGTCGACGACGCACGTGAGTGTGATGGTGCCGCCGTTGCGTGGCGTGTACTTCACCGCGTTCATCACGAGGTTGACAAGGATCTGGCGCACGCGGCTGGCGTCCGCCCACCCCGTCACGTCCGGGGATCCCGTGGGGCTCGCGATGGTCAGACCTCGGTCGGAGGCCGCTCCGCCAAGCATCTCGATCACGTCGTGCATTGCTTGCGTCATCGAGACGCCGTCGGTGGCATACTGCGGCTTGCTCGGTTCCGCGGCGACAAAGGTGAGCACCTCGGCGATCAGCGTGAGCAAATGCTCCTGATTGGCCTTGATGCGGGCGATGGCGACGTGTTGCTCCTCGGTCACCGGGCCCGCGATACCGAGGTCGAGCAGCTCCGTGTAGCCGCCGATTGCGTTGAGCGGCGTTCGCAGTTCGTGGCTCATGCTGCCAAGGAACGCGCTCTTGGCGAGATTGGCCGACACGGCGGCGAGCCGCGAAGCCTCCGCCTCGCGATGCATGCGGGCGTTGTCGAGGGCCATGGCGCACCGCGCGGCCAGGTCGACTGCCATCGCGATCTCATCGGCCGAGAACGTGGCACCGCCCTCGCGGCTGACAAAGGTCATGGCGCCGAGGATGCGTGCCCGGGCAATCAAGGGGATGACGAGCAGAGCGCCGAACCCGATTTCGCTCAGGATCCGGAGGTTTTCTTCCCCGTGAGCGGCGCGCATGAGCGCCGCGCCCGAGTTGTGGGTCACGGCGATTGGGACATGCACGTTGGCGAGATCGGTCGGCGCCGGCGCCTCGTCCAACGCGGTCATCCAGGGCCCTTCGAGGGAGTGGGCCAGCGCGTTCTTGGCGGGATCGGGATGCATGACCGGAAGCCGCTGGATCAGGCCACTCGGCTCGATGACGTCGACGATGCTCCAGGTGCCCGGCCGAGGAAGGGTGAGGCGGCGGACCGTGTCGCGGACCGCGCTCTCCTCGAGCGACGCAGCCAGCTCTCGGCTGGCCCGCGCCAGGTGCTCGGCGTCACGGAGCGCGACGTCGGTCGCCGTTTCCGGCGACGCGGCACGGTTCAGCCGACGGTCGGCCGTTCGGGGCGACGTGTACGACATCGGTGCGTCGCTCACGCGCGCGTCGGACGAGAGTCGAGGACCAAGCGTGCTCCGGGAGGGACGGCGGTCAGGTGGTCCGGCAAAGCGGCCTGGCGTCGACGCCAAGCCGGCCGTGCCAATCTCCTTGCCGCCGCGCAAGAAGTCCTGCGTCAGGAATGATGGGCCTCGGTGCCGGAACGAGGCAGCGGGGGAAACATCCGCAATGAGGGTCCCGTCAGGGGAACCCCTACAAATGCTGGTCTACCTGCGCCGTTCGTCGGCCATCTCTGATTCGGTGTCGAGTATCCCCGATTCCGACGCGAAGCGATAGAGCTCCGCTCGACCCTTGAGGCCGAGCTTGTCACTCAGTCGCGTGCGATAGGTCTCGACCGTCTTCACGCTCACCCGAATCACGGCGGCGATCTGCTGATTGGAGTGCCCCTGGGCGAGCAATCGGAGCACCTCGCGTTCACGCCGACTGAGATGCTTGGGCGGCTGCGAGTCACCGGCCCGGTCCCGCGCCGCGATCGGCTCGGGTCCCGCGCTCTGCGTGAGATCGACGAAGGTTCGGCCGGCGTGAACGGCGCGGATCGCGGACATCAGCTCGGTGTCGGCGGCTCGCTTGACGAGAAAGCCCGTCGCGCCTGCCGCCAACGCCGCGCGAAGATATGCCGCGTCGTCGTGCATGGTGAGAATCAGGACGCGAGCCTTGGGATGCGCCTTGAGCACATCGCCAATGACCTGTCCGCTGGGCGGCCCTGGCATCGAGAGGTCCATCAGTACGACATCGGGGCGGAGCTCGCGCGCCATCCGCGTCACCTCGAGGCCATTCGCCGCCTCGCCGACGACGTCGATGTCGCCTTGCGCGCCGAGGAGCATACGGAGCCCGGCCCGGAGCACGGAGTGGTCGTCGGCGATCAACACGCGAATGCTCGTCATCGACGGACCCGAGGCCGCGGCGGAGCCGGGGCGATCGGGATGTGCACTCGCACCGACGTCCCGCGCTTTCGCGCCGATTCGAAGTCTATGGAACCACCGAGGAGCGTCACACGTTCACTCATGCCGCGAAGGCCAAGACCCGTGCCATCCCGTGCGCGACGCACGTCGAAGCCAGCACCGTTGTCGCGCACGAGGAGCCCGAGGCCCGATGCGTCTCGGGTGAGCTCGACGACGATCCGCGTTGCCTCGGCATGTCGTGCGACGTTGGTGAGCGCCTCCTGGAGGATCCGGTACATCGTGGCGGCAACCAACGGGGTCAGGCGAGGCGCGCAGAGCGCGCCGGCGACGAAGTCAACAGGCGTTCCATGTGAATCGGTGTAATCGCTGACATATCGGGTGGCTGCGGCGACGAGCCCCTTGTCGTCAAGGACGGCGGGATGCAATCCGCGGGCAAGGCGCCCCACGTCGGTGACCGTTTGTGCGGCAACGTCACGAAGACGGAGCGCGGCTGCGCGGGTGTCGGTTCCCGGTGGCATATCGGCGACGGCACGCAGGCCGACGAGCAAAGCGGCAAGCGACTGGCCGGTCTCGTCGTGGAGCTCGCGCGCCACCCGACGTCGCTCGTCGTCTTCAGCCGAAATCAACCGTTCGAGCAGCCGGGTGCGGGTCATCTCAGTGGCCCGCTGGTAGGTCAGGTCGATGATGATGGCCATGAGGATAGTCGCGCCCCGCCGCGACCGAACTTGCGTCACGCCTGAATGCCCCTCGAGCGGAAGCCGCGAAATCGTCACGGCGACCGGGGTCGCCAAACGCGTGGGGGCGACGATCATGAATTCGCTCCGAACGGTCCCCTGGCAACCTTCGCGAAGGAGCGCGTTCACGCGGCCGCGTTCGACCGGTGAAAAGAGCCTCTGAAAGGCCGAGCCACTCATTTTATCGGCTGAGGCGCCGGCGATCTCTCCGAATTTCTGGTTGCCAAACAGGATCGACCCGCTCGGCTCCAGGAGCACGGCACCGTCGCTCATCGCGTTCAACAGGACGAAGTACGGATGGGTGGCCCCCTCGAGGATCAGCGTTGTGTCGCCGCCCGGGCCGGCGACGACGAGCGCGTCCACCTCGCCGTTACGGATCGCGTTCAGCGTGTCTTGGGCCTCGCTTCGCGGGGGGCGCATGCGCTTGGACGTCTCATGCGCCCTTCGACGGCGACGCGGCTTCTGCCCCCTCGTGTCAGGCTTCACGGGCTCGGGCGCGCCGGCCGGAGGTCCAACCCTACCAGCGCTCGCTCCGTATCTGAAAGATCGCCCACCAATTTGCGAATCGGTTCGGGAAGTCGGCGCACCAAAGTCGGCAGGGCGAGAATTTGATCGCCCCGCGCGAGCTGCGGATGCTTGAGCAGGTCGATCACCTCGATGCGGTACCGGCCCTCCAAATGTTCCTCGCAGATCGTCCGGAGGTTCGCGAGCGCGGCGAGCGATCGCGAGCTCTGGCCGGCGATGTACAGGCGGAGCTCGAAAAAATCAGCGGCACGGCGCCGGCCCGTGCCGCGCCGTGCCTTCGCTCGGGAACGCGTCGCGGATTTGTCTCCCACCGCTCGCGCTGCCTTGGGCTTCGGTCTGCGATTCATCATGCCTTCGCCGTTTGCCGGGTCACACGAGACGCCGCGCGAGACGAGTCGCGCGAGGTGCGCCGGGACCCGGTCAGCACGCGACCGTAGCCGTCGCGGACGGGGTCGACCAGGCCGAGGCCGCGCTTTGTCAGGATGAACTCGCGCAGTTGGTTCGAGTGGGGCATGCCGCGGGACTTCATGACACTCAGCAGGCGATTCCGCTCTCCGTTCAGTTCGTCGTTACGAAGTAGCAGCCAGGTATCCATGAACGACGAGATGCCGATGTCCGTTCCTTCCGGGTGATTCTCGTTCACCGTAAGCGACGTGAACAGGGCCGTCATCTGCTTGACCTTCATGAAGTCGATCAACCGGGCGAGCATCGCCCGTACTTCAACGGATGTGCCAACGGAGATCAAGTTGCTGATCGGATCGACGACCACAACGCGTGGGCGCGTGGCTTCGATCAGTCGATGCATCCCGTTTAAGTGCCCCTCGAGCCCGCTCGTCGTCGTTCGCGCCGCATGAATGTGGAGCAACCCGCTCTCGATCCAAGGTTGCAGATCGAGACCGATCGAGCGGAGGTTCCGAACGATCTGATCGCCGGATTCCTCGAAGGCGAAGAAGAGCGCCGTCTCCCCACGGCGGCAGGCGGCGTCGATGAAGTATCCCGCGACACTGGTCTTGCCCGTGCCGGCGCTGCCCGATACCAGCACGCTGCTCTCGCGGAAATAGCCCTTGCCGCCCAGCATCTCATCGAGCCCCGGGACGCCCGTCGATATGCGGCTGGTCGCGACGCGATGCTGAAGACCGAGCGACGAGATCGGCAGCACGGAAATGCCGGTCTCGTCGATGAAGAACGGCGACTCATCGGCGTCATGGGACGAGCCGCGGTACTTCACGATGCGCAGGCGTCGCGTCGCGTTCTGCTCGACGACGCGGTGGTCGAGGAGAATGACGCAGTCGGTGATGTACTCCTCGAGCCCGTGGCGCGTGAGACTGCCGCTGCCGCGTTCGCCGGTGATGATCGCGGTCACGCCCTTGGTTCGCAGCCAGTTGAACAACCGCCGCAGCTCGGCGCGGAGCACACGCGTGTCGGACAAACCCGAGAAGAGCGTCTCGATGGTGTCGAGCACGACACGCTTGGCGCCGATCGCGTCGATTGCGTGCCCGAGCCTGATGAACAGGCCGTCGAGATCGTACGAACCGGTCTCCTGAATTTCGCTGGGCTCAACGCGCACGTACTCGAGCCAGATTTTCTTGCGTGACGCGAGCGGACGCGGATCGTAGCCAAGCGACGTGAAGTTGAGCGTCAGGTCGGCGACGCTCTCCTCGAAGGACATGAAGACGCCGGGCTCGTCATACATGCGCGCTCCGTTCATCAAGAACTCCATCGCGAAGATCGTTTTGCCGCAGCCTGGGCCGCCGCAGATTAGTGTCGGCCGGCCACGGGGCACACCGCCGCTGGTGATCTCATCGAGTCCCTGAATCCCGGTCGGAGCTTTTTGCACCGAACGAGCCGGTGTGGGGCGTGGGGCTGGTCGTCGACGCATTGGCGCGGGCCGAATCGGCTTGTGCGAGATGCCTCACGCTCCTCGCATTCAGAATGCGTGAGGCCGCGCGAGCCGCAAAGAGGGACGGCGCTTCTGGCGGTCGAAGCGTCGGCTCGCAATTGGAACATATGCACGGTAACGTACACTGGTAGACACTGACGCGCGAGCTGAAGCTGATCCTAGCGCATCGTCGCCGGACGCTTCGACGCGCAGCATCCGCGACTCAGGGAGCCGAACGCGATCTCAACGCTGCCCGAACACCGAACGCAATTCGTCACGGCCGTGTCGGGCAACCGAGGGACGGAGCCGGGGCCGCGTGTAGTCGTCAGGGCTCAAACGGGGTAATGCGCGCCTGGTATTTCAGCCATCCCTGCGCCTCGAGGCTCGTGACGAGCCCGGCTTGCCTTGGACTGATATTCCTTCCACACGCTCGGCGCGCTATCGGCCGTGCAACTCGCGCCCGCTCGCTTCAGCATTGTCGCGATGCTAGACCGCGCAGGCGTACCGAGCCCGCTGCTTGTTGCGAGCCGCCTCAACACGAGTTCGTATGGAACAGAAGATTCCGCTCGGGCGGAGAGCCGCGAGCGATATCGCTTGATCTCATCCTCCCTGCACGTGCACGGACATGTCGCTTGTCCGCAACAGGAGCGCCTGCACGGTTTCCGCCTCCGCCCGACCCGGTCGCTATAATCCGTTGATGGCCGATTTACTCTCCCGCCTGCAGGGCGACCTGAACGCGTCGCGCAAGGCGCAGAACAAACCCGAGACGCTCCTCCTCGGCACGATCGTCTCCGACGTCAAGAACCGCGAGATCGAGCTCCGGCGCGACCTGACGGACGACGACGTCATTGAAGTCATTCGCCGCGGCATCAAGAAGCGCCGTGAGTCGCTTGATATGTACCAGAAGGGCAATCGCCCCGAGCTCGCCGCCACCGAGGCGGCGCAAGTCAAGCAGCTCGAGGCCTACCTGCCCGCGGGGCCGAGCACCGACGAGATACGTGCCGCGGTGCGCACCGCGATTGCCGGCGGCGCCTCGAACGTCGGTGCCGTCATGGGCCTCGTCATGCCGCAGTTCAAGGGCCGCGCCGAGGGCGGGACGATCAACAACGTGGTGCGCGAAGAGCTGAGCAAGGCGGGGTGAACCCGCACGGCCTGTCGGTACTCGAATTCCCTAGAGTCATCGACATCGTTGCCGGCCACGCGTCGTCAGAGCTCGGTACGGCGCGGGTCCGATCGTTGGAGCCGCGAAACGACCGCGCCTGGCTCGAATCCGAGCACGCACGAGTCGCGGCCGTGAAAGGCCTCGTCACCGGCGACGAGCCGTGGAACCCGAGTCCGATCGTGGACGTGAGTGCCGGCCTCCATCGACTGCGCGTCGAAGGTGTTGCGTTAGCGGCGACGGAACTGCTCGGCATCGGCGTGCTGCTTCGGTCATCGCGTTTGACGGCTCTGGCGTTGCGCGACGAGCGGCGCCCCGCCGTCGCGCGGGCCGTGCTCGCGCCTCTCGTGGGCCGTCTGTACTCGTCGAAGACGCTCGAGGACAGCATCGCTCGCGTTCTCAACGACGATGCCACGGTTCGTGACGACGCGTCGCCGGCGCTGCGGCGCATCCGGCGCGAGCTGCGCGCGGCCCACGGCGAGCTGATTCGCCTGCTCGAGAACGCGATGAAGCACCTCGACCCCTCGCAACGCGTCAGCGACATGTCGGTCACGCTTCGCAACGGCCGCTATGTGATTCCCATTCGGCGCGAGGCCCGCGCTTCGATCGGGGGAATCGTCCACGACACCTCTTCCACGGGATCCACCCTCTTCGTCGAGCCGCCGGCCGCGATCGAGTTCAGCAATCGCATGCGCGAGCTCGAGTCGGAGGAGATCGAGGAAATCGACCGCATCCTCCGCGCGTTGGCGGATGAAGTCAGACCGCATCGTGAACCGCTTTTGCATTCATTGGACGCGTTGGTCGAGCTGGATTCGCTCTACGCGCGGGCGCGATTCGCCGTCGCCTTTGAATGCGCGGCCTCGGTGCTCGTCGAGTCCAGACAGGG
>WNFI01668170.1_pt1 | contig 12110 bp, 13 predicted proteins | sample 5400471 | NCBI WGS metagenome assembly WNFI01 (sample SAMN13153348, study PRJNA577476) | soil metagenome | isolation source: 100 cm saprolite on Douglas fir-dominated hillslope | place: USA:California | collected 2013-09-17 | reverse complement strand
TTACGTTCAAGTCGTGTATAGTACAGAAGTGTCAGAGATAGACGGTTGAGGAGTGAGAGTGAAAACACGTGATTCTCATTATTTTTGTCCATTACTGTAGATATCATTGCTTGATGATACATAATGTGATGAAGGGACAAACCAAGTCTTGAAGTCAGCTTTCAACGAACACTATGAGTGTGAATCATCTCTTAGCCTGTTAATTACGTTAGGATGAAGTTGGACGAAACGACAAGGTGGCCAACAAAGGACACGTAACACGGATCGCATTGAGCACCCAGATAATTAACGTGGCAATTTGTGGAGAAAGTACATTTGTTATGATTGCTCCTAACTATACATGATAAATCTATATACCGCGTGAAGCGCGGGCCTGTGGCTGTCCTACGACTTGACCACCACTTGGTGGCAGCTGGAACAACTCAACAACATTTGCAGAATCGCACTCGACATGCCAAGCATAGTCCTTAAAAAGAAACTCTGGGCAGAAGAATCTAAGAATCGTTCCTAGAGAATCGGGCATCAGATTTACAGTCTATCAAGAATACCCGAGGAGTTCTGTTAGGATGGTTTGCCAAATATGGCAAATCAAAATTAGCCAAGACTAGACCGCTTCCCTGCTTACGTAGGAAGCAAGGGGGTGCAAAGGCATACATGAGAGGCATACTGAGGCGCGGGTCACCTGGGTGGGATTGACCGTCGGGATGATACATACATACAGTACTCTTCTGTGAAACTTGGAAGAGCGCCAGCAAGCGGCAGTCCCCGACTCTGAATCCAAAGAAAATTCTCACGGTGACTGGGGATAAACGATGACCGACGATGAGAATGCTGAAATCGAGAACAAGACGATAAATGAGGAGTACAAGATATGGTGAATGACAGTTCCGCTTCACCTAGCTTTACGATTGATGTGAATATGGCAGGAAGAAGAACACTCCATATCTCTACGACACTGTCGTGACGCATGCACTCGACTGGCCCACATTGACGTGTCAGTGGTTCCCGGACGTGGAGAGGTTAGCTTTTTTTCGAGTGATGATTCATACAGACTAATCATTGGTCGTGTCAAGTCCGTCCGGTAAACCATACACACAACAACGCTTATTGTTCGGCACGCACACATCTGGCCAAGGAAGAGAATACCTTCAAATTGCCTCATTGCAGCTCCCAAAATCAGGTGCTGATACTGATAGAGATGTTCTCACTCGTGATCAATACGACGATGAGCGTGGAGGTGCGCGCATTGCTAGACTTGCTGCCCCACTTATCATTGACTTGCTTATTATAGAATTAGGCTTGCACAGTACAACCGCACCACAAGCTCGTTTGCAAATCATTCAGAAGATCAACCATGAGGGAGAAGTCAACCGCGCTCGATACATGCCCCAGAACCCCGACCTCATTGCGAGCAAGGCTGTGAAAGGATCTGTGTTCATCTTCGACCGAACAAAGCACCCAAGCGAGCCCGAAAAAGATGGTGTATGTCGCCCTGACATTGAGCTTGTTGGCCAGGAAAAGGAAGGGTAGGATCTTCCTTTTGGATAGGGAAATGATATCCGTTCTCTGACCTGTTTAAGATTCGGCCTGGACTGGAGCCCGCTGAAGACCGGCCACATACTTGGCTCTTCGGAGGACTTCACGGTCTGCCAATGGTAAATCTTCCCCTTGATTTCTGAGAGCAAGCCTGACCCATATGCAGGGACATAACAGCGTTCAAGAAGAGTAACAAGATCTTGGAACCCCTCCGTATATTCCGGGGGCACCGTTCCGTAGTCGGCGTACGTCAGGAATCCAACTTATTCAACCACCACAACTCGAACTTTCATCTAGGATGTTTCGTGGAACTCCATCAATGAAAACATATTCGCTTCCGTTGGAGATGACAAACGCCTGCTGATGTACGTAAACAGCATCTGTCGGAACAGAAAGCTTACATTCTACCTGACAGATGGGATACTCGAAACGGTAGTGACATCGACCCGAGCCAAGAAGTTGCAGCGCATGAGAAGGAGATCTTAGCAGTAGCGTTTAGCCCTAGCAGCGAAACCATGCTTCTTACAGGATCTTCGGACAAAGTACGCGCAATTTTTGTAAACGCAAAGATCCTAAGTACATTCAAGTCTTAGACAATCGCCCTTTGGGACACGAGAGCTCTCAAAGCACCCCTGCACAGCTTCCACCACCATACAGATGAAATCCTGCACATTGGCTGGTCTCCAACTCACGAAACAATCTTCGCCTCAGCATCATCCGATAGACGAGTTGCCATATGGGATCTGACATCGATAGGCCTTGAACAAACCCCAGACGATGCCGAGGACGGACCACCAGAACTGCTATTTGTACACGGTGGTCATACAAGTCGACCTACAGATGTTGGCTGGGCCTTGGGAGAAGGGATGGGATGGTATGTTGCAAGTGCAGCAGAAGATAACGTGGTTCAGATCTGGAAGATGAGTGAAGGGATTTACGCTCGTGGCCAACGCAAGGTTGAGGACATGGACTTGGAGTAATCAAGAAGAAGTCAACGTAATTATGTTCGATCATGATATATATAGGACATCCAAGACTGTGGATATTTTGATCCCCCAAAATAAGGTGGTGAGAATAGACTCAATAGAGCTAATCAGGGTCACCCGAATACGATGTGGGCAAGTTCAAAGAAAACTGGATACATTGCAATTGACAGTGAATGAACAAATATTTGAGACAGAGGTATCCGCCATACCTGCTCCTACCACGACAAACGCTATGATCACGATTGCCCCAGTGCTTATAGGCAATTTCTTTTCATCTATCTCGCGCTTCGATGGTCGGACAGCTTGCTTGCCTTTACGAACATCATTGGCGAAAGCATTGTTCTTAACTTTGATGTCGTGTGGTATCCCTGGCTTTCAAGAATTTCAGCCTATGGAACTAGGAGAGCTGAGTTTGACATACCATGTTCACAGCTGTGGTTGCGTGGCAGGGATGGTTGTTTATGCTTGTTGTTTCAACCAACCATTCCAGTTACGCATACAGGCTGTTACATTTACGGATACTCTGCGGGAGACCCTCACCAGTTCCTAGTATTCCGGAGGATATCAGAGTACGGGTCTAACTCTTGGGATTTTTGTCCCAGACCATATTTATCGACACTGGTTGGCTTGTGGCGCCCAATGAGATGTTGGAAGGTAGGCTTAGTGTTGTCCGCTGCCATGTAGCTGTCATTCCCCAGGATAACCAAAAATATGCAGCTCCACAAGTCAATCACGTACACCTTCGGTTGAGTGACCATAACTCACAGAGCTATGGCGCTGCAGCGTTGAACCAGTCTAGAGAGCGGCGTGCACCCCATCTGCCCTTTCGACGGATATCCGTGAACTACGCCCCGAAGATCCTCTTTCCAATTTCCACCTCTCAGAGGTCATCGGTAGCGAGTGCCGTATCTATTGAATCTCTGCCTGTATGCCAGAGTGAGCGTCGGAGTTCACTTGACTCCTTAGTTTCACCGTTGTCGCCTGGGTCATCATTTGCGACTCAATCGAGAGGGAGGCCTTCATCCTCCGGAAGTTTGGGTTCCATTGAGCTTGGCCCGAAGAATCGAAGCTCAGCTGTCAACGCCCGAGCTAGGCGTACATCTAAGCCGAAAAGTACGTTCGGTGCAAGCGAGCCTAAGACCCTTAAGGAAGTGGATAGAAAAAGGCGAAAAGTGATGTTTGAGCTTTGGGAAACCGAAATCTCTTATGTAGAGGGCCTTGATCTTATCTACAGTGTGAGTGACGTCGAATATATCCACGATGGCACTGATCCTCTATTGGTGCTGTAGAACTTTCTGGCTCCTTTGGTAGATTCACTTTCAAGTACAAACCCATTGCTTTCACCGGAGAACTTGACTGCAATATTCTCGAACTTCGTCGATATTTGGAACCTTCACCTGTCCTTCCGGTCAGATCTTGATAAGTTATTTGTGCGATGTGCGGGTTCATCTGGTCACCCAGAGGCCCTTGAACCTGACATTAACACCCCTTCTCTGCGTCAAGCTTCTGCGTCCCCAGTAGCCGTAACGAACGCCACGCCAGACTTTCACGACTTCATGCGAGTTCTTCTATCTCACTTTCCGTATTTGTCCATGTATAATCCCTTTGTGACATCATTCCCGCACGGTATTTCCCTCCTGACCACATTGTCCATTCCACATCGGTTCAATAATTCTAATTCGACCGTAAATGGGCCGAAGGGTTTCGACGCAAAATTTACCGCTTGGCTCCAGAGCAAGGAGGCGGAACCCGTCTGCCGCAAACTCAAATTGCGCGACTGGATGCTAACTATCATCCAGCGTTGTCCTCGATACTTGCTTCTGATCAAGGTATTAGCTTGTCGTGTCTAGACTTGATCACGCTGACTTCAGGTTATTCAGGATCTAATGTCCTGCACAAGTGATAAAGACCGCTCGTACTCGGCTTTGCTTGAAGCAAGTGCTCTTCTGGCCAAAAGTGGGTACAACTACACTGTGACCACCGTATATCACTTATGACCCATCGTATAGTAACAAACACCATGAATGAAGCACTCAAGACTCACGCTCAGATCATCTCGCTCCTTTCTCTGCAGCGTAACACACAAAACTTGCCTTTTCCCTTAATCTCTCCTGGTCGCTCTCTGATCAAGCGTTCAACACTTGTCAAGGTCGATCGCGGGTCTGACCGACGCATCCGAGACGTGTTATTGTTTTCTGACGTTCTCGTTTGGGTCAGCCGAGGAGGAGAGCGTGAAGAGTGGAGTAGTGGATTCAGATTCGGGTTTGCTGGCGTTGAGTCGAATCGATGCACCAAGCAGTCTCCAGATGCAAACGTACCTAATTCTGGGAGGCCTATGAGCAACCGAATTTGTATTTTAGGAAATGGGACGCCCGTTTCACTTCAGGGAAGGCCCAGGACGATGAGAACGAGGAGTCGTTCCGATGCTGATGTGTTGACTGCTTCTGTGGCTGCGTCGAGATGGCAAGGAATTCAAGTCTCACCCACGATATCACTGCTTCGAAGTGCAAGGCGGGATGAGACTCAGGAAGAGCGATGGTTTTATCGTGGATCCGTTGATATTCTGGACATCGACGTCGTGATGTCTCCTGTGGTATCGTCACCCGAAGACGAATGTATGTTCGAGGTACTGAGCCCTCGCGAGTCCTTCGCCCTTTATGCCGGTACGCCGTTTGCTTTTGGATCGTTCTGGTGTCTGAGCGAAACCACCAGAAACTCCCGATGAGCGTGACTCATGGATGGAGACTATTCGGTCGGCGAAGACAGCGAGAATGACTTCCGTACAATCGACACAACCAAATACTACACTCACTTCTTCGGCATCCAATAAGCGGGTTCGGCGATATCTTCAAGCTCTTCCTCATGACCCTGGAGATACAATCGCCCCGTCATCGGCGAACAACTCGAGGGCGAAGGTGGAGCACTTCGTGCCAGCCATATGGATTCCCGATCAAAAGATGGAGGTGTGCATGAGATGTCAATCGCGATTTGGATGGAGGCTGAGGAGGCACCACTGCCGTCTGTGCGGGAAGGTCGTCTGTGCAAGTTGCTCGAGCATGGTGAGACGGACTAGGTTCCCACATCCGATTCACTTGTGACTCTTTCTGCTACAGACATTCTTTATACATGATCCTCTCCACGAAGATGCGGCTGCAACTCCTGCAAGGTCCTGCAATGCATGTTATGATACTGTGTTCCCGGTTTTGGATCGAAGGGAATCCGGCAGACCGCAGGTCCCACGACCCGACAGTAAGGACGTCCTGAGCATGTTCCATCCTTCTGCTTCTATGCCGTCTTTAGCATTAACTGTCGCTCCCGACACCAACCCACTGCTACCATCGGTCTCCAGCTTCGGTATCTTCAACATACCCTCTTTCCTTCGCAGCACACCTAATATTACGCAACGATTGTCTATGCTCGAGGTGTACAGCGAGACATCTACCATTGCCTCTTCGATACACACAAATGACACCGGTGTCTCCTCCAAACATACCTCAGGTTCATCCGACGAAACGCATGATCCTTCGGTAAGTGACACCGATCCCGAGGCTTGGGGCAGCCCTCCCCAGTCTCAACCTGGGAACGCTGTGGTGTTTGAGAGTCCAGTGGAGGAGGGAGGTCAAGCTGGCGGCTTGCGGCAGCAGTCTGCTGGAACAAGCGATCAGCTCTATCCAACAAGTCGCTGCTCCAGCTTCTCAGACCTTCTTCGAGTACCTGAGGTCCAATACTCTACGGAGGATTTTAGTCTTGAGCGGATGACCCCTCCCATATTGCCTGCCGATGTAACCGCTCCGAGATCGCGAGCAGACGCACCAGCTGACCCTCGGTGTCAGATCGTTAATCCATCAAGAAAGATTTCGATATCTCCCTTCTCTCCAACTGGGCCTCAATCAAGTGTGCAAGATACTACCGTCGTGACTCTAACCCGTTCTCATGGAGACCGATTACGTCCATTCACTCTTATGCTCGGTGGTACAATCCAGGCTCATGCTGCCTCAGAACATCGCGAAATCCCATTTAACCTAGTGAACCCAGCCAGTGCTATTATTGGCAGCGACAGCCGTGCAGAGAGTGCTGTGATAGACAGGCTAGCCAGCATCTTGGGTAGACATTCTTGTTCTTAATTACAATTGGCGAGCGCTACATCCCTTCATCATACCCATGCTCAATTTGTCTAGATTTGTCTAGTCAACGATTGTGTTCATGTCATTTCGCTCATTTTCCTCTGCGATTGAGACTAGGGACAAGCTCGCCCTTCGCACAAGTTCCGAATCTTCGGCCTCACTGTTCCGATTGGCATCCTCGAAAGTTTAGCCGGCGTGGGACTATGTATCCAGTAGAATGAGTCATCGAGCACATTCACATTTTCTGATCATCCGGCATAGATCCCTCTGATACGGCTCAGAGGGATCACAGGGAAGGAAATAAGGGAATCATCGGGGCCATTAGAAAAATGTCCCCTAAAAAGGTAACTGGCTCAAGTCAGGTAGGCTTGTTTCAGAATTAATGGCCAGCCTAAGCGACAGAGAATGTGGTGTTGTCGATGCAACACATTCTATAAACGGAGTGGAACATTGCCAAAATGATCCGTGATAGGAAAAATATCCCATAGACAACTGATCTAGATATAACTGGCCATTGTGACCGCGTTTGTTGGTTCATTGTGTTAGAATACTAGCGTAGAACGCTAGAGTACAAGAATGTCAACAAAAGATATTGGACATGAGAACGTATAAGTAACACACCTCAGTTCACAACAAGAGAACTGAAGGGGAAAGAAAAGACGAGGAAAAAAACTTCTCTAATCTTATATATAAGGGAGATGAGGTTGTATACGAACAAACCTATACATCTCTAAAAAGTCCAAGAAAAGGAACGGGCGTTCATCAATGTCACAAGAAAGGAAATAGACGCTCATCAGAGGATGGCGACATAAAACAAGGTGGGTCACAATCGTAACGTCGACTCGATCGATCGAGCTCGACTTCGAACACATTGACAGTCGAATAGGGGCCGCATTTATGGACATCATGCATGGAGAAGCTTCCATAGAAAGTCCACGTTGGTGGAGAGGTCATTTTTTTTAGGATGGCAGGCTAGTCTGGCCACAGAGCAGTTGTGTTCCGATGACGTTATGAATTTCTACGTGTGCCGTGGCGGTGAGCTCCTTTCGTCGCGAGTCTATCTGCTTCCTCCAAAGGGTCCTTTTATCCGCCGGGCCGTTCGAAGGATACTAGAGTTCTTGCTTCAAATCTCACATTAGATCAGTGCTCTGCGGTTGCCCTAGCTATCTGGTGTCGGATCGCACTGTGTCCCAGATAATCGTATCGACTTTGTCACAGGACCTGTCAAGATGATTCAACTTTGTTGCCCCGCGGGAGCGCAACAGAGCGCCCCCTTTACAGATGCTACATGAGGGTTCTTCTTACATGATCGTACATGTTTGGCCGGGGGAGTAGATTCCGGAGTTCTAGGCATCAGCAAACCTCAATCAGACTTGAGGTTTGCTGACATGATGAGTCCTCGAAATTCTCCTCATTCTTCTTCCTCTCTCCATGATGTTGGCCCATCGTTCCTCCTTGTTCCTCTCTCCTGTCGTAGACGTGTTTTCTGTAGTTCGGCACATTCGCAACTCGAGTATTCTCCGATGTGTGCCTGTCTCATCTTGCATTGTAATAGACGGCTGAACGTTTTGCAGTCTGGCTTGCGGAATCTCTCTGTTGCGCGTAGTGTCGGGGGAAGTCTGTCTGTCGTGGAGAAGCCAGGGTTCGGGGTGTTAGTCCAACGATGTCTCCACTCTTCCACCATCTCCCTCTTCCTTAGGCCTACTACATAGGCCTGTGTTTTGTGGTTCGGTTCCGATTGCCAGTGAGGCCTATCAAGGCCATAATATATGTGCTATTCTTATATTTAAACTAGGGGCGTGAGATTTCATGAACTTGAAGCGTCTTGCGTCCTTGCTTCGTCTTCCGTCGCGTGCGGCCCTCATACTTCGTGTTCAGCAACTTTTTTCAGTGGGTGTGCGCTCAGAGCTATAGGCTCTGCCAAAAGATTACATTTCGTTCACGTGGCAAAGTCTACGACTAGATTCGCCTGCAACGGAGAACTCCCACTACACCCAGCTCCGGTACCTGCAGAAACCATTCCTTCCCAACTTCGTGCGACTCCCATTCATGAGTCACGTATAACCAGACTTCGGCAGTCATTCCATGGGTGAGATCTACCTGCATGATCTCAAACAGTTCCAAGTTGGAGAATGATTTTAGGCCCTCCTCAATGTCATGGATGACAGCCTCACCATTCTCCTCTCCTTTAACCAACGACGCCGCTGAGATGCGCAGGACACGGAGTGGTGATAGGATGTTTCCTAATCCGCGTAGGAAACTTAGGTGAAAGCTACCATCCATTCCTGCAATCATATAGAGACATTCAACGGGTCCTGACGATCGTGCCAAGGCCCGGAGAGCACTGGCAACTCCACGTGGATCATTATTCAGGCACATGAGGGTGACACCCTTTACAGGACGAAATGGTGTCAGAGCTTCGACAACTTCAGGATCGCCCGTGATATTAGCAAGTCTGGGAATGGGGGTGTGCTCCGGCGTATCAGAGGGTGCGTGAAGAGTGAGTGGGTCAAGGGAAGAAGAGTAATAAGGTGCTTTCTCGGTTCCTTCTAGATAGTATAAGAGCGAGCTCGGTATGGAATGCGGTGTCCTGTCAGGTACGACCTCGGCATTCCTGAGAGAATAATCGCCCTCGGGAAGCTTCAGATTAAGCTGTACGAGATTTGGACAGAGTGCGAGGGCCCGTGAGAGTAAACCGCCGTCCCAAGTAAAATGCGCAAAATAGAGGTCCTCGAGCCGTGAACGAAGTGAGGATAGAGAGAATCCACGTCCAACAGGCCCGTTTTGGCGGCGAAGATGGACATCCTGCCCAGGGAACGCGAAAGACATGGATTTGACGAAGTCTCCTCGTTCTGGTCTGGAAATGACGGAGCTTAAGAAAGCCTCTAAAGTAGTAGCGTTCTTGGCCGACAGGGAGGAGTAAAGAATGCGTTCTGCCTCCACGCAAATGCCCCTGCTAACGCATGCCAGATTGCAAAGATCATTGGGTGAGTCGAGGAAAGATAGGATCACTGCCAGAACATCAAAGGGTATCTGAATCGGTTGTTTGTGAATACAGCCGGGAAATAGGATGGTCCAATAGAACTTACGTCGTTACAGATACTAATTGAAGCAACAGAAGTCTTCCCCATTCTGAAGGGTGGAATTGGACTCGAACCAAATAAAGAAGAGACGTCACTGTGTTCAGGCTGTTTCATACTACACCTGCCAGCCCACAAGAGTCGCAAAGCTGGACTTAGGAGCCCGGTGGAATATCAAAGGGAATTGCTTGCAAGCAGAGCACGGATATGTGATTTGCCGGTTAGCGCGGCGCTTACTGATAAGTCAGAATTCGGTTGATTTTATATCTTAGATTTATGGTACGACCTGCACTGGAAAATAGCGTGCGCTGGGGTTATTGGTGCTGCATTGCATTGCACATGGTCAATAGTATGCTTTGGCCGAACTCGCTCGGATTACAGAGACAGAAAATCGGAAATGGGGTAAAAGGATGGATATGAGATACAAGTCTTAAATGGCAAGGTTGGCACCAGTCACAAGATTGTGCCAAAATGTATACACCAATCGTTATGTTTCATTTAGTCGTTACTCCTAGTCATCTTCAATGACCTTCTTTGCGTCTGGCTCATACGTGTAGTCCTCCGATCCAGGCTCATAGTCCGGAGGCTTCGAGGCACTGTCATAAGGATTCGATGACTGGGGCGGGGGTGGACCCGGAGGAGGCGGGTATTGGTAATCCAATCCGTCGTAGTGTGTAGGGTAGTCCTGCATTGCATATCGCTGTGGGTTGAGGGGTCGTCCGATGTTGCGCAATTCATGCAGGTAGGCGAAGGCCATGTACGAGAATAATGTGCTGCAGAAGAGGGCGATGAAGAACCAAACAAAATCCCCGAGGATGATTTTGGTCCATTGATGGTGGCAGTCTGTCGGGTCAATGTGGTGAGCGAACATTACACGGTCCAATCACAAATGCAGCACTTACAGTTGGTGCCATCGTTCAGGTTCTTAGGTTTGTTCGTACACCAATAGCCAAACTACAGGCAAATTTGCGTCAGCTCCTTAACGCCAAACTAGAAGCTGCTTACGCATTCTCTTGAGTTGGAAGATGTGACCTCCTTAATGCATTCGGCGATTAAATCGTTCTACACACTAGATTGGAAGATGTCGATGAGCATATATCAATAAATCATACCTTGAACATGAAATCGACGACAATGCTGAGAACTTGCACCGCAACAATGGCAAGTACGGAAATAATGCTGAGAAGGGAGTATACTCTCATCAACGACTCTTGTTGCTTTGTTTGATACATGAAAAGTCGGTTCAAGCAAGGTTAAAAGTCATCTCACCCGCCATGCCGCAATAAAACCGAAGAGCTCAAAGGTAGTTAAGACCGCAAATATGATACCGAAAATTAGGTCGAAAGTTGAGAGCCTTGAATTTACTGAAGGAAAGGATTGGGAACTAGGGATACATCTTGACGTTTCGACGTGGATGGAACATACTTTTGCCGTCATTGCCTCTATCCCTAAATGAGGAAGCACACCTGGAGGACTGGCATGAGCGACCTGTCAACGGTGGATCAAGTGATCATACTATCTTACCATAGAGCTCCAATGATGACGGACAACAATGTCAAACCGAGCAACTAAGGGCGAATCCAGTCGGCGTCCATCAAGGGATAGTTCACACAGAGCATTCATCGGCGCTGTAGACTTACCACGGGTCGGAGAGAGTGTCTGTAGTATCTTCTGACGAGACCATATGATGGGGGCGCTCCTGTTGTCATCCAGGCAGTGGCGCACAGCCAGTCGGCAAAGAAACCTCAGCAGAGTGGGGAGTAAAGTAAGGATAGGGCGTACCATCGCTACTGTTGAAACGCGACGCCATTCAGACGAACGATCGCAGCTGTTGAATGGAGAGAAAGCAGGATGAAACGTGTAGCTAATTCAATGGGCTGCGCAATGGAGGGAAAGACGCTCAACATGCAATACACACTGCCGCAACAGTGATTACGTAACACAACAACTTGCGAGATCGGTGCTTTGGAGTAATTTTCTAGACACGGAAAGGTCTGATTGAAATATAGGGTATGCTTAGAGCCTCTGGAATACTGGGACGTATGCAGGAGCTTTGCAAAGAAGTGGTTAGGTTGTGGGATGTCACATTTTGAGCTTTGACTCGGAACATTATGTCTGGTTGCTGATCATACAGTGTCATGCATTACGGGTAGACTGTAAGAGTTAGTGCCGATTGTCACTTGGATGGCAGTATCAGCACAATTGGGATGATTGTGGCTACTCAGATTACAAGAAAATTCAAAACTGAGATGGAAAGGGGAGTGGATATTGCAGCGCGCGCTTGGAGACTGGATCAATAGATTTGATACAGGACCTACCCCAGACTTCTTGGGCAAAGCGATATGCTGGCTGTACCGATTCCTGAAACAAATACCTATCAAAAA
>WNFI01500021.1_pt1 | contig 12111 bp, 9 predicted proteins | sample 5400471 | NCBI WGS metagenome assembly WNFI01 (sample SAMN13153348, study PRJNA577476) | soil metagenome | isolation source: 100 cm saprolite on Douglas fir-dominated hillslope | place: USA:California | collected 2013-09-17 | reverse complement strand
AGGAAAACTACTTCACCTCAACGAAGTCATCACAGACTTCCCTTCGTTACACTCGAAAACAATGTAGAAGTGTCCGGCCACGTATCGATGGAGAACCACTTCACTTTTGTTGGATGAGAGCTTAAGCGGTGATTTGTCGCGCCGCTATGCGACACGCGGAACAGCAGTTATTCCCGGGAGTCCGAAAACGCCTTCCATTGCCTCCTACTTACAGATCGAGCCCGCTCGGCTTCTCGACCATGTCGCACGCCGCGATTACCGCGCAGCGAGTTCTATCTCTCGTTCAATCACCGGAATTCCGCTCGGTCGCACAGGACATTTCCGATGACCTACGTGGGCGTTTTAAAACCGTGGCATCGCGGTCCTCTTCGGGTACCCCCAGCGACAGGCCGGCTCGAATCCAGGCATAGGCTCGGCGATGATCACGCCGGCTGGCTAACCCCAATTCGTAAATCGTACCGAGGTTCACCATGGCAGGCGGATAGCCCTCCATCGCCAATGTTTGGAAGAGCTTGAGCGCCAGTCGGGGCTTCTTTGGAAGGCCTCGGCCGCGGGCGTACAAGATGGCCAAACGGTTGACCGCCTCTCGGCTGTCTCCCTCGGCGCGAGGAAGAGAATCTATCAGGGATATTCCTTGGCTTCGTTGCCCGCGTTGTTCAACGGAATCGCTTGATGCGCCACGCACGACAGACTGTTCTGAAACCACGAGAGAAACAATCTCCTGATCGCATTCGGCGGCTGTCGACCGCATGCTGATAAGTCCGCAAGCAAAGAGTCCGTACGCGCATACCAATGTAAAGTGTTTCATGGTGCACCCTGCGCTCCGCGCGGGATATGATTTAGATCGATCCAACCGGGGAGACTGCTCCGCGAGGCGAATTAATGCTTGAACGGATGTGCTGCTGATATAACTGTGATGCGCTATCTGGGAAGGGCAGGACGGCCTTCGGATGTCATTCGCGCTCGGTGCACACTCGGTGACTCGCAGAGCATCGTCGCATCACTTACGGCCCGCTGCGCGAGCCAGGCGTCGATCTGGCTGATAAGCGCCAGTCCAATCCCAATCAGGTGTCACCGCGCCAATGTCGAGGCCAACGGGTCCGCAGAGTCGACCATGGTTTCAAATGGTTCTCGACGGTTCTCGTCTATCGTGCGGAATGAGCGACGCAGCTTGGCGGGTGGGGCAAGCGGAAGACTGTGCGCCGCCCACTTAAACAACCGCGCGAGCATCCAGTCGTTGCGCGCCCACACGCCTGCTAGAAGCGTCGTCATGACAACGCCTCTATGCGAGACCTTGACTTGTTTAGCGCTGGTAAAGCCCGGCGAGTGTTCAATCCTTTGCAAGGTTAGAACTGCAAGTCCGATGGACCACAGACAGAATCGGCGTATGCCCGCTTCCTGTGCTGGAATCAGCAAGGTGAAGGCCAGTGCGTTTCGCAAGTGTGCATGAGCAAGACCAACTAACTCGCTTAGGGCGCCGGCGAATCCAGCGCGGAGGTGCTGCTCGGGAAGCTGCGTGAGGTCGATACCGTATCGGGTGAATACCTCCTGAGGCAACCAGCACGCTCCTTCGCTTCTATCCTCCCAAATGTCCTTGAGGATATTCGTCATCTGCAGACCTTGGGCGAAGGAGGTAGCCAAATCGTGCAGCGCCCCCCGATTCTGCGCGATCTGCGCCGAGTACCCACAGAACAGTTCCGTGAGCATTTGACCGACGACGCCTGCCACGTAGTAGCAATAGTCATCTAGATCACTCATGCGCGGCAGGCCGCGAAGACTCGCAGTCCGCTGGAATTGATGCATGCCGCCGCACATCACGCGGATGCACCGCTCGATCGCGTGACGCTGCGGCTCCTGCAACTGCGCTGTTACGCGGACGATGCGCTCGATGTTGAGAACTAGGTCGCGTTCAGCCGGGGAGGTGCGCTTCGAGAGCTGCGGCAACAGTTCCATCGGCAAAAGACTCGGGTCATCCCGGCCATGCACCACGGCAGCGAACCGCTGTAGCGACACGAGCGTGTCCGCCACCGACAGCGCAGACTCATCCTCGATGGTATCGGCGATCCGGCACAGTAGATACGCGCTCGTCACAGGCGTTCGTAAGCCCAATCGGAGTTGAGGGATCGTCAAGGCAAAGCTGCGCGAGACATGTGGCAGAATCTGGTCCTGGTAGAGCTCATCGGAGATCCCCGCTTGCTTCATGTTCTGTTCTCCGCCGCGCCGCGGGCTGCCGGTTTCTGGCGGGGTCGTTTGACCGCACTCACCGGAATTAACGCCACGGTCTGCCTGATCGAATTGCGCTTGATATCGAAACTTGCATCGGATTGATCACAATCACAACCCCATGCGACGGAGCGCAGGACGTGCATGTCGACACTCGCGCATGGGCCGCCGCTCAATCTGGCTCCAGCGTACAATTCTGCGCTCCAGGCTCAGGCTGTCTAACCCAGCTGCCCGGAGGCAATCCTCCCGCGAGCCATGCTCAATGAAGCGGTCGGGAATCCCGCAATTGAGAACCGGTACTTGGATGCCGGCTGAGAGCAGCACTTCATTGACGGCGCTGCCGGCGCCGCCAGCGATTACATTCTCCTCGACCGTAACCAGCGCATCGTGGCTAGCTGCCATTGCAAGTATCAAATCCTCATCGAGAGGTTTGATGAAACGCATGTTCACGAGTGTCATGTTGGAAGTGTCAGCCATCGCGCGGCAAGCTGACACGGACGACCCAAAAGCCAAAATAGCGGTGCGTTCACCGGCTCGACGCAGCTCGGCCTTGCCAATCGGATATTCCGACAGAGTCGCTTCTACCGGTACGCTCGGTCCCGTTCCCCGCGGATATCGAACGGCAGCCGGACGCCCGCACCGCAGCGCCGTGTGCAGCATGTGTCGACACTCGTTCTCATCGGCGGGCGCCATGATGACGAGGTTAGGTACACAGCGTTGGAAAGAGAGATCAAAGCTCCCTTGGTGAGTCGCGCCGTCGCCGCCTACGAGACCGGCGCGATCGATCGCGAATACTACCGGCAGCTTCTGCAATGCGACATCGTGGATCAGCTGATCGTAGGCGCGCTGAAGAAAAGTGGAATAGATAGCAACCACCGGCTTTAAGCCGTCGCAGGCCATCCCCGCCGCCAGGGTCACAGCGTGCTGCTCGGCAATCCCCACGTCAAAGTAGCGCAAGGGAAAGCGCCGCGAGAACTCCACCAGCCCGGAGCCCTCCCGCATCGCAGGCGTGATCGCCACTACTCGCTCGTCGCGCTCGGCGCTCTCAAGGAGCCATTGCGCAAACACCTGCGTGTATGTGGGCCCGCGGCATTTTTCCTTGAACATTACACCGGTGCAGGGATCGAAAGGCCCGGGTCCATGCCAGGTGATCGGATCCGCCTCCGCTGGCGCGTAGCCTTTGCCCTTGGTGGTGACCACATGCAGTAACTGTGGACCCCGGCGCTCGCGGCGCAGTATGCGCATGCCGCGCTCGCGAAGCTTGGCGTAGCACTCCCCCGAGAGCAGCCGAGCCAGATAGTTCGAGAAGGCACCAGTCGCCTCGGAGATCGACATGTCGTTGTCGTTGAGCACCACCAGCATGTCCAGATCCATCGATCCGATGTGATTGAGCGCCTCAAATGCGAGGCCGGCGCTCATGGCACCATCGCCGATCACAGCCACGATCCGACGCGGCGTCGCCGTCCGGTCAGCCGCGATGGCCATACCAAAGGCGGCGCTGAGTGAGGTACTTGAATGACCGACGCCAAAGGCGTCGTATTCACTCTCGTGACGCGCCGGAAAGGGCGCCAACCCATCTTTAAGCTTGATTCCTCCCAGTTGTTCTCGCCTGCCCGTCAGCACCTTGTGTGGATACGCTTGGTGTCCCACATCCCAAAGAAGGCGATCATACGGAGTCTGATAAACATAGTGCAGGGCGACGGCAAGTTCCACCGCACCGAGTCCCGCGGCAAAGTGCCCTCCCTTCTGACTTACCGTGTCGATAAGGAAACGCCGCAGCTCTGTCGAGACGCGCTCAAGCATGCTGAGCGGCAGCCGTCGCAGATCGTTTGGTGAATCGATCCCGTTCAACACCGGGTAGGTCGCCACATCCATGATCGTACGCCAGCCTCAGTCGCCATTCATAGCTTGGTAGGTAGCGGCATTGCTTATCATTACGTGCTCCTCCCTTCTGGTGTCGCCCGATCATGTTGTGCGCGGTCCCAATTCTCTTGAACGATTGTGCGGCAGCTTGAATAAACGTGCCGATTCAATCGCCAAGGCAGCTGCGCAAGCAAGATCGGAATTACATTAGGCGTTGACTTTCCGCGTAAAGATTGACGCTTGTGCCTCATCGGCGTGAACATACTCACGCAAGGAGGCCACAAGGATGCGCAAAGTCATGAGTTCTAGGCATTTTCGGATCTCGCTGGTTATCGCGATATCAGTGACACTTTCCTCTTGTTCGGGTTTTAGGGCAGGCGAAGGGGCTCTCGAGAAGGTCAATTTTTCCGGAAAGTGGCGGCTCAATGCGTCAAAGAGCGTTTTTGGTCCGGTTCCAGGCTCTACGGACGGGACCATAGAGATCGCCCAAAAACAGATGAATCTTTACATCGCCTCCACGGAGGTTCGGTCGAGCGGAAAAAGCACGGCGAAATCAACTTACCTCGGTGATGGTGGGCAGAGTTTCGGAGAGACAATCGGCTTTCCGCTACCCATTCGAGGCATATGCCATTGGGATGGCTCCGCGCTAATTTTTGAGGGCGAAGGCGATTACAGCGGTTTTGTAGTTCACGTCTTGGAGAACTGGCAACTTTCACCGGACCACAAGACGATTACCATTAATCGACAAGTGTCGAACGACGTTAGGGGCGCGGCGACGCAAAGCATTGTGTTGGAGAAATGATAGGACAGCGCGCCTGCGCGCAACATCTCACACCTGAACTTCAGATAGGCAACGGGCCCGAGTAAAGACCTTTGCCGTGCTGAAGCGACAATGCTTTTTTCAGGCGCTTGTACCCTGTTTCATCCGCCAGCGCCTCATCACAATACTGCAAAAGTGCCCGTGCGCGCGGATCGCCGCTGCGATAAATCGGCTCGCCTTGTCGGTAGACAGGAGGGTCAAAGCCAGGTAGCGATTCGCCGTCGCGTAGACGATGAATGACGGGATTCTCGGGTTTCCTGCTTTCGGTAATTTCCTTCAAGAATCGATACGTCGCGTCGTGTCCTGCGAGGCGGCCGAGTCGGCTATTCAACACCAAGAGGCCCGTCATCACAGCGCGCCACGGCGTGACCCCGACACTCGCCACAGCACGCACCGCATAGACGCCCGGTTCAAACCCGTGATCGGCCCAGAGCACCAACATTCGCCGCAACAAGTCCGCTTCGGCGAGCGGGCGCTTGAATTGTCTGGTAAGAAACAAGTGAATGGGTTCGGAACAAGGCTTTTTTGCACGTACGGTGAGGCTCGCGAGCCATCGAAGCACGTCTGCACCTGTACGTGCCATTCCGGCCGGCGAAAGATCGTAGGAGCGCGTGTCCGCGGCTTCGAACATCGGGAACAGCGCGGTTGCACCATCGACATCTAAAAGAGGCGTTTGCCGACAATTTGATTGCGCTGCGCCCACGATAAAACAAATCCTCCTCGGTCAGTAACGTAATTTCGCTTTCGGCTTTCACCGCGCTCATTGTGATCGCGAGATTTTTGTTACCTTTGCGTAAGCGCTCGATATCTGGCCGCCAATAGCGTCGATACTTGGATCCGGGAACCGGCTGGGAGCGTATACCCTTACGACCAACGTACACGTAAAGGGTTTGCAGACTGATGCCGAGCGCATCCGCCGCTTCTGAGGCCGAAAAGAATCGATCGTCCACCTTAAATCCTATTGGTCGATAACAACCGCCTATTGATCAGCTTAAGCCAAAGCACATCTAACAACGGTATACCTAGACTAGCATCGTTTATGTGAGAAAAGGAGCGGGTAAGCTTTCCCCGGGTGGTTCGAGCTATTCGGGCTGACGAGCAGTTACAGATATGGGATGGACCCGGCGTTTTTTGAGCGGATAGGGCGGCATGCGTCGATGACTCCAGCCATTGGGCACCGATGAGCGGTCAAGGCCCAAGATCGGCCCACCGAGTCCGAACCCACCGCGCAAGATAGGAAGGTCCGCTGTCAGTCGATCCGGCATCTACCGCGATGGCATGGGCACCCAAGGCAATGCCGCGGCGAACATGCGCGCGCTGTATTCCCGCTCCCAGCATTCCGCTAGGCACCAGCACCCGCGCGTCATTTGTCATTGCTTTATGTCCCGCGATGTCGCATACGTTGATGGCATCCTGAATTAGTGCACATGGTAAACGAGGATCTGCTCATCCAGCCCTTTGGAGTGTGGCGCTCCCACGTAGAACAGCTTTCGGTCCGGTGCGTAGATGCCAGTGCGGGCCTCGGGCGCAGTGTTCACTTCACCAAGGGGTTTATAATGATCCGGGTCAAGTTGCTGAAATACTTGCACGGTAGCGTGACCATCCTTAGCAGCTCCTTTTGCGGTTATGTAAAGGCGTTTAGCGGCGGCGTCCCAGAAAATATCGTCAGAGAATGTATTGATGGGGATCGCCACCACTTCCTCGCCGGTTTGCGTGTTGAATACGATCGTTTGGCCCGAACGACAGTTCACAAATAGGCGATGATTGGCCGAGTCGAGAGCCTCGCTGCCGAGTCCGGTACCGAGCGTCACCGGCCAAGTGTTGATGACTTTCATCGTCTTTCGATCAACAATGGCCATCAGATTCTTGGTTCTGAGTCCGGTGTATATATTGGGGCCGGAAGGTTCCAGCGCAAACGCCGTAATGACTGGATCGGGCATCAAATACTGACCCACCTGCTCGCCATTGGTCGTATCGATGATAGTTACGGTGGAGTCTGGCTTCTTAAGAACAGCGCCCAGCCCGCTCACGTAAAGATAATTGGTGTCGTGGTCAAATCCACTCCAGTCCGCCAAAGGAGGTAGGTCGATGCTCTTCACCAGTTGATACGTTTTCGTGTCGAAAATCCGGACCGCGCCGATTTTCAAATCGCCATCTATCACAAAGAGGCGATCGATATCCTTTCTATAAAGCAAGGAATGGGGCGTATGTATGACACCCTTCCCCAGCGCTCGAATCATCTTGTTGGTGCGCAAATCAATCACATCGACGACTTGGTGTCCCTCGTCAGCCGCAAAGAGTCGATCACCTGCCGGATCTACTAAGAAATGATCGAACTCGCCACCAGAATCGCCATCGATCGGAATGGTTCGTACCAATTCCATAGGTGCCGGTTCAATCGGGTCTGCGGTAGCAGTCCCCCCTGCTACCGCAATCCCCACCAACGCATATAGAAAGTGTTTCACGACGTTCTCCAGTCCCGGTCATGTTTGCTCGCAATCGAAATCACCGGCTGAAAAAAGCCAGAGTCGATTGCTAGCGGCCCCATGAAGCGCTACTTGAATGAATTCGTTTGGTATTCCCAAAGTCCCGCCGGCCGATCCCCATAGGCCGGGACCGCAATCAACAATCGCGCAATCGCCGGTATCAGATAGCCGGTTCGCGCGCCGATCGCGGTGGGCACGTTCTCCACAAGTTCGTAGTGGTCCGCGTCACGCTCCTGGATCACATTGATGTAGCCGGCGGAATTGATGTTGTATAGGCGCTTTGCTTCACGATCAAACAGTAGATCCGCGGATATTCCGCCTAACGGAATTCGGGACACTTCCTTCCCCGTATCCGTGTTGATCACCAGCAAATCAGCCGGACCCCGAGCGGCAATGTATAGTCGGTGCTCTTTCGCGTTGAGCGCCATCGGCGTGGGCCGCTGCGCATTTTGATAGTCCCACCGAGTGAGTTTGCCGGTGGTACGATCCACCAACTGAGTCGCACTGGTGCTATGTAAATTGGCGTAGATGTAGCGCCCGGTTTCGTCGATGGCAAAATCCTCGGCTGGTGCCTCCATCTTTATGGTCGTCATTTCATACGTGACGGGATCGATGATCAACAGACCACCCTCGTCCTTCTTATCGTGCGCAGAACAGCTTCTGAAACTCTGGCAGGTACAAGATACCTTTCGGCTCGCTCATGCCCTTGATACTCATGATCCACTTCGCTTTCGAGAAATCGAAGACCTCGATGCTGTCGTTACCGAGGCCGGAAACGAAAATGCGGATATGATTGGGATCAACAGTAAGATGATCGAGGCGCCCCTCTACATCTGGTGCCGGGAACATTTCGACCAACTGCAACGAAGGGGTTGCCTCGGGTTTGTTCGCAGCGATTGCCGAACCGCTGGTTGCTATAAAGGCCATCAAAAGTAAAAGGATATACGCGCTTTTCATATAAACGTTCTCCGTACGATTCTCGTGTGCCGTTTGAAATTAGTTAGCGCCGTAAACCAAGACTTGGGGGGCCTTGGTCGACGTCTTAGGTGCACCCACGTAGTATTTCTGATACTCGGGTACAAAGATTCCAGTGCGGGCGCCCTCTGAAGTAACGGCCTGCCCAAGTGATTGGTAGTGGTCGCGATCAATCTGTTGAATGACCTCAATCGTCGGCGTTCCTTCCTTCGGAGCACCCTGAGCTACGATATAAAGCCGTTTCGTCGCCTTGATTCAGCCATGTGACCGAGTCCGGTGCATCCGGTAACTGGCCATGTCGCGATCGTCTTGTGACTCATACGGTCGATCACCGCGATGAAGCTTTTCGTTCGGAGCGCGGTGTAAAGAACCGGTTTGGTCGGATCGATTGACAGGTCCGTGATCACATTGTCGTCGACCGTGAACTCGCTCAGGATTGTGCCCGCGGAGGTGTCGATGACTTGCACCGTCGACTCCGCTTTCTTTTGAACGATGCCGATCTCGCTCACCCACAGCTGTTTGGTCACGGGATCGTAAGCGCTCCAGTCGGACATCGGGGGCAATTCAATCGTCTTTAGTAGTTTGTACGACTTGGTGTCATATATGCGCACAGCGCCGAATTTAAAATCTCCATCCACTACATACAGCTGGCCAAGATCGGCGCGGTACGTCATCGAATGTGGCGAATGGATGACGCCCTTGCCAAGTATCGTGATCAACTCGTTGGTGTTGGTGTCATAGACGTAGACGGCGGCATGACCCTCATCCGCTACGAACAATCGGTTCCCGGTCAGATCAATAGTAAAGTGATCAAACTCACCGCCCCCTTCGCCGGGAACCGGCAGCGCCTTCTGCATTGCGAAGGGCTCAGCGGCCCCTGCGTGACTAATCGCCGCCGGCGCTATAGAGAATACAAGGCACGCGGTCGTCAAGGCGGCCTTTAGGTATTTCATCGTCGTTTTGTCATGCTCGCCCATCGTCAGAATCCTCGTTGAAAAAAGGTTGAAATCCGCATTTAGAGACGAGTACGCACCGCTAACACTCAGTGCAAGTGATATGTAAAACTAATGCCGTACATGGCCGGTTCATTCCAAGACACCAGGTACATCGTGTTCGCCGGCGTTTTACGCTCCGCTAGACTCTCGTAGAAGACCGCAAGACTGGTGGCATTGATGATATGGCGGTGATCCGTGATGTTGCGACCCCAGAGCGAGACCTCCCAATTCTCGCTTTGCGAAGTCCAACTCATATGTAGATTCGCCACTCCATCGATGGGTGTCCTGCTATGAAAAAACGGCAAATCATTGTTTGCGTCCCGAGTGTAGAAGCTCGAGGCATAGGCGACCTCGCCACCGAGTCGCACCGTGCCGGCGCCGAGCATGTCAGAGACGAAATGAATCTCGCCACCGGCATGGCCCTGATTTTTCGGCTGATAGGGAATTTGATGGCCGGAGAAATCCGTGGTGCCGCTGTTGTACTGGGAGTAGTAGGCGCCTGTATAGCTATAGCCAACTGTCAGATCCAGCCAATGAGTTGGCTTAGCGAAGGCTTCGATCTCGGTACCCGGGATTCTGGCGATACCCGCATTTTGGGTTATTGATTGCAACAACACTTGGTCGAACACTTGGAGCTGCAGGTCTTTATAGTCGGCGCGATACCCATCCGCATTGACAATCAATCGATCTGACAGGAGCGATAGCTTAAACCCGGCCTCGAAGCTTCGTACTCTTTCCGGCTTGAACGGCGTTTGGAGACCGGCATCAGTGATGCCACTTACATCGAATCCACCGCTCTTAAAGCCATCTTCGACGGTGATATAACCGAGAAAGGCGTGGTTTGGCCGAAAACTAAGGCTGACCTTCGGGGTGAAAGCTCCCCACGGGTGTGAGTAGTCTCCGCTATTTAACGGCGCTGAGAGTCCGCTAGTGTCAGAAATTTCGGTATGCCCCGATTTCTTCTCCCTCGTATAGCGCCCGCCAATGGTCAGTTTCCATGCCGAACTGAAGGCGTAATTGGCCTCGCCGAACAACGCGTAGCTATGATCGTAGATGTGCTGATGCGCGAGGCTGGTGTAAGTGAGCGCTTTATAAGGAGGCACGTGGGACACGACCGTTCCGGGGACAATGTTGACATCGTAGTCCCCATAGTTAGTGCGACTGCCGCCTAGTACGAACGTGCCGACAATCCACGTAAAGTTGTGCTCCGCCGGTGAAGCAAACCGGATTTCTTCGGTCACTTGGTGGTCCTTCTCAACGGCGTTTTGGACCAGTTCGTCCGCTGGATCGGCGGTTGTGGAGAACACCGAGACGTCGTTGACGGACCGGTACGCGGTGATTGACGTCAGCGTGCCTGCCGACACGGTGTAATCAAGGTGTGCGAATGCGCCGCCCGTTCGGGCGTCGCCCGTAGAGCGTACGCCTTGATCGGCATCGTTGGGACCGTAGCCCAAGGCAGGAAACAGGCTAGGTTGAAAGTTGCCGTAAAGCTGCGCGACCTTGTAAGGAGATCGATCAACGCTATAGTCAGTTCCCACTAACACCCGCAGATCCTTGGAAGGGGTCCACAACAATTGACCTCTGATGCCGCCGAGCTGCGTACTGAGCAGATGGGCGTTGAGGTAAGGATCGTTCACGTAACCGTCTTGGCGACGGACCTCGGCCGCGATCTTGCCGGCGAGCTGCTCTCCCGACAGAGGACCGGTGACAAAGGCTCGCGCCTCCGCCAGATTGAATCGCCCATACGTCAGTTGTGCTTTCGCTTCAGTCTCAAAGCTCGGCGGCAACGTCTGAATTACAATTGCACCGCCAGTGGTATTACGTCCGAACAGCGTCCCTTGCGGCCCGCGTAAACTTGGATGCTCTGTACATCGAACAAATCAATATTGTCGTCACCCACGCCAGTCGTCGGCACCTCATCGATAAACACGGACACCCCGGAGTCTGAACCGGCTGCGCTGCCGCCCCTGGTAGTACCGCGAATGGATGGGTAAGACTGCTGCCGACTCAGTGGCGTAAACACGAGTCCCGGTGTCAACTGAGCGACTCCGGATAAATCCGTGATGCGCCGTTGGTCGATGGTGTTTTGATCAAGAACGGTGATTGAGATCGGTGTTTCTTCGAGTGTGGTGTCGCGCCGGGTTGCCGTGATCACAATCTCTGTAAGCTCGACGGGGTCTAACGAACTCGTTTGGTCAGAGTCCGTGGCACTTACCGCGCCCGCCAGCAATTGGGCCACGCAGCCGCCAGTCAATATTTTTATGAACACGTCCCTGCCCCCCATTTCGCCGACCCTTGTTCATCCCTTGCGCTTGATGCTGACGCACGGATTTTTTCTTGGCGAAGGGTGATCGCAAAATAGGCGGTCGTCAATCTTGATGTTAATTGTATAGCTGACAATTCAAGTCAAGTCCGCCGATAACAATCGGCGGCTGCTTACGGTCTTTGTGGCAGCGCAAGTGCATATGGATGACTGTTAACTGATGAGGATAAGTTGTCACATATACACGCCAGCTAACCCGTGAGCAATGCCGACGCCATGAAGGTACAGAATGTCACTGATCAAGGATGCCGACAGGTGACCGAGCGCCGGCGTGCAGCGCTAGAGAAGCTGCCGGTGCGCATGACATCGACGAAGACGGCCAGATGCTCTGCGAACTTGGGATCCTTCATCTTGCACTTATCGATAATGATGCCGCCTTCGCGCGGTTACGCGATTGCACCGCCTCCATCGACCAGTACGGTCGAG
>WNFI01021478.1_pt1 | contig 12111 bp, 8 predicted proteins | sample 5400471 | NCBI WGS metagenome assembly WNFI01 (sample SAMN13153348, study PRJNA577476) | soil metagenome | isolation source: 100 cm saprolite on Douglas fir-dominated hillslope | place: USA:California | collected 2013-09-17 | reverse complement strand
CACCAGCCACCCCTCTCCGACTTGCTCGCCTGAGTGCCCGGTATCGGAGGAGAAATCCCCATCATTCCACCAGAGGCTTTCCACCATCGTCTGGCCACCTGCGTCTACCCAGCGGAACAGCCCCTGGCCCGCCGGCTTCCACCCGAGTTGGCGACCGACTTCAGGGTTCAAGGCAAGCCAATCCTCCCCGGGTGTCTGGGTGCCCAAAGCGAGATGACGGACGACCAACGGTATCGGTGTTGTCTCGAGAAGTAGGCGTGGATAGCGCGAAGTCCTGCTGGTCGTTTCGTAAAAGCAGGACGGATAACCGCCATCTTTCCTGGCGATTTGCGTCGTCGCCGGGCACACCACCTCCTGGCGAATCTCCACCGGAGTTCGCCAGTCAAGGCGTTTGAGTTTTGTCTGGGCGCCTACAACGACGAGATCATCCGGCGCGGCATGGCGGCTCGCCTTCACCTGCTGCATCGTTTGCTCCAACCAGGCCTGACAGCTGTCTCGCTCGTACCCGATGTGCTCTATCGAAGGGATATACGACGGCTTCACCGCAGGCTCAATCAGTAGCAGGGAGAGGTCCTCTACCATCAAGAGCGGCTCCAGAGCTCGCAGGTCGCGCTCGTTCAGCAGGTGAGCATCGAGCAGCTCGGCGGCGACATGCATCATGGCCTGGTGAACCACTACCAGGGCGGGTTTCTGATAGGGGAAGCGCAGCGCCAGGGCCTTCAGGCGTTTCCGAAGCTGTCTTTCGTTGTAGGGCAGTCCCTCGCCCTGCTCGATGAGTTGCCTCACCAGTTGCGCTGTGCGGTGGAACCTCCACGAGCCATTGTTCGAGCGCGTGCATCTCCCGGTCGATAAGCTGCCCGGCGATATCGGGTGGGAGAGCCAACTGGTACACAGCGGGGAGCGCGGCATACGGCGATGGCGGTGGTTCGAGGCCGAGGCGCCGACAGAGTCTTTGGGCTGTACTGCGAATGCCGTAGTTCGTTGATTGTGCCAGTTTGATCAGCTTCTCCTGAAACGGCGCGAGCGCGCCTGATTCGCGCCAGCTCACCGCCTCCAATATATTCAGCAGACACTCCTGGTCACGTTCGCTGCCATCGAACAAGACGCTCACACGCTCGCGGACCACCGGGTTCTGCTCGACCAATGCGTGGCCGACGATGCGCTGAGCAGCGCGAGCAAGCCTGCCCACTGAATGATTCACATGGGACAGCACGAGGCCGGTGAGTGCTGCTTCCGCCGTGTCATCGGCTACCCTCTCCCTCAGCTCATCCGTATGGTCATCAACCAGCGGAGCGCTCGCGAAGAGCGCAGAGACGTGTTGTTCTATCTCAGACCACACCTCGCGGACGGGCACCTGCGGTGTCAAAAGCGGGAGGATCTCGTCGAGATTCCGCACGGCATTCTGTGGGTACCATTTCCCGCCGAGGAGATCACGGAGCAGTGTGTCGTAGACGAGCGGTCTCGCGCGCGCTGGATCGACCTGCACCAGCACTCCCAGCGCCTCCAGGCGCGTGCCCTCCCCGTAATAGCGATCCCAGCCGAACGCTTGCGGGATCTCCATCGCTTCCTGGGCAAGTGACCAGGCCCGTTCGCGCTCGCCCAGAGCCAGCATCCGCGCGCTCAGGAGGCTTAGTACCTGGGCACGGTGGGTATCGCCTCTGAACAGGCGAGCCAGTTCAAGCACATCCTCGCTTCCCAATTGTCCCGCAAGCTGGGAGACAACGGGTACCCAATCGAAGAGAGACTCTGCATGTTCCTGCTCGAACAACGCACGCAGGTCTGCCAGGGTTGAGACACGATCGCAGACCTCTTCGACGAGCAGGACGGAGTTGTCTTGCAGTCTGAGGAGGAAAGAGGACCGATCATCCGTTCTGGCTGGTCGACCCTCCGACGGTGCAAGCCCTACCTGCTCCGGATCCACATGCAGGGCTGAAAGCGCCCGAAGGACCCCGCGAAACCACTCCGGGCGGGTCGAAGGGAGTGCGTATCGGCGCACCTGCGTCACGAAGTGGCGGGCCATCTCGAGCGTGTGCTCCCTCCCGTAGCGGATGGCGAACTGTTCGATCAGCGAGGTGACCAGGTGGGAGGCGGCCTCCTGAGCAAGGGGCAGCAGGAGTTCATCCAGACAGGAGACGATGAGCAGGAGAGGCGGCGAGGGAACCTCTAAAGCCGCGTCCAAGAGGCTCACAATCGCTTTTTCATAGTACAGGACGCCGCGGTCGCTGAACCAATGAAACAGGCGGATGGCTTGGTGCGGGCTCCAGGAAAACGCTGCGGTGAGCAGCCCATCCGCCGCCAACCAGCTCGCCTTGCCCTCTGTGCTTTCCTCAAGGGTCAGGATGGCCCGGGCAAACCACATGGTATGCGCGGCTGCCTGTTCCTGTTCTGGCTCCAGCTCGTGGATTTGTTTAAGCCATGCTATCCAGCTATTCAGTTGATAGTCCTTGCGGTAGCCCACGCCGAATGAGTGGAAGAGCATCTGCCCGAGAAGTTGCGCTGTGCGTTCGGGTTCCCCGATGCTGGCCCAGGCCTCAGCCTGGCTGTAGCAGGCCTGCACGCGACCGGCAATATCCTGCTCCACCAACATATCTTGCTCGAGGGAGGAGAGGCGCCGGGTGATCTCTGCTCGTTCAATGCCGGCTCGGTAGCAGGTCAGCAGAATGCGCTGCTGTACCTCCACAGGCCAGTACGCCCGCGTCTCGTCCCCGTCCCATTCGTGTTCAAATAGGGCGTAGAGCTGCCTGACTGCCTGCGGACCGTGCTGGGCAACGGCGGCTACCAGCTTCGCATAGAGGCCGGGGAGGGCCCCCTGGATAATATGCCACCGGCGCACCGACCGCATCTGCTCGGGATCGCGATAGAAGCGGCGGAGTAAAGGAAGGACCGTTTCGCGAAGGGACTGGGCATCCAGCTGCTGCCCGCGCCACGCCGTGGCCCAGAGGTGAGCAATGAGACAGACGGCACGCTCAAACTCAACGATTTCCTGGTGATCCGCATCGCTGGAATCAGGAAGAATCTCGGTGGCCGATTGCTGATTTCCCAGGGCGTACAACAGTCGGTTCAGGCGGAACCGTTGCAGAAACGGCTCCAAGCCGGCCTGGGAAGAGAAGACATCCACCCTCAAGTCGGGTTGTGGGACCTCGTCGAGCCATTTCCTGGTCTGCTGTTCGTCTCCGGTAATGCGGTAGATCCCCTCAGCAAGCGCGAGACGGGCGGAAGCGTCGAGCGACAGGGTCTGTGCGCTCAAGAGCACCGCGTCGAGCGTCTGCCGTGCCCGCTCTAAGTCGCGCCGCTGGAAGCACTGGCGCCACGTCTGCACTTGCAGCCAGAACCAGTATCCGTCGCCTGCTCGCTGTCCTGTTTTCAGCGTTTCGTTGACGGTCGCCAGCTCATCCCACCGTTCATTGCCCAGCAGTGCCAGTCCTACGGTGTACATGAGTCGATGTTGGAACGCGCGTGTCTCCTCAGCGGTGATCTGCTGCCTCCTCGACCGGGCCGGGAGGTGCTGGAGTTGGCGGATGCGTTGAAGGATCGTGTCCAGTTCACGAAAGTGGATGGCTGTCATGGCCCACGTCTCAAGGAGGGGGTAGATCAATTCAGCATCAGCATCGCTAAACGTGTGAGAAGGAGTGAGCAGCTCAAGCGGCTCTGCAAGCTCGAAGACCCTCTCCGCTTCCTTGAACGCTCCTGCCGCTTTGAGCCTCACACTGGTGAGCAGCGCGCTGGTTGACTTCGCGCGCAAGCGATTACCGTCACGCATGTACGCCACAATAGTGGGGATACGCTGCTCGTCGGGCTGCAAGAGGTGGACGAACGAGACTTCTTCCTGGAAGAAGTCTCGCTGTTCGATCTCCGCGCCGATCAGCAGCAGGCGGGTGATGGCCACCGCGTCCCGCAATTCTGCGGCGACCTTGAGCGCGAATTGAATATCGGTCCGGATGGCGTCGATGGGCCGAAAGGCCAGAAACTGCTGGCGAAACCAGCTCTGTGTAGCGCGCTCTAACACAGATACCTGGTCGCCACTCTGGTGCCGATGATAGAGTTCCTCCCAGGGCCAGGGGGAATCCCCAGGCACATCGGCGCAGTGATCTGCCAGTTCCTTGTGGTATGCCTGGTCGAGCACCGGGTCAAATTCCCCCGTGAAAGATGCCGCGGTTTTGACGATGAGAAACTGGCGGAAGCTGTTGTGGAAGAAATACCAGCGGTGCTCGTCTTCCTGCCGGAAATAGTGTTTGGCCGCACGGTAGAAGCGTTTCATTAAGCCCTGTGGAGTCCACTCCGCTACCCAGCGTAAGCCGATGGCGCCGCGCAGACGGGCGATCAGTCCGAGCAAGTGGACGTTCTCGCTATCAGGTTCGATCTGCGTCCAGTGGCTTTCATAGATCTCTTCAATACTGCCGGTATAGGGCTGTGTCGACTCGAGGATCGCTTGTCGCTCCTGCTCGTCTGTTGCATCCCGCAGATGATTCAACAGGTAGGTCAGCGCGAGCGGGTGGCCTCCTGAGAGGAGACAGACTTGTTCCACCTGCCGTGTTGTTAGACTATCGAGTAGGCCAACCAGCTCAGTAATGCGGATGATCGATGCTCGACCGAGCGCATCCATCTCGATGCGGCGTTCCGGCTTCCTGATGGCGGCCCCTACCAGGGGAGGAAGGTCGTTGAGCTGATCGGTCTGGCTCCCCAGCACAAAGTAAACGCCCTCCGGAATTTGCGCGGGAAGGGGCAGATCAGCAAGTAGCGATCGCTCAGGATGTTGTTCCCGGTCAATATGGTCGAGACCATCCATCAGGAAAATGGTTTTGCGCCCCGTCGCTCTCCAATCGTCATGGAGCTGCTGGAGCTGGCGGTGAAATCGCTGGCGGAGCAGGAACCCGTCGTCAGTCGTGAGGCTCTCCCCGTCCCGAAACCCCGCGCGCTCAAGCACCAGGACCATATCGTGGAGGAAGGAGATCGCCTCTCCCCGCTGGGGGTTGGGGTCCTGTCGATCAGGGACATAGGCATAATAGCGGATCACACGCTCCTCTCGCGTGAGCAGAGTCTTGGTCAGGCACGTCGATTTGCCGGTGCCGGGCGGGCCAAGTACCGCAATGTATCCACCCGGCAACGTTTCTAAAGCGCGTTCGAGCTGGTCAATCGTTGCCCCAGCTGCTCTCGCACATGCAGCCCATCGCGTTCTTGCTGGCCGTGCATGCTGGGAAGTCGATAGGACAATTCGAGTTCACAATCCTGGACAAAATCAGCAAACTCGGCCGGGGAAAGCAGACTCGCATTCTGCAGGGCCTCCCATGCTGGTCGCCAGGAAGGAGGAATACGCTTCGCCGGGCCAGCGGACGTGTTTCGCGAAGGAAACCAGGCCTGCTCGAGGAAAGCGGCAAAGTGGGGTGGTTGAGGAGTAGTGGTTCCGGCCGGGAGCGTATCATTCACAGAGGGATATCTGTTGGTAACCAGGTGAACCACAATGCGGTGGGAGGGGTAACGCCCCCTCAGGGCTTTCCAGCCCTCGGCGAGGTCAGGAAAAATGGCCAGCAGATCCCTGAAGGAGAATGCACCTGGATAGCCTTCCCATTTCATTTGATAGGCATCAATGCGGGCGAGGCTTTCGATCTGGAAATCGTCAACGCGTCCGGCGTCGGGATCGGCCAGGCGGATTTTCTGCAGGCAGCCGTCTCGTAAGTGCGTGAGAATAAGCGATGACGCGACAAGATACTGTGGGTGGTATCCACCCATGGCGCGCCGTTCACCATCTCCGGGTCTGGTATTCGTCACTCCTGTGGTTTCCCTTTCCATTTACCTGCAGCATCAATAGAATTTTTGTGAACAAGAATGGAGGATGAAGCCCTGCCAATTTTATCATAGGCAGGACTTCATAGGTAGCCTGCAATCTGGATTCCATTGCACTGCAAATCATGCCGCAGGGTAAGACTTCCCGTGATGCAATGCGAGGATTTTGAGCCAATAACTACGTCGCCAGAGCTTGCCAACAGAGATTTTTTGATGGCAGACGCCCCAAGTAGCCAGTGTAAGTTCCTCCTTTGGGTGTTTGCTCAATCTGGCCTGAGAAGCAATGCTGCTCTATACCTCCATCGCCTCTCGCGGCGCTCTACATTCGTGTCACAAATGTACTTTCTGCTTGAACTACAACACGCATTACCTGATCTACTGGGCGCTGGTGGAAGGTATGTGCAATTGTGTGCTCGAGAAAATCACAGATGTAGGGTGGTCGTGCCATCTCTTCTAGCTCAGAAATGAGACCTAGCTGGCCAGGAGCAAAACCCACCTCTTGTAGTGAACGGGCTTCGCGTACCAGGCACGGAATGACCTCCCAGCCAGCTTTGAGCAAAGCACAGCTATGGCGGATGCCATTGACCAGTACATGCTTCCCGCGTATTCTGGCTACTTGCAAGTAATTGGGAGCAGTCTGTACCCGCACAGTTATCTCAAGCTCATGTGCAGAACGCCGCTGTATTTGTAATGGCTCGGCTGGAGGCTGGATAGCTCGCAGGTTGTTCGCTGGCGATCGAAACACGGCCATAGCTGTGTTCGCATTGGGCAGGCAGAGGACTGGTTCCTCGATGCCCAGCCCTTCCCCAAAGACGAAGTCAAGCACCTCTTTCCATTGACCAGGTTGTGGGGCTTGTTTTGCAAGCTGCTCAATATAACCTGTATCAGCGTACCATTGAGGGGTTACCAGCGTGCAAGCGGGAACACACCAGAGGCGGTAGTCCGCAGTATCCGCGTACCAGCGCTCGAATGTCGGTCGGGACATGAGTTCTTGCTCAAAGGAGCTTACTGATTTTGGCAACGGTGTGATCTGTGTCAACTTCGGCGAAGTTTGAGTGGACCCCGACAGATGTATCGGGGCAAGTGCACTCCGCCGTTTTGCCTCCTGCCACAGTGTATCCAGTTCCTTATACGTTTTTGGACTATCGAGAAAATTGCTGCCCTGAAACAATTGCCAGGCATGCCGTTTGGGCAAAAATCCTGGCAGGGTCGCAATTGTACGTGTCCCCACTGGAAATGTCTGCTCATTCACCGTCTCCAACAATTCCTGTGGAGGCGAGGCAGTATCAAGAGTAGTCATAAGTACTTCATCCCTCATGCACTAATGAACAAGTTAGTATCAAAACGGACCATTTCAGAACTGATTTGTTCGAGCAGAGAGGCTGGAACCCCACTGAACAGAAGCAATCGTGCCACGTCCGTTATGGAGAAACCCTGTTTCTTTATCACCTGGCTATCCCTCTTTGATTCCTCAATATTCCGCATTTTACCAGCATTTCAATAAAATTTATTGAAAGCATGCCTAAAAAAATTTATGCTGGGAGTCCATAAACATGTTGGCGCCCACTCGACGTTACCTCTTCTCGCCGAACGAGAAGATGGGCATCATAAAGTTTGCGTAATCGCATACTGGCCGTATTAATTTCCAGTTTGAGTGTGTCCGCCAGTTCCCTCGCCGTTAACGCCCCTTTTTCGCGAATGAGCTCCCACGTTTCTTGTAAGTTTGGCTCCACATGGCCTACCAACCGCATAGTATTCCTCGCGCGGACCACCAGTGCCACTTTCGCTTTCCGACGAGCAATGGTCCCTTCGACATTATCAAGCGTTGCAGAACTCGGCGTTTCTAGGATTAACAAACGCTCCCCATACTTGTTGTCGGTAAGTCCGAGAGCGAGTTCCAGCACTGTTTCGTCGGCAAAGGAGGTGTCCATGACTGAGACCCCCTCAAACGAGAGGATGAGCGCATGACCTAGCGGCACTTCCCAGAGTTTTTCTTCGAGAAGAGGAAACGCTCGCCGACCATAATCGCGGAGCAGAAGATCTGGTCCTGGAATGTCCAGAACGTCGAACAACTGCTTCATCTCAAATCGTTGCATACCAGCCTTTCAACATGTTTTGGTGAACTCTTCGTACAGGATAGCACGCATGGGAGAAAAAAGCAAGCCCTGGATGAAAGACGTTACCTGCGGACATTGCTCCGAAAGGTTATGGCGATTTGTGTGCCGGGGAAGAAAGGACGGTCGTTATGGGAGAACCGCCCTGTCGATTTCGTCTGCACGCTACCCGTTTCTGAATGAATATACAAAGCACCGCCGCTTGCTGTTGCTATTCGCTGGATAGTTCCCAGTCCTTGTCCCCCACGCTCTCCAGGGCGGGCACTTAATCCGGCCAACGCTCTTTCAATAAAGCCACTGCTGGTATCAGAGAGGTCCTCATGTTTTACCAGCAGGGATCGCCGGATACCCTTTCCTAAGTCGCTGATGGCTAACTCAATCTCGACGAAACACCTATGATCATACTTTTGGATCATCACCATGCCCATATCCCCACTGTGATCAACCACATTCCCACAGGCTTCTGAGACAAGGCTCACAATGCGATCAATGTCGTCTTTAGCATCTTCTAACCAGGACGTAAGGATACGCCTGCCTCGCGAGGCGACTTCATACACATCCTTCTGTGTCTGGATAGGAAAGAGTTCCAGCACTGTTGAGGAAGCTGGACTACGACTGAGGTCGTCTGACGGTCGGAATACTTCAGTGGGAGAGACGATATCGTTCTCGCAGGTAAAAAAATCGATGCGACGTAGGTAGGCATGGATCTTTTTTCTGAGTCTGACGAAACGAACAGGCTCTCGGGTCAATTGCTTCAAGTAACGACAAAACCCGTGCAGGCTTACTGCACCGTAAGGTTGAATCCAGGAAACCCCTGCCATATCGAGAAAAACCGGACCAGAAAGAGGTGGGGTGTTCAAGAGCTTAAAAAGCTTTTCCACTGTCTCTGGTCCGTTACTCAGTACATCAGGTACAACAATCGGCGTCCCATTCATACTATACCTAGAATCCCATGAATCTGAGAAAGAAGATGGAAGAGGAAAGAGTCGATGTGCCGCTCTTTAACGGTGGTCCTTCCTCTACCTGTCCTGACATCATGCATGATCCTCTCTTTTGGGAGAGCAGACATCTTTTTATCAGGAACGAAGTATGAAGGCAAAAGTATCATACCTATCGATTGAAGTGTTATGATTAACTCATATGATTGAACAGAAGCCAGTTTCCACCTACGTTTTCATCATTATTCCGTTCTATACCTATAGTCCTATCTACAAGGATTAAATAGAAATAGGATCTGCAAGATGTGAGTCTGCACGCTGCGCTGGCTACATGCGCCATATGCAATCAGATCACCACACATCGAGCTATCCCGGGAAGGCTGGCTGTTGCCACGCGCGGGAGCACTGCGTACGATGTGTCGAGAGGGAAGAGCATTTTCAGCCTGCTTCACGCGGGACAGAAACAGCTGAGAGGAAGGAAAGCAAGCTCAGATGGACAATCCTGGGTATTGTCAACTTAACAACAATTGCAGAGATAATTACGGTGGATTCTGTAGGAAAGTGGGGACGCCAGCCCAAATTTCTTTGAGAGAATGCCCTCTCAAAGATCTCAAATGAAGGCTCAGTGGGGAAAACTCATCAAGAGATTTTTTTTAGTTGACAATACCCTCGCTCTCTTCTTTTCTCCAGAAGCTATGCCTCTCACCCATGACATTTGTCACGGTCAGATTAGAAGGAATTGCACTTCTCACCGTTCCCAAAGACCGTTACACTTCTCTATGAAAGCAGACGCTCGAAGAGGCAAACTCCATAGTTCAGTTTGTCGAGAAGCTTCTGCCAGCCGGCCAGGGCCTTACGCAGTGATACTCCTGTAACCAGGGGAAAGCAGTGAGTATGCCTCTGCTGTTTTGTCTGGAGGGAAAACCTATGTTCGTCTTTGGCATCCCGCTCTCCTTTTTTCTCCCGCTCGTTGTCCATGTTTGGGCAGGACTGACGACAGTGATCATTGGGATCGTTGCTTTCCGTGCGCCGAAGCGCCGAGGACGCCATCCCCGTTGGGGCGTACGTTATCTATGGGCCTACACCCTGGTGTTTCTCACCGCGACTATTCTCTCTTTCCAGCACTGGGAAACTTCCGCCTACCTCTTCTTCATTGCTCTGGTCGGGTATGGGTTAGCGCTCGGTGGCTACGCGGCCCGACAATTTCGTCAGAAACCGTGGATGATGCGCTCTCTGCGAAAGAACTGGGTGATTGCTCATATTGTCGGGACAATTGGGTCATATATCGTTCTGCTTACCGGCTTTTATGTTGATAACGCTCATCTGATCCCACTGTTCAACCGACTGCCGCAACTCACGTTCTGGGTGCTTCCCACCGTGATCGGGATACCATTCATTGTGTCATCCCTCTCTCGCTTTGCTCCGAGAACGGTTGCTCCATCCTCCCAATTGAGGTCGGCAAGGAACTCCGTGAAAAAGGAAGAGGGATATGACACCGCATCTTTTGAGGAGGAAACGGTATGAATCGCTCTCATCAAGGGCAACAGCACAAGCGTGAGGGGATGTCCAGTGCTGCCGCGCTCGTTGTTTCCCTGGAGACGCTTGACCGGACATCGCTCCTGGTTGCCGGGGGCAAGGCCGCGAATCTGGGTGAACTGGTCCAGGCAGGCTTCGCTGTGCCGACGGGCTTCTGCGTCACCACCACTGCCTATGCACAGGTGGCTACTCGTGCTGGGCTTGATACCTATCTTTCAGGACTAGAGGCTATTTCGCGCGAGGACAACGCACGTCAGATCGAACTGGCCACAGCCATCCGCACCGTCTTGGGTCAGACACCGCTCCCGTCAGAGGTCATCGAGGCTGTCACCTCAGCCTACCAGGCTCTCTCGCCTGGAGGTTCCATCCCGGTCGCGGTCCGTTCCTCGGCGACCGCCGAAGATCTGCCAGAAGCTTCCTTTGCCGGGCAGCAGGAAACCTTTCTGAATGTGATCGGCATCGAGGTGGTACTCACTGCCATCCAGCACTGTTTTGCATCGCTGTGGACGGACCGCGCCACACAGTACCGTAGCAGCCTGGGCATTGCTCCTGGGGACGTACGCCTGGCCGTCGTCGTGCAACGGATGGTGGAGGCAGAGGTGGCTGGCGTTCTCTTCACGGCCAATCCACTGACCGGAAAACGTCGTCAGGCGGTCATCGATGCCAATCCCGGCCTGGGAGAAGCCGTCGTTTCCGGCGCGACCAATCCTGATCATTTTGTGGTGCAGACATCCACCGGCGAGATTGTTGAGCATTGCCTGGGCGACAAGCAGGTGCTGATTCGGGCGGCAGAGGGAGGTGGCACCCAGAAAATCGAAGCAGGGGAAACACCTGCTCACGCCTGCCTCTCGGACTCGCAGATCCGTGCATTGGCAGCGCTTGGGGCGCGTGTTGAAGCGCTGTATGAGACGCCTCAGGATATCGAGTGGGCCATTGATGCTTCCGGCCAGATGTTCCTGCTCCAGGCACGACCGATCACCACCCTGTTTCCTCTCCCGGCCCAGGCTTCGGAAACGTCTGAGGATCTGCGGGTGTACCTGGCCTTTGGCGTCCAACAGGGCACCTATCGCCCCTTTACGCCGATGGGGCTCTCTGCGCTCCGGCTCCTCGCCTCCGGGTTCCTGACAATGATCGGCCATCCGCCTGCTGATCCGTTGGCCGGCCCCGGCTTCGTGACGGAAGCGGCGGGCCGTCCGTTCTTCGAGGTCACCGCCGCCTTGCGCAGCCCCTTTGGGCGTCGTTTCCTCATCGAAGCCATGCGTGATGCGGAGGTCCACGCAGCCACCAGCTTCGAGGGCCTGGTAACTGATCCGCGACTCTCGTTGCGCGCGACGCCGCGCAGCACGTTTGGGCGTGCGCTCGTGCTCCTGCTCGCACGTACTCGCTTGCCCTGGTATCTCTTGCAGGCGCTCCTCGCACCAAAAGCCGCAACCCGGCGGGTGCAGCGTTTCGTGGCACAGTTACGCAACACCCACCAGATCGACGCGTCAGCCAATGCCGCTGCCCATCTTGCTGCCGCAGAGCGCCACCTCCAGCACTGCCTGCGCCTGGCTTTTCGCGTCTCGCCCGTCATGCTCGCGGGCATGCAGAGCTTTGCGTTGGCTCGACGGATGCTCGGAGAACTCGCCTCGGAGAGTGAATGCCAGATCGTCCTGGGCGGCTCGCCGACCAATCCCACGACCCAGATGAATCTGGACCTGTGGAGGCTCTCCCAGGAGATCCGGACGGACGCGACCAGCAAG
>WNFI01240250.1_pt1 | contig 12112 bp, 14 predicted proteins | sample 5400471 | NCBI WGS metagenome assembly WNFI01 (sample SAMN13153348, study PRJNA577476) | soil metagenome | isolation source: 100 cm saprolite on Douglas fir-dominated hillslope | place: USA:California | collected 2013-09-17 | reverse complement strand
TCACGAAGAAGTGGGCCGCCTACGCGAAAGCGAAGGGCCTGCCCGGGCACAAGGACAAGCCGCTGACCAACGATCCGATGGAGGCGACCTATATCGGCGCCTATATGTGGAAGCAGGCGGCCGAGAAGGCGAAGAGCTTCGACGTCGCGAAAGTAACGGCGGCCATGGCCGGCCAGACGTTCAAGGCCCCCTCCGGCATCGTCTCGAAGATGGACGAGAAGAACCATCACCTCTACAAGGCGGTGTTCATCGGCGAAGTGAAGGCGGACGGCCAATTCAACGTCGTGTGGAAGACCAAGGGTCCTGTGAAGGCGCAGCCGTGGAGCCCGTTCATCCCGGGCAACGACAAGAAGGTCGACGAACCCGCTCTGATGGCAGTCAAGAAGTGAGGGCAGGCAAGGGGGCGGGGGCGCTCTGCGGCGTCCTCGCCCTTTTCATTTCCACGACGGCTTCGGCGCTAGACCGCGCTGCCGTTGAAAAGCTCGCCTTCGGCGAGAGCGACGAGCGGATGCAGGCCATCGGCGCGCTGGTTGCCGAGGGCGACCCGAGGGCCGCCGAAGTACTAGCCGCGCTTGCCGCCGGCGAGCTGCAGACCGCCGGTAAACGCGTGCTCATCGTGCGCGCAGGCGAGGCGCTCGATGCTGCGACGGGCGAGAAGCTCACGCCACTGCCTGCGGAGCGCGAGGATGTCGTCGCTAACAACCGCTTGCGCGGCGCGATCGGCCGCGCGCTGGCGGCACTGAAGCTCGTGTCGCGCGAACGCGGCGAGCGTCTCGCCGCGGCGCGAGCGCTCGCCGACGGCGCCGACGCGTCGATGCTGCCACTCGTCAAGCGTGCGCTCGAAGCCGAAACCGATGCGGACGTGCGCTCGCTGCTCGAGCTGATCGCGGCATCGATGGAGCTCAAGGCAGGCGACAAGCCGTTGCGGCTCTCCGCCATCCGTACTCTCGGTTCGTCCGGAAACCCGAGCAGCAAGACGCTGCTGCTCGAAGCGGCCGCGGATGCGGATGCCGATATCAGTGCCGAGGCGCAGAAGAGCCTGCGCGCGGTCGAGGCCCGCCTGCGCCGCGGCGAATGGCTCGGCCTTGCCTTTGCCGGCGTATCGCTTGGCTCGATCCTTCTGCTCGCCGCCCTCGGCCTTGCCATCACCTACGGATTGATGGGGGTCATCAACATGGCGCACGGCGAGCTGATCATGGTCGGCGCCTACACGACCTACATAGTGCAGGGCTTCTTCAGGAATTCCGCCTACTTCAACTGGTACCTGCTCGCGGCGGTACCGGCCGCGTTCATCGTCTGCGGACTTCTCGGCATGGCCTTGGAGCGCTCGGTGATCCGCTGGCTCTACGGGCGCTCCCTCGAGACGCTGCTCGCCACCTGGGGCATCAGCCTGATCCTGATGCAGGCGGTGCGCACGCTCTTCGGCGCGCAGAACGTGCAGGTCGAGAACCCGTCTTTCATGTCCGGCGGCATCCAGGTGCTCTCCAACGTGGTGCTGCCGTGGAACCGTATCGTGATCATCGTCTTTGCGGTCACGATTCTTCTCGGCATGTGGATCCTCTTGTCGCGTACGCGCCTTGGCCTGTACATCCGCGGGGTGACGCAGAACCGCGCGATGGCCTCCTGCGTCGGGGTGCCGACCGCGCGCGTGGACACCTGGGCGTTCGGGCTGGGGTCGGGCATCGCCGGTCTGGCCGGCTGCGCGCTCTCGCAGATCGGCAATGTCGGTCCCGACCTCGGCCAGGGCTACATCGTCGACTCGTTTATGGTGGTCGTATTCGGCGGCGTAGGCCAGCTCGCAGGCACGGTGTACGCCGCACTGGTGCTCGGCTTCGCCAACAAGCTGCTGGAGTCCTGGTCGGGCGCGGTGATCGCCAAGATCGCGGTTCTGGTGTTTATCATCTTCTTCATCCAGCGCCGGCCGCAGGGTCTGTTCGCGCTCAAGGGCCGGGCGGTCGAATCATGAGGCGCGTTTACCTCGAAGTCTTTGCCGTCGTCGCGTTTGTCGTCTTCCCCCTGCTGAACCTCGTCGTTCCCGCGAACCATCCGCTGCACATCTCGGCCTTCTGGGTCACCCTGGTCGGCAAGATCATGTGCTACGCGATCGCCGCGGTGGCGCTCGATCTCGTCTGGGGCTATGCCGGCATCCTGTCTCTCGGCCACGGCCTGTTCTTCGCGCTCGGCGGCTACGCCATGGGCATGTACCTGATGCGCCAGATCGGCCGCGGAGGCCAGTATCAGGCCGAGCTGCCGGACTTCATGGTGTTTCTCGACTGGAAGGAGCTGCCCTGGCAGTGGTGGATGAGCGACCAGTTCCTGTGGGCCATGCTGCTCGTGGTGCTGGTACCCGGGCTGCTCGCCTTCGTTTTCGGGTACTTCGCGTTCCGCTCGCGGGTGAAGGGTGTCTACTTCTCGATCATCACGCAGGCGCTGACCTTCGCCGCGATGCTGCTCTTCTTTCGCAACAACACCGGATTCGGCGGCAACAACGGCTTCACCGACTTCAAGCGCATCCTCGGCTTTCCGATTACGACTCCTGGAACGCGCATGGCGCTTTTCGTCCTTAGCGCCGCTGTGCTGCTCGGCGCGCTGCTCCTTGGCCGCTGGCTCGTAGCCTCGAAATTCGGCCGCGTGCTGTCGGCCATCCGCGACGCCGAGCAGCGCGCGATGTTCTGCGGCTACAACACCGTGCATTACAAGCTCGCCATCTTCACGCTGTCGGCGGTGCTGTGCGGCATTGCCGGTGCCCTCTACGTGCCTCAGGTGGGCATCATCAATCCGAGCGAGATGTCGCCGGCGAACTCGATCGAGATGGCCATCTGGGTGGCGGTCGGCGGCCGCGGTACGCTGCTTGGCGCGGTCCTTGGCGCCGGACTGGTGAACGGCGCGAAGACGATCTTCACGGTGGCGTTTCCGGAGTACTGGCTCTACGTCCTCGGCCTGCTCTTCATCCTCGTCACGCTGTTCATGCCTCGTGGCGTGCTGGGCTTGCTGCAGAAGCGAACGCAATGAGGGTGACGGACCTCGCGCCTCTCGGTGTGGGCCATGGCGTCGCGCTCTACCTAGACGGCGTCTCGGTCAGCTTCGACGGCTTCAAGGCGCTGAACAACCTCTCGCTTGCCATCGACGACGGCGAGCTGCGTTGCGTGATTGGTCCCAACGGCGCCGGCAAGACGACGATGATGGACGTGATCACCGGCAAGACACGCCCGGACGCTGGCAGCGTCTATTTCGGCCAGTCGACCGATCTCACGCGCCTCACGGAGCCGGAGATCGCGCATGCCGGCATCGGCCGCAAGTTTCAGAAGCCGACCATCTTTGAGCCGCTCACCGTGTTCGAGAACCTCGAGCTGGCAATGAAGGCCGACAAGCGGGTGCGCACGACCTTGTTTGCCAGGCTCTCCAGTGGCGAGCGCGAGCGCATCGCCGAAACGCTGGCGCTGGTCGGTCTGGGCGGCGCGGCGGACCGCATCGCGGGACTGCTGTCGCACGGCCAGAAGCAATGGCTCGAGATCGGCATGCTGCTCGTGCAGGACCCGAAAGTGCTGCTGCTCGACGAGCCGGTGGCCGGCATGAGCGACGAGGAGACCGAGCGCACCGCCGAGCTATTTGTGTCGCTTGCCGGCCGGCATTCGCTCGTCGTGGTCGAGCACGACATGGCCTTCATCGAGTCCATCGCGCGCAAGGTCACGGTGCTGCACGAAGGCAGCGTGCTCGCCGAAGGCCCGATGCGGCAGGTGAAGAACGATCCGCGGGTCGTCGAAGTCTATCTCGGGCGCTAGCGATGCTGACCGTGTCGGGGCTCAACCAGTACTACGGCGGCAGCCACATCCTGCGCGATGTGGCGTTCGAAGTTCCGGCCGGAAAGGTGACCGCGCTGCTCGGTCGCAACGGCGTAGGCAAGAGCACCCTGCTGAAGACCCTGATGGGCCTGGTCCCCTGCAAAACCGGGGAAGTGGTATTTGATAACAAGAATTTGACGCGCGCTAAGCCCTACGAACATGCGCGCGCGGGGATCGGCTACGTGCCGCAGGGGCGCGAGATCTTTCCGCGCCTGAGCGTCGAGGAGAACCTGCTGATGGGAGCCAAGCGCATCCCGGCGGCGATCTTCGACATATTCCCGGTGCTCAAGACCATGCTCGGACGGCGTGGCGGCGACCTCTCCGGCGGGCAGCAGCAGCAATTGGCGATCGGCCGCGCGCTCGCCCTCGCGCCGCGCCTGCTTATTCTCGACGAGCCCACCGAAGGCATTCAGCCCTCGATCATCAAGGACATCGAGCGCGCGATCCGCACGCTTGCCGCGGCCGGCGACATGGCAATCCTGCTGGTGGAGCAGTACTACGACTTCGCGCGCTCGCTCGCCGACCAGTATCTGGTCATGGAGCGAGGCGAAATCGTCGCGCGCGGGCGCGGCGCCGACATGGAACGCGACGGCGTGAAGCGCCTCCTGGCGGTATGATTTTCGGATGCGCGCCGCCGAGCCGGTCCTTGCGCCCTGGAAAGCCGATCTTGCGCTCGGCTTTTCGTGCCGAAACCACAAGAGCCTGCTGACTGAAAAGCGCTCCAACGGTCCATTGGTCGTGCAGAAGCCGCTCTATCCCGAGGGCGAAGGCGTATGCCACGCGATCGTGGTGCATCCTCCTGGCGGCATCGCTGGCGGCGACGAGCTGGCTCTTCGCGCTCGAAGCGAGGCCGGCGCGCATGCGCTGCTGACGACGCCAGGCGCGGCGAAGTGGTATCGCACCGCGGGGTCTTGGGCAAAGCAGCAGCTCCTCTTCGACATCGAAGGCGTGCTCGAATGGCTGCCGCGCGAGACCATCGTATTCGACGGCGCGCTTGCCGAGCTTGAATGCATCATCAACCTCGGCGCAGGCGCGCGCTTCATCGGCTGGGAAGTTGTCTGCCTCGGGCGCACCGGTTCGGGCGAGCGTTTCAACCGGGGCCAACTGAAAATTAAAACGCGGATTGACAGACACCAGAGGCCGCTATGGATCGAGCGCGGCGCGGTAGAGGGGAACGGCCGGCTCATGCAATCGCCCGCAGGCCTCGGCGGCCATACCGTGTTCGGCACCTTCGTCGCCACGTGCAGCAATCTCGTGCCTGAAGCGAGGAAGGCCGTGCTGGATTCCGTTGCGGTGACCCAGCTCCCCGAGCTGCTGGTCGCGCGCTATCTCGGCGACTCGAGCCAGGAGGCGCTGCGCGGCTTCACCGCCCTGTGGTCGGCGCTGCGGCCGGCGGTCGCGGGCCGCGCGGCGCTCGAGCCGCGTATTTGGAGCACCTGAGTGGAGCTCACGCCGCGCGAGAAGGACAAGCTGCTCATCTTCGCCGCCGGGCTGCTTGCCGAGCGGCGTAAAGCTAAAGGCCTCAAGCTCAACTATCCCGAGGCCGTCGCGTTCATCAGCGCCGCGCTGCTCGAGGGTGCGCGCGAAGGGCGCGGCGTGCAGGAGCTCATGAGCTGGGGCGCGACGCTGATCAAGCGCGACGAAGTGATGGAGGGCGTTCCGGAGATGATTCCCGAAATCCAGATCGAGGCCACGTTTCCCGACGGCACCAAGCTCGTGACCGTGCACAACCCGATCCCATGAAGGGCTACCTCGTGATCTTTCTCGTGACCGCGTCGATTGGCGTCAACGCGCAATCGCCCGAGGAATGGATCAAGCTGGGCGAGACGGTCCACGGCGGCTTCGGCACCCTAATTCCGCTCGGCATCCGCATCGGCCTCGATGCGCGCGAGCGGCTGAAGGCCGCGCCGCGCGAGCTGGACGTAACCTATGTCGACGGTGTTGGCACGCCCTGCGCCTGCGTCGCCGACGGCATTCTCATTGCGACCTCGGCCAGCCCCGGACAGGGCAGCCTGCGCATTGCCGCCGACAAGGCGGCGGACGGGTTCATGGGCGAGGTCGTCTTCCGCCACCGCAAGACGGGCGAGCAGTTGCGCTACCGTATTCCCGGCACGGCTTACGGCAGGGTGCTGTCGTGGAACAAGGACCGCAGCGCGCGCGAGCGCTATGACATGGTGATGCAGGCGCCGGCATCCTCGCTGTTCATCGTCGAATGATTCCCGGCGAGATGAAAATCGCCTCGGGCGACATCGAGTTGAACAAGGGCCGCAAGACCTTGACCCTCGAAGTCACGAACGGCGGAGATCGACCCATCCAGGTCGGCTCGCACTACCACTTCTTCGAAACCAATGCGTCGCTCAAGTTCGACCGCAAGAAAGTCTACGGCTGCCGCCTGAACATCGCGGCCGGGACCGCGGTGCGCTTCGAGCCGGGGCAGACGCGGACCGTTGAGCTCATTCCAGTGTCCGGCGCGCGAAAGATCTATGGGTTCATCGGGAAGGTGATGGGAAAACTCAAATGAAGATCGCCCGCCAGGCCTACGCTGAGATGTTCGGACCGACGGTCGGCGACCGCGTGCGCCTTGCGGACACCGAGCTCTGGATCGAAGTCGAGAAGGACTTCACGGTCTATGGCGAGGAGGTGAAGTTCGGCGGCGGCAAGGTGATCCGCGACGGCATGGGGCAGAGCCAGCGCGTATCGAAGAACGTCGCCGACACGGTGGTGACCAACGCGCTGATCGTGGACTACTGGGGCATCGTCAAGGCCGACATCGGCATCAAGGGTGGGCGCATCTGGAAGATCGGCAAGGCGGGCAATCCCGACATCCAGCCCGCGGTCACGATTCCCATCGGGGCGGGCACCGAGATCATCGCGGGCGAGGGAATGATCGTCACCGCCGGTGGGATCGACAGCCACATCCATTTCATCTGCCCGCAGCAGATCGAAGAGGCGTTGATGTCGGGGGTGACGACCATGATCGGCGGCGGCACGGGCCCCGCCACCGGCACCTTCGCCACGACGTGCACGCCCGGGCCGTGGCATATCTACTCGATGCTCGCGGCCGCGGAAGCGTTCCCGATGAACCTGGGCTTCCTAGGCAAGGGGAATGCCTCGTTGCCTTTACCCTTAATTGAACAAGTGAACGCCGGCGCCATTGGCCTCAAGCTGCACGAGGATTGGGGCACGACGCCCGCGGCGATCGACAACTGCCTCGCGGTCGCCGACAAGATGGACGTGCAGGTCGCGATCCATACCGATACGCTGAACGAATCGGGATTCGTCGAGGCGTCGGTCGCCGCCTTCAAGGGCAGGACCATCCACACCTTCCATACTGAGGGCGCCGGAGGCGGCCATGCGCCCGACATCATCAAGGTGTGCGGCGAGCCGAACGTGCTGCCCTCGTCGACCAATTCGACCCGTCCCTACACGGTGAACACCATCGCCGAGCACCTCGACATGCTGATGGTGTGCCATCACCTCGACCCGGCGATCGCCGAGGACGTGGCGTTCGCCGAGTCGCGCATCCGCCGCGAGACCATCGCCGCCGAGGACATCCTGCACGATTTGGGCGCGTTCTCGATGATGTCGTCGGACTCGCAGGCGATGGGGCGCGTCCGGATGATCACCTCGCCGACGCGCCCCATCGCCTGCGCGTTCTCGATGATGTCGTCGGACTCGCAGGCGATGGGGCGCGTCGGCGAGGTGATCATCCGGACGTGGCAGACGGCGCACAAGATGAAAACCCAGCGCGGCACCCTCAAGCAGGGACTTGCAGATAATTTCAGGGTGAAGCGATACATCGCCAAGTACACGATCAATCCAGCGATCGCGCACGGCATCTCGCACGAGGTGGGTTCGCTGGAGGAGGGCAAGCTCGCCGATCTCGTTCTATGGAAGCCGGCGTTCTTCGGCGTGAAGCCTTTCGTAGTCGTGAAGGGGGGTATGATCGCCGCCGCCGCGATGGGCGATCCAAATGCTTCGATCCCGACACCGCAACCCGTCCACTACCGGCCCATGTTCGGCTCGTATGTGCACAAGGCGGCGGTCACCTTCGTCTCGAAGGCCGCGCTGAAGAACAAGCACCTGGACCAGCTGCAGCGGCCGCTGGTCGCCGTGAAGAACACGCGGAAGATCGGCAAGAAGCACATGGTCCACAACGATTACCTGCCCGAGATGAGCGTCGATCCCGAGACCTACGAGGTGCGCGCCGACGGCGAGCTGCTCGTGTGCGAGCCGGCGAAGCTGCTGCCCATGGCCCAGAGGTATTTCCTGTTCTGATGGTCGAGCTCACCGCCAAGCTGAAGGTGCCGCGCACCGCGTACAAGGTGGAAGTGAAGGGCCAGCTCGCGCTGCCCTTCGACGCGCGCCAGAAGAGCCGCCAGCGGGCGAAGCTGGTCTCGGGCGAAGAGGTCGCGCTGAAGCTGCCGCGCGGCGAGATCCTGCGCGGGGGCGATCTGGTCACGGCCTCCGATGGGCGAGTCATCGAGGTGGTTTCGGTGCCCGAGAGACTGCTGCACATCGAGTGCGAGGATCTCGCTCGCGTGGCCTATCACCTAGGCAACCGTCACGTACCGGTGCAGATCGGGCAGGGCTTTCTGCGGATTGCCGAAGACCATGTTCTGGAGGAGATGGTGCGCAAGCTCGGCGCCCGGGTTTCGCATGTCGAGGCGCCGTTCGAGCCCGAGGCGGGCGCCTATGGCGGCGGTCGCCATCAGCACGATGAAATGGGCCATGGCGGCAAGATCCACGATCACCATCACCACAAATGAGCCTCGCGCGCCTGCTGCAGCTCGCCAGCCCGACGCTTCCAGTCGGCGCCTACAGCTATTCGCAGGGCCTGGAAGCAGCGATTGAGGCCGGCTTCGTGAAGGATGCAGACTCCGCGGCGCGCTGGATCGGCGACGTCCTCGAGTTTTCCGTCGCCCGCATGGAAGCTCAGATCCTGCGGCGCCAGATGCAGGCGCCGAGCCAGGCTCTGAACGATTTCTTCCTCGCCACGCGGGAAACCGCGGAGCTGCGCGCCGAGACGCTGCAGATGGGCCATTCGCTCGCGAAGCTGCTCGAGGAGCTCGGCATCGCGGTGCGGATCGAGCGGCCGGCGTTTCCCAGCGCTTATGCCTGCGCAGTGCGGCACTGGGAGATCGAGCCACGCGAGGCGCTGGTCGCCTACCTCTGGTCCTGGATCGAGAACCAGGTGATGGCGGCGATCAAGGCGGTGCCGCTTGGGCAGACGGCAGGCCAGAAAATCCTGCTCGGTCTTGGCGAGCGGCTGCAGGCGCTCGCCGAGCGGGAGGTCTCTAAAGAGCAGTGGTCGAACTTCGCTCCGGGGCTTGCGTTCCTGTCGGCGCGGCACGAAACCCAGTACTCGAGGCTGTTCCGCTCATGACGCTGCGCGTCGGTATCGGCGGACCGGTCGGGTCGGGCAAAACGTCCTTGACCCTCTCGCTTTGCCGCGCGCTGCGGGACAAATACGAGATCGCTGTCGTCACCAACGACATCTACACCGAAGAGGACGCTCAGTTTCTGGTCCGCAATCGGGCCCTGGTGCCCGAGCGCATCATTGGCGTCGAGACTGGCGGTTGCCCGCACACTGCGATACGCGAGGACGCCTCGATCAATCTGGAAGCGGTGTCGCGCTTGAATCGCCGCTTTCCAGCGCTCGATGTCGTTTTCATCGAATCGGGCGGCGATAACCTCGCCGCGACCTTCAGCCCCGAGCTATCCGATCTGACACTTTACGTGATCGATGTCGCAGCGGGCGACAAGATCCCGCGCAAGGGCGGCCCAGGGATCACCAAGTCCGACCTGCTCGTCATCAACAAGATCGATCTTGCTCCGATGGTGGGTGCCTCGCTCGAGGTGATGGAGCGTGACGCGAGAAAGATGCGGGGGGAGCGGCCGTTCGTCTTCACGAACCTGAAGACGGGCCAAGGCCTGGATGCAGTCATTCGATTCGTAGAGGCACAAGGCATGCTCGACGCCGCTTAGGCGATGAGGGTTCGCCCAGACGGAAGAAAGAACCTGAGCATCGCGCGAGTGGCGTCGGGTCCCCGCGGGTCGGTATAGGAGCCGTTCACGCTTCCGCCCGACCATGCGTGGCCGGCACCATGCACGAGCCAATGCTCCAGGGCGGGCTTGCCGGAAGAGTCTGCCTGAGTGATTCGGGTGTATTTGCGCCCGCTCTCCTCGCCGCTCTCTACGCTCTGGAGCGCAAACGGCGGAGTGACAGGGTCGTCGCCCGTCGGGGTGGCTTGCGCGATCACCTGCTCGCCGTTTCTCGGATGAACAGTGGTATCGACATCACCATGAAACACGATGGTGGGAACCGCCTGGAACGTCGACTCGCTGCGCCTCGGGGTTGAGGGGAATCTCCGGCCGCGCATGGCGGCAAGGGCGGTTGGAATGTCGCGCGCGGCCCCGTGGGCGAGGCCGGAATGGATGCCGATTGCCGCATACAGGTCGGGATAATTGTGACCCATGATTGCCGCCATCGCGCCGCCGGCCGAAAGTCCGGCAACATAGACGCGGCTGGGATTCACGTAATAGCGCGCGATGACATCCCGGGTGATTCCGGCAATGAGTGATGGCTCGCCGCCGTCGCGCTGCTGATTGGCCGCCTGGAACCAGTTCCAGCACCTCGATACGTTGGCTGCGAAGGTCTGTGCGGGATACGCGACGATGAATCCAATCTCGTCGGCGAGCTCGTTCATGCGCGTTCCGGCAGCGAAATCGTCCGGATTCTGCTTGCACCCATGGAGCATGACTACGAGCGGACGCAGCTGCCCCTCGTCGCGTGCAGGAATGTAAGTCTTATAGGCGCGCGTGCCGGAGTAATTAGTGTAGCTCGCTAGCACGAATCGGCCGGCGAGACTCGGCGCAGACCTTGCGGCTTCGGTCGCGGGAATGCTTCGCCTGATAGCGCGAAAACCACGTCGCATTGTGGCGAGGATCGATCCGCGAAGCTTGAGAAAAATTCTCGAGTACCTCACGCAGACTTGGACAACGTCCGTGGACCACTGCTGCTTCGCAGCGATGTATTTATTCTTATCTGACGCATGAGGGAATCTAATGCTTGGCGGAGACGGATCGCTTGGGTAATGGCGTGCGCTTTCGCACATACGGATGGTCACGCAGCCCGCATACTGGGACCCATGACTATCCTCATCAAGGAACTTTCACGCTTTGAGCAGCCGGCGCTGGAGCACCATTTCCTGGCGCTCGAGGGCGAAGACCGGCGGCTTCGCTTCGGCGTCGGTCTCAACGATTTTGCGGTCCGCGCCTACGTGAAGGGCATCAATTTCCGGCGCGACGCCCTGTTCGGCGTCCTGGACGACAAATTGCGCGTTATCGGCGCAGCGCACCTCGCGCGGAGCAACGGCCATGCCGAGCTCGGCGTGTCCGTGCTGCCGGGGCATCGCAATCGCGGCATCGGCGGTGCGCTCCTCGGGCGCGCGCACACGCATGCCCGCAACTGGGGCGTGCACGCCTTGTTCATGCATTGCCTGACGGAAAACGGCGCGATGATGCATCTTGCGCGAAAGCACCGCATGGAAATCGTCGCCGAGGCCAGCGAAGCCGACGCCTGGCTGAAATTGCCGCCCGCCGACGCCTCGAGCTACATGAGCGCGGTGTTCGAGCAGGGCGTTGCACTCTTCGACTATGCGCTGAAAAGCCAGCGTGCAGACGCGCGGCGAATCGCCGACGCCCTTAGGAGCAGTTGGTCAGGCTTACCGGTGGCCCGCGAGTAGTTGCGCTTAGTAGGTCGCCCATTCTCAGCTGTTGACGTACCACGCTTCTCAGGGCCCTCATTTACGGCTAGAACTGAATAGGCTTTTGTGTCAGCGCCAAATCGCCAATAGATAGGACGGTAACGAGGCGGCGATTTCGGCCTCTCGCCAGTGTCCGCTTTTGGCCGAAAGGAGACATTGGAGAAATTCAAGCAAAACGTAGAGAAAACGTAGGGTGCCGACGCCCTTTGGCGAGCGTAGGCGGGTGAGGGCGGGCCGGTTAGTCAATTACTTAGGCTAAGTACTTCAACTTTTAATCCGTTGGTCGGCGGTTCGAATCCGCCACGACCTACCAATCCCTTCATCTAATTGCAGAAGGCAATTCACCTGGCACCGGCCTGCGGTGCGGCGGCTCAGTCCAGGGGCTCCACCTTCACGAGGCGATGGTCGTGGTTGCTGCCGACCCAGAACGTCGTCGGCGTCGTCGACTTGTCGACGAACACCGTGCGCATGTTGGTGTCGGACGGCATCAGGTACTGCACT
>WNFI01253407.1_pt1 | contig 12114 bp, 10 predicted proteins | sample 5400471 | NCBI WGS metagenome assembly WNFI01 (sample SAMN13153348, study PRJNA577476) | soil metagenome | isolation source: 100 cm saprolite on Douglas fir-dominated hillslope | place: USA:California | collected 2013-09-17 | reverse complement strand
CAGCACAGTGGTACGGCGACGGCAGCGCCTCGGTGGAATGCTCAGCTTCTACGACGGAACCGCTGCATAGCGGTCCGACCGAGTATTTGGACAGTACGGGTTCCGACTCGTCGATCGGCTAAACGAGTTCGGCCAATCCGTGTTCACTCAAGTCACGTCGCCGAAAAATGACGCTCAAAAATTGTTCGTGCATGTTTTGTTTATGCGCGTTCTCTCCGCTTATCAAGGCGCAGTCATTTTGACTGAGCGTGGCATGGTTCCTGAAGCGCGGTACGTATTGCGATCGATGCTCGAAACGGTGTTCCTAGCGGCGGCCGCGGTACAAGATCCCACATTTCCCCAGCGGTACGCACTTTGTACTCTGCAGCATCAACACAAAATTGCCAATGTTCTTCTTTCATTGCCGGATGAGTACTTGCCGGATGAGAAGTTGGACGAAAAGAAAATCCGGGAAAAGGCCTCCGAATTCAAGTCGCAATTGGATGCGGCCGACAAGTTCAGTTTCTCCGTCGAGGCGACTGCCAAACTGGCGGGGCTTTCCGGTCATTACGACACGGCTTACCGGCTACTTTCCGCGACATCGCACGCACTGGTGACCGATCTCGACATGCACGCGGGGCTCGATGAACGTGGTGACATTGCTCGTTTACTGTGGGGACCAACAGATAAATACGTTGTCGATCTCCTCCTCATGGCGTGCGAATTTCTAATGATTTTCTTACACCACATTATTGATTTGTTCGCGCTGAAGCGCTACGAGGAGGGCTATGGTGCTCTCTGGACCGAGATGAAAGGACTCATTGAGAAGGCGCCGAAACCGGCGCAGAAATCATGAACGCGACTTCTGCTAATTCAAACAATTTCGAGCAACATCAGGTTCCCCCTGACTATCTTATCCAGATCGGGCGAGTATCCGTTTTTTGGTCAACCCTCGAAAGTATCTTCGATCTGTCTCTCATGAAGCTCGCAGGCATGAGCATTGGAGATCCGCGCGCTTGGAGCATCTTCGCCCACATGACGTTCCCTCTAAAGCTGGATATCTTCGGCTCTCTGGTGACAGAACTGCAGCCGAAATATCCCAACCTGAAAGAACTACCAAGCGTAATTGCAAAGATCAAAATCGCCCAGCAGGGTCGTAACATGATTGTCCATGCTAAATGGGGCATCGACGAACAAGGGCGTGTCGTCATTTCCAGGATAACTGCTCGCGGCACGATTAAGACTTCTGTAAGGGCTATCCCGCTGTCAGAAGTCAGCGATATTGTGGTGCATATCGAGGCGGCAATGAAAGGCCTCTATGAATTTGTCGCTGTTCGTGGCGACAAAAACCCCGCCTATTGAACAAGTGAGCGAGAGATGGCAGATGAGCCCAAGGAAGGACATCTCATTCGCTTCATTCTTGACTCCCTAGTGAAGTCCTTGCGAACAGAACAGGCCGGGACAAGCCATTCAGGACACCAAACCAGGTCGAATCATTTCCCAGTTTCATGGTTTCGCGCGCGCTGAAGCTTCTGACAAGTGAAACGTAACCGCACCTCGGGACTACCGTTCGGAGAAAATGGTGCTAGGTCGACCAAACGCACAGGCATAACGTGCAGTTGCGCCCGATTCGTAGCAATGATTGCGAAGGTAAGGCATTAATAAAACGGGCCAATCTCCGACTAACGGAGATTGGCCCGTTTCACTGCTGACTCCTTGGCGGTGGAGGCAGTCTCGAGCGAACCCGTCTCCAGCCCGAATTCCCTGCTAACAGGGAAAAATACAGGGAATTTCACACGTTTTTGCGGTTCAAATCGCGCTCCGCTCCGCCGAAACCCATATCCAGAGCGACTCTCAGGGCATCTCTCCCGTCCCCAGGCACAACACGGAACAGGGAATTAATTGGGGCGTATCAGGGAATTTATCGGGAAGAACAGGGAATTTCTCCTCTGTGCCGCCTACCGCCAAGTTGGTCGAAAATAGTGAGGTCTGCGGACGCCACGTTCGCGGCTTATTTTGATTATCAATTCGCACCCCACACGGTACCACCCCTGCCGGAAGTGCCGACGCATCAGCATCGGCCCCTTTTGCGCTCGATCGTTACGCGTGGCGGCAGTACTGTCGTGGCCAATTTCAGATCCCAGTGGCGGCTTGATTGCGAATTCGCCACCCTCACGCCAAATCCTGCGACAAGCGGGTCGTCTATTCTTCGGTGATGCGGATGAACTCGCCCAACAATTTTTTGAGCCGCTCGGCCTTGCGCGGACCCACGGCTGCCGTCACGGCATCATGGTGGTCGTCGACCAGCGCTCTCAGGCGGGCGACCAGTTCGAGCCCCCGATCGCTGATGTAGACGAGCACGCGCCGGCTGTCGGCCGGATCGGCGCGCCGGTGCACCAGGCCACGGCTGACGATGCGATCCAGCGTCTTGGTCAGCGCCGGATGATTCATGAGTACCGCAGCGGCCAGGTCTCCCATCGACCGGCCTTGCTCGTCGCTTAGCACTTCCAGAATCCGCCAGTGCTCCGTCTGCACGCCTTCTTCGTTTAGCGCGCGCTCCATTTGCGCGCTCATCTGCCGGTTGGCTTGCGCAAGCAGGTACGCGAGGTAGTTCGTGATCGGTTCGGCACCCATTTATGGCAATGCGGGAGTCATATGGAGAAGCCTTGCAGCATGGGGTAGTATACGATCGATTCCGCTGATAGTGACAACCGTGGTCCGGCCAGACCAGGCCTGCGCATTCGCCGCACCGTTCACCGGGCGAAAGCCGGATAACACTCGGGCCTTGGGAGCAATTCACAGTGACGACGGACTTCGTGCAATCTGCTTCTACGTCTGCCAGCGACTTTGTCCTGCCGGCCTTGCGCCGAACGAAACCGCCGCGCAGCGAAACAGGCCGGGCGTTCGAGGCGCGCTTCGACCGCATCAACGACCGTGTCTATTCTATCGGGTTGTTCGTCCCGACCAGCGGCGCGCTCGGGATCTGGGGTCCCTCGACGATAGCCTGCGCGCGACTTGCCGCGGAGGAGATCAACCGCGATGGCGGCCTGCTCGGACAGGAAGTGCGACTGCGACTGGTCGACGCGGCCGACGAGCGCTCCGATCTCGTCGAGCAGACCGGGCTGGTGCTCGCGGACGGGGAGATCGACGCCATCGTGGGCATGCATACCAGTGCGGTGCGCCAGCGCCTGCTCGAACCGATAGGTGGTTCGCTGCCCTATGTCTATACCCCCCTCTACGAGGGCGGCGAACGTTCACCAGCGGTTTACACGATCGGCGAAACCCCGCAACAGCAGCTCCGTCCGGCCATCCACGCGCTAAGCCTGCCGCTGGGCACGAGCAACTTCGACCCCGTGCTGGAACGGCTCGCACGACTGAAGGCCGACGCGGTGTTGCTTTCCCTTGCCGGGCAGGACGCCATCGAATTCAGTCGCGACTTCGGCGCGGCTGGTGCGCTGGTTCGCGGCATGGTACGCCTGTCCTGCGCTATCGAGGAGAACGGCCTGCTCGCCATGGGCGCGGAAAATACCGACCATCTCTATGCCGCCGCCGGCTATTTTTCGGGTGTGCAGTCCGACGCAAACTTGGCGTTCAAGGAGCGCTACTACAGCCTGCACGGCGAGCGCGCCCCCACCCTCAACGCGCTCGGGCAATCGACCTACGAAGGCGTGCATTTCCTGGCGGCGCTGATCGAGCACAGCCATCGTTCCCGCAGCCGGCCTTCGATGCCGGACCGGATGCCGCTGCAATACCGCAGTGCCCGGGATGCGGCATACATAAACAACGACCACAAGCTCTACCCGATGTACCTCGCCCGCGCCGACGGGCACCTTTTCGAAGTCGTCGAACGTCTTTAAGGGCTTGTGCCCGGGTCTCCACGAGGCGTCCGCCCCCGATTTCCTTTCCATGGAAAATATTTTCCTTGACTTGGAAAATATATGGCGCCGAGAATAAAAGGCCGAAACGCCTCGTCCGTCCGTTGAACGGGCGCCCCCTCCAGAACCATTACCAGACTCCCGGGAGGTTGCTGTGGCTGTCTTTCTAGCGATCGTTGTTGCGGTCATCGCCATCGCCGTCATCGTGGCGTTCATGAACCGTTTCTACCGTAAATCCACTCGCGACGTCGCGCTGGTGCGCACCGGATTCGGCGGCCAGAAGGTGGTCCTCTCCGGCGGCTGTCTGTCGCTCCCCTTCCTGCACAAGGTCGAGGAGGTCAACATGCGCACCAACCGCGTGGAGGTCAAACGCACCGGCGACAAGTCGCTGATCACCACGGACCGGATCCGCGTGGACATGGAACTGGAGTTCTACGTGCGTGTGCAACCGTCGGCAGACGGAGTGGCCACCGCCGCGCAGTCCATCGGTGCGCGCGCGCTGAATCCCGACGGCATCCGCAACCTGTTGGAAGGCCGGTTCATCGACGCCCTGCAATCGGTAGCAGCCGGCGTGACCATGGACGCGTTGCACGAGAAGCGCGGCGAATTCGTCCGCCACGTAGCCGCGCAGTTGCAGGACAACCTGGCTCACAACGGCGTGCTCCTGGACTCGGTCTCGCTCACCCGCCTCGACCAGGCACCGTTCCAGTCTCTCGACGAGAACAATGCCTTCAACGCGGTCGGCATGCGGCAACTGGCCGAAATCATCGCCACCAACAAAAAGCGCCGCACGCAGATCGAAGCGGAAGCGGACATCGCGGTGCGTGAGGCGGCCAGCGAGAACGCGCGTATCGCCCGCGAACGAGATACCAAGGCGATGGAACTCGCCAAGCAGCGGGATTTGCGCAAGCTCGAAATCGAATCCCAGCTCCAGTCGGAACTCAACAAGGCCGACAGTGCCATCCGCCTCGCGGCCAAGCACGTCGAGGAAGCGAAGGCGCAGGCCGACGCCGAACGCGCACGCTCCGGTGTCGTGCTCGCGCAGGAGCACGTGCAGACCGAGCGCGAACGCGCGGTGGCCGAGCGCTCGCTCGAACTCGCGTTGAAGCGCGTTCACGAGGAGGGAGAGGTCGAAGCGGCAAAGGCCGAAACCGAGGCCGCCGTGGTGATCAAGCAGGCACAGGCGGACTCGCAGGCGGTGCGCACGCGGGCGGAAGCCGAGCGCTTGCGGCTGCTGGCGGAGTCGGAGGGAAACAAGGCCAGGCTCACCGCGGAAAACACGCGCAGCGACAGCCTGATGAAACTGGAACTGGAACGCTATCGCCTCGAAAAAATGCCGGAGATCATCGCGCAGTTGATGAAGCCGGCGGAAAAAATCGAGAGCATCCGCATCCACCAGGTGAGCGGCCTGGGCGCCGCGCCTGGAACCGCGGGCAGCACGGGCGATGCCGCAAACCGTCCTCCGATCAACCAGGTGCTTGACAGCATTCTCGGCATGGCCCTGCAACTGCCTGCCCTCAAGAGTATCGGCGAATCCATCGGCTACGATTTTTCATCCGCGTTGCCGAAGGCGCCGGGAACGGAGCAGCAAGACAAGAAGAAGTCCTGAACATCCACATTCATCCTGACGGGGGAAAACTGACATGAAGTTCACACGGCGTGATTTTTTGCAGGCGGCAGGCGCTGCCACGGTCGCGGGCAGCCTGCCGACGGTGGCGTTCTCGGCGGACAAGGACATCAAGCTCGGGTCCATACTCGACAACTCCGGCAACCTCGACATCTATGGCAAGCCGATGGTGATCGCCACCCGGCTCGCGGTCGACGAGATCAACGCGGCGGGTGGACTGCTCGGGCGCAAGATCAAGCTGATCCAGTACGACTCGCAGTCGGACATCGCCCTGTATACGAAATACGCGCAGCAGCTCGTGCGCGCGGACAAGGTCAACGTGGTGCACGGCGGCATCACTTCCGCCTCGCGGGAAGCCATCCGCCAGACTTTCAAGCGCGGCAACACGCTCTACTTCTACAACGTCCTCTACGAGGGCGGAGTATGCGATCGCAACACCGTGGTCACCGGCACGACCCCGGCGCAGGCGGTGGAGCCGATCGTGGAGCGCGCGATGAAGAAGTGGGGCGACAAGGTCTACGTCCTGGCGGCCGACTACAACTATGGCCAGATCACCGCCAAGTGGATCTCGTACTACGTGGGTCAGCGCAAGGGCACGGTGGCGAAGACGGATTTCTTTCCGCTGGACGTTGCCGATTTCGGATCGACCATCGCCAAGATCCAGCAGGAGAAACCGAACTGGGTAATTTCCGCGCTGGTCGGCGGCGCGCACATGTCCTTCTACCGCCAGTGGGCGGCTTCCGGCATGAACAAGAAGATCCCGCTGGCTTCGACGACGTTCGGCGTCGGCAACGAGCACTTGGCTCTTTCCGCGGCGGAAGGCGATGGCATCCTGATCGCCGGCAACTATAGCCAGGAATCCACATTGCCGGCGAACAAGCAGTTTCTCGCCGCCTGGCAGAAGAAGTTCGGCGACACCAAGATCGTGCACGAGATCGCGGTGTCGCAATACCAGGGCATCAAGCTGTGGGCCGAGTGCGTACGCAAGGCCGGCTCGGTGGATCGCGAAGCCGTGCTCAAGGCGATCGAGTCCGGCGCCTCCATCGAAGGGCCGGCGGGCACGGTGGCGATCGACGCTAAGACCCACCATGCTTCGCTCGACATCAACGTAATGGAAGTCAAGGGCCAGAAGCTCACCATTCTGGAAACGGTCAAGCAGCGCGCGCCCTCGGACACCGCCCGCTACTGCGACCTGCAGAAGAATCCGACAGAGAACAAGCAGTACGAAGTCAACATCTGAGCCCAAGGCGACGATTGAACTGATGGACTACGCGGGCGTCGTCTGCCTCGAGATCCTGTACATGATCGCGTTTCTGGCGCTGACCAGCGCCGGGCTCGCGATCGTGTTCGGGATGATGCGAGTGATCAACCTGGCGCACGGCGAGTTCGTGATGCTGGGCGGCTACACCACCATCGCTTGCTACAACAACGATATCAACATTTATTTCGCCATGCTGGTGGTGGCGCCGGTGGTCGTCGGCCTCGTCGGCCTGATCGTCGAGCGTACGATCATCCGCTTCCTGTACGGCCGCATGATCGACACCATGCTGGCCACCTGGGGATTGAGCCTGCTGCTGATAGGGCTGGTGACGCTGATATTCGGCAACAGCGCGGTCAGTGTCCCCGCCCCCATTTCCGGCTACCAGCTCGGTGAATACCAGATGGGCGGATACAACCTCTTCATCATCCTCATTACGGTGGCGCTGGTGCTGGTGATGTGGGCGGTGCTCAGGTTCACGCGCGCCGGCCTGATTGCGCGTGGTGCGATGCAGGGCCCCGATGTGGTGTCGGCTCTCGGCTACGATCCGCGCAAGATCTACATGTACACCTTCACCGCAGGCGCGGCGCTGTCGGGCCTTGCCGGCGGGGTGCTGGCACCTCTGACGGGTCTGCTGCCCTCATCGGGAGGCGCTTACATCGCCAAGGCATTCATCACCGTGATTACCGGCGGCGCTGCAGTCGTTTCGGGCACGCTGTCCAGCGCGATCATCTTCGGCACTGTCAACCAACTGGTCTCGTTTGCCGCCCATCCGGTGATCGGCGAGCTCGCCATGCTGGTGCTCGCGATCATTCTGCTGCGCCTGATGCCAAAGGGCATTACCGGACGCTTCTTCCGGGACGGCACATGAGGGGCTGGCCGTCCATTGGGCACATCCGCTGGGGCTGGTTCCTGCTCGCAACGGCGATCCTCGTATTGCTGCCGCTGGTAACCGACACGCTCACGCCCACCGTGCTGCTGATCTGGGCGTTGTTCGCCCTGTCGCTCGGCATGATGTGGGGCTATGCGGGCCTGCTCAGCTTCGGGCATGCGGCTTACTTCGGCCTCGGCGCCTATACCTATGCGATAGCCGTCATCAACATCGGCGAGAGTACCGTGCCGCTGCTGCTGGCCATGCTGGTTCCGGCCGCCATCGCCGTCGTGGTGGGCGCAATGATGTTCTACGGACGCATCAGCGACGTCTACATGGGCGTCATCACGCTGGTGGTCACCCTCATTTTGTTCAAGTTCATGAGCGCGACCGCCGGCGACGCGTACGTGATCGGGCATGCGCGCCTCGGCGGATTCAACGGCATCCCCGGTTTCCAGACGCTGAACGTTCCCGGCTATCCAGAAATTTCCCTGTTCGGCACGCCGACCTATTACGTGTGCGTGGCGTCGTTGCTGATTTGCTATCTCATCTGCCGCTGGATCCTGGCGCGTTCCTTCGGCCGCGTACTGGTCGGCATCCGCGAGAACGAGGCGCGCTGCGAATTGATGGGCTACAACGTTCCCGCGCTCAAGACCGCGATCTTCAGCGTGTGTGCGGCGATGGCGGGCCTGGCCGGATGCCTGTTCGCCAACTGGGCGGAGATCGTCACCCCGCACGTGTTCAGTCTCGGCCAGGCGGCGGAAGTGCTGATCTGGGTCATCGTCGGCGGACTCGGCACATTGGTGGGTCCGATCCTGGGCGCGATTGCGCTCGGCTACGTGAAGCTGCTACTTGGAGAGCAGACCGTGATCGACAACTCGCTGATTCTCGGCGCGCTGCTGATCATCGTCGTGCTTGGCATTCCACGCGGCGTGGTGCCCGCGCTGCAACGCGTATGGTCGGCGGGCAGCCGGCGCGCGCGCCGCCGCGCCGGCGACGCCGGTTCGCGCCGCACGCTCGGCACCTCGGTGCGGGAGCGCTCATGAATGCGGTGGTGGAAACCCATGAGCTGACCATGCGCTTCGGCGGCGTCACCGCCGTGGATGAGGTTAACTTCTCGCTGCAAGAGCGCGAACTGCGCTGCCTGATCGGCCCGAATGGTGCGGGCAAGAGCACATTCTTCAAATGCCTCACCGGCCAGTACGCGCTGACCTCCGAGAATGGCCGCGTGATCATCCGCGGTACCGACGTCACCGGTTGGAGCACGCACGATATCGTGCGGTTGGGCGTCGGCATCAAGACCCAGGTGCCCTCGGTCATGAACGGTCTGACCGTGCAGGAGAACCTGTGGCTGTCGGCACGGCGGGTGCACGGCTGGGCCGGCGCGACCGGCGCCGTCGAGCAGACCAGCGCCGAACTGCGACTGGGCGACCACCGCTTGATCGGCGTCATACAACGCATCAACCAGACCGCGTCGGTCATCGTCGTCGATCACGACATGGAATTCGTACGCATGCTCGGATCGCGTGTCACCGTGTTCCACCAGGGTTCGATTCTGCTGGAAGGCCCGGCGGAGAAAGTTCTCGTCGATCCTGCCGTGCGCGAGGTCTACATAGGCAACCGCGCGGCATGAGCACGGCCCATTTCACTCTCGACAGCTCAAACGAAAGTCCGGCATCCGGCGCGAATGCGCGCCTGCTGCTCGAGGTCCACGACCTGCGCTCGGGCTACGGTCGCATTCCGGTGCTGCACGGCGTGAGTCTGCGGCTGCACAAAGGCGAGGCGCTCGGCATCGTCGGCCACAACGGCATGGGCAAGACGACGCTGCTCAAGACCATCGTCGGATTGCTTCCGGCCGTTGGCGGACGCATCCTGCTCGATGGTGCCGATGTTACACGCGAGCCGGCGCACGTGCGCAGCCGGCGCGGGCTCGCTTACGTGCCGCAGGGGCGCGGCATTCTGCCTGGCTTGAGCACGCTGGACAACCTGCGCCTTGCCTGGACTGGCGACTCGCACGAATCCGAACAGGAAGCAGTCGACCGCTGCCTATCGATGTTTCCGCGGCTCGCTCCGCTGCTGGACCGGCGCGGCGGCGCGCTGTCGGGTGGCGAACAACAGATCCTCGCGCTGGCGCGGGCGCTGATTCCAAACCCCTGGATCGTGCTGCTAGACGAACCTTCGGAAGGCGTGCAGCCGTCGATCGTCCACGAGATCGGCCAGTTGCTGTTGCGACTGCGCAAGGACGCGGGACTCGCCATCCTCATCGTCGAGCAGAATCTCGACCTCGTGCTCGACGTTGCCACGCATATTGCGGTCCTCGAGCGCGGACAGGTCGCACGCGAGTTCAGTCCCGACGAGATGGGCGCCGGCAGCGCGCTTGTGGAAGCACTCGGGCTGGGCTCGGTGCGCATGGCGCGCGGCGCACCGACTGTCGCCCGTGCGGCACCCTCATTGCGGACTCCACACGCCGCCCCGCCGCAACAGCCCATTCAGGCCGCGCATCAGGCGCCGCAGGCAGCAGCGCAACCCCCCGCACCCGTTTCCCGGACCAACCCATCGAACGGCGATACCGCGCCGATAGCAGGAGCGATTATGTCCAGAGTCAAGCGTCCGACGCACGATCAGATGAAGGAGATCGTGTCGTCGCTGCACATGAGCATGTCCGATCGCGAGATCACGGAGTATCTCGAAGTCATGGAAGGCCCGATGCAGGCCTACGACCGGCTGCAGGAACTTCCGGACAATCTGCCGCCAGTGCGCTATCCGCGCACGCCAGGCTACCGTCCGGGCGCCGCGGAAAATCCGCTCAATGCGTGGGCGGTGAAGTCCGAGGTGCGCGGCGCGGCGTACGGCCCTTTGGCTGGAAAACGCGTCGTGCTCAAGGACAACGTGTGCCTCGCCGGCGTGCCGATGATGAACGGCGCCTCGACCCTGGAGGGCTATGTGCCGGACGTCGACGCAACTGTCGTCACGCGCATTCTCGATGCCGGCGGCATCATTGTCGGCAAGTCGCATTGCGAATACTTCTGCCTTTCCGGCGGCAGCCACACTTCCGCGCTCGGTCCTGTCCACAATCCTTACAAACACGGTTACGCCGCGGGCGGATCGTCCTCCGGTTCGGGTGCGCTGGTCGGCGCCGGCGAAGTGGAAATGGCGATCGGCGGCGACCAGGGCGGATCGATCCGCATGCCCGCATGCTGGTCCGGTTGCTATGGAATGATGGACAAGTACACGGCGGCACTGGGGCGCGGCGTTGCCGGCATGCGCATCGCCGTGGTGAGCGAAGGGTTCGGCCATGCGGTGAGCGAGCCGGATGTGGATCAGAAGGTGCGCCAGGGCGCAGAGCGCCTGCGGGCGCTGAGCGCGAGCGTCGACGAGGTCTCGATCCCGATGCACCTCGACGGCGCGTCGATCTGGACCGCCATCGCACTCGAAGGGCTGCAGATGCAGATGATGCACGGTAACGGCATGGGATTTAACTGGAAGGGCATGTACACCACCAGCCTGCTCGACGCGCACGCCAACTGGCGCGCCCGCGCCAATGAGCTGTCGCGCACGCTCAAAATCTCGATGCTGGTCGGCGAATACTTCGTTCGCCATTACCGCGGCCACTACTATGCGAAGGCGCAGAACCTGTCGCGCCTGCTGCGCCAGACCTACGACGAGGTGCTCAACCGCTACGACCTGCTGCTGATGCCGACGCTGCCGATGAAGGCGACGCCGCTCCCCGACCAGAACGCACCGCTGGCGCTCTACTGCCAGCGCGGGTTCGAGATGCTGCCGAATACCTGTCCGTTCGACGTCACCGGTCACCCCGCCATGAGCATTCCCTGTGGCATGAGTCAAGGACTGCCCATCGGGCTCATGCTGATCGGCAAGCACTATAACGAGTCGACCATCTATCGCGCAGCGCACGCCTTCGAACAACTGGGCGATTGGCGCGGTTTCTAGCAGCGGACATGGACGCCAATCCTTTCACCTCCGAATGGCTGAAGGCCGGGCGCGACGATCCGCGCCGGCCGCGAAGCGGCCTGTCCCAGGTGACAGGCCGCACCGAAGATCCGCTGAAATTCATGACGATCGCCGCGCTGCTCGACCGCGCCGTCGCACGCCATGGCGCAGGGGAGGCCGTCATCTTCGCGCCGACGCGCGAACGCCTGTCCTGGCACACGCTGAAGCGCCGTTCCGACGACGTCGCCGCCGGACTGCTGGCGCTCGGTATCGGCCGCGGCGACCGCGTCGGCATCTGGGCGCCGAACTGCATCGAGTGGCTGCTGGTTCAGCTCGGCACCGCACGCATCGGTGCGATCCTGGTCAACATCAACCCCGCCTATCGCGGCGGCGAACTGGAACACGCACTGCAGAAGACAAAATGCCGCGCGCTCATCATGGCCGCCCGGCTCAAAACGAGCGACTACGTGGCGATGCTGAAATCGCTCGCACCGGAAATCGAAACATCAGCCGCAACGCAGCCGCTGCGCACGGCGCGCTTCCCGTGCCTCGA
>WNFI01028322.1_pt1 | contig 12115 bp, 9 predicted proteins | sample 5400471 | NCBI WGS metagenome assembly WNFI01 (sample SAMN13153348, study PRJNA577476) | soil metagenome | isolation source: 100 cm saprolite on Douglas fir-dominated hillslope | place: USA:California | collected 2013-09-17 | reverse complement strand
CATAGGCGCTCAGCGAAACGGCCAGCAACCCTATCAATATCACTAGAAAGCCGATTAAGCGTTGAGAGCGTAGCTTCATAAATAAGCTCCTCAGAAGGTAGTGCGGTTCGGAGAAGCTCATGCTACCCCAAACCTGCCTACTTGCGTGGAAAAGAAATGTTTATTTTCAAAAACGATCATCACATCTTGCGGCTGGCCTTCGTCGGCTCAGGCACGGCGCGGCCACTCACAGTAAAGGTCATCTGCCGCTTGGGAATGTCGGCGTCAACCACCACATGGTCGCCGTGCAGGATTTCGCCTTCCAGGATCTTGAGGGCCATCGGATCTTGAATGAGCCGCTGGATGGCCCGCTTCAACGGACGCGCACCGTATGCTCGATCATACCCTTCCAGGAACAGCAACTCCTTGGCCGTCGGCGTGAGTTCGATAGTAATCTTGCGGTCAGCCAGTAGCTTGCGCAGATCATCCAACCGCAGCTCAATGATACGCGTAAGCTGCTCTTCACCCAGCGGGCTGAACACAATGATGTCATCTACTCGGTTCAGAAATTCCGGACGGAAATGCTGCCGCAGAGCTTCCATCACATGTTCGGTCGCCTCGGCAAAGGCTTCCGGCGAACTGACTCCTTCGGCCTGCAAATAACTGGCGCCGATATTTGAGGTCATGATGATTACCGCGTTCTTGAAGTCCACGGTGCGGCCCTTAGAGTCAGTCAGGCGGCCGTCATCAAGGATTTGCAGCAGGATATTGAAAACATCAGGGTGCGCTTTTTCAATCTCGTCGAACAGAATCGCGCAATACGGGCGGCGACGCACGGCTTCCGTGAGCTGTCCGCCTTCGTCATAACCCACGTATCCCGGCGGCGCGCCGATCAGCCGGGCCACAGCGTGCTTCTCCATGTACTCGGACATGTCAATGCGCACCAGCGCGCGCTGGTCATCGAACAAGAACTCAGCCAGGGCGCGCGCAAGTTCCGTTTTGCCCACGCCCGTGGGTCCAAGAAAAATAAATGAACCAATGGGCTTGTTGGGATCGCTCAGCCCCGCGCGTGAACGCCGCACAGCATTCGCCACGCGCGCCAATGAGGCGTCCTGTCCGACCACGCGCTCCCGCAGCCGGTCTTCCATGCTGACCAGCTTCTTGACCTCGCCTTGCAGCATCTTGGAGACGGGTATGCCGGTCCACTTGGAGACAATCCCAGCCACGTCTTCCTCATCGACTTCTTCCTTGAGCATGCGGCTTTGTTTGCCTGTGCCGTCCGCCTGGGCGCTGAGCTTGGCCAGTTCCGCTTCCGCCTGGCGCAAGTCGCGATAGCGAATGGATGCCACGCGCTCCAGGTCGCCCTTGCGCTCGGCCTGCTGCTCGTCAATCTTCAACTGCTCGATCCGCTCTTTGATCTGGCGCACGCGGCCAATAGCTTCTTTTTCTTCTTTCCAGCGCACCTTGAGGGCGTTGGATTTCTCGTGGATCTGGGCCAGCTCACGCTCCGCCACCGCCAGCCGTTCGCGCGAGTTGCGGTCATCCTCTTTTTTCAATGCCTGCTTTTCGATCTCAAGTTGCGTTGCTTTGCGCTCCAACTGGTCGATCTCCGTGGGCATGGAGTCGATTTGAATTCGCAGCGATGCAGCCGCCTCGTCGATCAGGTCGATAGCTTTGTCCGGCAGAAAGCGGTCCGAGATATAGCGGTGGGAAAGCGTTGCCGCAGCCACAATCGCGGAGTCTTTGATCCGTACGCCGTGATGCACCTCATAGCGCTCTTTCAATCCGCGCAGAATGGAGATTGTGTCTTCAACATTCGGCTCGCCCACAAAGACAATCTGGAAACGTCGTTCCAGCGCCGCATCTTTTTCGATGTACTTACGGTACTCGTTCAGGGTGGTCGCGCCGATAGCGCGCAGTTCGCCCCGGGCCAGAGCCGGCTTAAGCATATTACTGGCGTCAATGGCGCCTTCCGCTGCTCCCGCGCCCACCAGCGTGTGCAGCTCGTCAATGAACAGGATCATCTGTCCGTTAGAGTCTTCAATTTCCTTCAGCACTGCTTTCAGGCGATCTTCAAACTCGCCGCGATACTTGGCGCCCGCCAGCATCGCACCCAGATCCAGAGAGACCAGGCGCTTGTTCTTTAGACTCTCCGGAACGTCACCGGAGATAATGCGCTGCGCCAGCCCTTCCACAATTGCCGTCTTGCCTACACCCGGCTCGCCGATCAGAACTGGATTATTTTTGGTCCTGCGCGAGAGCACCTGAACCACCCGGCGGACCTCATCATCGCGTCCGATCACCGGATCAAGCTTGCCCCGGCGCGCCAACTCAGTCAGGTCTTTGGCGTAACGTTCCAAAGCCTGAAACTTGCCCTCGGGGTTCTGGTCGGTAACGCGCTGCGAGCCGCGCACGGCGGTAAGCGCTTTCAGAATCGCGTCATAGCTAGCGCCCGCCGCGGCAAGTAGTGCTTGCGCTTCGTTATTTTTGTCTTTGGCTTCATTCAGGGCCATCGCCAGCAGCAGGTGCTCCGCGGAAACGTATTCATCTTTAAATTTGTCAGCTTCCTTGAACGCCTGGTCCAACACTTTCTGCATGGCGCTGGAAAGATGCGCCTGCTGAGCTCCACCGGAAACCCTGGGAAGACGGCTGATCCGGTCCGTGATTTGCGTTTCCAGGCTGGTGGGATTGACGCCAACTTTGGTCAATACGGGCACAACAATTCCTTCGCGGTCCTGCAGCAGCGCCGACAGAAGATGAAGCGGCATCATCTCAGGATTGCCGTTCTGCCCGGCAAGGTCGTTTGCCTGCTGGATCGCTTCCTGCGACTTGATTGTGAATTTGTCCCAGCGAATTGCCATGTCTAGCTCCTAAATTGTCTCTCTCAATTGTCTCTCGCCCAGAGTTTTTTTGCTCAGCTCTTACAATGAGGCCACAAAAAAGCGGGAGATGAGGTCATCTCCCGCTTCGACGCTATTCATCGGAGGTTTGTGCCTCAGTTGTTGCTTATCCCCTGCAAAGTGCCCTGCCCGTTGCCGACCTTAATCTGTTTCGGCTTGGCTTCAGCGCGCTTGGCCAGGGTAATCTTCAGAATGCCCTTGTCATAGCCGGCTTCAACCTTGTCAGAGTCAACAGTGTTGGGCAGCTTGAAGGTGCGTGTAAAAGAACCATACCGGCGCTCAATGCGATGGAAGTTCTCTTCCTTCTCTTCTTTTTCGAACTTGCGCTCGCCCTGTATGGTCAGGATGTTGTTTTCCACGCTGACCTTCAGGTCTTCTTCGTTCACTCCTGGGATTTCCAGCTTGAGGACCACGTTGTGCTCGTCCTCATAGACGTCTGCTACCGGCACAAAGGTCCCGGCCGTGAGTTGGTCCTTGCCGTTGCCGCTGGTCTCAGTGAAGTTGTCGAGAAAGCTAGCCAGCTCGCGAAAAGGGTCGATTCGAGTAATCATTGTCATGGTGGTCTCCTCCAAATGAAGGTTATGAAATCGCTATAACCGCATCGCTGCTGTTATTAGCACAGCAGGATCATAAAATATGAGTGTATTATTGTCAAGTAATAGTTGGAGTAATATATATGCATATTTTTCAACTGTTTACGCCAACTCACAAATGAAACATTTGAGATAGTGGGTCTCAGGAACCCCCAAAAGGATAGGATGATCTTTAGCCTGAGCGCGCTTTTCCATGAGCTTGACCGACCGATGCGCATCTTGGGCGGCCTCAGTCAGCATGGCCGCAAAAGCGTCTTCGCCAACGACAAATGAGCAGGAGCAAGTGACCAGGATGCCGCCCGGGCGCAGCATCTTCATCGCGCGCAGATTCATTTCTTTGTAACCACGCATGGCTGCAGGCAAGGTCTTCCTGGATCTGGCAAAGGCCGGTGGATCAAGCACGATGACGTCATACTGCCGTCCGGCGGCAGCGTAGTCCTTCAGCAGATCAAAGGCATTGGCCTCAATCCATTCGATCTCTGGTTTGCCGGCAATGGCGTTCAGCTTTTCGTTTTGCTCCGCCACCTCCAGAGCTTCACGGGAAATATCCACGGCGGTTACTTTCTCGCAGACACGCGCCAGGTGTAGGGCGAAGCCGCCCTGATAGGTGCAGACATCAAGAGCTTCGCCGCGGCCATAGCTGGCTGCCGCCGCATAGTTTTCCCGCTGGTCAAGGAATGCCCCGGTTTTCTGCCCGCTAAGCGCATCGTAGTGAAATTGCACGCCGTTCACGTTCAGGACAGTTGTGTTTTTTGAGCCATGAAGCAGCGCGGACGCAAGCTCCGGCAGTTGCTCCAATTCGCGTATGCGCTCGTCCACGCGTTCTACGATGTTCTCCCCCTGCGTGAGCCGTATGATTTCGTTGAAGATGGCCTGTTTGCGCGCCGGCCTTTCCCATGCCTGTGTAAGAATCTGGAGTGTGTAAACGTCGTTGTAGCGATCAATGATGAGCCCTGGCAGACGGTCCGCTTCACTGAAGACCAATCGGTAGGCGTCCGACGAACTCACGATCCTGCTGCGATACGCCACGGCCTCAGCCAGCCTGCGCCGAACCAGGATCATGAACTCATCTTCCGAGCGCAACGGTTCGCGGGAAACAAACCGCAGCCTGATCTGCGAAGATGAGCTGAATATGGCTGAGCCTAATGGCTTGCCCTTGGGCCCCGCAACATGTACGAGAGCGCCTGGTTCCGCTCCGCCTTCATCCACCACATCAGAGGCATAAACCCAAACGTGGCCGTCGCGCACACGCACAACGCCACGGTCATTGACCATTACTTGCGGAAGAATCGGGCTAAGTTCCATCAGAAGAACAGCATACAGCAAGGGTTCTTTTACTGTGTGGGAGACGTTTCAGTTGCAGGTTCTGGTTCGGACTCGGCGTGCCGGGCTTTGGTTTTCTTTTTCGGGGGCTCAGGGGGAGGAGCTTCATTCGCCGGGTCGAAGTAAAAAATCCGGCCGCAGGAATTGCAGGTAATCATCTGCTCGTTGGTGCGGATCTCCTGCCAAGTCTGCGGGCGGATCATGACGAAACAGGCCATGCATTTTTGCTCGCGCGCCTCGGCGATGGCATACTTCCGTTGCCGCATCAGGCGGTCATAGTGGGCCAGCGTGCTGTCGTTCACGCCGGTGCACAACTGCTCACGCTTCTCATGCAGTGAAGCCAGCAGCTTTTCGTCTTCCGCCGTGCGCACACGCGCCTCGGCTTTTTCTCTTTCCACGTCGACGGTCTCGGCTTTCATCTGCGCCTCAAACGTCTTCAGCGACTTCTCTTCGTTTTCCAGCGCGATCATCAGCTCCAGGATCTTGTCTTCGCAACCGCTGATCTGTCTCTCCGCGAACTCGACCTCATGCATCAGCGCGCGGTATTCGTCATTGGTCTTTACGCTGGAGGACTGACTGCGGTACTTGGCGAACTTTTCCTGGTAGCCTTTGATATCGGCTTCCAATTGGCGGCGGCCTGCTTCATTGGCTTTGAGGCCGGCTTTGGCCTTCTCTACCGCGGCTTTGTGTTCCGCCAGCTTCTCTTCAATGGTGGCGACCCGTTTGGGCAGGGCGGCCACTTCCTCGGTCAGGCGGATTGCCTCCCGATCAACTTTTTCCAGCTCGATAAGTTTTTGCAGATCTTGGTTCATGGGGAAGAGCTAGATGTGATTTTAACACGCCGAAACACTCGTTCAGCACACCATTGGGGTCGTAAACTAGGTTTTTCTACTGATTGTGGCTGTCCAGTGCGGCGCTTAGACTCACAGCCAATGGCCGTAGAAATCACAAGATTGCTTATGGGCGTGCTGATCGCGGTTTTCCATCGTCCTCTGGCCACCAAGATCATGCAGCAAGAGCGAGTGCTTGAGGGCTTCTTCCGCAGCCGTGGCGTCTACCTTCCGGAGCCAGTCAGCGATACCACAGTCCAGAACTTTTACTTCGCCATTGGGATCTTTGTCTGCCTGTTTGAAGCCGCACGGATCTGGTTCGGCATTAATTAAATTTCTTTAAAAGCTGCAGGGTTGCGGCCTCCAGGGCGTGGGCTCCCATTCAGTCCGCGCCTATTGGGAGTGCCTGTCTGCCGATTTGTACGTGCATCGATCGGTAAAGAGTTGAAGAACTGTGGGCTATAAACTTTATCTACTTAACTTGTTATTGAAAGGAGCTCCGATTTCTGTTTGAATACCCGACGGAGAGTCATCATGAAAACATATAATCTCGCGGGTTATTCGATTATTTTTTTCTACATGCTGGCTTGTATATTTTTCGCCCCAGCTCATTTGGGACCCTGGGCTGGACTATTGATCGGCGGAGTTTATTTCATCTTTTGTTGGTTTCTTGGCGGGTTGTATTTGGCTGACGTTCTTCATTTAGGTATCGTGCACGGTTCACTCGACTATAAGAAATGGTTCATAAAAGTTGTTACTGTCGTGAATTGCCTCTTCGGGCTTTATGTAGATCCGATCGGCTGGGTGAATCGCCATCGATTGCATCACGAACATGCTGACCATCCCGGGGATCCCAATAAACTTTCAGGCGATGGTTTTTGGCGAACCCTATATCTCTGCGTAGTGCCGTATCCATATGAGAACTTGGCTGACGACGAGATTTTAAAGTCTCGGACTTTCCGGGTCGTTGCGAACCCGGTTTTTGCAATACTTGCACGAAAATTTGGATACCGGCGGTATAACGATGAAGACGACAACGCCGTGAACGTTGGCGAGTGGCTACCGGTAACGGCAACCTTTAGCGCTTGTTTGCAAAATAATCATCACCACTACCCGGGTCTTTTGCGACTAAGCCACGACAACTCTGAATATGACTTTGGATTTATAACCGTCAAAGTTATGAAATATCTTGGCTTGGTGAAGGCAACTAGAACAGGTGAAGAGTTACCCAAGGACGTTCCATTAGGCGCACTGGGTTTTTAAGGCGTTCTTTTTCTTTTTGTAAATGGTTCAATCGTCTGCCCAACAAAACCAGGCGCAATTTCCTCGCCGTCCAGGCCGTAACGTTCCGGCCACTCATCAGGATAGTAGTAAGTTCCAAAAAGCTTATCAATCCACGGAAAATGAATGGCAAAGTTCTTATCGATGCCCTCTTTTTGAGAAGTATGGTGCCAGTGATGATATCTGGGCATAACCAAAAACTTTTCGAGCCATTTAGCATTGGGGCCGAAATTGCAATGCGTCCAGGTAGCGTGAAGGGTCACAAAAATCAAATACGCCAGCATGATCGACTGCGAAAATCCAAGCATCATAGGAACAAGGATAAATCCGCGCACGAGCGTGTCGTCGACAAAGTGGGAGCGTGAGCCCGCGATCCAATCAAGCGCCTTGGAAGAATGGTGAATGGCATGAAAACGCCATAGAAAAGGCACTTTATGCAAAGCCAAGTGAATAAAATATTCCGCCGTGTCCGCAACAACAACGGCCAGAAAAAATTGCAACAACCAAGGCATGCGAGCGATCAATCCTTGAAGGACCGGAACACCCAGATATTTGGTAGCCTGGGTAGCGGGCAATAAAACCAGAAAAGACAAAATTTGTATGGGGAGATGAGTGGACATGAAGTAAACCACGTCCAAAGTCCACTCGTTCCGAAATGTTCCTTGTTTTGGATACTGCGGCCAGAGTCTTTCGAGCGGCACGTAGATGAGTGCCATCAAAAGCAAATCAAGCAAAAACCAGTCCAGGCCAATTGCCGGCCCATCGTGCAAAGTATTATTAATCTGCACGCTTGATCCGCCCAAAGCCGTTGCCGCAATGGCAAGCAACATTCCAGTCAATGCTAAAATCTTTTTCTTGCGCTTAATCGAAGAAATGATTCCGAATAGAATTGCTCCCACGATGAGACATTGGATTAAAACGCGCATGGTGTGCATTGGGTAAAGTGGACGCAGTTCAGGAGAGCTTAGTAGCTGAGGAAAATGCAGGCACAACACTCCTCCGAATGAAAGAAATCCAAAAAAGGCTGACAGTATCCCGCTCCACCAACCGGTTCCAAAGCCAGTAGACTCGGCATCACCAAAGAATTTGTTAATTTTTTGCTCGAACACGATGTCTCCAAGTTTACGTTCCTCGACTCATGCAAGCTAGTAGAAAGAGAAGAGGGACCATTACTGGCGTTCAGTGGCTTGGCTGGCTTTGAATTTGAGTTAGTCATGCATTTCAACATTGTTCCAGTCATCTCTATTAAGCCTGCTCGCGGGTTGCCAACCATCTTTCCGAGATGCTTGTTGGGAAGCGTCGCCGCGCAACTCCAGTTCCCTTGCTCATCGCTTCTTTGCTCCCGTCCACTCGGCCCTCACACGCGGGGAATATGGCCGTGGACTGACGTAAGTTCCGACCATGCCGCATTCCTTCTAGAATCTCTTTATTGTTCAGACCAAGTCCGGGGACCAGTATGAGATACGTTAGAGACGGTTTTGTTCGCACCACGCTGGGCGCCGTAGCGGCGGCCATGGCTTTACTGCTGACGGCATGCGGCGGAACTGGCAAGCCAGGAGCAACCTCTTCAAGTTCAAGTGGAGGAAGCGGTGTAGCTGTCACGGTTTCGCCCAACGCCACCAGTATCTCTGCCGGCGGAACGCAGACGTTTGTCGCTTCGGTTTCCGGTAGCTCGAACACCGGCGTTACATGGCAGGTAAGCGCCGGCACAATCTCTGGAACGGGGAACACTGTCAATTACACGTCGCCGTCTGCTCCTGGCTCTTATACGGTTACAGCCACGAGCACGGCAGACAAATCAAAGTCTGCGTCTGCAAACATCACCGCAGTCACAGGCAGCACGACCAGTTGTAACGGTTTTGCTGTGGGTCAGGAAGCGAGCCTGAATGGTTTCCGCCCATTTCCTGACTCCAATCCCTGGAACCAGGATATTTCCACCGCGCCAGTAGATACGAATTCCAGCACGATCATCGGCTTTATTGGGACTGGGGTTGGCTTGCATGCGGACTTCGGCTCTCCCGCGATCGGCATTCCGTATGTGGTGGTGGACTCCACGCAAGCTAAGGTCACGGTGAATGTGGGCGGCTCTGCCGGCGAAAGCGATGTCATCCCCATGCCCGTACCAGCCAGTGCTCCCATTGAGCCGGGAGATGGCCACGTCCTGGTGATCGATAAAGGCGGCTGCTGGCTGTATGAGCTTTTTCAGGGGTCAGTGAACGCAGGGCAGTGGTCGGCAACCAGTTCCACCGTATGGGACCTGCTCACGTACAACAATCGCCCTTACACGTGGACTTCTGCCGACGCCGCAGGGTTACCGATCTTTGCCGGACTGGTCCGCTTTGACGAGGTAGCTTCAGGTTCCCTCAACCACGCCATCCGTTTTACCGCGCCAGCGAGCCGGTCTGCATTTGTAAGCCCAGCCACGCACTGGGCCGGCAATAGCAGCACGTCTCCTGTTCCCATGGGCATGCGGCTGCGTTTGAAATCTACTTTCAATGTGTCGACATTTTCTGCAAGCAACCAAGTGATTCTCAACGCGATGAAGAAATACGGGCTGCTGATGGCGGACAACGGCAGCCCGATGTTCCTTACCGGTGCGCCCGACAGCCGGTGGGACAACAACGACCTGCACAAACTGGGAACCGTGACCACGGACAATTTTGAGGTGGTGCAGATGCCTACCATCATTACGCAGTCAAATGTACCGACAGGCGCAGCGCCGGCGATCAGCAGCTTTACCGCATCGGCCACATCGGTCACAGCGGGAACAGCAGTTACGCTTTCATGGCAAGCAACCGGCGCTTCCTACTATCTGGTCGATCCACAGGCTGGACCGGTACGTGGTAATAACGTGGTCGTAAGTCCGTCAGCCACCACAACCTACACTCTTTCGGCAACGAACTCGTTCGGCAGAACGGAAAAGACCGTTACGGTACAGGTGCACTAAAGAACGCATCAATCCTTTGGCATGGGTGGAGCCGGTTCAGCCGGTCCGCCGAAGACCAAGCGGCCAATCAGCACAAAAGCGACGGCGGTGTAGCCGACGTATTTTGCATACTCGCGCACCTGGCCATCGACTGAGTTCCTCATGATCAAAGCAGCAACGAGCGCCGCAACGGCAAGAGCCAAACAAATCCAATAACCTTTTTTCCGTGTCCGCATAGTTATTTTCGCTCTAGACTTATTTCATTGATAGTAAAGCAACTCTGGCTGGTCCTGCGAGCCTTGACGAGGAGATTGTCAAATAACTACAGGACAGCGGAAACAAGAGAAGATTCTGGATGGGGTGATATGTCAATTACACGCAGGACATTCTGTAATGGAGCGTTTCACGTAGCGGCTGGTTTGGGAGCAGCTTCAGCCCTTCGCGTCCCATTAAGTTTCGCGCTAGCTCCGCCCGGCAGCGCATCAACGTACATCAATCCTGTACTCGGCGGTGATCATCCCGACGCGGGCGTCATCCGCGTCGGCGAAGATTTCTTTCTGACCCACTCCACCTTTGACTACGCGCCTGGCCTTTACATCTGGCAGTCAAAGGACCTGGTCAACTGGACTCTGGCTGGAGCAGCACTCAAGAAATATTACGGAAGCGTATGGGCGCCCTATCTTTGCGAACACCAGGGGCACTTCTACATTTACTTCCCCTGTAACGTGCGCCTGCACGTGGTCCATGCGCCTACGCCGCTCGGTCCCTGGAGCGAGCCAATTGACCTGGGTGTACCGGCGATCGATCCAGCGCACATCGCCGTGGATGGGCGACGCTATCTCCACTTCAATGACGGATACATGTTGGAACTATCGGCGGACGGGCTCTCCGTCAAGCAGCCTGCGCGCAAGGTTTTTCAGCCGTGGCCCGTTCCGGAAAAATTTCGCATCGAGTGCCAATGCCTGGAAGCCCCCAAGATATTCCGCCGCGGCGAGTATTTCTATCTCACGGTGGCTGAGGGCGGCACAGCGGGTCCGGGGACCAGCCACATGGTCGTCTCCGCACGGAGCAGGAATGTCGATGGTCCCTGGGAGTATTCACCGTTCAACCCGATTGTGCATACACGCTCGCGTGAAGATCGGTGGATGTCACTGGGCCACGGACGCCTGGTGGACGCGCCCGATGGTTCCTGGTGGATGACATTGCATTCGTATGAAAATGGATTTCGCTCCCTCGGCCGCCAGATGCTGCTCTTGCCGGTGGAATGGACCAAGGATGGTTGGTTCCGTCTCCCTGACGGCATCTCCGCGGAGAAGGCGATTCACACGATGAAACCCGGCGCGGCCCAAGCGGCAGAGCCGGACTTCTCCGATGATTTCAACACACCGCAGCTTGACCTGCATTGGCAGTTTTGGCGCGAATTTGATACCACTCGGTTCCAGACAGGCAACCGAAGCCTGGTTCTTGCGGCACGAGGTACATCATTGTCCGACAGTGCACCGCTCACTTGCGTCACTGGACATCACTCTTACTCCGTGGAAGCTGACGTTGAGATCGAGCCGGGTTGTGAAGCGGGATTGCTGCTCTACTACAACCAGGAACACGCGTGCGGAATTCGCATAAGCCCCAAAGGCATCGGCGTGCGGATCGCCAACGGATACATACCCGAGACGGGCGTAATCGCCGGGCGGGCCACATTGCGCATCGTGAATGACCGGCAGGAGATCGACTTCTACTACCGTCTGCCTGGAAGCGATTGGGTCCGAACGCAGCCTTCTGCCGAAATATCAGGAGTCAACCACAACGTGCTGGGAGGTTTTCTCGATGTTCGTCCGGCATTGTACGCATGCGGCTCCGGTCATGCCACGTTTCGCTCGTTCAAACTTGTTAAAGGTCAATAACGGCGGTGCACGAAAAAAAGGCGCTCTTAAGCGCCTCTTTAATTTTGAGCAAGTCGAGCTACCGCTTCTTGCCTGCCGTTCCGCCGCCTGCCGCCGCCGGTGTGCCCTCCGTAGGTTGGCCGGTGTGATAGTTGGGGAACACAGGCCGCTTGGCTACCGGACGCGGGTTCTTCTTGAGCGAATCCATGACCAACGAGACGGCCTTCTCCAGTTGTGGATCATGACCGCTCATCCAGTCTTTAGGCGTTTGCTCAACTTCATAGTCCGGTGCAACGCCGTGGTTTTCTACTTCCCAATCGCCTTTCGGGCTGTAGAAAGCCACGCGCGGAGCCGTCACGGAGCCGCCATCCATCAGGTTCGGGTAGTCGTAGATTCCCACCAG
>WNFI01239807.1_pt1 | contig 12117 bp, 14 predicted proteins | sample 5400471 | NCBI WGS metagenome assembly WNFI01 (sample SAMN13153348, study PRJNA577476) | soil metagenome | isolation source: 100 cm saprolite on Douglas fir-dominated hillslope | place: USA:California | collected 2013-09-17 | reverse complement strand
TATGTTCCAGCTTCTGCGAGGACGAATCCGACTGGCAAAGTCCTGAACTCAGGACGAGCATGGAGCACGCAAGGGCAACGTATGTTCGGAACCGCCAATAACAAAGACGTACTGTATTCCTTTAGAACTTGTTTTTCTAGGGCCCATGGATACATGATGGACGATGGAACTGTTAGATCATTCATCGTAATTATTAGCTGCTATTATGACCTCTCATGTTACAAGGGTATTACTATCCACTCAGTGTGTTTATATCGCCAATTGTTATTGCCAGTATCACCACTTTACCCGAATACACTTCCTTCTTACGGCTTCTGCTCCTTACGGCTACGGCCCGCCACAGACCTGTGGTTACCCTCAGCGCTCGTACGCGCTTGTTCCCCTGAGTTGGGCACCTGTAATCCACTCCCATCCTCGGAACACTCACCCGTTCAACCCTCGAGTCCCATCTATGACTACGATATCCGCACAGCTCAGGAATTTCAAGGAGCCTGATCGAGATGAGCAGTCCCTACTCTTCTTCTCAATCCCGCCTAGTCACGTCAAAGGCTCTGGCGTCAGCCAAAACAATGCCGAAGATGATTTCCATAAGATGGAAATCAACGCTGTGCTGAGCCTGGCCGCTGAGGGCACAGAGGACACGTACGTACGTACCGCACAACTTTTAACCATTCGATCGCGTGACGCTCACGGAGGAATCCAGGCCGGAAAGCTACATCTCGTCCCCCCGTACCTTGCATTTGCCAGCCTCGACAGGAAGTCTGTCCGGTTCACCATCCCACTATGCACGGTACGAAGGGTAGAGCGATTGAACACCCGTGCTGGTGTCTATGCGCTGAGTCTTTCACTGTGGCACGGCATGAAGATAGTACGTCTTCGTCTGCACCCTGGCTACCTTTTTATGACCTCACCGCTCTTTGAAAGGTTGTTCAATTAACCTCTCTCCGCCCGGCAGCAGACCAGTTCTGTGCCCTCCTCAGCATTGCGCTCAAGGCAGAACTGCAAGCGGGCAAGATGAAGTCTGTGAAGCCGTTCTCCAAGACATGCTACTCTGAAAATCTAGTTCTGGACTCTTCTCCCGTTGCTGATAAAGAGAGGGAAGATGGAAGCTTGATTGATGGTGGCGAGAAAGTCGGAGAAGGGAACGCGCCCGTGTTTCACGGTGGATTAGGCCTGAAGTTCAAGTTTCCAGGAGACCCAAAGAAGTACGTGGCACGCCTACTCTTGAGCAAAGAACTCACACTGCTCGAGGCTTCGGGAGGCGTCCAAGACGAAACTTTGGACAAACTACCTCAAGGGTGGGGTCTTAATTACGCCGATTTACGTGACCCTGACCCATTATAGCTCATGGTCGCCACCTCACTCTCATCCGCTATCCTCAAGCGACGCGCTTTGTTCAAGTCGGTCTTCCAAATCGCCTACGCGGGGAGATGTGGGAAACTCTTTCAGGTTCTATCTACCTCCGCTTTACGAACCCTGGTCGGTACGAGGAGATCCTCGAAGAGAACAAGGGTCGTACCAACACAAGCACCGAGGATATCGAAAAGGACCTTCATCGGAGTCTGCCGGAGTACCTCGCATACCAATCTGATGAAGGCATCAGTGCACTTCGGAGGGTCCTACAAGCGTACTCATTCAACAATCCGGAAACCGGCTACTGCCAGGTGAGTCGCTGCGTGCCCTGAACGTACTCCTGATAGGAAATCCGTGTTAGGCGATGAACATACTAGCGGCTGCTATTCTGATGTAGGACTCGCTTCGCGTCTGTACGCATGCTTTCTGACGTGCTTGCAGTTACGTGTCAGAAGAGCAGGCATTCTGGTTATTGCAAGTAGTCTGTGATCGCTTATTACCCGGATACTATAGGTATGATAGTTGCAGGCAAGATTCTTTCCCTCCAGTCTAACCGCAGCCGACAGTACATCTATGCACGGCACTCTTCTCGACCAGCGGGTGTTCGAGTCTTTGGTAGCACGATGTCTGCCTGTCATCCACGACCATTTCCATGAAGTAGATGTGCAACTATCGGTGGCTTCACTGCCTTGGTTCTTAAGTTTGTATGTGTCCTCAAAGTGCCATCCTGCTGTGTAGTTCTGACGTTTTACTGGTAGATACATCAACAGCATGCCTATGATTTTCGCATTCCGAGTGGTGGACTGTTTCTTCTGCATGGGACCGAAGGTGCTATTCCAGGTTGGGTGAGTGCGGCCGAGTTCCGAGAATTTGTTCCATTGACTCAAAGCTTTTAGGCTCGGTTTGTAGTCTATACTTTCTGGACTAGACAACCATTCAACTAAAGCCTTCTAGCTATCTTGAAAATCAATGGGGAACAGCTCTTGCAGATACAGGACGACGGGCAATTCATCCAGTAAGTATCTCCCAGAGTTAGAGATGGGCATTTTTGACGATTTATTACTCTAGCCTTATGCGTGACTACTTCAGTTCCCTTGGTGATTCGGCGCATCCCAACTCATCAGACCCCCGCGCACGCGCGATTACCAAGTTCCAAGAGCTACTCCTTGTTTCGTTCCGCGAGTTTGCCGTTATCACTGAAGAGACCATCTTTTCTGAACGCCGGCGCTTCCGCAATGAGATAGTATCCAGCATCGAGTCTTTCTCAAAACGCTCCGCCATCCGCAATCTCAAGACGTTAGAGGGGTTTAGCAAAGAACAAGTTGGGTTTATCTATGACGCCCTTTTCAAAGCAGTGTGTGTCGAGCCACCGCCAGCGCCCGTACCCCCTCCGATATCGTTGTTGACCACGAAGGACGCCGTTGAAGAGCGTCCAGAGACGCGAATCGGGCCCCAAACATTCAAGGTATTCCTGAGTGAGATCGCAACATGGGCCCGGGACGAGAAAGTTGTTATGAACGGTTTTCAGGTATACCTTACCAAATTCATTTCGAAAGTATTGTTCTGTAAAGTTGACTTGTCTTCAGCAACGGGTCGATCGTGAAGTTGCGGATCATGAGCTCATGGATCGCCTGTTTATGTTTTGGGACTACTCGTGTCGAGGCGCATTATCCTTTCAGGTGAGAGACAACTCGGCCCTCTCTCATTTGGTCTTATACCTCGATATAGGATCTTGTCACTGGCCTTAATAGTGTGATCTTTAGTGATCTCATGAGCAACATAGAGTGGTTTTTTAACCTGCATGATAAGAACAAGGACGGCTTTCTGACCAAAGATGAGGTGCTGACTGTCTCCGAGTCATTACTGGTGTGTAAACCTTTCTGTAGGATAAGGCAAGTGCCCTGATGTCAGTCATCTAGTTCATCTTCCGGTTTGAAATTGGCGACGCGTACTTGGGCGCTGTCAGCCGCTTCATGTCCAACGCGTTTGAGTACGGCGACGCCCTCCTACCTCGGCCTGAAGGAGCGGACGGAGAGGACAGTCCAACGCCCCAAATAGAGTCTAACCAGCCTTACCTCAGTCTCGCCACCTTCCGCATGGTTCTTCTAGCCGACGAAGTCCTCGAATCATTCTTCGAAACCGATCTTTCCGCGTCCTTCCGTCTCGAAACCGTCCCACTCATGGAGCTGCCCCCAGCCAACAATGGCTTTCTTGGTGGCTTATGGTCGAACATTGCGACAGACAACAACGTGAAGTTATTCCACAAGCTCAGCGACGAAGTCGGAAAGACAATCGGGCGACACCAGGTCATACACCGACCGTCCATTGGGCGATATACATCCATCGAGGACACGCGTCCGCGTGAATCGTTGCTCACGCCAGCAATGCGCCACTCATCGTCCAAGTCGAGTCTCAAATCAACCAGCGCATCGACAGAGAGCACGTCCCGCTTAACGGTGACAGCGGACAACAATTCCTCAGCTTCAATCGCTTCCAACTCGACCCTACTGACGACGGATGGAGAAAAGTCTGCTTTGAGTCCTACGTCCCCAGCGGGCTTTGATCCGCTCGCGCAGGCGACGAACTTGGTAGCTAATGCGTTCATGGAGAGGACGCCGTTTGCGATTGATGATGCTGGGGATGATGACGAAGACGAGGATGAAGAGGAAGAGGAAGAACAAGATGATGTTCTCGACGAAGTGCGTTTTTCGTTTCTTACTTGTGTCCTTGTGGCCGTCTCCTTCACATCACTAAATGTATATATCCTTAGGTGGATGCCTTCCTCGAGGCTCATGAAACTGGTGTCACGGATGCGGACAGGGAGGTCGCGAAAGGTAATCGTGCTATTTATGCTAGTAATCGTTTGGCGTCCTGAGTCCTCTCCCTTCTAGATCTGCGTGCAGCGGAGCCAATGTGAGAGGCAGCAACACGGATATTTTTTTCCCTCTTTAGTAGTGCATATTTAGACCGGTGTTTCGAACTGTCGTCGCATTCGTTGTCCTCGGATTGTGTTTTGCGCATGTAGTTAATAATGTCCTTGTACAACTACCACTACCATTTCACAACAGTTAGGACTATCCAAATAGTATTGCTTTGCTTGAATCCAAATCCAACTGTATTGCTTGATGAGATGTTATTGGTACAAATGGTTCTCGAATCTGGATAACCCGCATGTGTTTATTAAAGAGGACTCGAGGAACCACCAGTGTACAAGGTAGAGACGAAATCAGTATAGTACAGCGCTGTAGTAGAGCCAACCAATATAAGGTGGAGGGGTTGCAGCTCAGGTCGGTCCACGATCTACCCACACCTTGACCGTTAAATCGCTCTCCATCGATCCCGAGGCAATCATATTTTGTTGAGGATGGGTCTGCAAAAGAAAAGACAATCGGTCAGAACAAGATACGAATGGATGGTGCGTATCAACGGATAGCTCACGGCCACGGCTACGACAACGTCTACAAAAAAAACGAGTCCTTGTTAGCAAGGAACTTGTCGATGAAAGAAAGAAAGATGTAAACCTTGATGGCCATCCAGGACCTGCATGACTTCCCGAGTCTGCAGGTCCCACAAGTAGATTTTGTTATCTTCGCTGCCCGACACGATCCATTTGCCCCCGGTGACGCTGAAGCAAGCGCCGATGCAGTACTTGGCATTTTGATGACCGACGTAGGTCTTTAAGCAGCGCGACGTTTGGAAATCCCACAGCCGTATAGCGCTATCGTGGGCGGTCGAAAGGATGTATTTCGAGTTGGGCGAAAACTGCACGTGTTGGCTGTAGAGGTGACAGGGGTTTTTTTTTTCATTTATACTTTAGAGTAAGTTGTTGAAAGCACTCTCGTACCAAATGGCATTGTGTCCCTCTGCTAGAGTCTTGAGGCATTGTCCGGAGGGTAAACTCCATATACGGCTGCGAGTGAAATATATGAACGGTGATGAAACGTGGTATGTGTATGTAAACGCACATGAGGCCATCGAGCGAGCATGACACGATCAGAGAGCCATCCCTGTTGAAGTGCACAGCGGTGACATAGTCGAGATGGGCGTTCAAAGTTTTGGTGCATCTGCCTGCGCATAGATTTATTGATCTAGGAGCACAAGCCTCCCGATAAACAAGCTAAACGCACCCTTTGCTGCGTTCCATATCTTCACATCGCCGTCACAACCTCCAGACACGAGCTGCGTGCCTTCGGTGTTGTAGTTGACGCAGAATACGTAGCTTGTATGTCCTTTGAGCACTCTACTCGTCAGGCCCTTTCACACAAAACACACCCACGATTGAGCACATGAGAACGTTCGTGTATTATTCGGATAAATACATACGGAATCGACGACCCATATTCGAATGGTATGGTCGTCAGATGCCGTGGCAAGGTACACGCTGTTTGGAGACCAAGCAATATCCGACAAGCCCTTTGTGTGTCCATTCAAATTACGGATAAGTTCCCCAGAGAACGGAGACCATATCTTAGCGACGTTGTCGGCAGCTTGTCAAAAAAAGCGCATGAGTAATCGCGTGCGTCTGTGCGCGCGAGGCGGGAACAAAAAATGAAAGGAAAGAGGGACGCTACCACAGGAGGCTAGCAGCATTCCATCAGGGCTGAACTTGACGGAAGATATCGACATGGTGTGGCCTCTGAGCGTGTATTTGTGCTCATAGCGGGGCCGCGCACGCGCTTGTGCATTCGTTGGTGGATTGGGGGGCACCGTTGGTGCAGCGATGGGTGCCGGTGCAGGTGGTGCAGGTGGATGGGGCTGCGCTGGAGGCGGGGCTGCTACATGCTGCTGAGCCTCAGGAATTTGGGGATCATCTTCTGTAGTTTGAGAGGCCGCATCGTCCTCTGTAGATGAATCGTCGGTCGCGGGTTGGGGAGAAGGTGCCATGTTGAGCGTGGGGACGGGACGGGCGGGGGCACGTGAAATACTGCACGCTTGTCTCTCTCACTCATGGCTTGGGCCTCTTCAAAGGCCCCAAAGGTGGTATTTCGAATGTTCTCCTCGCAACACATCCCAAATCTATTTTCTTCTTCAAACACCGCCGAATTTGTCGCCGCAGCGGGTTCCGTATCATCTATTCCGCCCTCCATGCGGCTTCCTGAGGTAGCGAAGATTGCTGGATATCACTCTTACTCGATGTACATTATTTGAAAGGTTGTTGTAACAGGTTCGCCGTGCAAAGTCCACACTCATGCTCAATACGCCGTCGCTGATGCACGCTAACCCGCGACAGGGCGAGCCAATGTTGGCAAGTCCACGCTGCTGAATGCAGTAATGCAGCGGAGGAGATTGGTTGCCTCGAGTAATAAGCCGGTATGGCTCCGCCTCTCGCCACACGGCGACTATCTGTCGCTTACAATCATTTCTAGGGTCGCACCAAAACTTTGACATTCTTCCGTGTCGGACCCAGGCCAGGGAAGCTCATCCTCGTAGACGCTCCCGGCTACGGACACCGCGGCCGTCCCGAGTGGGGCCAACTGTTCGATCACTATCTGCACACTCGGAAAGAGTAATTATTCTCTACTCTTGGTAATCAATAATCGGCTAATGGCCTGAGACGCGCAGGTTATGTCGTGTCTACATTCTGCTCAATGCCAAACACGGTGCAAATGAGGCAGATAAGCTCATGCTACAACACCTGGACGACAAGGTTCAATCTGGCGCCGCAAGATGGACATTGCAAGCGATCATCACAAAGGCCGACCTTGTCTCACACCACAATCTGGACGCGGCCGTACAGGGTATCAACCGTGCTATTTTCGAAAATGCTCCGACCTGTTTGCCTCCCATCGTCACCTCATATGGACTTGGGGTCAATGACGTGAGAAGATCTATAGTGGAAGCCTGTGGTTTAGCGCCTTTGTCGCGTTAGAGGATATACCTTTTCTATAACAGAACACTTCCCTGTCACCCCAACCTTACGTGATTCTGGCTTTCACCACGTCTCGTAATTATTTGAAACAACAACATACAGAAGAAGCATCAATTGTGGTCAACATCGAAGAGCAAAACCTCTGCCACTGAATTACCCAAGTTGGTCATCCGCAATTCCTCTTTCGGAGCCGCATGTACAAATGCACCATCTCCCTCTTTCATTTCCACTGACCGGTTGCCGATCTCTACCCGTACGTGGGCTCCTCGTGCGCGACCTTCGTTGAAGCCAGACGTCTGCACAACCTGCATATACGCCTTGCGCTCTCCATCTGATGAAGGCATGGTGCGGGAGACTGTGCGCTTGGGTGACAAGAGAGTTGCCCAGAGTGCTACGTCCGATTGAATGGGCGCTGGTCCGTCACCTTCTCGGTCTGTGGTCACGCCATCCGTCCCTACGGGAGCGACGAGAAGCGCCCATTTGTCCTGCTTCTCTTCCTCTGTGAAATGGCTTGCGAACCCGTCACTCTCGCACGGTTTCTAATCGGCTTAGAACACGTATACTCACCGTGTAAAGTATTTGGGTGTCAGGGAATTCTTCCAAGGGTATGCCCAGATCTGCAGTAGATGTACATCCTCATTCCCATTACTGGCCTCGCTGTGACGGATCCCAGTGCCGGCGGAGGTGAGTTGGATGTCCCCTCGTTTCAGAATTTCGACGTTATCCATGCTGTCTTGGCTGCCCAAATCGTCAGTCCAGTCGGCGGAATAGGTCGCGAACATCCGGTATGATTACTTACTGTTTGAGCTCTCCCCGAACCACGTACGTGAATATCTCAAGTCCCCTGTGAGAGTGAAAGCCGAAGCCATTATGGGCCTTGATCCGGTCCTCGTTGATAATTCGCAGACGTCCAAAAGATTCGAGACCATCAGCGAGATATTGTCTGCACCCAACCTGGTTTAGAACACCAAACCCGCACGTTTCATTGGTACGTACGGAGGCACGGCAAACGTGTACAATGCTCGAAGCCAGTCAGTTGCTTGTCCTCCTCCGCGTTTGGTGTTCTCTCGCAGCTCGATTCTGCTCATGTTGGATATTGGATGATCACGGAAATGGATGGATGGTGTCGAGAAGCTGGGTTCTGTGGTAGTACCATTGCTCCGCCTCCACTCTTTTATTCTTCTTGTTGGTCCGAGTCGGGGAATATGATATAAAGGATATCGTAATCCCGATGAGTCAGGATTTTCCAAAATTGAGGTGAGAGCGCGCCTGAAAATCTTCATGGCCACATTACTTCCTCCACCCAAGCGACAAAAAGTATACAATGGCATCCCAGAGCCTGAAAAAGTCCCTGTAGAGCAATCTCCAAATGTTGTCGTTCAGTTTGTATCGGAGGATGATGGCTCGGCTTTGGCGCCTGCAGTCAGCTTGCCTGCTAATGTCTCGCGGGAAGATTTACAGAGTTTGGTGAACAGGCTGACATCAAAGGTGTGCACCGTAATAAAGCGTCTCACCTCCCACTTACTCATCTCATATCACGCTGCAAAGGCTGACGAACCCGTACCTTTCCAATTCCATGTCGCGCTACCGGCGGACGCGGTGACTAAAGAGTCTTCGCGGATAGTCATATCAAAATCGATCGAGGCTGACGTGCTTTCGCATTCCTCACACGTGTTCTCGCCTGAAGATATCCTCGTCGTTCATTGTTCACCACAGTCTGTGTTCCGGGTCAGACCAGCTACGCGATGTTCTTCCTCTTTGTCAGGTCGGGTCATCATTCCGACATCACCCATGTTTACTAATTAATGCCGGTAATCGATCATCATTAGGTCACTCGTCACCAATTCTCTGCGCATCGTTCTCTCCGACCGGGAACCTCCTTGCCACGGGCTCAGGAGATGCCAATGCACGCTTGTGGGATCTGTTTACAGAAACACCCTCCCATACGCTGTCCGGGCATAAAGATTGGGTTCTATGCGTCGAGTGGGAGGCTCGCGAACGAAAACTGGCGACTGGGGGACACGATAGCCATGTAAGTTTCGGCGCACCTGATACCTCCGAATGTGGGCCGCCTTCCTCACATCCACGAAAGGTCCGAATATGGGATCCCAAGACAGGAAAACCTATCGGGGATGCGCTAAGAGGACACACAAAATGGATCACGTCTTTGTCCTGGGAACCGATACACATGTTGGTGATCGCCTATTCTTGTCACCACCTCAGCGCGAGGTGCTCACTTTTATAACTGAAATTCAGAAACCCTTCGGCACCTCGGTTGGCATCTTCCTCCAAAGATGGTACCGTCAAGGTATGGGCGATCGCCACGCGGCGTCTGGAGTATACTTTGGGTGGACATACTGCAAGTGTGAATGTGGTGCGATGGGGAGGTGGAGGATTGAATGGCAAGGGCGTACTATACACTGCTTCGTCAGATCGGACGGTGCGCATCTGGGAAGCGAATGGGGTACGTTTTTACCTGAAACTCCCCGCTACTTACTGAACGGTTCGAATCTTTTCGCCTTTAGGGCAAGCCGCTCCACACGCTAAAAGACCACGCTCACTGGGTCACTACGCTCTCCCTTAACACCGACTTTATCCTGCGCACCGGCCCATTTGACCATACCGGGAAAGTTCCATCTTCTGATGAAGAAGGTATGTTGCTATATGTTTGGATTACGACAGGTGTATTGATGCCTGTGCCCGTTCTTTTCATCTAGCCCAATCTCGTGCCTTAGCACGTTATGATGCCCTCGTTTCTTCCACATCGGAACTCATGATCACTGGTTCCGATGACCACACGCTATTTCTATGGTCGCTCTTCCCTTCGCGTTCGGACTCCACGCAACCTTCCGAAGTTGCCGCTTCGAAGGGGGGGAAACTGAAACCCTTGGCGCGCTTGACCGGACATCAGCGTCAGGTTTCACATGTCGCGTTCAGTCCTGATGGCCGATGGGCGGCAAGTGCCGCGTGGGATAACAGCGTGCGTCTATGGGAAGGCCGCACTGGCAAGTTTGTTGCGACACTTCGTGGGCACATTGGTCCTGTCTACAGGCTTACGTGGTCGGCGGACTCTCGGCTCTTGGTTAGCGCAAGTAAAGATACTACGCTCAAGGTGCGTCTGTTATAGCAAGGGATATCGATTAGAACGATGATGATTGTCGCATAGGTTTGGGATCTCAAAACGTACAAAATCAAGACGGACCTTCCTGGTCACACAGACGAAGTGTACTGTGTTGATTTTGTGGCAGATAAGATTGCCAGCGGAGGCAAGGATCGAATGGTAAAAATGTAGGCATTTCGACGTTTGTCATTGTGAAACGCACAATCCTGATTGCTTTGCGTCATACATAGATGGAAGAACTAGCCTATCGCCTGGAGGATCTTACGTTAAAAAATAGCGTGTGTGTGGGATGTTGCATGACTCTCATGTAACGATGTCAAATGATGACCTCGCACATTCCATTGGTTCTTTCGAGGTTCCAAGTAAAAAAGAATTCAATTCGAGGCACACGACATACGCCGTCTTTTGTAAACGATCATGCTGAATGCGGCATTAACACTCCCCAGCCCATGCCACCATGTGATCCATTTACAGCACTAAGGCATGTTCTCATTTCACAAGCCAATGCTTTTGACGTCACTGCTGTCCATATTTGCTTGCAATACAACAAAACATGTGCTACATACCATGTTACTGTAACTCCCTACCTAATGTTGTGTGCTGTGGGCCTTTCCAGTCAGCGGCTAAGTAAATTTGGCATTCAAGTTATTGGTATTGTAAAGGATCTTCTAGTAGGCGCACCGTCGCAGTCCTGGAAAGTTCCCAAACTATCCGTGGATACTACGCATGCAACTGATAAGGGAAAAGCGGAAGTAACGCAATTGCGGTGGGGATGTGTGCAGTCTCCCCATGGCACCATGCCAAACTGGTTAGCCTCTGGCGAGGTGGGATGGGTGCATCAAGCAAGACGTCAAACTATGTGTCCGTTTAGAAATAGGCCAATCCATTGTGAGAGAGGGAGAGAGAGAAAACCCGCACAAAGGAACCGCCTGGGAGAGTGCAAGTGGTTACCGTATGATTACTCCACGTCATCACACGGCTACTAACGGCCTCTCCTCTCTCTTTCTCCATTTCTTTCATCTTCCAACCACCACTATACTCCAAAAACACCGATCTTTTTTCTTTCTATGGACGGTGATGAGCTGTCTCCACACTTGATATATCATCCTTCGTCCCCAGGATTCGACATTCCCGATTATCTCCCACTTCGAAGGGTAAAGCCACTCCCGAAGCGCAAGCATAGCTCGCCCGATCTCGCTCGCTCGCTCCCCCTTAACACCACCATGCTCCCCCCCATTCTACCCCCACCGCCAGGTCCAGATGCCACCGCTGAGGAGCTGATCGCACATGCCGAAGTTCTGTCTGCACAAATCCCCTTTCAGTCATACTTCCTCCCTACCCTCACCGGCGTCACCGATTTCCCCTCCACCAACAGCCGCGGCAGTGTGGACATGCCGTTAGTTGACCCGTCACCCGCTGACCTGGATGTCACCCCATTCCACGAAGGACGCGACAATGACCGCACGGACCAAACGCAACAACAGGGAAATGCCAAGAAACGTAAAGTCCCCGCACACCTCTCAGGCTCGCAGATGAGGCCCGACTCAGTCGACGTGCATTCGGGTGAGGAGGAGGAAAAGCAGTCAGGCGGCGAAAGGGTACTACCTAATTTGGGGTCCCATGCGGCTTCCGCGGCAGTGGCCTCCTCTGGGGAGGAACCGTTTCAGGGTGGGGCGGAAAGAGGAGACAGACGTCAGGGGAAGCTACTTCCCGCCACGATGGTGGGTCTGCGGAAGAAACAGGTACTCAAGCATCGAAGACGACAACTGGCCGG
>WNFI01399666.1_pt1 | contig 12119 bp, 10 predicted proteins | sample 5400471 | NCBI WGS metagenome assembly WNFI01 (sample SAMN13153348, study PRJNA577476) | soil metagenome | isolation source: 100 cm saprolite on Douglas fir-dominated hillslope | place: USA:California | collected 2013-09-17 | reverse complement strand
GATTTCGCCGGGACCGCATTCTTGCTGACGATGAGCATCGGGTTGCTTGGCAGCAACACGACGGGTTCGAGATCGGTCACGAGGTCGTAGCTGAGCTTGTAAATCGCGCCATTGGCGACGTGAGTGCCGAGATGGCCAAAGCTGACAGTGTAACCGTCAGGGGGCGAGCGCACCGCGCGCCCGACCCCGATCGAGCCGCCGGCGCCCGTCACGTTCTCGACCAGGACGGCTTCGCCAAGCGTGATCTTCATTCGCTCGGCCAGAATCCGTGTCATCGCATCGGACGGGCCGCCGGCGGAAAACGGCACCACGATGGTGATGGGATGCGACGGGAAATTATCCGCAAGCGCATTGCCGTCGAATGAAAGCAGCGCAATGAACGCGGCCAAAACTGTCTTTCGCATCATACCCTCCGACAGCGCCCACACCATCGTCATTGCGAGGAGCGAAGCGACGAAGCAATCCAACTTTCTCTGTCGCGGCGCTATGGATTGCTTCGCTGCGCTCGCAATGACGGCTCACAGTTTTGCGTAGTCGATCGGCTGATGGCGATCGAGCGTGCGCGTGACCGGCGGCAGCGGGTATTTAAGGCCTGTTGCACAATTGAACAGCATCACGCGATCATTTTTCGTCACACGTCCGTCGGCGAGACTTTGCTTGTAGGCGGCGTAAGTTGCCGCGCCCTCAGGACACAGCAGCAAGCCTTCTTCCCGTGCGACTTCGTTCAGCGCAGCAGAGATTTTCTCGTCGCCCACCGCAATGGCAAAACCTTTGCTCTCGCGCACCGCGCGCAGAATAAGAAAATCCCCGATCGCCTGCGGCACCCGGATGCCGGCTGCAATGGTGTGGGCGTCCTCCCAGCGCGGCGCGTGCTCGGTGCCGTTCTCGAAGGCGCGCACCATCGGCGCGCAGCCTGCCGCCTGCACCGCCACCATCCGTGGCCGCTTGGAGCCGATGAACCCAATTGTCTCGAGTTCGGCGAACGCCTTCCACATGCCGATCAGGCCGGTGCCGCCGCCGGTCGGATAGAAGATCACGTCCGGCACCTCCCAGCCGAGCTGTTCGACGAGCTCAAGCCCCATCGTCTTCTTGCCCTCGATACGATAGGGCTCCTTCAGCGTCGAGGTATCGAACCAGCCGGCCTTGGCCTTGCCTTCGCCGACGATCTTGCCGCAATCGTCGATCAGGCCGTTGACGCGGTAGACGGTCGCGCCCTGCAACTCGATCTCGCTGACGTTCACTTCTGGCGTGTCGGCGGGACAGAAAATCGTGGTCTTGATGCCGCAACTGGTGGCGTAAGCCGCGAGCGCAGCGCCGGCATTGCCGTTGGTCGGCATCGCCATGTGCTTGATGCCGAGCGCCTTTCCCATCGACACCGCCATGACCAGGCCGCGCGCCTTGAACGACCCGGTCGGCAACCGTCCTTCATCCTTGACGATGATTTCGCCGCCTCCGACTTTCTTGCCCAGTTTGGGCAGCCGGATCAGCGGTGTGGTCACTTCGCCAAGGCTGACGATGTCGTTGACCTTGCGAACCGGCAGCATCTCGCGATAGCGCCAGAGATCGGCAGGCCGCTGCTTGAGCGCCTCCTTGGTCAGCGCCTTCTTCACGCCGGCAAGGTCGTAGCGCACCAACAGCGGCTTGCCCGCTTTCGAAAGGTTATGCACCTGATCGGCGGGATAGCGATCGCCTTCCATCGCGCATTCGAGATGGGTCACGAACGTGGGGCGTTCGATCGTCAGATTTTCATTTTCTTTCACAGGGTAGTCTCTCGCTTTTTGGTGGGGCGTACGATCTTCGGAGGGGATAACGCCCTACATATTCAGCACGCGGCCGTATGCATCCAGCACCGCTTCCTTCATCATCTCCGACAGCGTCGGATGCGGGAAGATCGTGTGCATCAGTTCTTCTTCCGTCGTTTCGAGGTTCATCGCAATCACATAGCCTTGAATCAGTTCGGTCACCTCAGCGCCGACCATGTGGGCACCGAGTAGTTGTCCGGTCTTCTTGTCGAAGACCACCTTGACCAGTCCTTGGTCCTCGCCGAGCGCGATTGCCTTGCCATTGCCGACGAACGGGAAGCGGCCGACGCGGATTTCGTGTCCGCCCTCTTTCGCTTTTGCTTCCGTCAATCCAACGGAAGCGACCTGCGGGTGACAATAGGTGCAGCCGGGAATGAGGTTCTTGTCCATGGGATGCGGGTGCATGCCCTTAATGGCCTCGACGCAGACCACGCCCTCATGCTCGGCCTTGTGCGCGAGCAACGGCGGTCCGGCGACGTCGCCAATGGCGTAGATGCCGGGAACATTGGTCTTGCAATAGCCGTCAATGACAACGACTCCGCGATCGGTTTTGACGCCGAGTTTTTCAAGTCCGAGATTTTCGGTATTGCCGACCACGCCAACGGCCGAAATCACCCGATCGACCTCGATTGTCTGCGGCTTGCCTTTACCGTCATCGATGGTGGCAACCACGCTGTCGGCCTTCTTCTCCAGTTTTGTCACTTTGGTGTTGGTAAGAAGCTTGATGCCCTGTTTCTCGAAGGCTTTGTGCGCGAATTTCGATATTTCGGCGTCCTCCACCGGCAATATCTGCGGTAATACTTCGACGACGGTCACGTCCGCGCCCATGGTGCGGAAGAACGAGGCAAACTCGATGCCAATAGCGCCGGAACCGACCACCAATAGCGACTTCGGCATCTTGTCCGGCACCATCGCCTCGAAATAGGTCCAGACCAGCTTCTTGTCCGGCTCCAGGCCAGGCAACACGCGCGGCCGCGCGCCGGTCGCAACAATGATGTGCTTGGCCTGATACGCGCCCTCGCCCAGCGCGCCCTTCGGCGCTTCGACCGGAGATTTCTTCACCGTCAGCTTGCCGGGCGCATCGAGGATCGCCTCGCCCCAGATCACCGTGACCTTGTTCTTTTTGAAGAGATAGCCGACGCCATCGTTCAATCGCTTTACGACGCCGCGCGAACGTTGAACCACGGCCTGCAGGTCGAACGAGATCTTTTCCGCCGACAGACCGTAATCCTTTGCGTGCTGCATCAAATGAAACACCTCCGCCGAGCGCAGCAGCGCCTTGGTCGGAATGCATCCCCAATTGTTGCAGATGCCGCCGAAATAGGCCTTCTCGACCACCGCCGTCTTGAATCCGAGCTGTGCCGCGCGGATCGCGGTGACATAACCGCCGGGACCGGCGCCGATGATGATGATGTCGAAGGATGTGTCGGGCATGGTTACTCGCTTACTTTCTTCTCTCTCCCCTTCTGAAAGAGGATAGGTGTCCGGCGGCTCCGCCTCACACCACCATCATGACCGGATTTTCGATCAGCATCTTGAACGCGCCGAGCAGTTCGGCGCCGAGCGCGCCGTCGACCGCGCGGTGATCGCAGGACAGCGTGACGCTCATCATCTGCGCCACTTCGATCTTGCCGTTCTTGACGACCGGGCGCTCTTCGCCGGCGCCTACTGCGAGAATGGTCGCGTGCGGCGGGTTGATCACGGCGGTAAAATCCTTGATGCCGTACATGCCGAGGTTGGAGACGGCGGTGGTGCCGCCCTGATATTCCTCGGGCTTGAGCTTGCGGGCGCGAGCCCGGGCAGCAAAATCCTTCATCTCGGCCGAGATCACCGAGACCGGCTTGGTCTCGGCCTTGCGGATGATCGGCGTGATCAAGCCGCCAGGCATCGCCACCGCAACCCCGACGTCGCTATGCTTGTGTTTGAGCATGCCGCCGTCGGTCCAGCTGACATTGGCGTTGGGGATCCGTTGCAACGCCAGCGCCAGCGCCTTGATGACGAAGTCGTTGACCGAGAGCTTGTAGGCCGGCTTGCCGTCCTTGTCCTTTGGCGCCGCGGCGTTGATCTGCTCGCGGGCCTCGACCAGCAGACCGATGTTGCAGTCCATTGTCAGGTAGAAATGCGGGATGGTCTGCACCGACGCGGTGAGACGCTGCGCAATCGTACGGCGCATGCCGTCGTGCGGGATCGCCTCGTAGCTGCCGTCCTCGTAAAGCGCGCGGATCTGCTTGTCCGACATGCCAGGCGCGATCGAAGGCGCGCCGGCGGGCGCAGCCGCCGGGGCTTTCAGACCCTTGCCGGATTTGGCTTCTTCGACATCACGCGCAATGACGCGGCCATGCGGGCCGCTGCCGTTGATGCGGGCAAGCTCGATGCCGGCTTCTTTTGCCAGGCGTCGCGCCAGCGGCGACGAGAAAATGCGGCCGTGACCGTTGGTTTGCGGCGCGGGTGCTGCTGTTTGTGCTGCAGGCGCGGCAGCGGGAGACGTTGCGGCTTTTGCCGGCTCGGGCGCAGGCGCCGGTGCGGGCTTCGCGGCGGCGGTTGCTTCGGCAGCCTTCGGCGGCGGGGCGCTTGAGGCAGCCGGCTTGGCTGCCGCTGCCCCGGCCGCCTTCAGATCCTCGCCGTCGCCGGCGAGCACGGCGATCACGTCGTTGACGGGGACATCCTGCGTACCCTCCGGCACCAGAATCTTGGCAATGGTTCCCTCGTCGACCGCCTCGACCTCCATGGTCGCCTTATCGGTCTCGATTTCCGCGATCACGTCACCGGACTTGACCTTGTCGCCTTCCTTCTTGAGCCACTTGGCAAGGTTGCCCTTCTCCATCGTCGGCGACAGCGCGGGCATCAAAATGTTGATTGGCATTGTCAATGACCCTGTTGCGACCGCGGCGTGGTGCTGCCCGCGTCGGTCGGCCGCGCGATTTCGGCTTCGAACATGTCGATGATGCGCGTCAGCGCTTCTTCCTCGGTGTAGCCGCCCTCGCGCGCATAGGCGCGGGAGGCATGGCGCGCTACGTCGACCAGAAGCAGGCCCCACATATCCGGCTCCTCGAAAGCGCGCGCGAACGCGATGGAAAGTCCGCCATCGACCACGAACGCGCGCAACACCTCTGTGGCGTCATCACGGCCCATGACGTCGGGAGGCAAGGGTTGCTCCTTGGGACCGGCCATGCTTCACCGATAACAAACGGCTTTGGCGGCTTCGACCACCTCGGCGGTAGAGGGCAATGCGAGCTTTTCGAGGTTGGCCGCGTACGGCATCGGCACGTCCTTGCCCGACACCCGCGTCACCGGCGCATCCAGATAATCGAACGCGTGCTCCATGATGCGGGCGGCGATCTCGGCGCCAACGCCGTTCTGCTGCCAGCCCTCCTCGACCGTAACCGCGCGGCCGGTCTTCTTCACCGAGGTGACGATGGTGTCGGTGTCCATCGGGCGCAAGGTGCGCAGATCGATCACCTCGGCTTCGATGCCTTGCTTCGCCAATTCTTCGGCAGCCTTCAGCGCATAAGTCATTCCATTCGACCACGACACGATGGTGACATGACCGCCGGTTCGCACCACGCGCGCTTTTCCGATCGGGATCACGTAATCGTCGAGTTTAGGCACCTCGCCGGAATGGCCATACAGCATTTCGTTTTCGAGGAAGATCACCGGATTGGGATCGCGGATCGCGGCTTTCAACAGGCCCTTGTAATCGGCGGCCGAAAACGGCGCGATCACCTTGAGGCCGGGAATTTGCGAGTACCAGGCCGAGTAATCCTGGCTGTGCTGGGCGGCGACGCGGGCGGCGGCGCCGTTCGGCCCGCGGAACACGATCGAACAGCCCATCTGTCCGCCCGACATGTACAGCGTCTTCGCTGCGGAATTGATGATCTGATCCATCGCCTGCATGGCGAAATTGAAGGTCATGAATTCGACGATCGGCTTCAAACCGGCCATCGCCGCGCCGATGCCGACGCCGGCAAAGCCATGTTCGGTGATCGGCGTATCGATCACGCGCTGGGCGCCAAATTCCTGCAGCAACCCTTGCGTGATCTTGTAGGCGCCCTGATATTCCGCGACCTCCTCGCCCATGATGAACACATCGGGATCGCGCCGCATCTCCTCCGCCATCGCATCGCGCAGCGCCTCGCGGATGGTCATCGTCACCATCTCGGTGCCCTCGGGCACCTCGGGATCGGGCTCGGCGACCGCCTGCGGAGCCGAAGGCGCCTTCTTTTCTTCGCCGCCGCCTGACTTTGACGCGGGCACCTCCGCCTTGGCTTCAGCAGGCGGCGCGGATTCGGCGGCTTTTTCCTGTTTCGCAGGCGTAGTTGCCTTGCCGAGATCGGAGGCACTCTCGCCGTCCGCCAGGATGGTCGCGATCGGCGTGTTGACGGCGACGTCAGCGGTGCCTTCCGGAATCAGAATCTTGCCGAGCGTGCCCTCGTCGGTGGCCTCGACTTCCATCGTCGCCTTGTCGGTTTCGATCTCGGCGATGACATCGCCTGACTTGATCGGCTCGCCTTCCTTCTTCAGCCATTTCGAAAGGTTGCCCTTTTCCATGGTCGGTGACAGCGCGGGCATCAGCACTTGGATTGGCATGGTGGCTCCAGAAATTCACTCTTCAGGCTGGAATGCGCGCCCGGCGCTCAGCGATAGATGTCGGTGTAAAGCTCGGATGGATCGGGTTCGGGGTCGTGCTGTGCGAAGTCGGCAGCGGCGTTGACGATTTCCCGCACCTCGGCGTCGATGGCCTTCAATTCCTGTTCGCTCATCTTGGCCGCCAGCAGGCGATTGCGGACCTGTTCGATCGGGTCCTGGTCGTGGCGGACCTTGTCGACCTCCTCGCGGGTACGGTACTTCGCCGGGTCCGACATCGAATGTCCGCGGTAGCGGTAGGTCTGCATTTCCAGAATGTAGGGCCCCTTGCCGGCGCGGCACCATGCGACCGCCTTGTCGCCCGCGGCCTTCACCGCGCGGACGTCCATGCCATCGACCTGCTCGCCGGGAATGTTGAAGGAGATGCCACGCTTGGAAAAATCGGTCTGAGCGGACGAACGCGTCACCGACGTGCCCATGGCGTAGCGATTGTTCTCGATGACGTAGATCACCGGGAGCTTCCACAGCTCCGCCATGTTGAAACTCTCATAGACCTGGCCCTGGTTCGCCGCGCCGTCGCCGAAATAGGCCAGGCTGACAAAATCGTTGCCGCGATAGCGATTGGCGAAAGCAAGGCCGGTGCCGAGCGGCACTTGCGCGCCGACAATGCCGTGCCCGCCGAAGAAATTCTTCTCCTTGCTGAACATGTGCATGGAGCCGCCCTTGCCCTTGGAATAGCCGCCATGGCGTCCGGTCAGTTCGGCCATCACTCCTCTGGCTTCCATTCCGGTAGCCAGCATATGCCCGTGGTCGCGGTATCCGGTTATGACCTGATCGCCCTTTTTCAGGGCCATCTGCATGCCGACGACGATGGCTTCCTGACCGATATAGAGATGGCAGAAGCCGCCGATCGCACCCATGCCGTAGAGCTGGCCGGCCTTTTCCTCGAAGCGCCGGATCAGCAGCATGTCGCGCAGCGCGCTCAGTTCTTGTTCTCTGGTGAATTCCAAGGGGGGGTGGGAGCCGTTTCCCTTTCTTACCCCCTTTTCCTGCCCTGTTTCTTTAACGATGCTTTTCTTCGGTGCAGCCATGGCAATTCCGGATGAGAGAAAGGTAGTTCCTCTCTATCCCAACTCAAACCGCCATGAAAGGATTGCGTGATGCTGCGAAAATCTCGCTATACCGCAGTGCAACGCAGGGCGACATTTTCGAAATTGATTTCGCAAGTTTTTGAAATTTGACGATCAGTTGGGACGGATCGCCCGAACCAGATCGCGCGGATTCGCGTAGTCGAGCTGATACCGCGCACGCTCGTCGAGCATGTCCGGGTCGACCCGGTCGGATCGCAGCAGCGAGACACGCCGCTCGCCCTCCGCGCGCTCCCGCTTCAGCCGTTCCAGTTCGGACGTCAGCGCGATGATCTCCTGATCGAGCTCCTGCCGCGCGTTCAGCCCATACTTGCCGGTATAGGCATTGACGCCGAAATAGCCGACCATCGCCGCCGCCATCGTATAGAGAGCAAGCCCGGTGAGCAGGGATTTGAGTCGCGACCGAGAGACCATGGCCGGGACGATGCGTTGGTCCCGGTTAACGCAACCCTAAGACCGGCCGCAGGGTCCTCCGCCCCGCCTATTCGTTGTGCCTTGCGACGTGCGCCGCGTAGGCGTCGATATATTGCTTGAGCACCTTCTGCATCGATTCCTTGATCAGTTCGCCCTTGTCGTCGAACGCATCGCCGACGCCGTTCAGATAGATTTCCGGCTGCTGCAGGATCGGGCCACAAATGCCCGGTAAGATATTCTGCAGGTGTTTGGCCGCACTGACGCCGCCAAGCGGACCCGGTGAATTGCTGACAATGCCGGTTGGCTTGCCGTTGAAGGAGCTTTTGCCGTAGGGGCGCGATCCGACGTCGATGGCATTCTTCAACACGCCGGAAATCGAGCGATTGTACTCGGGCGTGACAAACAATGTGCCGTTCGACTTCTGCAGCTTGTCGCGGAACGCCAGCCAATCAGCCGGCGGCGTCGCTTCCAGATCCTGATTGAAAAACGAAATATCGTGCAGGGTAGTAACATTGAGCTTGAGCGTATCCGGCGCGAGCTTGGCCAGCGCATTGGCGATCTTGAGGGTAAAGCTCTCTTTGCGAAGGCTGCCGACGATGACAATGACGTTGTACGGATTGGCCATGGGATTTCCTTTTGATGCGGGTGCCGGATTGCCTTGCCCGCCACCCTAGCCGTGCCGGGGCAAGTGCATGGATTGCTGAAAGTTTAGCGCAGCATTGCTTTACTGCCGTCGCAGACAATCAGTTCTGAAGATAACTGCATGCCGGCGCTGCCGGACACAACTACTTGATCAACTCCCAGAAGATTCCGACGACTGCCACATAACCGAGCGTGAAGAGCATCGTCCTGAGATAAGGAATGCCGAGCAGGTAGACCACGGCATGGGCGAGCCGCAGCCAGAAGTAGGACGTCGCCCAGAACGCCGTCATCGCATTGGCCTTGCCTGCCAGGTGAACCGCGATCACCAGCGCCGCAAACGGCGCGAATGTCTCGACAGCATTGACGTAAGTCCGGTCGGCACGTTTGCCCCACAGCGGCAGCGGCCGCGGCGTCGGATCGGCATAGTTCGGAGGCGTCGGAAATCCGTTCGTCGTCACCTGCGCGACAACATAGGGAATCCACAGCGATGCTGTAAGAAATGCGGTGAAGGCGAGATACTTTAGATCTGTTGACATTATTTCCCCCCGTTTGAAAAAGTGCTTTCAATAACTCCTGTAACTCGACTGGCAGATCTAACTTACTTGGGTTCGGTGACGACAATGTCCTAGGCGCCGAACCTCACCGGCCCTTGTTCGGGTTGACCAGGTACTTTTCGCCGGTCGCCCGTTTGGCGTAGACGGCGATATGATTGAGCTGCAGTACCTCCTGCAACGACACCACCTGCGTGTAGTGGCTGGCGAACGTGGTCTTGAGCTCAGAGACCACGCGCTGGCGCAGCCTTGCAATCTCGGCCGGTCCGATCTTTTGCAGGAACGGAGTCAAGAGCCAGCCGCCGACGCCCCAAGCCATGCCAAATGCCCGGTTCAGCTCGATCGGACGCGGGTCCAGGGCGCCGTAGATATAGACCTGCTTGTGTACGCTCGATCCGTAGCGGCTGTAGACTTTTGCGCTTCTGTTGGCCGCAATCTCCATGCAGGTGAGAATTTGACCGGCGAGCTTGCCGCCGCCGATGGCATCGAATGCCAGCGTCGCACCGGTCTCCACCAGCGCGTTGGTCAGATCGTCCATGAAGGTCGGTGAGGTGGAATCGACGACATGCTTTGCGCCGATCTTGCGCAGGATTTCCGCCTGCTCAGGGCTGCGCACGATATTGACGAGGCTGATGCCGTCCTTGAGGCAGATCTTGTTGAGCATTTGACCGAGATTGGATGCGGCCGCGGTGTGCACCAGCGCCTTGTGGCCTTCGCGCCGCATGGTTTCAGTCATGCCAAGCGCCGTCAACGGATTGACGAAGCAGGAAGCGCCTTCGGCCGGCGTGATGCCCGCAGGCAGCGGGAGACATTCGGAAACCTTGAGGCAACGATACTGCGAATACATCGCGCCGCCGAGCATCGCGACGGTCTTGCCCATCAGCGCTTTCGCCGCATCCGACGGACGCTTTCGCCGTCGACATATCGGCGGCTCCAACAAGGAGCCCCAGATCTGACGGATTGATCGGCGAAGCCTCGACGCGGACGACGACTTCGTCGGCGTCCGGTTCAGGTTTGGCGACTTCCGCCAGCGACAGTTCGAGTTCGCCGCTCTTCTTGATCAGCGAGCGAAGCTGAAGTCCGGTCTTGTGATCTGAACTCATGACCAACCTCCCTGTATCGGCCCGGCCGAATTTGGCGGGAGTGTTCTCATGTTGACGGGGAAACGCAAGGTCCCGTTAGGGAATATTCCGATAGCGTTGCCTGATCCTGCTGGACCGAAGATATGCGAGCCGCCACCGCAATTGCCGTAAGTTTCGCCGCATGGGTGTTGGCGACCTCATACGCGATGGCGGCGCAAGCCTTTGGCTTGGAAATCCTATGGTCCGCACCAATTGCGACTGATCAATCACCGCAATTTGGACAAATGACTACCGCCGGTCTGATATTGCACGCCGAGAGCCCATCGCCCGATGGACGCATCATAGCTCTCGCAAGCCGCATCGCTTCCGGGGTACGCTCCCAGGTGCTGTTCAACAATATCGACGAAAATCGACCTGATGAAGCGGTCGCTCTGACTCTCAGAGGCGCGCGTCCCGCAGGCTATCAAGGGCTGTTGTCCAGAATCTTCAATGGACCCACCCAGGCGCCTTATGTCTCCGCGCTGGCGGCGGGAATGTCGGGAGAGACATGGGTAGGTGGCGCCAGCAACGCATACATGGACTTCGCCTCATCTTACCATAGCGATGCGTATCTCGCGAAGGTCGATGCAGCCGGAAAGCCGATTTGGGAAATGGCTTATGGCAATGGGGGCCAAAGGACCATCTGGAGCATTGCTTCGCTGGCCACAGGCGATGTGGCCGTGGTCGGCCGCGAAGGATGGGGTGGACGAGTTGCACGGATCGGCGCCGATGGCACCCAGTTGTGGGAACGTCTCTTAGGCAATGACCTCGGGAGTGCGATCGCCCCACTATCCGGAGGCCGCCTCGCGGTCGTTGGCTTCGAGGCAACGGGCTCAAGTCAGAACCGCGATTATCGAGATCATGTCACTGCTTGGATCATTGACGGATTCGGAAAACAGCTAACTCAGACCCGCATTAGAGCTTCTATCAACAAATCGCAGCACAGCTACTTTGGGAAAGTCTTGCTCGTCACAACGGATGATGCGATTTACGTAGCCTCGAATTGGACGGGATTATTCGATGCTCAACCCGTGGAGATCGCAAAGCTGAGCATCGATGGGAAGCTTCTTTGGCGCACGTTGCTGCCCGATACGGTTGTTGCGGTCGAAAGGGCAGTGCGCAGTTGGAAAGGATGCTCGCCGACGCTCGCGGTCACTCCGAATGGCGGCGTCCTTGTCGCTTGCGCGCTCGATGACCAAATTCATTTATACCAACTTGACCAATCGTCAGGCGCGTACCAGGAAAACTCTCTTCCATTGCCAGATTGCCAGACTAGGCATCCCGCCGACTTATTCCTGGCCAGCCGGAAAGATGGGACGATGACATTGAGCGGATCGCGCCCGGGTTCCAATGTGGCGCCAAGCTGTACTTGGATCGGTCGGCTGACCGCAATCCAGTAACTTGGCGCTTGCGCCACACCGTTACGCCAGCGCCTTCAGCGCCGCTTTCCCTGCATATTTGGCCTGCGTTCCCAACTCCTGCGCGATGCGCAGCAACTGATTGTACTTGGCGGTGCGGTCGGAGCGCGCCAATGAACCGGTTTTGATCTGGCCGCAATTGGTCGCGACCGCGAGGTCGGCGATGGTGGAATCCTCGGTCTCGCCGGAACGATGCGACATCACGGCGGTGTAACCGGCCTTGTAGGCCATCTCGATCGCGCTCAACGTTTCCGTCAGCGTGCCGATCTGGTTGACCTTGACCAGGATGGAGTTGGCGAGTCCGTTTTTGATGCCGTCGGCGAGCCGCGTCACATTAGTAACGAACAGATCGTCGCCGACCAGCTGGCATTTGTTGCCGACGAGGTCGGTCAATTCCTTCCAGCCCTCCATGTCGTCTTCGGCCATGCCGTCCTCGATC
>WNFI01280551.1_pt1 | contig 12120 bp, 8 predicted proteins | sample 5400471 | NCBI WGS metagenome assembly WNFI01 (sample SAMN13153348, study PRJNA577476) | soil metagenome | isolation source: 100 cm saprolite on Douglas fir-dominated hillslope | place: USA:California | collected 2013-09-17 | reverse complement strand
CTTCTCATTGACGTCGGCAATCAAAACCTTGGCGCCGCGCTCAGCCAGCATGCGCACCGTGGCCGCTCCCAGTCCGGAAGCGCCTCCCGTGACCAATGCTCTCTTGCCTTGAATTTTCATGGATGTGTCGTTCCTTCTTTCTCTTACATCTCAGCAGCGAACGTAACATTCAACCGCTGTCATCCTGAGCGGAGCGCCGCAGCACCCTCAATCTCGATCTGGATGAATGGCGCGGAGTCGAAGTTGAGCCGACTTGCGGGCGTGAGCGCAGCGAGAGCCCGCAGGCGAAATCCCGAGCAGAGCGAGGGAGCCGGCAGAATCAGTGCGAGGCAAAAAGAAGTCTGGGCTCCTTCGCTTCGCTCAGGATTTCGCGTGAGCGGCTCAGACGCCGCTCAATCGCCTCAACCTCGACTCGCCCTCACCAAGGCTCGGTGCTCGCTCAGGATGACTGTGGGAGAGTTTCCTCCACAAGTGTCATCCGTCATCCGCTCACAATCCGTTCTATTGCAAACGTTCAATGATGGTCGCATTCGCCATGCCGCCGCCTTCGCACATGGTTTGCAATCCGTAACGGCCGCCCGACCGCCGCCTTCGCACATGGTTTGCAATCCGTAACGGCCGCCCGAGCGCTGGAGCTCGTGGACCAACGTGGTCATCAGCCGCGCGCCGCTCGCGCCCAGTGGATGTCCCAGCGCGATGGCGCCGCCGTTGACGTTCACGCGCGCCAGGTCGGCCTTGGTCTCTTTCTGCCAGGCCAGCACCACGCTGGCGAAAGCTTCATTGATCTCAATGCGGTCCATGTCCGCGAGTTTGAGGCCGGCCTTGGCCAGGACGCGGGCCGTAGCCGGAATCGGCGCGCTCAGCATCAGCACCGGATCTTCTCCGGCAAGCGCAAAGGCAACAAAGCGGGCCAGCGGTTTGTATCCCAGCCGTTCGGCGGTGGAACGTTCCATGATCAGCACCGCCGCGGCGCCGTCGGTGATCTGCGACGAGTTTCCCGCGGTCACAACCCCGTCCGGCTTGAAAACCGTCTTCAGCGTGGCCATCTTTTCCGGCGTGCTGCCCGCGCGGATACCTTCGTCGCGCGTGACTTGCTGGGTTGTCCCGTCTTCCCGCTGGATTGGTATGGGCAAAATCTCACGGCTGAACCGGCCCTGGTCGCTGGCTTGGGCCGCGCGGCGATGGCTCTCCAGGCTGAATTGATCGAGGCTTGCCCGGTCCAGCTTCCAGCGTTCCGCCAGCATCTCTGCGCTGATGCCTTGGTTGAACTGCGCGTTGTTGTAGCGGCGCATCACGGCCGGACCAAACGGCTTGCCCGGACCGTTCGCGGCGGCCGAGCCCATGGGCACGCGGGTCATGCTCTCCACGCCGCATGCAATCACCACGTCATAACTGCCGGCCATTACACCCTGCGCCGCGAAATGGATGGCCTGCTGGCTGGAGCCGCATTGCCGGTCCACCGTGGTCGCGGGGACGGATTCAGGAAAACCTGCCGCCAGCACCGCGTTGCGCCCCAGGTTCAATGCCTGCTCGCCCACCTGCATCACGCAGCCGGCGATCACGTCATCAATCAATTCCGGGTTGAGCTTGTTGCGCTGGACCAGCGCGCTGAGCGTGTGGCCCAGCAGGTCCACCGGATGCCAATTCTTCAACATGCCTTCGCGACGGCCCAGCGGCGTGCGCATGGCGTCGACAATCACTGCTTCATTCTTCAACGGATTGCCTCATTCTGCATTCTTGTATTCATATCAGGGGCCACCAGCGCTTCAAGCCATCAACAGAACTCTAGGAAAATGATGGACACGGAAGAGGAATCAAACTTTCAACCTAATCGCCGGCGGCGGCTGCAGCTTCAAAGCTTCCGGAACCGTTTTGATGTGCTGACAGAACGGTCCGCAGCTTCGAATAATCGATGGGGAGAGACTGCAACAAGCCGCAGATTTCGTCGCACGTCGCGCGGCCCGCAGCCGCTTTTTCCAATCTGGCGATTTGACCAGCAACATCGTACGGCAAGTCCCTGGCTGTTACACGAAATACATGGGGAAAAACCGTCCTGGATACCTCAGACTCTTCGTACCAAAGTTGCTCATGCAGCTTTTCGCCAGGCCGAGTGCCTACGATCTGAATGGGGATGTCGATATCTGGCCGGAGTCCGGACATGCGGATGAGTTCCCGCGCGAAATCGACAATTTTGACCGGGTTGCCCATGTCCAGCATGTAAACGTCTCCGGTTGACGCCAGAGTAGCAGCTTGTAACACCAGTTGGACCGCTTGAGAGATGCTCATGAAATAACGCGTCATCAGTTCGTGAGTGATCGTCACCGGTCCGCCAGCTTGGATTTGGCGCAGGAAAATAGGAACAACACTGCCCCGGCTTCCGACGACGTTACCGAACCGCACACAGGCGAATTGCGTCCTCGACCGGTTCGCCGAGCGCATTGCGCAATACTGAACCAGGACCTCTGCCGTCCGTTTTGTGGCGCCCATGATACTCGACGGATGGACAGCTTTATCCGTGGAGATCATGACGAACCGCTCGCAACCAAACCTTTCCGCCGCATCAATCAGCTGCCGTGTACCGGTAACATTATTGAGCACGGCTTCGCAAGCGTTCGATTCCATGATAGGAACGTGCTTGTAAGCGGCAGCGTGCAGCACCGCATCCGGCATGTGCAGCGAGAAAAGCTCTTCCAGCATGCCATGGTCCCGGATATCTCCTACACAAGGAATGATTTCAGATCCAGTATGGGCAAGTTCATTCGTCAATTCAACAATCGAACTCTCGTCGTGGTCGAGCAAGATCAGCTTCGACACGGGGAGTTGGGACACCTGACGCGAGATCTCCGAGCCAATCGAGCCACCCGCACCTGTCACCAATACACAACGCTCGTTGAGGCAGGAGACCACGTCGGCGTGCGGCTTGGCCTTGAATCCCAGGCGCTTCCCCATCACCTGCTCCACCCGGAGAGAACGGCTCACGCTCACGCGGCCACGCACCAAGTCCCGCGCGGTGGGAAGAATCCGCACTTGGGCCCCGAATTCAGTGGCCTTGGTCACAATCTCTTCCGCCGGCTGCAAGCCTCCGCTGGTCATCAAAACCAGCTCTACTGCATGCGCGACGATCACTCTTTCCAGCGAATCGCTGCCGCCGAGTACGGGCACGCCCGCGATTGTCCGCCCTTGCATTTTTTGTTCCTCGGTGATGATGCCAACCAGTTGAACGTCCGGGTAGGGTTCGACCAGCCGGACTGCGCCGGCGACAGAACCCTCGTCCGCGATCAAGAGCGTGCGATACACGCGCTCATTGCCGTCATGGCCGGCCGTGTACGTCAATCGGCGAAGTATGCGAACAGAGCCGGCGAATAGAACGAACACGTTCAACTCAATGACCGCGACACTAAGAGGCAAAGCTTGCACCGAAAAACCAAAACTGTGGAACAGACGAAATGCAAGCAACCCGAATGTCAAGACCGATGATTTGAGTGCCAGTTCCAAACCGTCGGCAAGGTAAAAGTGCCGCCAAGTGCAACGATAGCTCTTCATGGCGAGCAACATGAGCGGGCGAACGAGTGCGATGATGGGGATCCAGAAGAGGAGTTCGGGGAACCAGTACGAGGTCCGAAACTCAAAACGGATTAAAAAAGCTACGATGAGTGCAGCGCCTGCCGCTACTCCATCGAGTATCAGTTGCACCTTGAGGTCGAATACCCACTGCGGCAATCGGTCAAACAGTCTTCCAATAAACCTGTTTACCGGTTGAATGCTATGAAAACCCATTGTTATCGCCTTTCCCCTTTGCGCAAGCACACCCCAAAGCCTCACGCGGCGACCCCTTCCCCCAGAAGGATTGCCCGATTAACTTGTTGAAACCAAACGGCGGTGAATTGTAGCACGCTAAATTCTTAAAAGTAACTCCTAACCCATTACAAGTACACCTAGCGTGTTCGGCCCGTCCATCTTCGCTTCGCGTTGTTTGAGCTTAACCACACCACCCAATGGCTGCCTGTAGAAAACAAGACCTTTTCCCCTAGCAGCAGAAACAGCAACTTTGGCTCCGCACTGAACGGGTCGACAATAGACGACTGACAAGCTCAAAGTCCTCAAAGAAACGCTCAATTTTTTCTCAAAACCCTCAATTTGTCGACTTTCCCAGCGCCGCTCCTCACCTGTCCGGAATCCCAGGCACCTTAGCTTTCGCTCCTAAGCCCTTCTCTGCCCAGCTAAATCAACCCTAAACCCCGGAGAATGTCTCATCCACTGGACTAAAAATGGGGAGGCCGCGGCGCCTTATCGGGAATGCTGCCTTCCAGTTTTGATACACTTCAGGGCAGCGATATATCTTTTGCTTTCAATCAAGAAGCGCGCCAAAGCCAATGGCATGGTCAATATCTCCCGGCGAGGTGAGCCGACCCACGCTTTACCCGAAAATCTTCGGATCAATGCTTGTACGGTGAGACTTTGTCCTTCAATATGTAAATCCAGTGTCGAACTTTCCTCTTGGATAGTCTATTAGGGATGGTTTTGTTTGACTTCAATCTTAGTAACGGGTGGGAGTGGCTTTGTCGGGCAAGTTGTCTGCAAATCGGCGTTGAGCCTCAAGATGAAAGTCAGGGGCTCACACCGGTCCGTGGCTTCGGGGGCGCTGGTGCCAGAAGGGGCTGAAAAGATCGAGATTCCATCTGTCGACGGTTCCACTGACTGGTCACGCGCTCTCGCGGGAGTAGATGTGGTCATCCATTTAGCTGCCCGAGTGCATGTGACCAGGGAGACAGCCAAAAATCCTATGGCGCTCTTCAGAGAGGTCAACACTGTAGGAACCGAAAGGTTAGTGAGAATGGCCGCCGCTGCTGGAGTGAGGCGTTTAGTGTATGTGAGCACAATCAAGGTCAATGGGGAAAGAACTGAGTTTGCCCCGTTCCGTGAAGAGGACCTTCCGAGCCCCAAAGACGCGTATGCAATTTCCAAATGGGAATCAGAGCAGGTCTTGCGCCAAGTAGGCAGCGAGACTGGCCTAGAAATCGTCATTTTGCGCCCCCCGCTGGTTTACGGGCAGGGTGTAGGCGCAAATTTCCTTAGGCTTCTCGATTTCGTGCAGAAGGGCATTCCGCTCCCCTTGGCCTCAGTATCGAATCGCCGAAGCCTTATCTACGTGGAGAACCTCAGCGATGTGATTTTGAAATGTGCAATGCACCCTTGCGCATCCGGTCGGACCTACCTTGTTTGCGATGATGAGTCCGTCTCGACGCCAGAACTCATCGGTTATATCGCGCGTTGGATGCGGGTTCCTGCCAGAACATTTCCCTGTCCTCCCCGTTTGCTTAACCTGGCAGGCAAGCTCGTGGGCAAGTCCGCAGAGGTGTCGCGCCTCCTTCATTCGCTTGTTATCGACGACGCACACATTCATTCCGAAATCGGATGGGCTCCGCCGTACACCTTGTCACAGGGGCTGAAAAAGACGGTCGACTGGTATTTGACGGCCCGTGAGGCCCATAGCAACTCCTGACCGCTAGCTGCAGGATTGCATAGAAGCTGCCATTGGGCAGTTTGTTGGAAGGCCATCGGGGATTGATCTTGATGCTGCGAAATACAAAAGAAGCGCCTGCCAGCGGGCAAGGCGCAGGGATAATCCGTTCGGGGCGAAAGGCGATTCGCGCAAAGCGGATTTTTGATTGTGCGTTTGCTGTCTTGCTGCTGCCGCTCCTTACAATTCCCTTTTTGCTCATCACAATTTTAGTCAAGCTCACATCAAGAGGTCCTGTGCTCTATTGGTCTGATCGGGTCGGACGCAATAACACAATTTTCAGGATGCCAAAGTTTCGAACCATGAAAGTGCATACTCCTGAAGTGGCAACCCATCTGCTGAGCGCCCCGGAAGCTTACCTGACAAAGCCTGGAGGTTTTCTGAGAAAGACAAGTCTGGATGAGTTACCACAGATTTACAGCATCCTGAAAGGAGACCTCAGTTTTGTCGGCCCACGTCCGGCCCTCTTTAATCAGGATGACCTCGTAGCTCTTAGGACAAAATTCGGTGTCCATGAGCTCACGCCGGGTCTCACAGGTTGGGCCCAAGTTAACGGTCGAGACGATCTTCCGATTCCAGTGAAGGTAGATTATGACTACGAGTATCTGCAAAACCGGACCTTCTTATTCGATTTTAAAATCCTGGTGCTGACCTTGTTGAAAGTCTTGCGTGGCGAAGGCGTTTCACACTAAGACACGAAACACACTGCCAGGCACTCTGCGAAGAGCAGGGCATGCTCGATGCCTGCGCGGCAGTGAAGAAGATCATGGGAGAGGCAGTTTGATGCCGCTCGGGTGATTTCTCCGCACGACCAGCCTGGGCCGAGCCGCCCAAGCTCTGGAACGTGCTGAGAAGGCGATCTGAGCCTTGTGGACCGGCGTTCTTTGCTGATCGAAGCCGCATGCCATCGCTGCTAACCGCCGCGCTTGGCACCTTCCCGGAGTTTCGCCGGGGTGTAAATGATTGATTTAGTTGGTGCACTCGCAAGGAATCGACCTTCAACAGGTTTATAATCTGAATGTTTTAGGATATCCCCTATGCCACGAGGTAATGTGGTACTTGCAGTGCGCAAGGGGTTACGAGGCCCCTACGCGGCGAGGAGTTTAGGAGATTTTGAAAATAGCGCGCAGCTTTTCATTTGTTTATGTGTTGGAGAAGGGCAACAGCACGTTGTTGCAAGGATCCAGATTTGATTCGCGCGGTTCCGGATGGATGGCTGGCGCTCCGCGCCTTGTGACCTGCATGTGGGAGGCGCGTTTATGCCGCTGACGGAAGCGGAAAGAGAAGTTTTGACCAGCCATCCTAATGGCAACATGCTGGCCAATTCCAGCGCCCACTGGGCAAACTGGCCTGAGGCTGCGAATCGGCTGTGGGTGCAACGCCGGCAAGTTGTCGCGTGGGTAGTGGCTGGTTTTGTAATATCTGTGGTTCTAGCATTCTTTTATTCCAAATATGAGAGCACGGTCCAAATCATGCCGCCTGATGAATCCTCATCGGGATTGGCCGCACTTGCCATCCCCGCCCTGACCAAAACGCCCGCATTGGCAGGTATGGCTGGCGATCTGCTGGGCACCAAGAGTACAGGGGCTGTATTCATTAAAATACTGGACAGCCGCACGGTGCAGGACGATCTGATCAATCGTTTTGATTTGCGCAAACACTACTCGAGACGGTACTGGGAAGACGCGCGTTTACGGCTGAGTTCTAACACTACGATTAGCATTGACAAGAAGAGTGGTGTTATCACACTCACTGTCCGGGACCGGGACCCCGAATTGGCTAAAAAACTCGCCGGCGCTTATGTGGACGAACTCAACACAGTGGTTGCCAAGGTCTCGACCTCAGCAGCACGGCGGGAAAGGATCTTTATCGAGCAGAGGCTGGCGGAGGAAACCCGGGGCCTGGAAGAATCAGAATTACGATTCAGCCAGTTTGCCAGCACCAACATGACCTTAGATGTACCAGAGCAAACCAGGGTCACAGTCCAGGCTGCTGCGAGACTGCAGGGAGAGCTGGTTGCGGCGCGGGCACAGCTTGAGGGATTAAGAACAATCTATACGGCGGAGAACTACCGGGTAAAGAGCCTCCGCGCCCAGATAACTGAACTCGAGCATGAACTGGCAAAGATCAATTCAGGCGTAGCGGTACCTGGCGCCGTTCAGGACCCAACCTCTCCCTACCCCTCGGTGAAGAGCCTGCCGGTTTTGGGAGTTAAGTGGGCTGATCTTTACCGCAATCAAAAAATTCATGAGACCGTAGTTGATCTGCTGACACAGCAATACGAGCTTGTGAGAATCCAGGAAGCAAAAGAGATTCCGACTGTCAAAGTTCTTGATTCGGCATCGGATCCGGAAAAAATGCATCCCAGACCGTGGATTTTTCTGGCTGTTGGCATACTCATCAGCACCACACTGGCCTGCGCCGGAGTCCTGTTAAGAGATCGATGGGAAACATGGGATGAGCAGGACCCGAGACGGGTTTTGCTGGTGCAGATTTTTCGCGGTAGTCACACGCTTGTCGCTTCCATCACGGGCAAGCTCCGGCGCGGCGCGAGCCAGCCGGATCAACAGTTGTCTCAAAAATAAAGTGCAGGCAGGAGGCCCAAGTGTCTACACACGAGGTGGTTGAAGAACACGGCAATCTCCTGGATACATCCCGCTTTCCTGCGACTCAGCTTCATCGCGCTTTGTCGCATGAGCGGAGTGCCGGACTCGGCGCGGTTGTGGCTATCCTGGAGCCGCTGATTGTGATTGGCTCAGGGCTCCTGGCTTATGCCGGACGCGAGTTCTTGGGCGGTCTGGTAGGAGTGGCTCCGGTTGATAAAAGCAGTCTTCCTCTGGTCCGGCTGCTTGTGTTCCTGCTCACCTACGCCAGCCTCACTGTCATCTGCAATGCCGGCCAAAACCTCTACTCTGAGGCCGCCATCCGTTCCGCCCGGGTGGCGCGAGCAAGCATTCTCAAAGGCTTCATGGTGTCTTCCCTGCTCGCCGTTATGATTGTTTACATTGCGGATGGAAAAGCAGTTCCCCGGTTGATGTTTGTGCATACGGCGCTGTTCAGCTTGATCGGCGTGATTCTGCTGCGGCGCGCCATGGAGCGGTATAACCTGAAGCGGATCGAACGGGGGATTGGGAACCAGCACGTTCTTATTGTGGGCTCCGGGGAATCCGGGCAGGCGTTCCGCCGTTATCTGGAGAGTCATGTCCACTTGGGAAAGACGTTCTGCGGTTTTGTCGATTGGCAGCCAGGCTCAGGACCTTCCCTGGGCACACCGGACGACCTGCCGCGAATTCTCTCAGAGAATTTTGTCGATGAAATTTATTTCGCTCCGGGAACCAGCCGTGATTTGGTTGTGAGCATTGCGCTGGAGGCCCGGCGTCAACGGATTGGAGTGAAGGTACTGCCTGATCTCTATGACGGTTTGGCGATAGGCGCGGGGATGGCGTACATCGGCTCCGTGCCGGTCCTGGAGTTGAACCGCCAGCCGATTCCGGCTCTGGGGCTTTTCCTGAAACGCTTGATGGATTTATTCATCAGCATAGTGACGCTGTTGCTGGCAGCCCCTATCCTGACGGTAGCTGCCGTAGCCATCAAGCTCGATTCGCCCGGCCCGATCGTTTATCGCGCCTGGCGCATTGGACGAAAAGGACGCAAGTTCCGTTGTCATAAACTCCGCACCATGGTGGTTGATGCCGATGAGCTCAAGAATGGCCTGATGCACATGAACGAGCGTGACGGCGCAACTTTCAAGATTACTGACGACCCTCGAATCACCCGCTTGGGACGTTTCTTGCGCAAATACAGCATCGATGAACTGCCTCAGCTTCTTAACGTTCTGAAGGGGGACATGAGCATCGTTGGGCCACGCCCTCATCCGGAAGATGATTTCAAGAAATATGACCTGGAGCATTTTCGGCGCCTCGATGTCACTCCCGGGCTTACTGGTCTGTGGCAGGTCACCGCCCGTCATGATCCTTCCTTTGAAAAAAATGTATTGCTTGACCTTGAGTACATTGAGAACTGGAATATCTTCCTGGACTTAAAGATACTTCTGAAGACCATACCCGAGGTACTGAGAGGTTCTGGCCGTTAGTCCAAAAAATATACCTCGGCTTCAATGAACACCACTCCGTCACCCAATCCAGTTATCCCAGGGGCTCAAGCTATGCCCCTTCAAATCCTACTTATGAAACACGCTCTACATTCTGGGCATTGTGTGATTTAGCGCCAATCAATAACTTGAACGTTTTTCAGAACGCTCTGTATTAGCGTGTCTCGCCTGCCTAGACAACGCGTCACGGGACGCACGCAAGGTTTAAGGCTGAATGTCTTCTGCGCGCATCGGCCGAAATTCTCTTTCGTTCAGGTCATAGATAGTGGTGGTCGATTCGTTAAAGACAGCTCCCAGGCAATCGCGGACATGTAGCGTACAATGTCGGCAAATGGAAGTGAGCAAGGGGCGAAGTCACAGAACTGCGCTTGTACAGCGGCACATGCTCGGCCCTGGAGCAAAAATATTATTAGGGAGCGTTCCACATCGTGACACTGCAGCAGGCGAGCCAGGAAAGCATGCTAACGCATGAGCCCAGGGTAAGCTTCATTATTCTCAACTGGAACAGTTTTGAGGTTACCCTGGCTTGCCTCCTGTCTCTCCGCAAGCTGGATTATAACAATGTGGAAGTAGTTGTTGTGGACAACGGTTCGGTTGATTTTTCAGCAGACAAGCTCGCGGAAGCCGCCCCCGAGATACGGCTCATACGGAATCCGACCAACCTGGGATTTGCCGCGGGCTGCAATGTCGGTATGCGTAACGCTCTCAGCCGCGGCGCCGACTATGTGCTCCTCCTCAACAATGACACCATCGTGGCCCCGGACTTTCTCAGCCAGTTGGTCCGGGTTGCAGAGAGTGATTCCAAGATAGGCGCCTTGAATCCTAAGATATTGTTCTTCGATCGTCCAGACCTGCTGAATTACGCGGGAGGCGTCCACAAGCGTTGGCGGCTTTATCCCATAACGATTGGCCTCTTCCAGCGCGATGACGGCAGATATGACGAGATCCGTGAAGTTTCGTTTCTTACGGGGTGTGCGCTCCTGATCAAGTCTGAGGTAGTCCGGAAAATCGGCGTATTCGAAGAGGTCTATTTTCATTTCTATGAGGACGTCGAGTGGTCCTTGCGGGCGGTGCAGGCTGGCTATAAGGGCGTTTATGTGCCCACGGCGAAAATTTGGCACAAGGAGCACTATGTTACCGATAAGAACCAAGCGGACGGCTTTATTGAGTTCCATTTGGCGCGAAACAATGTAATTTTTGTCCGCAAGCATCTGCCGCTTCGGCTATGGCCGGTCAAGATACCGTTCTTTGGCGCGTGGATGGTCTACCGCACCGTGGTGTTTGCGTTCAGGTCCGACTGGAAAAAAGTAACATCGCTGTACCAAGGATTCTGGTCCGGCTGCAGGATGAGACTGCCCAAAGAAAATACGGCCCTGTAACCAAGACGGTTGGCGCTTCAGATCGTGCACAATCGGGCCACTGTCGCGGCAGGGATCGGGGAACCGGACATCGTTCTCTCACAGCATGCTACAATCCCGGCGGATGCCGCCGGTCAATTTCCTTCTCAAGATTGCCTGCAACCTTTATAACGGCGTCGTTGCAGCGCCGCCCGGGCCCAAGCTCTCTTTGTCCAGGACCGACGAGCTCGGGCAGGTTGAGGAGTACGCTCGGACGCGACAAACCGACATCAGCGACCATTTGGTCACTCTTTTTTCTGAAGCGGCTGCTGTGCGTCCCAGGTTGATCGTGGAGCTAGGGACACGTGACGGTGAAAGTACTTTTGCGTTGGAGCGTGCCGCGCGGTTATTCGATGCATATTTGCTGAGTGTTGACATTGCAGACTGCGCGTTCAAGAGCGCCTACGTCAAGTGGTCTTTTGTAAAGCAGGATGACGTCGTCTTCGCCGGCGAATTTAGTGTCTGGTGCTCGTCTCGCCATCTTGCACCTCGGATTGATGTCCTGTTTATTGATACCAGCCATTTGTACGAACATACGCGACAAGAACTGCGTGTCTGGATGCCCTTCTTGTCGCCGCGGGGCAAGATGATTCTCCATGACACCAATATGAAAAGAATATACCGCAGGACGGACCGCAGCCTGGGAATTGGCTGGAACAATGCGCGGGGGGTCATTCGCGCTCTGGAAGAAGAACTGGGCACACAGTTTGACGAAAGCCGCGATTTCTTGTCAACGGCCAAAGGTTGGAACGTGAAGCACTGCGCAAGTTGCAATGGCCTTACCATAGTCGAACGCCCCTGATCGTTGTTGTCCACTCCAGCAGTGCCGTATATTTAGGCGTTCTCTGCTGGTCAGCGGTTTCAATTTTGTTTGACTTAGGAAGCGTGGGTTGGATGAAGGTCCTGATGCTCCACAACCGTTACCTGTTGCTCGGAGGCGAGGACCAAGCCACTCTTGCCGAGGTGGAATTGCTCCGGGAGTACGGGCATGAAGTAGAACTCCAGGAGCAGGACAACCGGAGTATCGAGCAGCAGAGCAAAGTAGGAACCGCGATCGGCACCATCTGGTCGTCCGGTTCTTTTCACCAAAT
>WNFI01021825.1_pt1 | contig 12120 bp, 7 predicted proteins | sample 5400471 | NCBI WGS metagenome assembly WNFI01 (sample SAMN13153348, study PRJNA577476) | soil metagenome | isolation source: 100 cm saprolite on Douglas fir-dominated hillslope | place: USA:California | collected 2013-09-17 | reverse complement strand
ATAGCCGTTGCCAGGGTACCCTCCCCCCCCGGGGTACCCCTGGCTAAAATCCTTTGATTCAGTGACATACGATATTTGATGTCTGCAAAATATTCCATCTAAATGGGTTACGGGTAAAATCGTCTTTCTAAAGGGTTTATGAGCTTAACGGAGAAAGCCCCGGTGGTGGCCGGGGCTTTCTTTGACTCTTTAACTAGTTTAGCAGGTTGGGGAAACTAATCCGGCACGTGGATCTCTTTGACTTAGTTGGAGTTAGGGTGTTTGGGGACTTGACAAGAAAAACAGGGAGTAGGGAATAGGGAGTACGGAGTAGCGAGTAGCGAGCGAGGGCAAAAACGGCGGTTTGGGTTGGGAGGCGGTATGGGTGGAGAAGCGGGTTTCTCCGCTCCGCAACCCGCAAAAGCGCGAGTTGCTCCGGTCGAAATGACGATTCTTTTGGCGGTTGAGAGGAGGACAAGCAGCGGCAACGGCGGCGGGTTTACGGTTTCGTTCCCACCCATCGCGTGAGACTGCGATGGATGGGGCACCCGAGCTTTTGAGTCTGGTTTAGGAAGACAAAAGCAACGGCAAGAACAGAAGCAGATCCCTGCGGGATGACAACCAACAGTGCCGCTTATGGTATCTGTGAAGCGGCTCTAGGTAGTGTACGCGTAGGGATTCTTGTCGATGGTGGTCGTGCCGCGGGTCTGGTTGCAGAGGAAGACAGCGCCCGTGAAGTAGATGCCGGGTTTGGTGACCGTCTTTGCCACCTCATAGGCCTTGCGGAGTTCGTCGACGGTCAACTGCACCGGCGCCTCGTCGGGCTGGTAGGTGATGCCATAGGGATAGTCCTCTCCCGTGCGGCTGATCTCGACGTGGCAGCCGATGACATGCGTGACCGGGTGGGTATCCACGAATGCGATCAGGCGCTTCATGCTGTCGAACCAGCTGTCCCAGAAGCTGATGTAACAACGTCCCCGGTAGAACATATCGCCGGTGTAGAGGATCTGCGTGCAGGTGTCGTAGTAGGCGAACTCCGACATGACGTGACCGGGGCTGCCCCAGATGAGGATGTTGCGGCCGCCGAGGTCCAGCGCGACGCGCTCCTCCGGGTAGTTGGTCATGCCCCAGAAGCCGACCATCTCCTCATGCGTCAGCCCCATGTAGCGCGTATTTGGGCGGTCGACGAACTGATTCAGTGCAGCGTAGTGGTCCGCATGCAGATGGCTGAAGGCCAGCAGGAGTTCCATATCCTGCGCCTTGCGGCCGTGGCGCAGGCACCACTTCTCGATGCAGTCGTCCACCACGTCGCGCAGCGCCCAGTCGGTGCGGAGCGTCGTGAAGCCCTGGTCCAGCATCAGGATGCGCTCGTTGCCGAAGTACAGATGCAGGAATGGAGCCTCGTAACTGTAGGCCTTGTTCTGCCGCAAAAAGGCCGTGTGCTCGTTGTACCAGTGCACCTGAACCGGCGGGTCCTGATTGTCCATGCAGGACGGCGAGCCGCAGATCCACCTGGCAGGAAAGCTGCCGGGAGCCGGGACATGGGTGGTGAAGTCGATCCGCCCGGCGGCGGGATACTCCGGAATCACCGATTCAGCGGCTGCCTCAGGAGTCATGATGGCGTTCGCGGTCGGTAGTACAACCGAGACGATGGGCAGCGCCATAAAGGTTCTACGATTCATGCTCTTCAACGAGTTTGTCCTCAATAAGAAAACCTTGTGAAGCGGATGGGCTAAAAGGGCCGGGGCGCGTTGATGTTCGGCACGCCAGCGGGAAAGACCGGCGTCTTCTGGTCGGGGCTGACTCCGTTGAGCAGGATGAAGTCCGGCCGGACGAGCGCCATCTGCTTGCCGACGACCTCCTGCGCATATGTCAGCGCCTCGTCGATCACCTGCGGCTCCATCTGCAGCAGGCGCTCATAGGGCTTGTAGGTCGCGAAGCGCGGATAGGCCTTGCCAGGAACGAACTGCATCTCGATGTGGCCGCCCATCACCCACTTCACCGGGTGCTTGTCCTTCCACTCCTTCAGGCGCGCGAGCGAGGCGACGTAGTCCTTGTCATTGCTGATGTTGATCTTGCCCGGATACAGAAGATCTCCGGTATAGAGGAAGTCGGTGTAGGGATCGTAGAAGGTGACTCCGTCCTTATGAGCGCCGGGCGTCGGGATGACGTCGAGGACGCGATCGCCGAGGTCGATCTTCCCGGCGCCGGATGGCCAAGAGGCGCTGAGCTTATAGAACTGCTTTATCTCGGCAAGCGGCCTGGGCGCGAGCGTCGTGTCGGGGCGTCCGGCGAACTGCCCCAGTCCCTGGTTCTGCGCGATGTCTTCTCCCGAGGTGAGCACGACGGTCAACGGCACTTTTTTCTTCCCGCGCATCTGGCTCCAGCGCGTGACGATCGCGTCGACCGTTGTGCGCAACGGATAGTAGGCAGTCTCGGGCGTCGCGCCGGTGTCGATCAGTAGCGCGCCTTTGTTGCCGAAGAGCAGGTAGGTGAACGGCGCCTCCCAGTGAACGCACACGTTCTCGCGCAGGATATAGGTGTCCTCGTTGTACTGCATCACCTGGATGCGCGGATCGCGATTCATTGCGGCGATGTTGGAGCCGGGATTGTACGTAGAATTCGGATTTCCATTCGGATACTGCGAGCCGGTAGCGGACATCGGGTTCCCCTGCAGGGAGGGGCTGTAGTTGCTTTGTGTCATTTCATCCTCAACTACTCGGAAGAGAAGAGCCGGCGTGTAGACACGCGTACTTTGACAAACTCGGATGAGGGGGCCGAGAGATTCAGCGCGGTGCATGGAGTTTTTGCGAGTATAGCCAATCGCCCTTGAGAGCAGCTGGGGCATAGGCTCTGGCTATGCGAGACATAGACGATCTGATATTTTCCGGCGATGCTTCCGTCGTCTCGGCAAGCTGCACTCCCGAACGATTTGGCACCTGCGGCAACGCGTCTTGTGACGCTTGCGCTAAACTAATCCTATGGATCCCCATGTTCTCCAGGATCGTCCGAAGACATCGGCGGCCGCATTTACTCTGCGGGCCTGTTGTACGCATGACCTCTGTTGATCTGAAACTCTAGACCAGAGCGATCGAACTCATCATTACTCACAATCGAATCCAGTAGCCCATCTGAGGCGGTACTCCTACTCAGACGTGGCGACGCATATCGCATAGCAAGTCAGCCGGGTCGGTCTGTTGGTCAGACCCTTCCGCAGCTGCCTTCTTCAATTGCACTATTTTATGAGGCTATATCTATGATCCGATCAATTTTGAAGACCGCGCTCGTCCTGCTCCTCGCGGTTTCCGCCATAACCTCCATCGCGCAGACCTTCCGCGGCACGCTCTCTGGTACCGTCACGGATCCTTCCGGGGCCGTCCTTGGCGACGCCACCGTCATTCTCTCCAACCCCAGCACCGGCTACAACCAGGCGGTGCAGTCCGGTAAAGGCGGTGAGTTCACCTTCCCAGAGCTTCCCGTAGGCATTTACTCGCTGGCCGTCAGCCGCTCCGGCTTCCAGGCACAGAAGATCGACAAGATCGACGTCGCCGTCTCCCGTGTTACTACCATCAACGTCGCGCTATCCATCGGCGCGGAGGGCACAACCGTCGACGTAACCGCCTCCGGTATCAGCACCGACACCACCTCCAGTGCACTCGTCGCCGTCGTCAACTCGCGAACGGTGCAGGACCTTCCTATGAACGGTCGCGACTTCCGCCAGATGATCAAACTCTCTCCCGGCGTCAACATCGTCAACTCCGTCAACGGCGCTCGCACCAACGGCATTAACTACCAGATCGACGGTGCCGACAATAATGACGCCTGGTCCAACAACGTCGCCACGAATCAAGGCGGAGTCTCCGGAATCTCGGGCACTCTTGTGCCCATCGAGGCCATCGACCAGTTCGCCCTTCAGAGCAACGCCGAGTCCGACATGGGCCGCAACGGCGGAGCCAACGTGAACATGGTGCTCAAGTCTGGCACCAACCAGTTTCACGGCGATCTCTTCTACTTCAACCGCAACGAATATTTCGCCTCGCTCTCGCCCGTTGTCCTTCCTAACTCGCGCAAACCCAAGATCCGCAACAACCAGTTTGGCGGAACCTTCGGCGGCCCCATCTTTCACGACCGCACCTTCTTCTTTATTACCTACGAGCAGCAGCTTGCCAAGGCGAACAACAACGTCCTCGACACCGCACCCTCCACAGCATGGGTCAACGCTGCCACGTCGCTCATCCAGGCCAACAATCTCACGGTGAATCCCGTTGCGCTAAACCTTCTTAGCCTCTATCCCGCTGATGCGAAAAGCGCTCCCGCAACGGCAAATAACTATCTCAGCCAGGGCACCAACGACTACAACAGCTACAACGGCATCATCAAGCTCGACCATCGCTTCTCCGACAAGTACTCCATCTCCGCGCGTTACATGGGCGGCACCGGCAAGCAGACTGCCGACGTCGGCTCTCACTTTCAGGACTACTTCCAGACAGCGCCTATGCACACGCATAACTTCTCAGTTGTGCAGAACTCGATCTTCACGCCTCATCTGCTGAACCAGGTCACCTTCGCCGCCAACTACTTTTTCCAGTCCTTCAACGACGCCAATCAGAACTTCAATCCCACCGCCCTCGGTCTCAACCTCGGTCTGACCGGCAAGCTCGCGCAGGGCGCTACCCGGCTCAATATCTCGGGGTTCGACTACACTGGTGCCACACCGCCACTCAGCCGCGTTGACGTCACAGGCCACGTTACCGACTCGCTCCGTTACACCCTTGGCAAGCACGAGTTCAAGTTCGGTGGTGAGTATCGGCACTCCAACCTCAACGTCGCCTACTTCACCAACGGCCGCGGTAATTTCACCTTCGATGGAACACGTGGCGCCTGGGCGACCTCCACTACTCTCAACGCACTCGCAGACTTCCTCATCGGCAAGCCCTCCAACTCATCCGGAGCCCTTATCCTCAATGGCAATCCACAGCGCGTCTATCTCGTCAACTCGCTTGACGCCTGGGTGCACGACGACTACCGCATCTCCAAGCAACTCACCGTCAACTTCGGCGTACGCTACACCTATCCTGGCGTCGTGCACGATCAGAAGGCAACCCTCGTCAACTTCGTTCCCGGCAGCGGCTTCCAGCCCAGCCCTCTCTACAACCAGGACCTCAAGGACATCGCTCCCCGAGTCGGCTTCGCCTATTCGTTGCGTGAGGATGCAAGCACGGTCATCCGCGGCGCCTATGGCTGGTTTTACGATGTACCAACCGTCGGCTCCTTCGTCTACAACAGCGTCGGCAACGGCGGCGCCACTGGCATCTATTCGAACCCCGCCGGCCCTGCTCCTGTCTACGGTATCTCTGCCTCCAACGTCACCCTCCAGGCTAGCGTAAATCCATTCCAGAACGCGGCAGCGCCGTCATCGTTCGGCGGCTTCGCCATCAACAAGAACTTCCGCACCGCCTACATTCAGAACTTCAACCTCAACCTCGAGCAGCAACTCTCGAAGAACACGCTCTTCCAGATCGGCTACACCGGCTCGCTCGGCCGCCGTCTCAATATCGTCTACGACATCAATCAGCCGGTGGGCGGTGTGCGTCCCTTCGCCACCAGCAATCCGAATCTAGTGGCCATCAACCAGCTCAACAGCTCTGGTACCTCAAATTACTCCGCTCTCCAAACCAGCATCCGCCAGTCGAACTGGCACGGTATCACAGCCAACTTGAACTACACATGGGGTAGGGCGATGGACTATGTCTCGTCCGTCACTACGCCCATGAACACCTATAACCTGCGTGCCGACTACGGTCCCAGCACCTTCGACATCCGGAATACCCTTACCGGCTTTGTCAGCTACAACGTGCCGCAGCTCGGCCATCGCTTTCCGAGGCTCACATCGGGCTGGCAGCTCAACAACCTCTTCACCTTCTCGGGTGGACAGCCGATCAACGTCCTGGTCGGCTCTAACGTCTCCGCCTCCGGCGAGAACAAGGACCGTCCCAACGCCGTCTCCGGCGTCAACCCACTCTCCGGCCGCATTCAGAAGCAGACCGCGACCGGTCGTTACGTGCAGTATCTGAACTCCGCCGCCTACAGCCGTCCGGCTGCCGGTAGCTTCGGCAACCTTCGTCGTGATGCCATTTACGGCCCTGGCCTAGGGTCCGACGACTTCTCCATCTTCAAGAACACCCGCATCTCAGAGCGCGTCACCACACAGCTCCGCGCGGAGATTCTCAACATCGCCAACCAGGCGAACTACGCCAATCCCACCGCAACCCTCTCCAGCTCTTCCTTCGGGCAGCTCACACAGACTCGTAACGGCTCCTCAGCACCGGGCCTCGGCTTCGGCGAACCGCGCAATGTACAGTTCGCGTTGAAGGTGAGTTTCTAACGCACATACAACCGTATATCTGTACAGCTATCTCCACCCTTGCTGGCGGCTACTGCTATGGCCGCCAGCAATAACGTCGTGGCGGCTGATCGCCACTCATGCCAACATCATCACGGGCTGTCTTTTAGCGGTGTCGTCCAACTCCAATGTCGGAGATCGCTGCTCCAGGCAATACCGATGCTGGCGAAGTTGTCAAAGCCGCCGCGGCGATCTTCTTCCGGGAACTGAGAGCCATGGAAGAACATGAGCGCTTCGCCGATGGCAGGATCCTTGCGAAGATCGAGTACAAAACCCGCAGTCAGACGCCCCTGCGCCCAGGGCCATTCGCTCTGGCCAAGGGTTAACACCCCTTCATCACGCCAATTCTCCAGATCTCTGGAGCGTTTGATTCCAACGCCGTTTGGAGGAGAGTGGAAGAGTACGTATTCACCGCCATCGACGATTACACAAGGGTTTTCTCCAGCAGGCGTTCTTCCGGCATACGTCCAACGCTTGAGATCGTAAGACCAGGACCTGCTTATGCCGTTCTGTTTGTAAAAGCACCACCATTTGCCAGGGATGTCCTTGTCTTTAAAAAGATACGGGTCGATCATCCTTCCCATCGCCGCAACGGCAACTTCCGGGCCTTTCACCCGCAAGATTTCCGGCTTACTCCAACGATGCAGATCCGGGCTGCTCATCGTCCAGATGCGCGAATCACGATTGCCATACTTTTCCCCATGCGGACGCGGGTAGGTCTGTAGGCAGAGGAGCCAGCCATCCTTTGTGGGGATCACATCACCGGGCGAGCCAAAGTCCAGGCGCTTGTCGCGCGGCGTGATGATTGCCGGCTCAGTCCAGTGCCGAAGGTCCTGGCTTCTACTCCAGGCGACATAAGAGTAGGCAGTGCCATCCTGCTCTGTCTTCACCCAGGTGAAATAGAGATAAAGCCAACCGCGATGGTAGACCGCTGCTGGATCGCGGTAGGCATTGGTTGAGTCTCCCGCAAACAGAACGGGCGACTCGAGACTCGATAGAAGAGATGAGAAGGCGCCGCGGGAGACGCCCGCCCTCGCGAAGAGCGACCGCTCGATTGTTGACGCGCCTAACGTAAACAGAGCGCGCCGAAGTATTGTGCGTCGATTCATTACACAGAAGGATTGCACAGAGACCGTTTTCCCGGGAAGATAGCGATATGAAGATCTCTGATTTGATTCGCGTGGTCGTGGCATTGAGCCTATTTTCCGTATGCGCCGCGGCGCAGGCCGGGCCTGCAGACTGGGTCCATCCGTTGGTGGGCACAGAAAAGGAAGGCCAGACCTACCCCGCCGCGGGTGTGCCGTTTGCCATGACGCATTGGACTCCTCAGACACGAGCCGGGGAGGTGAAGTGTGTGGCTCCGTATTACTTCACGGACTCAAAGATCCAGGGCTTTCGAGGATCGCACTTTCTGAGTGGAAGCTGCGTGCCGGACTACGGAAGCGTCACACTCATGGCCGGGATGGGATCACTGAAGACTGCGGCTGTGGAGCGGGCTTCGTTATTTGAGCGGAACAGCGAACACAGCTCTCCGTATGCCTATTCGGTGCAACTCAAGGATGCCGGTACGGTGGCGGAGATCACCGGGGCATCGCGCGCCGGCGTGATGCGATTTACCTTTACGAAGAGCGGCGAGGGATGGCTGGTCATAGAAAACAATGCACGCGGTGGCGATGGATGGGTGCGCGTGGATCAGAATCGCCAAGAGGTCATTGGCGAAGTGCCTGTGCGGCGCGAGTATGCAGGCAGCGGTAAATTGGCGGGATTCAGCGGATATTTTGTGGTGGAGTTCAGCAGGCATTTCACCGCCTCTGGCACTTGGGTGGGAGACCAGGCGAGGGAAAACGGCACCGAGCAAGTCGGTGACGGTGGGCCGGTGGGAGTCGTCAATGTGCCGAAGGTGATGACCTCCACAGGAGGGGCTTCCGCGGCCGTAGCATCCTTGTCAACGGCCGGGACGCGGCCGGGCTTCGGTGGTTACGTACGCTTTTCGGGGGTGCGTGAAGGGGTTGTTGTCGTTGCTCGCGTCGGAACTTCGTTTGTGAGTGTCGATGAGGCCCGCAAGAATCTCCGAGCGGAAATCCCAGATTGGAATTTCGACGCGGTGAAGAACCGCGCCAGAGAGGAATGGAACCGCACCCTGGGTGCAATCGCGGTGAAAGATGATGTGGCGGCGCGACCGGTGTTTTATACCGCCATGTATCATGCGATGCTGCATCCTCGGACGTATAGCGATGTCAGTGGAAGCTACCCACGATTCGCGAGTGCGGGCAAGACTGAGCACGGGCAGGGCTTCACGTACTATGACGATTTTTCGATGTGGGATACGTTTCGCGCACAGCATCCGCTGTTGACGATCCTCGATCCCAAACGGGATGTGGAGATGGTGCGGTCTCTGATTGCGAAGGGCGAGCAAGGAGGATTTTTGCCGATCTTTCCGGCATGGAATAGCTACACGTCGGAGATGGTCGGCGACCACGCTGCGGTAACGATTGTTGACGCGTATCGCAAGGGGCTGCGTGGCTTCAATGTTGAATCCGCTTATGCGCTTATGCGGAAAAATGCGATGGAACTACCACAGGACCGCGAGGAGTACCGCGACGGCAAGGGAAGACGCGGATTGGATTCATATCTCAAATATGGATACATCCCGCTGGAGGACCATATCGACGATGCATTTCACAAGAACGAACAGGTATCGCGCACGCTCGAATATGCATACGACGATGCAATCCTTGGAGAGATGGCGGGGGAATTAGGGAAGAAGGATGATGCGGCGATCTTTCGTGCCCGGGGGCAAAATTGGCGTAAGGTAGTGGACGCTGAGACGGGCTTCGCGCGTGGCCGACACGCAGACGGAACGTGGGTCAGTCCATTCGATCCGGCGGGGAAGTACAGCTGGATCACGGAAGGATTGCCATGGCAGTACACATTCTTCGTGCCGCAGGATATTCCAGGCCTGATCGCATTGGAGGGTGGGGACAATGCATTCGCTAAAAAGCTCGACCGCTTGTTTGATCCAGATGAGTGCTTGGTACGTCTTGAGCGCTCTGGGCTTTTACCAGGTGTGTCCAGGCGTCCCGGAGTATTGGCTCGGATCTCCACGATTTGACAATGTGACCGTGAAATTGCCGAATGGGCGAACGCTGCGCATTGTGGCGAAGGGTGCAGGCAGCGGAAAGATCTACGTCCGGCGCGTGAAGCTTAATGGGCGTGTGGTGCAAGGTTACAAGCTCATGCATAGTGAGATTGCCCGCGGAGGCGTGTTGATCTTTGAAATGTCAGGGGAGCACGGAGTAGCCAACTAGGCAACAATCAAGCCTTGCAATGCGACGCGCAATATCCGAACGCTGCTCAAGCCAGAGACACGGCGACAGGGGAGCCGAAACGCTAACGATTAAGGGCAAGGCCGCTCGTGTCACTGTCCGTTTTCCGTTTCAACACGTCACGGCGGCGACATTGAATGGAAAGCCGATAGCAGTAGAGCAGCACGATGGCGTCGCAGACGTCTCCTTTGTCCATCACGATATGAGCAATCTGCAGTGGTTTCGATAGGATCGACGACAAACGCAGACGATTTTTGTAGTGATTGTGCTTCTCGTGGGACTGTGTGTTCATACTGCATGCTACTCAGCTACCATAAGAAACCCTAGATAGACGCAATCCCGATCTCCTTAGGTAGTGTCTGACGAATCACCGCACAAGCGGGGATCGGAAGGGCATGGCTTCAGCCGTACTAAAAACAAGCCGCGCGCAGGCGCTTCCTCTCTTCCGAAGGCTTGTCTTTCTTCGTTTCGACCACCCCAACCAGCCCGAGAACTCAACCGTTCCTCGGTGAATCCATCTATAAGTCCGATCTCTACCTGCCTCGCCGAGCCAACTACGCCAGCTTCACCCGCGCCGGCAACACCCTCCACATGCATGTGCATTTCTGGCCCGGTGAAGACGTCGCCATCTCCGGCCTCATGACCCAGGGGAAGTCCGCTCACTTTCTGACACGCGCAGGAGTCTAGCCCGACTTGTAACCTCCAAGCCCTGCCACTCCCCACTCTGGCAGGGCCTATTTTTTTGCCTTCCCCGTAGTTGCCTTCACAGCGCGGCGCTTCTTTGCCTCTGCCTTTGCCTCCGCCTTCGCCTCTGCCTCCGGCAACGCGCCCAGCACCTCCGATATCTGCTGACTCGCCCTGCGCAGCGAGGCAATCACCTGTGGGACGCTGATCGTGTCTTCAATCCGCTTCACATAGGGAACCGACAGGCCGGCCACAGCGTTCCCCTGCGAGTTCAGCACCGGAAAGCTGATGTTCATGACGCCCGTGACCTCATAGCTGGCGCGGCGCTCGTACCCGCGCACGCGAATCTTCGCAAGGTGCCCATCCAGATCCGCCGGCTTCTTCCTCTTCGTCTCCAGCGCCCACTCCTGGATCGCCCGCTCGCAGGCGTCCTCGGTCTGGTGAGCCAGGATAACGTGACCCGTCGAGGCGTGCATCAGGTCCACCTTGGATCCCATCTTCACGTAGAACCCCGTTGACTCCGGCGAATCCACCTGAGCCAGAATCACAACGTGTCCACCATCCAGCACTCCCAGGTGGCAGGACTGGCGCAGCTCATGGGCCAGCCAATGCATAATCGGCAGCGCCTCCGTCACCATCCGCTTCGTGGGAGGATGCTCCTGCGCCAGCCGGAACAGCCGAAGCGTCAGGTGGTACCGATCCTTGTTCGCCGACTGCGCCAGGTACCCTCGCTGCTCCAGGCAGAGCAACATGCGGAAGATTTCCGACATGGTGCGATTCAGCCTTCGCGCAACTTCGCTGACGGTAAGACCTTCAGGCGTACTCGCAAAGAGCTCAAGGATATCCAGGCCCTTTTCCAGGGCAGGAGTCGGATAATATCGCTTGGTCTCAGGTTTCGTCGTCGCAGTACGAGGTGTGGCAGTTCGCATTTCACCAAAGGTAACAAAAGCCCTTCCGGCATGTCGACAAATTACTCTCCGCATCCAGTGCGGCGCACGTCCGCGATTCTGAGTTAGGATGGTCGCGCGGAAGATTAGTCACAATTCCGTAAGCCAAAATCCTGTAATCGGACCGCTCGGACACCAACAGTGAAGCCGCCTCTAACAACCCCCATACCGCGGCGTCGCTGGAGGATCGCTTGGCTTCTCAGCCTTGGCGTTCTGGTCAACTACTTCGATCGCGTCAACCTCTCCGTCTCGCACGAAGCCCTCTACACCACCTTCGGCATCTCCAACGTCGTCTTCGGTTACCTCTCCGGGGCCTACAACTGGACGTACGCCATGTGCCAACTCCCTGTCGGAGTCCTCCTGGACAAGTTCGGCATCCGCCGCGTCGGCCGTATCAGCATATTCCTGTGGAGCGTCGCCTCCTTCGCCGCTGCCATCACACCCGGTCTCGGCGGATTCTTCGCCGCCCGTTTCCTGCTTGGAGTAGGCGAAGCCCCCACCTTCCCCGCGAACGCCAAAGCGATCGGCTATTGGTTCCCCACCAGCGAGCGCAGCTTCGCCACCTCCATCTTCGACTCCTCCGCGAAGTTCTCCTCCGCCATCGGCGTCCCGCTCCTCGGTCTTCTTCTACTCAAGATCGGCTGGCGCTGGAGCTTCGCAGCCACCGGCATCATCAGCCTCCTCTACTTCCTCCTCTTCTGGAAGATCTATCGCGACCCCCAGGACGACCCCGGCCTAAGCCCCGTCGAACGCGAATACATCGCCGCCCCTAAAACCATCG
>WNFI01239585.1_pt1 | contig 12121 bp, 7 predicted proteins | sample 5400471 | NCBI WGS metagenome assembly WNFI01 (sample SAMN13153348, study PRJNA577476) | soil metagenome | isolation source: 100 cm saprolite on Douglas fir-dominated hillslope | place: USA:California | collected 2013-09-17 | reverse complement strand
TTACCGCGGCGCAGAGCTAAGTTTGACTATGAATGTTAAAGAAAGCTGATTCTTCGGTAAATTTTTCAATCGCCTTAACTTGAACTTTCAATACTTTCGTCACCTGTTCCAGTATTTCAGGTTCAATAGTTTCTTTTTGCTCAAGTAGCGATATCTTTCTTTGCGTCCAGTCGCCCCCCAATTCTTTACCAACCTCCCGGAATATTACGAGACAGGCGATTTGATCGTTAAGCGGCAGATCATTGGTTTGATTTACCCCGAAAAATTCGTTTTTAAGAATAATTCATTTCAAACCAACCGCAAGCACTCAGCCATTCCGCTGATATGCAGGACCGGCCCGGATTCCAGCGGCCCTAAAAATGGACTGGCCTCCATTTTTGGAGGCCAGTCCAATGTAGTGAGCCAGACTGGAGAGTTTTCAAACCAACTCAGGGAGGATTTGAGACTTCTATATAAACATAAGTCGCTGATTTTAAGTAAATTGATTAAGAAGTGACTGACACTGTGATTGTCCGCTCTGCTTCCAGGAAGCTATCATGCCGAACATATCCTTCCGTAATAAATCGTTGTTGGCCATAAATTTTTGAGGTAAAAATATCAGACCGCTTGTTCTTCGACAACAGGCACTTCACCTGAGGCTTACCCAACGTGAGCATGATGAAGGGAGGGCATTGGCGAAAATTGGATTGATTGGAGCGAGTGGGCGAAGGGGGGTATCGCCTGCAGGAAGGAACGGCAATTTCGCGTCTAGGAGAGGAAAAGAAGGAAGCGCCTATTCAGCCAGTTTGCCAGCGGTGAAATAATTCCTTTTCTCGCTCGACCGCATGACTGAGTTCTTGCTCTATGGGTAGTACGAGACGGTATGTGGATGTGAAGAGTTGTGTTGAGTCTTCCAGCACACTGTATTTCCCAAGGGTAGCGTCTTCTCTGAACAAAGAATAACGCCAATCATCGGATTGTCGCCTGGCACTTTGCGCAGATCCTCGAACATCGAGACGTACATATACCCAATAAAGAATAGTGGGATACGACAAAGTTTCCTATAAAAAACAGTGTAAACACCTTTTTTTAAACTAAGAAACCTGATTATCTTAGTTCAAATAATTTATTAAGGTATTGACGCCTAATGAATTTCCGGAATTCCGCATCAATAGTGTCTGCATTTTAATCTTGCATATTACTTTTGATTAGTAATTATTTTTAATCCGGCAAACGGTTTGGGAGCTTACATGAACTGCTGTGTGCATGGGTTCGTGTATAGATGTTTTAAAATTTCCCACTTTACTCCTGTTCTCTTAATACATATTTTTTTATTCCAACCTTCATCATTATGTCAACCAATTCAAATCCACAGCCAATAGTTAAAATGCAGGACGATGGGTCTCAAGCCTCAATTGTAAATTACAATGTTCCTGAGCCAACAACTTATTTTGGTAATAAGTACTTTGAACTAAATTTAAAAAACCAAATTCAAAGCGATAAAAGATTTAAAGGAAAGGACTGGAGAGAAATATTTTCCGATTTTGATTCACTTCCATTTAAAGGGCGTTCAGAAGCGATGGCTATATTAAATCAAGTTAGTAATGATAATTTGTTACCAGAAATTCAGCAAATTCTGAAGTACGGTTATAATCATAGTACCCTGCCTGTTTCAACATCAATTTCAAGTTCAGTCAATCCAAAAGCAAAATTTTCTGCCTTTTCACCTGTTGCGCTATCTAATTCGATTAGCCAATCTGAAAGGAGATATTTGGTGGCTAAGTTAATTTATTTGCCTGCAGATTTTGAAGGACTTGAAAAAATTAAAGCCAATATTAATAGAGAATTGGTGAAGGGCTTTTCTACCCCGCAGAGGGAGTTTATGGCTAATGATTCAATCAATCAAATAGTTGGACAATCAATTGATTTCAGAAGTAGTTTAAAACTTCACTCTTATGAGAAACTGATATATTTGGAAAGCTATGATTTTATAGCTGACAGACTAAGGGAAGGGAACTTCTTAGCACTTTTCAGAAAATTTTCTGGACAATACGATTACCAATTTATTCCTATTCCTGAGGAAATAACTCCAAAATTTTCCATAATTGAAAAGTATAAACTCTCAAGCTTTTTGGGTAATTATGGAGCGGGGCGAACAATAAAGACTTTTACTCTTTTGCCCGGGGAAAAAACTACTATAACAGTAAAGACATTTAAAAAGACTACGTTTAATACAAAAGAAACTACAAGTATTTTAGATTCCCATACAACAGACAGTGCAGATGATTTTGAAAAAACTATCAACAATGAGAGAAGCGATAAACATGCACATCAAGACAAACTAGATTGGCATGTGAATGTAAATGAAGATTTAGATTTTGGATTTTCAGATACTAAAATTGATGCTGGTATTAGTGGAGAAAGCGCAAATCAAAGAGAAGATATGACAAAGCAAGTAACTAACAGTGTAACTAAACATGCTGAAAAAGCATCTTCAAAAAGAGATGTCAATATTGATACAAGTTATGAGCGAAAGGAGGAGTCTGGTGAAGAAACATCAACTGTCCGAGAAATTGAAAATATTAATGTCGGTAGGACCCTAAATTTTGTATTTAGACAGATGAATCAAGAATTTCTAACTTTATTCCATTTAATTGATGCCAAAGTCGCATACTCATCAGGATTACCTGGTTCGTATGAAGAGACTTCAATTTCTGGGCTAGGCACGCCTGAAAATGTGGGAGATTTTTTAAAAAACAAATTAACTAACCAAATTTTTGCTAAAGATATTTTAGAAGGAATTGTTAACCATTTATGTTTTATTGCTGATTATACTGGGACATTACAGTCTTTTTTAGAACGAGTTAAAATGAATAATATTCCCAATCCAGTTATTCCGACAAGTCCACTTGTAGCAGATTATATAAAACCGCGATTTGCTCTTTTTCAACCTCCTGTCGACCCAAGCGTTCATTTCCCAAATACTTATGTTAGTCCTGACCGTAAATTAAGAAAGACAGTTGCAGGCATCATCGTCTCTGCGCAAACAACTGTAATGAGAACAGAAGGAATAATGGTCGAAGCGTTGCTTGGTCAAGGCGACGCCCTTGATTCGTATTCTCACGGATTGCAAGATGAGAAGGTAAGAGAACAAAATCTTAACAATAATAAAATTGAGTTGGCTAATTCCATAATCGAAAACAACCAAGTCGATAATGTAAAACTTTTCGGACAAGTTTACCCTTGTTGTCCAAGTTATGTATATGGATGCAATTGTGGTAATAGTCAGTTAATAAATAAAGATAACAATGGAAGCGATAACGCCTGATACGCCTTTATCCCTTGCGGCTCTGGTCGCATTACCTCAATTGCTAGATAAGAAATCATTAGTTTCTAAGCCTTTGGTAAGGAATGCTACTACTATTCAATTTGGACAAGGGAATAGCTCTCCGACTGATTGGGAAATTTCGAAATTTAATTCGCTTAACTCATTAAACATGCCGGAGTTATTGAAAACGCTGGAAACAGATTTTTCAAACGAAAATAATAGCGAAAAATACTTGGCAAATTTTATAACTAGACTAAATAATTATAATAATCAAATTCAAAGGCAGTCTACTACAAGCCCACCAATAAAGCATCCGAATGGCAAAGTAGCAGTTCTAATTAATGTCGATAGAATTGTTTATGCTATTAACGTTGTCTTTTATTATAAACTGCCGATCGCAGTGGGTGACCTGGCCCAAACTGGTCAAATAAGAGATGCGGCTTATTACTTGGCTACTAAATTAAGCTCCAACAGAAAATATCATAATATAATATCGAAAATATTGATGGAATGTCGATATTACAATATTACTTCTAAACGGCAAATTGCTTACATTTTAAGCACCGCAGAACACGAAAGTGGCTTTATGCCAATCATGGAACATTCAACAAGTCAAACCTTTACATTCGGTGCTGAGTTAGCAGCCTACTATTTCAAGAGGGGCAAAAATAAAGCAAGTTATAATGATAATGTAAATGGCAATGTCAAAGCTGGTGATTCCTTAATACAACGACATATTCAACTAAGTCAAGAAGAAAGGGATGCTTTAAACGGAACACAAGATTACCCGAAAACAATTATTGAGAAATTGATTGAGAAAGGAAAAATAACAGAGAAGGACATAATGAATTGCGATTTTTATAGATACGCAGGGAAAGGATTTGTCCAATTAACTTGGCGAGATAACTACAACAAATTTGGCAAAGATTCGAATATCAACAGAGATTTAGTTACAAACCCTGAATTAGCCCTTGATGTTGATATTGCGATAAAGTGTTTAGTATTGGGAATGACATCGATAGGTTTTACAGGTAAGCTTTTAAAAGAGTTTCTTGATGACGACAAACTAGTTTTTTGGACAAAAGCCAGAATAGTGGTCAACCGGCAAGACAAAGCTACTGACATTGCTAATTCCGCAAAAGTATATTATAGAAATATGAAAGGCAAATAATGCGGAATAGGGAGTGTAAAATGAACTGAGTCAAGGGTTAAAAAATCAAGACCTTTAATACAGTTTTTCATGGATAAGTGTAAAGGTCCGATTTTCTAAGGGGATCAACGGAAGCAAAAAATTAGAAAAGAACAAATTGCTTCACAACGGGCCGCAACACAACTAAATATGTGATAACCAATGATTTGCGAGTATTCCACGGTATATGCCGGCAGTTCCACCATTAAGTGCCACCCTTCCATGCATAAGTGCCGATTATTCCACGCTATAAGTGTAAGCTGATGATTCCGGTCATACTGACCACCCATTCCGGCAATGCTGACCAATATTCAGTAGATACTATTGCATTCAACCATCTGAATTTCAATATGTTAAAAACATACCTTTATCACTGACCTATGCGTTCGGAGTATTTCTTAGGCTATTCTTTAAGATTTCAGTTCTTTGAGAATTAAAATCCGACCCACTTGCTTCGCTTGAGAAGGGATAGGATTTATCTATCGAATTGCCCTCGCGTCTGTTTTCATCTTCTTTAGAATTTCCTACAGTATCTTTGTCCGACTTATTTTGAGTAGATTCATTATTCACTGCAGGAGAAGTCTCAATTAGGGCGCGAATATTCACATTTTGCATATGATAGCTATTATCCCCTTTAAAATTATCACTATCCGGAACAAGTTTTAACAAATCCAAGAATACAGTATTATTAACCCATTCGTTGATTGTGTCATTTGATCCATCTGGAGGTTCTTGTAGAATATGGTCCAAAAGAAGGTTATTTTTGAGTAAGTCATCTATGAGACGAGGCCATTTTAGGGTAAGAGCCACAAATTTCCCTAATTGAGGGATGGTCATAGGACCGAATTCAGAATTTTTATTGGCGTCGAAAAGTCCCGTACTATTGGCAATATGAGCTTTGAGGCGAAATGCGTTTACAAACTGTTTTAATCTCCGGGGATTATTATCAAAAAATCTTGCCAGTGACAACGTGACTTCCCTAAACTCCTGTGAATCTTGTCCATCTTCCACAATTAATATTGGCTTATATTCGATAATTGAATTAATATTATTTTCATCCCTTTCCTTATTGCTGAGGGATTGAATAAATTGCTTCATAAACATGGCAGAAGGTTTGGGTATGTAAAGGGAAAGTTGAATAAATTTTTCGAGATACGAATATCCGAATTCTCTGGCTTGCTGAATACCTGCCTTAGTGGTCAATGGCTCCTGCTGTGTATTCAGAAAAGGTAGCAAATCTTTATATTTATAGGCAATCCCAGCGGCTACTTTTTCCTTATTCATGGCTATAATAAATATAAGTTGGGGCGTATCGGCTATCATCATATTCAGCCCCTGCATGAGTTCAGTTGCTTTCGGGATATCGGCTCTGTCTAAATCATCAATGAATACAAATATCTTTTCCTTGTCTTCTGCGAGTACCTTCACCAACTTACCGAAATCCCGATGAAAGGCTTCTAAAAAATCAGAATTCCCTTCGTAATTTGGCGTTACCACATATTTCTTAAGATTGCTTGTAAAAGGATTTCCGGTCACTTCAGAAATTTTTTTGATAATCATTATTATAATGATCAGAGTTCCCGCCCAACCAAGAACACTAAATAGTTTAGTCTCATTTAATTTACCCTCCTTTAAATTGAATACCTTTTCAATGGTTCGTGAATTAATTACATGTCCTAATTGATAAAGTAGAAAACCATAAAATAGAAGAAGCAATATAGTCTTTAATAAGGTAGGCCACCCTTTTACAATATTATATCTCAATAACAATATTTTTCCGAATGCCCATGGTCTCTTCCACCAAACCATTGCGAGGGAAAGTTCTTTTATAAAATGTAGGGCAAAAGCAGCCCACATGGATTCTACCTTATCATGCATCCAGGCATTGAAGTGAACAGTTTTAGCCTTGTCTTTTTCCAATGCCTGCTCCAATTGCAATAAAAAAGAAGATTTGCCAGATCCCCATTCCCCTTCTAATGACAAGGTGAATGGTGGCTTGGTAGATGGATGCTTTAGGAATGAATAAACTGCTTCTACGTAAGGTTTAAAGCCGAGTTGATCATCTTTTAAGGAGGCAGGCTGATCCTCATTGCCTGAAAAACTAATTGTAGTTGCTGAGAAATTTTGAAACTCACCTAAGTTTGCATCTGGATTGGAAGCCATAATTTAAGATTTTTATTAGCTTACATCAAGCCTTCGTCTAAAATACAGTCTTTCAAACTATACCAAAAGGGTATTTCACCCAAATTATTTTCAAAAAGGAATATTATAGATTTTGTCTAATTTCATCATCTTTATGTCTTCGTGTAACTCGTTGAAGCTCTTTTAATTCTTCAATTGTAGGTAATCTTTTTCCCGAAAGAAGCAACCCAATGAAATCACTTATTGCTTTTTCATTTTGCCATTGAATAATGCAAGTCCTTCGCGTCCCAATTACAAAAAATCCTTCTTCTTCCTGGCGTTCTATAAATTCGACTTCATGTTTTGACAAATCCTCAATCTTATTATTGATTTCCGCAAAACCGTTTTGAAATTCTGAGTAAGAGATTTGATATTGCTTATCTACAATCACTGTATAAAATCTTTCTATACCTTCAAATTCAAAAGGTTTTCCCTTTTGATAATGAACAAAAACAAAGTCATTTAAATCACTATTATCGTAATGAATCCATATATCTGTAATATCGTATTCGCTATTGGTGAATTTCCATATTCCAGCTCCATTTTGGGATAACGTAAAATAAAAATTCCCGGTTCCATCAACCCACCATAAAGATTCAGTGAATTTAACTTCATATTCTTTAAACGTCTGAAATAGTTGGCCAATTTTATTTTTATCATTGCAAAAAATTATACTGTTTTCATTTCTCGGAAAGTTACTCCTACAAACTTCATTAAAAATATATAAATCTTCAAATGGATCCTGTTTGCGATCCTTTTTTAAATATTCTTTTATCTCATCAGCACTATGAAACCTACTCGTCGGGTTTTGTGCCAAACATTTATTTATAATAGCGTCATATATGCCTAAACTAGGAAAAATATCTGTAATCTTTTTTCTGCCCGTTCCTCGATGTGTGTTTCCCGTTGCATACCATTGAAGCACTTGACCCATAGCGTAGATATCCATTGTCGGATGTGCATCGATACCACCTTCCTCTTGTTCTGGGGCGGAGAACAATCGATTGCCCAGTCTTTCCTTCCTTTCCGTCTCAGCAATTATCTTAAACATCTCTGGATTATAGGCAGCAATTCCAAAATCAGCTAACACAAAATTCTTAGATTCGATAAGGATATTTTCAGGTTTAATGTCTCTATGCACTATTCCTTCATTATGAATTTCCGCGAGGGTGGAAGTTAAAAAATTAAATAATGAAATAAATTCTTCTTCAGTTTTTGTTTCATTATTTTTAGATAATGAAGAATCGTATTTTCGCATGATTATAACCGGTATTTCTATTTCACCGTCTTCATCCTTAAATTTCAATGAATCATAATCTATATATTTGACAATTGATGTAGTTTTGTTTACCAACATTATATTGAAGTATTCAGATACAAACCTTCCAATTTTCTTTTCTTTTGTAGCTCCAATAGCATCCGTAATTAGAAATTTAATCGCAACCTCTTTTTCATAGATTGACGCAGCGTGCACAATTCCATTTCCTCCCTGCCCCAAAGGCATTGTTAGCTTAAACTCGCCCAAAGAAAGATGAATTGTATTTTTGTTGGTTTTTATAAACTTTGCCAGTCTAGCTAGGCTCATAAACTTTCATTTTTTTTTAATTTCAACGCTGCTTATTGAAATTTATTAAGTGTATTTAATAGTAATAATACAAAATAATGGGTAAAATTCGAAAATCATATAATAAGACATCCGTCATGATCCATAAAACCAGATTTAAAAGTTGAAATATTTTACTTTAGCCGGATCTTTTATGGACTATAACGGATTCGGGCAAGCAGTTACAATTACCCGAATTTATTGTCATGCTGATTGGCTGCAGGCATCTGGTGCCTGATAGTAAAAGCAGGCTCTTTTTTATCCAGCTTCCTTTCGTTGGATTCTACTAAAAGTAGTTGGAAAATTTGATTCATTTTATTTTTTATTTCCTCCATCTTTTGAAGCATAATTTTACGGTCAATTTCCAGGCTAAATAGCAAAGAGGACAGCTCCTTTTCATCCAGGAAAGTATTTATCCTTTTGACCACCTGGTTCAGGTTATTCCCTATCCTATTTAGTTCCTCTTTAAGCTTAATTGCTATGTCTAGAAATTCATCTGCGCTTCGGTTCCGGAAGTAGACCGTATTGGGTTTTTGGAAGACCAGATTTCGCATATACTCGCTTAATTTCCGGCAGGTAGTCCCCTCAAAACTTTTTTGGAGCTTCTGGTATTCTTCGGGACTTACCCGCAGGTGTAGCCACTTGGATCTCGTATTCTTTTTCATCACATAATCATTTTCACATTTTAATAAAATTGTAGGCTTACCAGGATCTACATTTTGCCATTCCGATCCCGGAGGAATGGCGGGTTGGGATACCAACTGTGACACAACTCTACATCTTGCCATTGCTGCAAAGCGGGGAATCGCGTACAAACTGTCTTAAAGATTGTCTGTATTACCTAGGCTTTAATATTCTGGCTTCACAGGATAGGCTGTTGAAAATAAAAAAAGCAGGTTTGGTGCTTTATAAATAGGTGATTCGCATAGGGATTAGCCTATGGTGATTATTGCCAGAATCACCTGTTTATAAAGCGCAAGCCCCCGGCTGAGGTCAGGGACTAGTATCATCGGCTATCCTGTCAAAATCAGGCTACTTGATAAAGATAAAGCGAATACCCATCCTAGGGTATAGAGGTATGAATAAAAGTCAACTCCTGGGCTAGTCTAATGAAGGATTGCCGGCCCCGGGAAAAAGTAGAAGATTAAACCAATGGGCGCGGAAGAAGGAAAGACAAAATTCTATCGGTCGAAGGATTCGTATTTGGAAAGCTTTTTAACAAAAATATGCTCCCGGGTATCGATATCAAAAAGGACTAAATTGATTCTGCCATCCTCATATGCCTCGATAAAATGACAATTGGTCGGGCATCGCTTGTCCTGGAAGACGAGCGGCAGCCCTTTTGCATAGATCTCTTCTTTCAGTTTATCCGCGGCGGCCTGCAGACGTTCTTCCTCTTCTTCGTCTGTCAATTCAAATACAGATAACATACTAGTATCTCTCTTTTCCATGGTTGATATTTTTAGTTAAAGGGTGTGACAAAAGAGAAAATTTGCACGGCAATTGTGAACCGTTTCACGCACCTGTCGACACCATATTATCGGAGGGAGACTGCAATTTACGAAGTAAAAAAATGGCCTCAAAAACTTTTCCCAATTTCCTGTATAAATATAACAGCCTGCCCCTCTCGTTGCCCTTGGAAAAAGGGCCGTCGTCCGTCACTAAACAAGTTTCCAAAATCTTGTCCATGAGTTCCCGCAACTCATCCAAATTTGTATCACAAAATAGGTCATCCAGAACCCTCCCAGGTTCTTGCTTTTCCTCAACTGTAAGCTGTGAAATGAGGTTATAATATTCCGGTTGTTCGCATGCAGTTGCCATGACCAATAATTTGTTGTTATTGATAGAAATTTCCTACAAGTATAATTGATTAAGTGTTGGGAGGCGTCGAAATTTTTCGACGCCAGTAGAGAATCCTATACCTGTTAAAACAGGCAAAGAATTTCCCGGATAGCCATAGCGAAGCCGCTTCCTTTGACCATCGAGATAGAAATGTCTCCTGTAAGTTGATAAGGCAAATATAATGACATATTCGTCATTAATCGGAAAAATCTTTATCCCGATTTTCACCGGCACAATGGGACAGATAAAAGACCAGAAGTTGCTACAGAAAATTGCCCTCGTTATTAAGGAACTACGGGAGGCCAAGGGCTTAACCCAGGAAGACGTCTATAATGATACCAATATCCATATTGGCCGCATTGAAACGGCTAACGCCAATATTACCATCAGTTCCCTTTCTGCCTTATGCAAATACTTCAAAATATCCCTCACTGAATTCTTCGAAAAAGTTGAAGGCTAAGAACACCCCTACCTTAACCTTAACAACAGCTTGCCCTTACTGAGGGCAACTTCATTCCAGAATCAATACCTAACTTTCCTGCGCTTTTCGAAAGTACGAATTGAAAATGTGTAGATAGACTCAGAGGAGGTGTACAATGGAAATGTTATCCTCGCAACAAGCAGTGGAGATACTGAAAGCGCATGGCACATACGTTAGTGAAGAAGAAGCAAAAATTATCCTGGAATTTATGTGTAAATTAGCGGAGATCACTTTATCTCAAAACCTGTTTTATGAAAGCAGCCGACCTGTACATCCGGGTTAGCACGGACGAGCAAGCCGATAAAGGATACTCCCAGCGCAACCAGGAAGAAGTATTGAAACGATATTGCGAGATCAACAAGATCTCTGTGAAGCGAGTCATTTTTGAGGATCATTCCGCAAAGACTTTTAACCGCCCCCGATGGAACTTCCTTCTATCGGAACTCCGCAAACACAAGGGCCAGACAGACCTGGTGCTCTTCACCAAATGGGACCGCTTCAGCCGCAACGCCGGGGATGCCTATCAGATGATCAATACCCTCCGCAAATTAGGCGTAGAACCCCAGGCCATCGAACAGCCGCTGGACCTGTCCGTCCCCGAAAATAAGATCATGCTGGCCTTCTACCTCGCTGCTCCGGAAGTGGAGAATGACCGCCGCGCCTTAAATACCCTGCATGGTATGCGAAGGGCCCGCAAAGAAGGCCGCTGGATGGGGCCTGCCCCTTTCGGCTACGCGAACAAGGTAACAGAGGACGGCAAAAAGTACATCGCCCCCAAAGAACCCGAAGCGGCCGTAATCCGTTGGGCCTTTAATCAGGTTCTATCTGCCGGGAAGGAATCTATACACAGCATCTGGCAAACAGCCCGGAAAAAGGGCTTACAATGCAGTAAGAACAGTTTTTGGTTTATCATCCGCAATCCGGCCTACTGTGGCAAAATCTACGTCAACAAATTCAAGGAAGAAGAAAGCCAATGGGTCAAGGGCCAACACGAAGCCCTGATCACCGAATCCCTTTTCTTCCAGGTACAGGATGTCCTGGACGGCAAGAAACGAATTTACGTCCCGAAAAAACGGACCCAGGATTTCCCGATGCGGGGTTTTCTTATTTGCCCGCTTTGCGGCAAGCTCTTAACGGGCAGTTCGTCGCAGGGCCGATCCAAGAAATACTTCTATTACCATTGTAAACTGCCCTGTAAGGCCCGGTTTCATACCGACGATACTCACGACCTATTTTCGAGAGAACTGAAAAAATATATCCCGCGGCCGGGAATGATCGAAGTCTACCAGGAGGTCATCAACTATCAATATCAAATCCAAAACAAGGGCGGACGGGAAGACCTTAAATGCATCAAGCTGGAATTGGAGCAGGTGAATAATAGGCTGGTGAAAGCAAGGGATCTGCTCTTGGTAGATGAATTGGATGCCGCCGATTATAAGGCCGTTAAAGCCGAATGTGAAATGAAGATCACTCAGCTTGAAACCCGGCTATTTGCTGCCAATACCTCCGATACGAACA
>WNFI01166603.1_pt1 | contig 12121 bp, 15 predicted proteins | sample 5400471 | NCBI WGS metagenome assembly WNFI01 (sample SAMN13153348, study PRJNA577476) | soil metagenome | isolation source: 100 cm saprolite on Douglas fir-dominated hillslope | place: USA:California | collected 2013-09-17 | reverse complement strand
CTTTCACCCTCTCCTCCCTTCATTCTGACGACAGGTCGAAGGAACGTGCTCCTCACTTTTCTGCTTGCTTGCTACTATCTCGTTGCGTATCCCGTGGGAACGGAGAAGCCAAAGCGATTGTCTCCCACTTGGTGGAAGCGGGAGGCTTACGCCCGATTGACGTTGGACCGCTCGCGCGTGCTCGCCAGTTGGAGGGGCTGGGCTTTCTCGGCATCACGCTCCAGTTCACACAAGGGGCGCAGTTCTCAAGCGCCTGGAAATTCCTTGCCCAGGAGCCAGCCAGGGCACGAAGCGAGAGTACCCATGCAGGTACTCTCGCTTCCCGGTGAACGGGGACGCAAGGGGCAAAGCCACCTGCCAGGGTTTGCAGGTCACTGGCGGCTCGTGGCAGGACGGCAATTTCGATAACGTCGCTATTGACGCGAGGAAATCATCCCTGAAGCAGCCTGGCATGAGGTGCAGCCTTATCTACCGGGGCACCGATGAATCCCATGTTCAGCCCTAGCGGGCGGAATGAGCCGTTACTGCTCTGGGTGAGCAATGGATATTGTGGCGTCTGGACAGAGTACTGTGCTGGTGTGAGATATTGCCCCAGGTGCGTCTGAAACTCATGGTCGAGTTGTTGCGTAGTCTTGTCGATGACCGAAGACGATACCAGCCTGGGAAGAGTACGGACGACGATGTCTTCATTTTGGGAGTATGTGTTGAGGGTACCCCGCAACCCCGCCGTCATCGCTACGTCTGAGTCGAGTGGCACAGCGCAGACGAGCATCACAGCAGCTAGCATACCTGCTCCGATCATCAGGAGCAAGCCCCATGCCTGGTGCACTCGCTGCAGGCCTAGCGTTACGGTTGAGAGAAGTAACCTCCAACTACTATTGCGCGGTGCTGGTCGTGCTACATGAGCCATCATACCCTCTCTTTCCGGGAGATCACTTCTCAAGAAAACGCCTAACTTTCAGCGTCCCAAAGCGTGTCTTATGCTGTGACGATGCGGCCATCGTGTATCTGGAGCACGCGGTCGGCTGCTTCGACGATGACCACATCATGGGTAGCGACGAGCAGGCTGATTTGCCCCTGGTGAGCGGTTTCGCGCAACAGGGCCGCGATGTCGCGGCCCGTGACTGAGTCAAGATTCCCGGTCGGTTCATCAGCGACGATGAAGCGGGGGGAGTGTACCAGTGCACGTGCGAGGGCCACGCGCTGCTGCTCGCCGCCTGACAGCTCCAGGCCGCGATGGTGAGCACGCTGGGCGAGTCCAACATGTTCCAATGCCTGGCGTGCCAGCCGCTCGCGCTGGTCCGCTGCCACGTGTGCCAGCCGCAAGGGTACCTCGACATTTTCTTGCGCCGTGAGCGAGGGAAAGAGATGGGCATTCTGGAACATCATCCCGATGCTCTCGCGGCGCAACCGTGCCCGCTCTGCCTCACGCAGCCTAGCCATCTCCTCACCCAGGATGAACACCCGCCCCTGGGTTGGGTTATCGAGGCCAATCAAGATATTGAGCAGGGTGGTTTTGCCGGATCCTGAGCGGCCCCGCAGGGCGACAAACTCTCCAGGCTCTATGCGCAGGTCGATGCCGCGCAATGCGCGCGCCATCCCGCCACCAGGGAAATCGCGGGTCACTCCACGTGCCTCGGCAATGGCTGTTGCGACCGCCTGTTCCATGCTTATGCCTCGCTTTCTGCTGGCTGGCTATTGCCGTTGGACTGAGCAGTGATGGGCCAGAGCTCCATATGATCGGCAGCGTAGCGCACTTCGGCCCGTCCATTGAACGGGTAGTATTCGATGGCCTCTTTGGGAAGCTGCAGCCTTCCGACACGGTCGATCAAGATTGACTCATGGTGGGTCTCGATTGGCAGACCGATGATCGCACTGGCGGTAGGCATATCTTCGCTCACGGCAGCCAATGGCGCCTCACGGCGCACTGTTTCGGTGCTTGTGCGTCCATCGCGGATCGCGATCGTGCGATCCACTGCAGCGGCAATCGCTACATCGTGCGTCACGATGATGATCGTTAACCCAAGCTGGCGATTGAGCGCGCGCAGCAGCGTAAGAATTTTGCTGGCAGCGACCGAATCTAATTCACCCGTTGGCTCATCGGCCAGCAGCACCTTTGGTTGATTTGCCAGTGCCACAGCGATAGCGACGCGCTGCTGTTCACCGCCAGAGAGCTGATCAGGCTTTTTCTTCTCCATGCCTTGCAGCCCCACCAGTTTCAATAGTTCGTAAGCCCGGTTCTTGCGCCGGGTCAGCCCGGTACCGCTCAGCATCAGCGGCTCCTCAACATTTCCTGACGCGCTCAACTCTGGCAGCAAGTTGCGTCCGCTCTGCTGCCAGACGTGACCGACCACAAAGCGCCGGTAGCTGATACGCTGCGCCTCATGCAGGTGCGAGAGGTCGTTCCCGTCCACGATGCATTTTCCGGCGCTAGGGGTATCCAACCCACCGATGATATTGAGCAGCGTAGATTTACCTGAGCCGGATGCGCCAACCAGTGCCACGATCTCTCCTGGTACAACCTCCAGGTCCAATCCTTGCAGCGCAACGACTTCCAGGTCAGCTACTTTATAGATTTTGACTAAATTATCACAAACAATGAGCGGTTCTGGCATAGTCACTCCTGATACCCTCAATCCTCATTGAGTCGCAACGTCTGGCCGATCGATGGGCGCGACACGACATAGATCATCATGCCGAGCGCACCGACACAGATGGTAATCAGCAGACCCAGCGCGAGAGCCAGGGATGCAGGGATCACCAGAGTGATCGCTGGCACGCTCTGCACGGCATAGAATTGGGCGGGCGAAATAGTCCCCGTTATTTGAGTGGGGAGCACACTTGAGAAGATCAAGGCTGGCAAGGGCTGCGCGCGCTCAGCCACGAGGCAATCAAGTTACCCACCAGCGCCAGCAGCAGCGCCGTGGCTGCTCCCAGGGCCAGGATGCCCAGGAGTGTGAGATTGAGCGGCTCATGAGAGAGCGTATCAATGATCGCCCGGCGGTCGAAGAGCGGCTGGAGCAGCAGGTTTCCGTGGCTGAGCGCTTTACGCACGCTTGCCACGGAAGCGGCATCATCCTTCGTCCCTACCCAGACGTAGTTCAGGGGCACGGCAAATTCACCGGCGCGTGTGAAGTGATGGGTATAGACATCCGCGAACGTCTGAAAATCAACCAGCACGCCTGGCATGCTGCTATCGCCTGAGGTCGGGATAGTTTGCACCAGGGCTACGGCTTTGAAGTTCACCAGGTCAGCAGAAGCAACCGGTGAAAAATTCAGCGTGAAGTGTGATCCCTGTGACAGGTGCAACGTGCTCGCCGTATGCGCATCCACGATCGCCGGCACGATTTGGCTCGCTATCGCTGTATCCCGCTGGGCTGCAAGCTCGGCCATCAGCGAGTGAAGCGATTGGGATGAATCCTGCTGGCTCCAGATAGCTGTGCTTGCAAAGGTATCGGCATCGACGGCTTCGAAATCGATGGGGATGTTCAAGGTCGCCCCGCCTGCGGTCGCCGATCTGGTCAGGCCCAGGGTGGCGGAGGTGACGCCAGGCAGGTGACGATAGGCAGCTGTCATGCTGCCCAGCTGTTGTGGGGTATACAGATTGAGCGGGATAGGGCCGCTGAAATCAGCTCCTGCCTGATAAGCGGCCACGTCGAGCGTGCGCTGCGCTTGGGTAGCGGTGAAGATCAGGGTGAAGATGGCAAAGGCGCTGGTCAGCGCGAGCAGCAGGGTCATGCGCATCGCTTGACGGGGAGCACGGGCCATCTGTGCCAAGGCTACCAGGGGAGCAGCGCCCCGCCTGTGCGCTGCGATCCATGCGCCCAGGCGCAAGAGCAAGGGGTAGAGACGCAGTAAGAGCAGCAGGCAGGCTAATAAGAAGCCCGTTGCGACCACCAGCGTGAGCGGTGTTAGCAGCAATAAACGCAGGCGGGCATCGAGCACACCAGAATTGTTCAGATAGCTGATAGCTCCATAAGCGGCAAGTGCGAGCAGCAGCGCAGCCAGGTCCAGGTTCAGGCGTTGCCAGAGCGGACGATGGGTGGAGCGCGTGGCTTCGCGACGCAGCGCGAGCACATCACGGCGCGATGCACCGAGAACGGCGAGGATGAGTGCAGCGATGGTGACCAGCACAGCCGCTAGCGCATACTGGCCCAAGCTGAATGCGACCGGCAGTGGATTGCCGCTCAGAAGGTTGAGTGCTCCTTGATCAGTGGGGGAGAGCGTGTTCTGTGCGAGCAGGCGCGTCATGACGATGGCCAGCAGCGGTCCGGCTACCAGCGCGATCAGGCCCAGGCCCAGACCCTGGGTCACCAGCGACCCGAGTATCTGGCGGCGACTGGCACCACGGCTGCGCAGCACAGCGATGGCATCCGACTGGCGATCGACGAGGAGACCAGACATCATCGTGACAAAGTAGAGCACTAAGCCAAAGACCAGCAGCAGCAGGCTAATGACGGGAAACTGCGCCACGGAGAGACGGCTGCGAAACTGCTGCAGGGCGTCAGAGGGCTGGAACGTCGTTGTCTGCTGGAGAAATGGTGGCTGATTGAGGTCGGGGTTGCTCGTATCGTCGACGGTCACCGTTTGGATGTTGTTGATGATGGTGTCCAGGTCATCGATACTGATACGATTAGTATCAAGATGGTAGTACCAGATCAGATTGTCTACTACCTGGTAAGTCGCGGTTGGTACTCCGCTCGCGGGATTGACGACGCCAACTTGAGCCAGTGTAGCGAGAATCGTTTCATTGGAGGCAAGACCTTCGTAGAGGAAAAAATTGTTGTCCTTTGAGCTGCCTAGAAAGTCATGTCCATGCCAGAATGGGTCGTCCGGCTTCACGAGGGTGAAGATACCAACTATGTGTAACAGCAGGGTGCGAGTTTGCTGCTTATTCAAATAAGCATAAGTAATGCTTACCGGCAGCACAGAGCCAACACTCAAACGAAGATCAGTAGCTATTTCTGGTCGTATGGCGATCTCGATCTCGGTGCTCCTGGCCAGGGGGAGGCGTCCCTGCACGACATGGACATGCGAGGCGGCCAGATCCATCGAGGAACCGATAAGTCCCATGTTATCGCCCGTCGGTTTGAGTGAACTGACTCCGCCGGGAGCAGTATTGACCGCCAGAATGGGAAAGAATTGGGTCTCGATAGAAAATTGTGAGGAACCAAGATAAGGCCCCAGATTGTTTTGGAACTCTCGATTGAGGGATGTGGTGGCCTTGTCGATGTAGGGTAAAGCTATCTGCCCGGAAATGCTGTGAACGACGATGTCTGCGTTCTGGGAGTATGAGTTGAGGACGTCCCGCAGCCCTGCCGTCATCGCGATCTTTGAGTAAAGCGGCACCGTACAGACGAGTATAACTGCGGCTAAGATGCCCACCCCCGTTACCAGGAGCAAGCCCCATACCTGGCGCACACGCTGGAGGGCTAACGTGACGGTAGGCGGTACGAATATCAAGCCGCCATGACGCTGCACCACGTAGTTTGAGCGAGCCATCGCAACCTCCTTTTGAGCAGATTGATATCCTCACAGGTCAAGGCGAATATTGCTAGTAGTCAGAAAGTATACGACTTTATAGGCTCTTTTCTCACAAGTTATTTGCTCGCTTATCCCCCGACCTTCTCTCCTGTCTATTCTCTAGCTTCTCTGGCTACCTCACAGAAATTCAATGAAAAGATATGCGGTCCGAAAAACGAATTTTTATAGGTTAATCAACAGCTGCAATTCGGTTGTTCTCACGGCGCTAATTGTGAAGCCTGGTTTGCCCTGGAGACAGGATAATTTAAAAGTCGTCAGAAAGCCGGGAGTCAAAGGCGGTAGCTCCTCCTGGCAAGGTAAACCGTACCTGCTTAACCCACTACACTATCTTGAGCCAGACATCGCCAAAGGCATTGTCGCGTGTGACATGCAGGTCCCAGCAGCCAGCCACGGGAAAGGTAAAAACGGTGCCCCATTCATCACCCGGGCGGTTCCAGTTTGAGCCGAGATGCCTGGTTGGTCCCTGTGAAGGCGGGACTTTCATGCCATGCGGACCCAAAGCCACGATGTCAAAAAAGCCGGAGCCCGTTATTCTCCAGACGATCTTCACCATTGTGTTCGCCCGAGGGGGGACGGAGGTTCTCATTATAAGAGCCCATAATTCAGCATTGATGGCTGTGCCCTGCACTTCTGGGATGCTCAATGAGAAAGAATAGTCGATCGGCGATGCCGGCTGGCAGTTTTTCAGACCGGGGGCGGTCGGGCCTGTGATCGTGGGCGAGAGTACCGGTGTGGGTCTTTGCGCGGTCGGGCTGGTGACCGCCGGCGAGCGTACTGGTGTGGGGGGTTGCGCGGCAGGCGGCGAAGATGTGGGCGAGCTTGTGGAGCATGCTGTCAACAGCGTGACAAGCAGGAAAAGGCAGAGAGAGCAATATCTAACAAGATGGTTCTTGCCGGATGACATAGCTGATTCCTCCCTGGTAGTTCAGAGCGAACGACGTAGGGCGCAGACTACCGATTTCGGTGCCTTGCTTTAGGTATACATTCTATTCCTGAAATACACCTGAAACAACGGTGCCTTTCATGACCTCACCAACGCATAAAGGGAGGAGCTCACTCCTTCTGCTTGTTTCGGCTGGACGGGTGGGGAAAAGCGGACTTTTCAATACCCTGCCCTATTTCTCCATGCGCTAGAGCATTCTCTCCTAAAGAACCGAGAAAACGATCCCTATTCCCAAAAGGATCATGACTAAGGCAATAATCATGCGCGCTCGCTCTTTCTGATAAAGAATCCGATCTTGACATTCAAGAGCGCTTGTTGCGCAACGAGATCTGAAGACGTACCATGTGCCCGGTAAAATGGTGAGCGCGCGTGCAACACCATATGTTCCCATCAGCGCAGCACCATAAGCCGGATTGCCCTGAACAAAGCACCAGGCTAACAGGAAATAGACGCCAGCGAACGAAACATAGGTTGTAAGCCCTACCCCGAGCGCAGCGCCATAGGCAAGAGCGGCCCCATATGGCCTCCATCGTCGCCACCAGGCGAGTGGCACAGCAAACATAATGTATGGCCGTGGCAAACGCATGAAGTTCATATCACTCAGCGCGTAGCCTATTGCTAAGATGCCTACCAGGCTCTGTGCAAGGACATTTACACCATGCACACCGGTGATAGGAAGAAAATGGCCGAGCCACCCTAGAACGGTCCCTACAATCAGCGAGGTACCAATACAGCCGCTGATGTACAAACCTGTTGCTAGCAGCCACCTGAGACGGTTCGTGGTCTCCTGCACGAGGGACCCGATCGTAGAGATCATCGAGATCCCTCAAACTGTCGTTGTCTTCGCAATACCGGTGAGCATTGCGAGAACAAATGGCAACACCCACAACGCCTGAGAGCCAATAACCCATGAATGAGTGTGTATAAGCATTCCTCCTATGCTCCCAACAGCAGCGACACAAACAATCGCGGCGAAAAGGCGCACGCGGACTCCCATACTCAACACCTCCTTTCTTCTCTCAAAATGCGCGGAAATCTGAATGTGTACGCCGTTTCATCCCTTAACAGTGTCAACGCCAACTTAATTGTACACTGGCGTTAAAAACAGGGGCAACCCTGTTTGTAGTAGGGGCCTGAAGTGTAGGTACAGTTATAATGACCGCCACAATAGCAATCATAGCAGGTGACAGCTTGATTGCATACCCCATCACAGCATACCCAGGTATACTGTACAGAACACCCTGAGGGACACCTTGATCCAGAACATGCCGTTCCCAATTGGTTCCATAGGTAGCACCTCCTTTTGGAAAACATCCGCCCTGCGCTCTCCGAACAGAGCGGATCTCTCGATTACTGCCGTGCAGGCGATGTGACAATAGCAGCATCCCCTTTGGGATAGATGTATTCAGCATGAACTGACGTATCGCCAATTAACGCGCGAAGATCATCCTCGGTGAAAACAAGTCCCTTGCGCATCAATACCCCATCTGCGCTGTAAAACAATCCAAAGGGGTTGTTGTGGATTTCAAACCCCATGGTGATCGTGCGATCTGCATCGCAGAGAACGGGAATATGCAAAGGGAAAATCGAGAGGAACGATTTACACGCGTAGTCATCGCCACGCATAATGACGACAACACGGCCCAAGTAGACGCCATTGTCTACGAGCAGATTGAGCGGCTCCGCCAGGTGCTGACAAGGTTCACACGTGGTGGAAAGGAATACGAGAAGCGTTCCATGTTTGCTCGGTTGTGAGAGATCTACCATGCCGAAATTGTTGCTCGTTTGATGCTGAAGTAAGGGGAGAGGCGAACTGAGTACTGGCCCATCATACTCTGCCGTTGGCACTTCATCTCCACTCTTATCCCCAGACGTGTCACCTTGGGACTGAGCTTGTTGTTGCAAGACGACACCTAACTGATGGAGCACACCGAGCAAAAGTGCTCCCATCGCAACAACAAACACCCAAAGGACAAGATAGCTTGCTAACCAAAACCCTGTCATCGCAAATCTCCTTGGTGTGATGCACGCGCTCTTATTGGGACGAGCTTTTGTGACGAATGTATGAGCTTAGCTCTGCTGGAAATAACCTTTGTGCTCCCAAGCACCATACTCAGGATTACCGAGAACGTTCCAAGTAACAAGAGTGCGGCAAACGGAGCCAGACCAACATATCGCATGAAGGACCACTGCTCACTTACCCACCAGGATGGGGTGAGGACAGCAAGCAGGAATGCGCTCATGCACAACAGCAAATCTTGCATAACCAGACTGGCAGTGATTGTTCTTTTGTGATTTGAGCCAAAGCAATGACACCTCAAGTCACGTCCTCGCCTGATATTGACGCTCACCCCTATTACGAAGCTGAGCATAAGGAATGCGTAAGAGAGAGCAGCAAATCGCACAAACGTTCCTGTCACAAGGAGCAAGGCGATCAACAATTCAAGCGCAGGAAGAATCAGAGCGAACAGACGGCTAAGCGTGAAAGGCAATATACGATATTCAATGACAGCGAGCATAAAGTTTTTGGGATGGCGCATTTTCGGCACAGCGCTCGTCAGAAACACGCTGCCCAACCCTATTGCCAGGAGGACACGAATGATCATCATCTGTTTTGCTCCATTCTACGATTGCGAAATGGGGCGTAGGCGATAAGGAACTCTGGGATCGATCATCATAGATGGCCAGGCAACTTCCCCTGACCACTGACTTGCAAGCTTACTCAACGCATCGAGCGTCCAGTAAGCCGACCAAATCTCTTTGCATCGTCTTTTGGCGAACCGAACGGCACGCACATGACTTTTTCGATTGGAGAAGGCACGTATCGCCGACTCAGATTCCCAAATCGAGAAAGTCAAGCACGAAAGTGGATTTTCAATAAGAAAGGCGAAACGTAATAAACCAGGTGCTTCTTGTAGGTCATGACGCATCTGATGAAAGAGAAGCCACATCGGTAGGAGATCCCGTATATGGGCAAGACGAAAGCGTGTTGTCACACAGTACATATCGATCTCCATGGACTCTCTAATAACTTGTAAGGCAGCCTGACTAGTTAGCCGATGTCTCAACGTACGGGAAGCACTCGCCCAAGCCCTTAGGCCGTTTCTAGGGGTCCACATATCATTTCATGCTTTTTGTACGCTAAGAGCTAGGGCAGCTTGGGGAGGCTCTTCAGAAGTTGCCCTGCTGCCGACGCTTTGCCTCACTCTTGGATGGAGGCATCCCGTTTTACCTGAAAAATACACTCGAATGCTGTCTCTTAAATGCTTGGACAGCTTCTCATCAGCTTAAAGTACATAAAGCAGGAAATGATGTGCTGACCTCACAAACACTAGTCCAATCACCACCCTGCAAAAAGCGAGCATGTACAGTGATACCATCGCCGTGAACATAATTACCTCGCCAAAAAGCATCATTCTGTCAGCTTGTTTTTCCGGTCTGGTAGCTCCCAGATCTCCTTTTGTTCCCCAAACAGAAGCATACATGAAAAGAGAACAGCAGTGAGAGAGTTGGTACCCAACTTTGAGGGGAACTAAGACCCGACTTTGCAGGGAACTGAGACCCGATCTGAAAAGGAACCAAGACCCGATTTGATGAGGAACTGAGACCCAATTTGGGCACATCTGACAATTATCCCAAAGCAAGGATAGGCGTCTTCGAAGACACAGATCTGGAACCTGTTTTCTTTTAGACACAGCAAGCTGAGGGCAAGCCCTTGCTGTTAAAGCTCCTTGTTGTGCGAGCTGGTGAGAACATATCCTACCTCACGGATCGGAGAAATTTTTAGAGGTGGATACAGTTTGTCGAGCTTAGCGCGGATACCAGATAAAGCTCGATGGACTGGTTTGAGTTCCTGTTTCAGGGCCCTTGACCCTGACTTTTGGGCTTCCTGTAGCCTTTTATGGCAATCAGTAGAAGAAAGCGACGTAAGACTTGCAAGGAGGACCTTGTGAGGGGCGTAGTAGGAGACGAGAGAAGAGTGAGAAGGATACTCCACTCGTTCCTGGTGAACTGCTGCTGGGCAAGGATATGAGGAGCATGAGTGTTAAGAAGGCTGAGCATCCGAGCCTGTGCATTTAACTCCAATTTATAATCGGAAAGAAGCAGACTTTGCAGGATAGATTCAGCAACAGATAGCTGTGCATCTTGGTCCGAAGTATCAGTTAATTCATGTCTAGCCACGGTAGAGCCTGCCTCCTAGCGATCATCTCGAAGAATGATGTTAAATACGGCAAGAAAAACGCAGAACTTCTATAAAAAAGGGGAGAAGTGAACTGAATTCTGACAAGTCTCCATACTTCTCAACGCATGACTTTCTGCGGTATTGAGCCTCCTTTCGACTTTCATCATGTCCCACCGGCACTAGACGTAAAGGCACCTCTTTCCCAAAACACGATCGAGGAGAAACATTTGACTATATTGACAGAAGACGAACACATGCTACCTACAAGCGCATAACCATATCTATGATACTACAATACCCGGTTATTGTCAATAGAATTTTTATTAGAAATAAAGAAGTTCAATTGAATGGGTATTTATATTTACATTGCTTATAAATATTGTGACATTTGTCACGATATGTGTTACACGTGTCTTTTTCTGAAACCCTTTGACGTATATCATGGTATGATGGGAAAAGGGTTGTTTTGAAGGAGAGCAACGAGTATGAACTACATAGCAGTAAAGATGCCATTGCTTGCACCTCTGCCCATTCCCATGGTGTTGCATCTTTTCAAGTGGCAGCGCAAGTATCTGAAGAAATATGCAAAGGCACTCGCACCTGAGGAACTGGAGCATGCGGCCTGGTTACTGCTCGAAAACAAAGTACGGGAAAAGCGAGATGCAGTCTATACCCTGATGAATCCCGTAATGCAAGCTGAGAAGAGTTCAAGAGAGACAGGTCTCTCGACAACCTGGATACTGCAAGCGTTAACGGCTCACATGCCAGGGAAACAACCTGTGCCCTCCCAAACCCTCTCCTTGTGGCGAGAACGGAATCCCTTGTCCAATTCCGTTGCCTGCTGATCTTCCTCTATCGGCGCTCTTATGGACGCCCTGGGTAGGAGCCGCTTGGGACCCACATTGGCTGAAGATAGGTAACGATTTGGGGGCAATTCGATGGGCAGGAGCAGTGAGTGAGCACCGATGCGTGCAATGGACGATCGGCCAGCAGGAGTTACAACGCTGGGACCCCGAGGTCGCAGCCCTCACGATCGATTTGCCAGCAGATGCCGAGGATATTTCTCACACGCTGGCACAGCTCGCCCTGTTCCGCCTGGCGAGAACACGACTGAACTTCTCCACTCGCTCTTAATCAGAGAGGAAAAAACCTACTTTACATGCATAAAAGAGCAAATAGAGCAAGCTCAGCCTCAGTGACATGGCACAAACTCTCTTTTGGTCAGAATCGCACTTGCAGGCCACCAAAGCAGATGGGACTAACAGGAACATCCGCAGGTTCGCTCTTCAGCTTTATTTGGGATAAATTGCCACAAAAGGGTACATTTGTCCACAGCTTATAGAATGATTATCTACCCCTTGTAGCACCGGTGCGCGTCAAGTGTATGGACAGGCGCTTTAGAAAGGTTCTAGCATGTTCTACCATCTAGGCAGGATAGCCACCCGCTATCG
>WNFI01216418.1_pt2 | contig 12123 bp, 14 predicted proteins | sample 5400471 | NCBI WGS metagenome assembly WNFI01 (sample SAMN13153348, study PRJNA577476) | soil metagenome | isolation source: 100 cm saprolite on Douglas fir-dominated hillslope | place: USA:California | collected 2013-09-17 | reverse complement strand
ATCGGATTGTGGATCCGCTGCTGGCGCAATATCCTCTCCCTGATTCAGCTTTTCCAGTTCAGCATGGAGAGTTTCGATCTGGGAATGAATTTCTGCCCTGCGATGTTGTTCTATTTGGTCGGAGATTATGGATTGGGTGCGGTCAATGATCGATTGCGGCTTGAGAGGCTTCAGCAAATAGTCGGTGGCTCCGAGGCGAAGGGCCTCCACCGCGGAGGATACATCCGGTTGGCCGGTAAAGAGCACCACCGCCAGTTGCGGATATTTCTGGTGAATTCGTTTCAGGACCTCCAGGCCAGCCATATCCGGCATCCGGATGTCCAGGTACACAAGGTCAAACTTCGAAGTACCGAGGAAATCGAGTCCCTGCTGCCCATTTGCGGCAGTCGTAACCTCGAAGCCTGCACGCTGCAGGATGCGAGCCAGGGTCTGGCGGAGAACCTGTTCGTCGTCGATGATCAGGACATGCCCGGAGGGCTTCATTGCGCCTCCTGCGGATGCATGGGCAGCCAGACCATCAGTGTGGCTCCGCCGTCTGGATTATTGACTGCTTGGATTCGTCCACTATGGCGCTCCACGATGCTGTGCGAAATCGATAGCCCCAATCCTGTACCGCTTTCCTTGCTGGTAACAAAGGGATCGAAGATACCCGGAAGAAGTGTAAGATCGATCCCAGTGCCAGTATCGGACACAGACAGCAAAATCTCGTCTTTTTCCGGTACTCTCTGCGTGGCGGTCAGAGCATGGACGTTCTTGACAATTTCATTCAGTTGAATTCTCCTGAACTCTTCGCTCAGGACCGGCCGGTAGGTGTCGCGCAACCGGTCGATGAGATTTACCAACCGGTTGGTTTCAGACAATATGATTGCCAGATCTTGCTGCCCTTGCTCGGAGATACCCTCTTCTTCCTTTACCAAGAAGATCGCATTTTGGATCGCCTGAAGAGGGTTATTCAGTTCATGGGCGACCGAGGCGAGTAATCGTCCCACCAGGGCCAGTCTTTCGGTCTGAATGAGCTGCTTACGAATTGCCAGTTCCTGCCGCATCGAGGTTTGCAAGTCGGAATACAAATTTGCTTTTTGTAGAGCCACGCCAAGCTGATCTGCTACCGCACTAACCAATTGCACATCGCGCTCGGTCAACTTACGGGAGGATACCTGTTGGATGTCAAGAACCCCTGCGACCAGGCCGTCAATTTTAATAGGAACACCGAGCTCCGAGCGGGTATCCGGCAGGCTGGGATTGGGAAGGTAAAAACCTACTTCATCAACATGATTGGCTACGAATGGCTGACCGGTTTCCACCACCTTGCCTACAATCCCTGCGCCTGGGTGGATTCTATGTCCTTTTTCCTTGAGACGCGCACCGATCTCGCCGCTTCCCTGGCGCATGACGAGATCGCGGCTCCCCTCATCGATCACAAGCACTTGCACATGGTAATATCCAAAATTATCATGGAGGAGCTCAACCGCTTCCTTGAGCAATTCTTCGGGATCGAGGGAAGTTGCCAAGCCTTGGCTGATTCGATACAGGGCATTAACCTCTTGCAAGCCCTTCTCGGTTGCTTCAAGCAATCGGGCGTTTTCAATCGCGATCGCTGCCTGGGTTCCCAGGGTGCTGAGGATATGGTTCTCGATTTCTGAGAACGCATTGGGCATGTTACTCTGCACACTGATGGTTCCGAGCGGTTTATCTCCCCCCCGCACAGGGGCAACCATGAGAGAGCGGAATCGCACCCCGGATTCCAGGCGAACAAACCGGGGATCTGCCTCGATGTCTCCTATGTTGATTGTGACCCCTTGCCGGATCACCTGTCCTGCGACCCCCACTCCCAATCGCATTTGGACATGGCCTTTCCGGTTTTCCGCATCGGCGATCCCGGAGACCGCCCGGGCGATCAGTGCAGGTTCCTCTGAATCGAGTAGATGGATCACGCTCTCCTCGGCTTGCGGGATCAGCTCGCGTGCAGAATCTACGATGAGCTGCAATACCCGGTCAGTACCGCCGCGCTCATTTTGACTAAGTGCGTATCCAATCTCAGCCAAAGCGCTGCTCTCCTTGAGGCGGCGCTCGATTACCTGACTTTGTCGAAGACTCCAGAGTGCGAGTGCGATTTGATCGCCTGCCCGCTGCCCATTTTCGATATCTTTCGATGAAAAATGTTGGGGCTTTTCATAAGCAACCAAAGCCGCCCCTAATTTTTGATCCTTGCCGATCAGAGGAATCGCCAGTACAGAACGCACGCTTGATTTTTTCTGCGGATCACTCTTGAATTGGGTCAGATCGGCTAAATCCTCGATGGCAATGACCGTCCCTTTCTTCAAAGCCGAAATCCCAAGCCTGGATTCAAGCTTATCCGGAAGGCACAGCGAGGATCTGCCATTTGAGGTCGATACGAGATGTACGAGCTGTTTCTGACCGGAATCCCATCGAAGGATGGAACAAAAATCGGCGTCGAGCATTTTCGCCGCCGCCGAAGCCAGTTTTTTCAGGTCCGGGTCAAAGGTTTTTGATCCGAGAATAGTGCGGGTCATGCCGCCCAACAGGGAAAGGGCACGCTCCTCGGATCTTGAGTCAGATCCGATCTGCCCTCGACCCGCTCTTGTCGTTCTGGTCTTCCGAGGAACTACCTTGCGCTGATCCGATCGACTCATAATTCGTTCGTTACAAGTTCCAGACGCGGACCCATATGCGCCAATCCGCCGATGGCCTCCAGGAAGCCCAGCCGCGATATTAATTTCTCTTCGCGCTCTGCCAAAGATTTTCCAATTCTTCCAGGGAAAGTGCTGAGAGGCTTCTCGATTGTTCTTTCGCCGCTTCTTCGATGAATGCGAAGCGCTTCTTGAATTTCAAGTTGGTAGCACGCAAAGCTGATTCCGCATCCACCTTTTTCCAGCGGGCGAGGTTGACGAGTGAGAAAAACAGGTCTCCCAGTTCCTCCGAGAGTTCGTCGGAGCCAGTGGCACCTTCAACCTCTTCGATCTCTTCCTGGATCTTATCCAGCACCCCTCCGACCTCCGGCCAGTCAAATCCTACTCGTGCAGCCCGGTCCTGGTATTCCTGGGCTTGACTGAGCGCCGGCAGTGCCGGCGGCACTCCGTCTAACAGCCCTTGCGCATTTCCGTGGCCCTGCCTCTCCGCTTCCTTCAACTTTTCCCAATTTTGCAGGACGCCTTCTACGCCGTTCACCTTTACGTCCCCGAAAATATGGGGGTGCCGGCGGACCAGCTTGTCATAGATCCCTTTCACAATATCATTGATGTTGAACTCCCCATCCTGGCTGCCGATCTGGGCATTGAGCACGATCTGCAGGAGCAGATCGCCGAACTCCTCAAGCATGAGGGGTATGTCGTTGGAATCGACTGCCGCAATCACCTCGTACGTTTCTTCCAATAAGTGTTGGCGAAGCGATTCGTGCGTCTGTTCCCTGTCCCAGGGGCATCCATCCGGCGCCCGCAAATGCGCGACGATCTCCTGCAACGCCTCGAAGGACTGGCCCCGTTCCAAGGGCGGGACGAACAGGGTCGTCAACAACCCAATGTTTTCGCTCCGGTCGATCTCATAAAGCGCAAGTTCTTCGACCACCTCGTCGGAGGTTCCCGCCGCATGGATGAGCCGAACGGGGTGCAAGTCGGGATAGATCTCCGTCAAGGTTGATTTGACCTCCGATGCCACCAGGCGGGAATAGATCTGAGAGATCAAAGCAGGTGCGTCGGGCGCGAATGGCGGTACGTGCGCCGCGCCCAGACTCAAGGCATCACAAAGAGTCAGGCTGGAGGGCGGGGCGAGCCCCAATGCCGAAAGAGTTGGCTCGAGAAAGGAGACCCCTTCGACCACCTTGACAGGAATCCCGGCCGCCCGTGCGAGGCGCGCGATTTCTGGACAAGTCGCTTCCGCCACAAAAGGGTGGCCGGGTACGGCATAGATCACGCCAGATGACCGCTTGCCGAGTTGAAGGATTTTTTGGACGATCTGAGCGTAGACCTCTTCGAAGGTACGGCCCTCTTGATACAGGGCATCAAAGGAATCAACGTGGAGGGATTCCCTCAGGAAGGGGATCGTCGGATGCTGCCGGGTCCGGACATACAGTTCATCGGCCGTGGAGAGTATTTCCCAGGCTTCCCGGGTCAGCAGTTTTGGATCACCAGGGCCGAGCCCCAGCAAGGTTATTCCGGACATGATTGACTCCCTTAAATGCAGCGGACCGCAACACGTGAATGAAAGTCTATCACGCATTGCGGTCCGCTGGTATGTTCGCCGGAGTTCTTACCGTTTGGTGTAGGTTGGGGCCTTCCGGGCTTTCTTAAGGCCCGGTTTCTTGCGCTCTTTCACGCGGGCGTCGCGTGTCATCAGACCAACTTTGCGTAGGGACGAGGTCCAATCGACATCACAGGCCTTGAATGCGAGCAGAATATCGCTGAGATCGCCCAGCCGGGGAAAGTAGACGGCCGCTTCCTTTTCATTGACGGTGAATTTTCCGCTCCCGCTCATCAGGCGAACGCGGGCGGTGCTCTCCTTGCGGCGGCCAATGCCTTCGTAGTATTGTACAGCCATGATTCCTCTTTCCTTCCTATTTCAAAGTCGCCGGGTTCTGGATCCCATGGGGATGATCGGGGCCCGCATAGATCTTCAAATGCTTCATCAATGCCCTGCCCATTCTGTTATGCGGGAGCATGCCCCACACTGCGGCACGCAGGGCACGCTCGGGATGCTCTTTGAGTTGATCGCGCAATGAAATGGATTTCAGGCCACCCGGAAAACCGGAATGATGATGATACATTTTCGTATCCAGCTTGAGACTCGAGCGCGTTCCTGTGACCGTGATCAGCTCGGCGTTGACAATGACGACGTAGTCACCCATCGGCACGCCGGGGGTAAATGTCGGTTTATGCTTGCCCAGAAGAACCCTGGCCACGCGGGCTGCGAATCGCCCCAGGTTCTGACCCTTGGCATCTGCGACAAACCATTGATGATCGATCTCGCCAGCTTTTGGATAATACGATTTATACACTTTTGATCTCCATGTTCTTCGTTCAGGTGCCCTAGTAGTTCACGTGGATCAGGGTCAGGCCGTGCGCCGGGGCTAAACCGGCCGGGATCCCCTCCCTGACCTTTGGATCTTGGAGCACGGCCCGGACCGCGTCCTTGCTGCAGCGGGCCTGTGCCACCGCGACCTGGATGTATACCACTCGTCGAACCATCCGATACAGAAAGGCATCCGCCTCAATTTCGTACTCCCAATCATCCGCCTCCAGATTCCATTGCGAGGCGGAAACGGTTCGGATCGTGCGGCCCTGTGGATGGAGCGCTGATCCAAACGCCCCAAAATCGTGCTCACCGATAAATGTCTCGGCGACCCCCATCAGCACTTCGCCGTTGACTTCCGGCCAGACCCTCCAGGCCATCTTTTCTCGTAGCGGGTTACGGATCTTCTCGCAAAAAATGCGGTAGCGGTAGCGCCGGGAGATTGCATCAAAGCGAGGGTGAAACGATTTCTCCGCATTGTGGACCTCGCGGACGGCGATGTCCGAGGGAAGATTCGCGTTTAGGGCGTCCAGTAATCGTTCGTTTCCATGCGGCCAGTCGAACTCGAAAGCCGCTACCTGTCCCGAAGCGTGGACCCCACGATCGGTTCGGCCGGCCAGCACGATGGACCTTCCGCTCCACCCTACTTTGCGAAGTGCACTCTCGAGTTCAGCCTGAACCGTCCTCGGCTTTGCCTGGCGCTGGCTTCCAGCAAACGAGCTCCCATCGTAGGTCAGGATCAGTTTGTAATGTGCCATCTACACGGCGCGTCAGGCGCGGCGAGTTATTCTTCAACAAGTTCGAGAATGACCATTTCGGCCGAATCGCCCAGGCGCGGTCCCAAGCGTGTGACCCGGGTATAACCGCCGGGCCGATTCGCGAACCTGGGAGCGATCTCGTCGAAGAGCCGCTTGATCACCTGGTTGTCACCCAGTTTGGTGATCACAAGGCGACGAGCCGCGATCTGTTCCGAAGCGCTGCCCTCCGCACTGTTGCGCGCGATCGTAATCATATGTTCGGCTTCCCCTCGGATCGCTGCGGCTTTGGCTTTTGTGGTCCGGATCCGCTCGTGGGTGAAGAATTGCTTGATCAAGTTCCGCCGCAGCGCTACGCGCGCTCCGGTTGTACGGCCAAGTTTATATCCTGCTAGTTTATGTCGCATTTCTCGCTCACTCCGGCGATTTCGTCTCGTCTTTGATGAAACCCTTTTCCTGCATCTTCTGGCGAAGCTCATCCAGACTTTTCTCCCCGAAGTTTCGGATCGACATGACAGCCGACTCGCCTTTATCGAGCAGTTCCAGAACGTCGCCAACCGTGGTGATGCCCGTCCTCTTCAGGGAGTTGAAAACGCGCACGGAAAGATCGAGGGCTTCCACCGGCGTTTCCGCAAGCTCACTGGAGAGCCGGCTGCCAGGAATTTCCCGCTCGGTCACCACCGCGAGCATCTCCTCATTGACGCCGGCGATCAGGCGCAGGTGATCGATCACCAGCTTGGCTGATGTGCTCAGGGCCCGTTCGGGCGAGATGGTACCGTCCGTCCAGATTTCAAGATTGAGTTTGTCATAGTTTGTGCTCTGGCCCACCCGAGCAGAGGTGACTTCCCAATTCACCCGCTTGACCGGGCTAAAAATCGCATCGACCGGCAGCTCGCCGATCGGCATATGCCCACTGCGCTCATTCGCAGGCGAATAGCCCCGGCCGAGCTCTACCGTAAATTCAATATCGAGTTTCGTTTTCGGATTGTCGACCGTGAAAAGATAGAGATCCGGGTTCACAATCTCGACTTCTGCGGGTGTCACAATGTCCGCCGCGGTGATGGTTCCCTCGCCGCGCACTTCCAGATGCATCCGGGTGCTTTCGACGCCATCCAACTTCAAACGGATTTGCTTCACCTGCAGGGTTACCTGGATCACATCCTCGCGGACACCGGGGATGTCACTAAATTCATGCAGGACATCCCCAACCCGCATGGAAGTTACCGTCGCACCGTCCAGGGATGAAAGCAGGACGCGGCGCAGTGCATTTCCGAGCGTCACACCATACCCGCGTTCCAGCGGGCTGATGACAAATTTGCCGTAGTTGCGAGCCTCGGCTTCCCGCTCGATCTTTGGCATGACCATATTCGTGATACCTGTCACGGTTCACCTCTCCCTTTTATGAAGCAATCCAGAAGCTGACTTGCGCCCCCGCAGCCACCATATGCCGGAAAACTAACGGCGTGAATAATATTCTACGATCAGCTGTTCATTGAGCGTCCCCTCGATTTCCGGACGCTCCGGCATGCGGGAAACAGCCCCGGCCAACTTGCTCAAGTCACGATTCAGCCAGGACGGCGAGGTGCGTTTTTCAGCAAATTCCGGCAGCTGCTTGAAATACGTCAACTTTGCGGAACCATCCCGGATCGCAATGGCATCTCCCTCCTTGAGCAACATCGAGGGGACATCGGTCCGGCGGTCGTTGACGGTAAAGTGACCATGGGTGACGAGCATCCGCGCCTCGGATCGGCTCGAGGCGAAGCCCAGCCGGAAGACGACATTATCCAGCCGGGATTCCAAGATTTGAAGCAAGTTCAAACCGGTGAGACCGCGGCGTCCGAGAGCCGCCTCATAATAACGGCGGAACTGGCGCTCCAGCACCCCATAGACCCGGCGCGCCTTCTGCTTCGCTCGCAGCTGCCGGGCAAAGTCGGATTGGCCGGTGCCCCGCGATCTTCCGCCTCGGCCTGCATTTTTGCCATGCTGTCCGGGAGCAAAGCTGCGCTTTTCGAAGGAGCACTTCGGCGTGAAGCAACGCTCACCTTTCAGAAAGAGTTTCTCGCCTTCACGCCGGCACAGTTTACAAACCGGGCTTAAAGTTTTTGCCATATATCTATTTCCTCACTCATTTACACGCGGCGTTTCTTGGGAGGCCGGCAGCCATTATGCGGGATGGGCGTGATGTCGGACATGGACCGAACTTTCAGCCCCATGGACTGAACAGCACGGATGGCATTCTCCCGTCCCGGCCCGGGGCCTTTGACGAAGAGATCGACCTCTTGAACTCCAAGAGCCTGAGCGGCCTTAATCGCCTGTTCTGCGGCCAAACGGGCTGCGAAGGGCGTACTCTTGCGCGAGCCTTTGAAACCGGCGGAGCCTGCCGAACCCCAGGCGATCGTATTGCCCTCGATATCGGTCACGGTCACAATCGTATTGTTGAAGGAAGCAAAGATATGCACCTGGCCGGAGGACAGGTTGCGCTTTCCTTTTTTGGCGCCGGCAGCGGGTCGACGGGTCGAGCGAACACTCTGAGCCATAAGGGTATAACTCCTGTCTTACTTCTTGCCGCCGCGACGGCGTCCGCGTCCTGCGACGGTTTTCTTCGAACCTTTGCGGGTGCGGGAATTGGTCCGGGTGCGCTGTCCACGGACGGGCAAATTACGACGGTGGCGCAGGCCGCGATAGGAGCCGATTTCGATCAGGCGCTTGATATTCAACTGGGTCTCGCGGCGCAAGTCCCCTTCCACCTTGTAGTTTTTCGTGATGAACTCGCGGATCGCGGAAACCTCGCCCTCGGTCAGGTCTTTGATACGAGTATCCGGGCTGACTTTGGTTGCTGTCAAAATCTTGCGGGCACGCGTCGGCCCGACCCCAAAAAGATAGGTCAGGCCAACTTCCACCCGTTTATTGCGGGGCAGGTCAACACCTTCAATTCTTGCCATAATTTATCTAACCTTGTCGTTGTTTATGCTTAGGATTTTCGCAAATAACGAAGACGACACCCTTGCGCCTTACAATCCGGCACTTGGCACATCGTTTGCGAACCGAGGGTGATACTTTCATGAATTCAGCTCCTAACTATCTTAAACAGCAAAGATTTGATTATACGCTCTGTTGCCGCATCCGTCCAGTAAAATCAGCTCCACCAGACAGGTCAGGCAGCGGTCAGGATCAGCGGATCTGCGTCGGTGACGGCGACCGTATGCTCAAAATGCGCTGTATTCCCGGACGCAGGGGCAGTCCCGTACCCGCCAACCCATAATTGGGGACCATCGGTCCCTCATGCATCTGCCTGCCGACACCGTGACTGGTATATTCACGCGTGACGTGCAATCCCCGGCTTTCCACATAGGTCTGGATCGCAGCTGAGAGATCACCGGTGCGGAGACCCTCGCGCATCTTATCGATCGCCTGGTAGAGCGCGCCTTCTGTGACTTCCAACAATCGCTTCGCCTCGGGAGCTATGTCTCCCACCCCGGTGGTGAAGGCCGAGTCGGCTACAAACCCTTCGAAAACCGTCCCACTGTCGATGGAGATAATGTCACCCTCGCGCAATATTCTTTTTTTGCTCGGGATGCCGTGCACCAGCTCTTCATTTACGCTGGTACAAATCGACGCCGGATACGGCGGCTGGCTGTAGCCTTTGAAAGGCGAGAAACAACCGTGTTTCTTCAGGACTTCCTCAGCAGCCGCGTTGAGGTCAGCTGTCGAAACTCCGGGCTGTATCAAATTTTTAACGGCCGCGAGTACCTCCGCATTGATGCGGCCTGCCTGGCGCATGGTCTTCAGCTCCTCAGGACTTTTGACATGAATCTGTCGAGCGACGTTCATCATCTACCGTTCAATCGCCGCGAGCAGCTCGGAGGTCACGCGCTCAATAGGAAGGGTGGCGTCGATTTCGACCAATTTTTTCTGGTCTCGATAGTGACTTACAAGCGGGGAGGTCTGTTCGAGATACACCCGGATGCGGCGGGCCACCGTTTCTCGCTTGTCGTCTTCACGTTGGTAAAGTTCAGATCCATCCAAATCGCACTTTCCGATCACCTTTGGCGGGTGGAACGTCTGATGGTAAATATGCCCCTGCGCCTTACAGGTCCACCGCCCGCTCGCTCGTTCGATCAAGATCGCGGGTGCTGCCATGAGACAGGGCACAACATCTACCCTTCCATGGAGCTCGGCCAACACCAGTTCTAGCGCTTCCGCCTGGGCGGGTGTGCGAGGGTATCCATCCAGGATCGCGCCCGGCCTGCAGTCGGGTCGAGAAAGCCGTTCCCTGATCATTTCAATCGTCACGTCATCAGGAACCAGATCGCCCTTGTCCATAAAGGACTTGGCCAATCGGCCCAGTTCCGTCCCTTCCTTCAAATTTTCCCTGAAAAGATCCCCGGAAGAGACGTGCACCAGACCCGTTTTCTCGGCCAGTATTTTTGCCTGGGTGCCTTTTCCAACTCCAGGAGGGCCTATCAGAACGATATAGGTCGCCATGCAGCTGCCCTAGCGCTTAGTGCACGAGCAGCGAGTCTTCATAACCATGAAGTTTCAGTTCCGCGTCGATGTTCATGAATGTATCGCGCACCACTCCCACTACGATCAAGAGTCCCGCCGACGAAACCAGGAAGAGGCCGGAAGACGAAGAAGCCTGCGCGATATTGAAGAGAGAAAGCAAGCGGCTCAGGAGAAACGGCAGGGCAGCGACCAGTCCGAGAAATAGGGCCCCTGGCAGAGTGATGCGCTGCTGGACTTTGTTCAAATACTTATGCGTCGCCTCACCCGGATGCACGCCAGGAACCTGGGCTCCGTTTTTCTTAAGGTTGTCGCCGTAATTCTGTTGTTCGAACATCACAGAGGTATAGAAAAAGGTAAAGGAAACCACCATCAGAAAATATAAGAGCCAGTAGACCCCATTATTGTTATTGTTGCCACCCAGCGTAGTGGTGATCCCCGTAGCCAAGTTCTTGATCGTCGGGTTGGTGGAGGACAGAAAGTAACTGGCGATGATGGTTGGGAATTGCAATATTGCGCTGGCGAAGATCAGGGGGATCATCCCGGCCATGTTGACCATCAGCGGCAGGGTACCCTTCACGGGCATGGACATGCGGTTCCCCATACGCCTTCCGGCATACATAACCGGTACGTTTCGCCGACCCTGTTGGACATACACGATCGCAAAAATTACCAGAACGAGCACGATGAGTGTGAAAGCCAGCAGGAAGAACCTTGTGGCGGGGTCGGCCAGCAGGCCCTGCAGATTCGCGGGCATTCGTCGCGAACATGGTTCCGGCGGTCATCGCAAGCAGAATGGTAAGCGACGGCAGCCATAGCGCAGGGCCAAAGCCAAAGGGCACAATGGTCTGATTCAAGGCTTGGGCAGATAGGGCATTGAAAATGTTGATCTGTCCGATTGCGGATAAGGCAGCCATGGGAACAGCCAGGAAATACGTCCACCGCTCCATCCAGCGCTGCCCTTCCCTCGGATCCTCCTGCATGCGGCGTTGAAGGGCCGGCACGATCGGGACGAGAAGCTGCAGAATGATCTGGGCCGTGATGTACGGATAGACTCCCATCGACAGGAGGGAGAAATTCGATACCGTACCCCCTGACAGGAGGTCGAGAAACCCTAGGAAGCCACCCGTCCCGGCACCGCTGGACCGAAATGCCTTGAGGGCCGCAAAATTAACGCCTGGGACAGGGACGTTGGCGGCCAGCCGGTACAGCGCGAGGATCGCCAGCGTAATCAATAATTTCCGCCGGATATCCTCCGATTTCCAAAGATAGCGCAAACCTGAAAATGATGATTTCATGAAAATGTCCTCGCTGCAGAATTATTCTTTCGTCTCGACCGTTCCACCCGCCGCTTCGATCTTCGTCCGCGCACCTGAGCTGACCCGATCCACTTTGACCTTGAGCGCGAAATTCAGTTCGCCGCGCCCGAGGATCTTGATCGGATTGCGCGGATCGCGGATCAGGTGGGCAGATTCGAGCGATTCCAAATTGATGTCTGCTCCAGCCTTGAACGCCTGCGCCAGCTGATCCAGGTTCACTTCATTAAAAGTCACCTGGTTCGGCGGCGTGAATCCTTCACCCCGGATAAAAGGCAGCCGCCTGTAGAACGGCAAATTGCCGCCCTGGCGATAGAGGCGTCCCCCCTCTCCGGAGCGGGCACCGGCGCCCTTCGTGCCCCGGCCAGCCGTTTTTCCCTGCCCGGCCGAAATCCCTCGACCAACCCTTTTGCGGTTTTTTTTCGAGCCTACATTCGGGACGAGATCGTTCAATTTCATGTGAGCCTACTCTTCGATCTTCAATAGATGGATGACCTTATTGAGCATTCCGCGCAAGGCCGGTG
>WNFI01127808.1_pt1 | contig 12123 bp, 14 predicted proteins | sample 5400471 | NCBI WGS metagenome assembly WNFI01 (sample SAMN13153348, study PRJNA577476) | soil metagenome | isolation source: 100 cm saprolite on Douglas fir-dominated hillslope | place: USA:California | collected 2013-09-17 | reverse complement strand
CTCAACGCGCTTGAGGGCATCGACCAACCTCGTGCCAATGCGATAGCAACAGCGATTCACAACGCGCTGCCGCCATGTGCCAAATCGGGAGCGATTGGACAAGTAGCAGACACGTCTCTGACATCGTGAATCCGCCGCTGATGACCCATCTCCGACGTCGACTGCGCATCGCAGCAGTCGAGTCACGCTGATTTGTGCGGGATGGCGTGAAGCAATCTTGCTCCCGGATTATGCTGCGCGACGTCAATTTTAATCTTAACAAAATTGTTAGTTTTCATAATTGATCGACATTCCCCGACTTGCGCCACAATTTTGATGCACATAGGGCAGACTTGGACCGCGACCGTGAAGCCTTGGCTTTGCCGACGGCCGGCATAACGAGAGCGCTGGGCGCCGGTTCGAATGGGAGGGTATCATGCATCGTTCCTTGATAAAGGTGGCCGCGCAGTCGGCTATTCTTACTGCTTCGATACTTGGTACGGCAGTGGCGGGCCTAGCCGCGGGCTTTCTCGAAACGGATCTCGTCGCCAACAAAAGTCCGCTGACTGACAGCAACGGCATTTCGCACACGCCGGCGCATGTTGACCCCAACTTGCTGAATCGTCGCCAACAAAAGTCCGCTGACTGACAGCAACGGCATTTCGCACACGCCGGCGCATGTTGACCCCAACTTGCTGAACCCGTGGGGCCTTACGGCATCTTCGACCTCGCCATTTTGGGTATCGGACAATGGCGCCGGGGTGGCGACGCTCTACGATGCCGCCGGCGTTGCGCGATCTTTGGTCGTGTCCATCCCAGCACCAACAATCCCGGCGACCCCGCTTAATAACAAGGGTACGCCAACCGGAGTCGTGTTCAACATCGCTGCGTCTAACGGGGCCTTCCCAATTTCAGGAGTCGACAAAAACGGAAAGGCTTTAATGGCTGCGGCGCAATTCCTCTTTGCCACTGAGGATGGGACGATTCTCGGCTGGAACAGTAATGTATTTGCCAGCGGTGATCCGAATACGACCCCCCCTAGCACCCACGCAATCATAGCTGTTCCGTCGAGCGGAGCGGTCTACAAAGGTCTCGCCATCGCCACAGATGCGCTCGGGACGACCCGGCTCTACGCCACGAATTTCCGCGCAGGCACGGTGGACGTGTTCACCACGAATTTCGCGCCGGCAACCCCTCCTGGTGCATTCACTGATCCGAACCTACCTCGGGGCTATGCGCCATTCAACATCGTTCCCATTGGCTCGCCCTCAGGCCTGGCGTCTGCTGCAAGGTTCGTTGTGACTTATGCCGTGCAGAATGCGGAAAAACACGACGATGTCGCAGGAATGAGTCACGGAATCGTCAACACCTTCGATCTTGGTGGTCAGTCGCTTCATCGCCTCATTCAGCACGGCCAGCTCAATTCGCCGTGGGGCGTGGCCCTGGCGCCCGCCAGTTTCGGGGCACTCGCCAATCAATTGTTGATTGGAAATTTCGGCAACGGTCATATCAACGCCTACAATCTGACCACCGCCCGAATGGGGAGCAAGATGGTCTGTTCGGTGCCATTACACCGAGCCCATAATGAATGGCATACCGACGCAAGATGCACCGGCCGCTTGGGACTGATCCTGCCCCGGAGCCTCCCACCGGCCGGCTACCGGATGGCCGGCGGGAGAGGGGCGGTCTGGGTCCAGCGCACTGTGCAGCGCGTCGAAGAACCCCGGCCATCTCGCCGCCATCTCGCTAACACGCCTCGCCTTCAAGGCGACGGTCCTTGCTGCGGCGCGAGAGTCTGCAGATGGCCCGAAGCGCCAGTGCGCTGCGCCGCAGCAATACAGCCGCTTTCTGGAGTCGTGCGGACATGCTTGCGGTGGCGTCGACTCGACGCAAATGCACTAACCGGAAGGGCGGCCATGTCCGCTATAAGGTACGCTTTCAGGGGCTAAGCGGACCTACGACATAGTCCGAAAATAGATGACGGGCCTTGATGCCATAAGCGCGCGTGCAGGATTGTGTTTCGCAACCACACGAATAGTGCGTCGCAAGTTAAAGAGTTTTTCAACAAAATCGGCCAAGCAGACAGACATATGTACTGCCTGATTGCAGGAGCCGCCAAACTTCGATATGCAGCTCGCCTGCTTGTTCAGCCCGACCAGCCGAGATGGCTGAGGAAGCTCCGCGTCCGCTCGAGAGTCGGCGCCTGGAAGATCTGCTGCGGCGGACCTTGTTCGATGATCGCGCCGCGATCCATCACCACAACCCAGTCGGCAACTTTCTGTGCAAAGGTCATCTCGTGAGTGACCACAACCATGGTCATGCCTTCCTCGGCGAGTTGCTTCATGACGTTGAGCACTTCACCGATCGTCTCCGGATCTAGCGCCGATGTCGGTTCGTCGAACAGCATCACCTCGGGTTCCATTGCCAGGGCACGGGCAATCGCGACCCGCTGCTGCTGCCCGCCTGAGAGCTGGAACGGATAGCTCACCGACTTATCGGCAAGGCCGACCTTCGCCAACAGTACTTGGGCCTGCGCCTCTGCTCTTTCACGCGACGTACCGAGCACCGCCATGGGGCCGATGGCGATGTTGCCGAGTGCGGTCTTGTGCGGAAACAATTCGAAATTCTGGAAGACCATGCCCATGCGCCGGCGCATCCGCCGCAAGCCGCTCCAGTCGCGAGGCAGCGGCTTCCCGTCGAACACGACTTCGCCCTCGTCGATCGGTTCGAGGCCATTCGTGCAGCGCAGGAGCGTCGACTTGCCGGATCCAGACGGACCGATCAGGCACACCACCTCCTTGTGGCGCACCTCCATCGATACGCCGTTCAACACCGTCAAGCTGTCGAAGCGCTTGACTACGTTGCGATATGTTAGAGTCGGCACGCTGTCGGCCGCGCGGCCCACGTTAATGGGAGCTTCAACGGCGACGCTCATTCCTTCACTCCGTAACGACGGTTGATCCAGTCGACGACCTTCGCCTGCGGATAACCGAGCAGCCAATAGATCGCCGCCATCGCCGTCAGCATCTCCAGCACACGAAAGGTCTGGGCGCGGATGCGCATCGACGTGTAGGCGAGGTCGTCGACGGAGATCACCGAGACCAGCGAGGTATCCTTGAACAGCGACACCCAAGTGGAGGCGAGCACCGGCAGGACGCGGCGGACTGCCTGCGGCAGAACAATCTCCTTCATCGTCTGCCAGCGCCCCATACCGAGTGCATAGGCCGCCTCGGTCTGGCCCCTGCGGATCGAGGCGATACCGGCCCGGAAGGTCTCGCCATTGTAGGCCGATACGTTGAGGCTCAAGACGACGATGCCGGTCGTAAGCGGCGACAGATTGAGCCCGGTCACCACGGGCATGACGTAGTAGGCCGAGTAGACCACCAGGATCAGGGGCAGGTTGCGAAACAATTCGACGAAAGCTGCGGATGCCGCGGACATCACGCGCACATTCGACAGCCTCATCAATGCCAGAACGATGCCACCGGGAATCGAGATGGCCATGGTCGTGACCGCCAGCAGCACGGTCAGCTCGACGCCCTCCAGCAGAGCGTCGGCGTTCCGCCAGACCACCGACCAATCGAAATTCATGAGCGCCCCAGATGCGCGAGCCGCACGTAAACTATGTCCACGACACGGGTGACCGGAAACAGAATGACGAAATAGACCGCCATTGCTACGGCGAAGACTTCGATCGGATGGAAACTCTGGCCCGCTACCGTTTGCGAACGGTTCATGTATTCAGGCACCGCGATGACCGCGGCGATCGCCGTGTCCTTGATGGTGATGGACAGGATCGAGCCGAAGGCTGGCAGCATGCGCACGATCGCTTGCGGCAGGACGATGGCGCAGATCGTCCGCCAGCGCGACATACCGAGCGCGAAGGCCGCGCGCGTCTGGCCGGGGCGGATCGAGGTGACGCCGGCGCGCACGATCTCTGCGACATAGGCGGAGATATGTGCACTGAGGGCGACGAGCGCCGCCCAGAACGACGGCAAGACGAAGCCGGTGACGATCGGCAACGCGAAATAGGTCCATACCAGCACAACCAGCACCGGTACGGCGCGCATAGAATCGATATAGAAGACGATCGGCCAGCGCAGCCAGCCCGGCCCGTAACAGCGCGCAAGCCCGAGCGCACCGCCGAGCAGGAGGCTGCAGGCGACCGTCAGCATCGACAGCGCTAACGTCAGCTCCAGCCCGCCCAGCAGGAACCAGCCGCTGTCGAGCACGGGGGAGAAGTCGAGGTCCATGGATGACGCCGTCCCACGCAGGATTGGTTGCGGACCGGACGCGGCCCTGACTGAGCCGCGCCGCTTTAGTGAGACTTCACTTCATCGTTTCGATGACTTTCTGTTCCGCCGCGACGAGCTGCGGCTGAATCGACGTGGCCACGGCACGCGCCCAGGCCAGGAATTCAGGCTGGTTCTTATCGATGGCGACGCCGACCGGCTGCGCCTTCTCGGTGCTGTCCTGGCAGTTGTTGTCGCTCGGCAGCACCGCCAGTCCCTTCACCTTGCGGCTCATCGGCACGTAAGGGATGCGGTTGATCGGTGCCGCATCCGCGCGCTTGGCCATCACATCCTCGAGCGGGGCGGTGGCGCCGGAATTGGCCACGCCAAGCAGCTTGGCCTTGGGGAAGCGTTGCTTCACCCAGCCTTCCTCGCCGCCGCCGATGAAGTAGGCGATGGTGAAGTCCGGCGAGTTCAAGTCGTCGACCGACTTCGCCTTGGCGAATTTCGGGTTATCGGCGCGACCGAACATGCAGACGCTGGTGTTCGAATAGAGGATGAAGTCGACGACCTTGTCGCGCTCCGGCGTCTCCGCCAGCGGCGTCACCGAGATGTCGACCTGATTGGCGGCAAGGGCCGGAATTTTGGTCTCGTGCGACACCAGCACCGCCTCGAGGTTCACGCCGAGGCGCTGAGCGTATTCCTTCGACAGCAGCCAGGCCGGCCCGGACCAGTGCTCGCCGCTGCCGGTGGTGTTCTCGACGAGCCAGGGCGCATTCGCGAGCACCGCGACACGCAGCACGCCAGCCTTCTTGATGGCGTCGATCCGGGCGCTCTTACCCGGCGCTGGAACGTCTTGTGCCAGCGCCGGCAGCGACGTTGCCGCGACCAGCGCGAGGCCGGTGATCAGTGCTTGCAGTCGGCTCATGATACTCCTCCCTTGGGTCGGTTCTAATGAGTGCTTCGCGTACGCCGAGCGTGGCGAGGTCTTCGAGCGCAGCCGTCACTTCGTTGCGCAACGCTGTGGCGTCGGCGAGAGGCGGCGGCACCACATCGTTAAATGCAAAGATCGCATCACACAGAGAGCGGGATGTGGCGGTTTGCCGTGCTGTAGCGAGCAGCGTGTCCTTCTTTGGGTCTTCGATGGTGAGCGGCGCACCGTCGTCGGCGCGTCCTTGGAGAAAGCGTAGCCAGGCGGCGACGGCGAGGGCGACATGCGGCGAGGTGAGCCCGTGGGCCGCGCGCGCTGCGGCTGTGGCGAACAGACGCATCGGCACTTTCTGCGAGCCGTCGCGCGCGATCTGCGCCGTCTGGTGCTGGAGCGCTGGGTTAGCGAAGCGCGCCATCAGCGCACGGCTATAGGCGGCAAGATCGACCTGCGGCGGCATCAGCAAGGTCGCCGCCGCCTCCTGCATGAGCCCGGAAATGAAAGCGGCAAGGGTCGGGTCGGCGATGGCATCCGCAACGGTTCGCCAGCCGGCGAGCTGGCCGAGATAGGCGATAGCCGAATGGCTGCCGTTGAGGATCTTGAGCTTCATCGCCTCATAGGGGCGCACGTCGGTGACGAGCTCGACACCGGTCCGCTCCCAGGCCGGGCGGCCGAGTGGGAAGCGGTCCTCGATCCACCACTGCCGGAACGGCTCGCACACGACCGGCCAGGCATCGTGCACGCCGAGCGCCGCATCGATCTCGGCGCGATCGGCGTCGGTCGTTGCCGGCACGATCTGATCGACCATCGTGTTCGGGAAGGCGACCTCATTCTCGATAAAGTCGGCGATCGAGGGATCGGTGAGGCGCGCGAAACGGCCGACCAGCATCCGGGTGGAATTGCCGTTGTCGGGCAGGTTATCGCAGCAGAGCACAGTGAACGGCGGCACGCCGTTGGCGCGTCGCCGCCGCAAGGCGGCGGTGATCAGCCCGGGCACGCCGCGCGGCGCATTCAGCTGCCGAAGGTCCTGCCGAATGATGGGATCCTCTTCGTCGAGCGCGCCGTCGGCGGCGCGGCGATGATAGCCGCGCTCGCTCACCGAGATGCTGACGATACGCACCGCCGGATCGGCCATTGCCGCGACGACCGCGGCCGGATTCTCCGGCGCGACCAGAACGCCGGTCAGTACCGACATGACGGCCAAAGAGATGCCGCTGCCGTCGCGCGCGGCGCAGGTGTAGAGAAAGTCCTGCGGCGCGAGCGCATCGCGCGTCGCCTTGCTGCGCAGACTGACACCGAGAATGCCCCAGGATGGGCCGGCCGCGAGCAGGGGTTGCGTGAAGGCGGCGAGGTGGGCGCGGGAGAAGGCGCCGAGACCGAGATGGACGATGCCGGTGCGCAGCACGGCGCCATCGACGTCCGGTCGCCGCACCGTCCGCGGCAGACCGGGCAACGCGTGGCGCGACAAACGCATCATCGTCACACCGGCAGCTTGTTGAGCGTGGCGACGGCGGTGATTACGCCGCGTAGTTCAGCGAGACCACGCAGACGGCCGACGAGCGGATATCCGGGGTGGGTCTTGCGCCGGCCATCGTCGAGGAGCTCGTGGCCGTGATCGGGCCGGAACGGGATGCGCCAGTCGTCCATGCCGGATTCACGGCGCCGCTGCTGCTCCCGCAAGAGAGCGTCGACGACCGCGACGATGTCGACGTCGCCACCGAGATGATCAGCCTCGACGAACGAGCCTTCGACGCGAACCGCCGCGCCATCGCCGGCAGATCGTTGCCGGGGCCAGCGCCGAGCGAGCCGGTGCACAAAGTGATGCCGTTCGCCGGGCTGTCGACGGCTTTGACGATGAAATCGAGATCATCGGCGGTCGAGACGATGCGCGACAGCCCGAACAACGGCCGCGGCGGATCGTCTGGATGGATACAGAGCGCGACGCCCGCCTCCTCGGCGGCCGGCACCACTTCCTGCAAAAACCGCTTCAGGTTCGCGCGCAGGGCCGCGCGGTCGATTCCGCCATAGCGTTCGAGCATCCGCCGGAGGCCCGGCACGTCGTAGCGGTCGTAGGCGCCGGGCAGCCCGGCCATGATGGTCGCGAGAAGCTTTTCCTTGTCGCTCTGCGACGCGGCGTCGACCCAGGCCTTGGCACGCGCCAGTACTTCGGGCTTTTGCTCGGCCTCGGCGCCCTTTCGCTTCAGGATGAAACAATCGAAAGCGGCGTATTCGTAGGCGTTGAAGCGTAGCGCCGTGCCGCCGCGCGGACGCCGCGCGGCGAGCTGCGTCCGTGTCCAGTCGAGCATCGGCATGAAATTGTAGCAGATCGTCTTCACGCCGAGCGCGGCGAGGTTACGGATCGAGGCGCGGTAGTGGTCAAAAAGCGGCACTAGATCGCCCTCGCCAAGTTTAATTGCTTCGGCGACGGGCAGGCTCTCGACGACACTCCAGCGAAGGCCGAGAGATGGGGCGGCTTCAATCGCGCGCTTGCGCTTGGCGATATCGTCGGTGCTCCAGACGACGCCGTAGGGGATATGATGCAGCGCGGTGACGATGCCGGTCGCGCCGGTCTGTGCGATCTCGGCGAGCGTGATCGCGTCCTCGGGGCCAAACCAACGCCACGTCTGTTCCATCACGCACTCTTCTCGTCGAGCTCGGGGGCTTCTTCTTCAAAGAATTCGGCGTGCGCCGAAGCGATGCGCTCGATGGCAGCAAACGCCGTGCGCAGATGCTGCTGCATCGCGCTCTCGGCCTGGCTCGGATCATGCGCAGCGATAGCCGCAACGATCTCGCGGTGCTGGCGGAAGATCATCGTCAGCCAAGCCTGCTCCTCGAGCGAGAGGTAGCGCACGCGGTCGAGCTGTGCCTTGACCGAGGCGATCAGGTCCCACACGCCGGCATGGCCCGACACTTCGAGGATCAGGCGGTGCATTGTTTCGTCGAGTGCGAAAAACGCGACGTGGTCGCCGGAACGGATGACCTTTGCCTGAGCGGCGATCTGCTCCTTCAACACGGCCACCTGAACGCGGCTGGCACGATCGGCGGCATCGCGCACAGCACGGCATTCGAGCGCCTCGCGGATGAACTGACTGGCGTTGACCGAACCGAGATTGATCGGCGCGACGAAAGTGCCGATCTGCGGCACGATTCGAAGCAACCCCTCCTTGGCGAGCGTCTGGAATACCTCGCGCACCGGCGTGCGGCTGATACCGTGCTGCTCGGCGATGCGCGTTTCCGACAGAGCCTCGCCCGGACGCAAGCGCCCTGTGAGGATATCGGAGTAGAGGCGCGCGTGGAGACGATTGCCCCGCGTGCGCGCGGTTTCGAATTGCGATGGCTTCCTGGCCATCTCCCAGCCTAAACTATCGACCAAGTACACTTGTATACAAGCCAGCACGGCGGGTCAATCGCTCCGTCCGCCTGAGGCGTCTGGTCCGTCGTCACTGAGAATGAAATACAGCGCGTTTGTCGGCTATTGGCCCAGGCTGTGTGAAAACTCTGCGCGGTAAAAGCGCACCATGATTTTTGAGGCGTGTGGGGGCACGCAGAACGAATAAATGCAAAAATTCGTGCTCCGCTCGGCATTGCGACCAAATCAGATCGAGTTTTCACACGGCCTGGACCTAAAGGAGACGAACTCGGCGTCAGCATGCTGCAATGCACTTACGCCGCTGGTCCATGCGTCGGATCGGCGCGCACCCTCCAATTTTGGCATCCTCAAAGCCGGAGGTTTTTGAGAAGCACGCGACAGCTTCTTTCGGCGCGGACAAGGCCCGCCTGGCCGAAGCCCGGCGGGATCGCCTTGGATTTGGGCGTGTCGGAGCGGCTACTTGGCTCGCCGATACACGGTGTCGATCCTCTCACCGGTGGCCGAGGTCGCGACAAACTTCAATTCATCCCCGGCCAGGCTGACGGAGACTTTCGCCTCAGTCCCCTCAGCGTTTGGGATCAGAGCGGCCTCATATCGCTGGGTAAGGGTCTTATCTGCCTCGTTGACTGTCCAGGTGCCAAAATTGCCGACAAACGCCCGTGCCGCCTCACCGTATTCCGCTGCTGGTGTGTCCAAACGCAGATTGCCGCTGTCTTTGAATTTGGGACGATCAGCGCGCCCCCACACTTGAGCGTAGCGCCCACCGGCATCGAGCATCAAGATACCTCTCGGATTGGCGCCAAAGTACTGCCGCTTGGGACCGGTCGGGGGCGTGACCTCGGTTGAGACCAGCGTCCAAGTTCCAACGAGTTGCTCTTTGAGCGACTTTTGTTGGGCCAACGCATTGCTTGAGAGCAAGCTGAGGCCCATCGCTATGACCGCTATGGCAGATAAACTGACAAGGTTGCATCGATTCATAGTTGCTATCTCCTTCAAAATATTTGGGTCTCCCCTGTTACACCAACAAACATCCTCTAGGAGCCATCTGGTCGGAGGCATCATTCATTTGAATGAGGGAGAAAAAAATTATCTAGGCCACGGCACAGTTGCGGCCGATTCGGATGCCCGATATCCGGGCAATCCAGAACGCCTGCACAAAGTCTCATGCGCCTAAGGACAATCGCGTTGGTTTTCTCGCGTGGCGTGTTGGCCGGCAGGCGGCATACCTTCCGACGTTGGTCGGCTTGTGGCCCATCTCTGCCGACTTGCGCGGTGCACCAAAGTCGTCAGCTATCTGAGGTACTGCGGACGTGCCAGTCGAACGGCCGCCATAGCCGTTTTTGACCCAAACCTGCCGCCGCGGCTCATTCGGGCTTGGCACCCGAGAACTTGACGACCTTTGCCCACTTCTCGGTTTCCGCGGCGATGAACGTTGCGAACTCGGTGGGCGAGCCCGCGAACACGGTGCCGCCCAGTTCGACGAACCGCACCTTCGTCCTGGAGTCGGCAAGAATCGAATTTGATGCTATTCGCCTATGGCCGATGCCGAGACTCTGGCCAACCCGGATGCTCATGCCGGCACCGCATACGCGCTCACCGGCTCTGAGGCGATCACGGTGAGCGAGGCCGCCAAGGTCATCGCTGACGTCACCGGAAAGCCGGTGAAGCACAACGACATCGACCGCGACGTGTGGATCCAGGGCAGCGTGGCGGCCGGCGTGCCCGCCGAGTACGGCGAGGAATCCGATCAACGAAGCCAATCCGCAAATCGTCTGTAGTGTAGACCAAGTGTGTTTTCGATCGGTGGAATGGCGAGTAGGCTGCGGCCCCACGCACCAACCATATGCGTAAAAGTCCATGGGCGTTGGAAAATCTCGCCGCTGTAGTGGAGACTTTTAGGTCGGTCGCATTGATCCAATTCGCTTTTTTCTGCGAATTGGTAAAGTTGGGCTAACGACAACGTCGAGAGGGTCACTGGGGCGCCGCCGATCAAGTTCGCTGACTTCGCCCGGCGAACCGCGCAGGCGTGGACATAGACGGGGCCCATCATGACGATGACGATCACCGACCTCGACGACTTCAAGGCGCTCGACCCGTTCTTTCGCATCATCGAGAAGGGCCTCGAAGGCATTGCGGATGGTGGGCACTTCTTCGACCTGCTAGCCGAAGACGTCATCTTCGACTACATCATCACGACTCCCGGCTACCCAAGACGCGTCGAAGGCCGCAAGGCAGTCGCCGAGCTATACCGCCCTTACGGCACCATGATCGTCCTAGACCGATGTCACGACCTGGCGGTCCATCACGACATCAAGACCGGCGTCGTGGTGCTCGAGTACGCCTCCGAAGGCCGAGTCGTTCCGACCGGGGCCCCGTACACCAACCGGTACATCTCGGTACTCACGATCACCGATCGTAAGGTCACTCACTGGCGCGACTACCTCGACCCCGTGGCGGTCTTCGACGCGCTCGGATGGCCGTCACGTTGATGGACGGCGCGAGCGTTCTGGAGACTCTGACTTCCATCTGCGGGAGTAACTGAGCGCGGCCGGAATCGGAGCGCGGATGCCGATTCTGACGAGGTCAGCGTTGTCGAATGCCATGCGCGCTGACACGAGCCAACGGCTATGACCGCGCCTTCGTGTTTATCCGCGAGGACAATCTCCGCTGGCTCGCCATTCGTCAGAAGCACGGTTTCCAGTACGCCGGCAAGCTTCGCAATATCCAATGGGCGGACGGCACAACGGCCGACGCATGTCTCCTTCCGCCGAGTGGACATGGTCCACGAGAGCAGTGGGTCAAGACCAGCCACCTCAAAATTGATTGCGCTGGAAACACCCAGATTCTCCATCACCTTCCGGGTCACCTGCAGCACGTTCTTGTGCCAGCGTCCCGCCTCCTGGGCGATGCTCGCGCCGATCTCGATCATGGGAAGCGTTTTGCCGTTTTCACCGAAGTATTCGCAGTCCTCAAAATGGAGGGCTGCAGAAACACCAGCCTCCGCCAGGACGGTGGGCGCGGCGAAACCGATCGCCGGGCGTTTTGAACTTTAAGAAGCCCGGTGAGCATGTAGCCCCGATGAGCGAAGCGATATCCGGGAACAGGCCCCGGTAGGCCGACCCGCGGATCGCTTCGCTCGTGCGGGTTACGAGCCTTGAGCTAAATAAACGGCGGCTTTGGCCCGCCGCGTCGAAACGCTGCAGTGCAACCTCCCGTCCGCTATCGGGGTGTAGCCGACTGGAGAGCGCGCGCTAAGTATTGCAACGCTACTGCAACGGATCCTGCTGAACTGACAGGACGGCGCCGACGGTGTCGTTGGTTCTCGGATCGGGGCCGCGTCCCTCCGCGAAGGCGCGCTCTTCCACGCGCCGTCCATGCAGCAGTCCAGGCAGGCCGTAGTTTCCCTCGATACAGCGCGGCTCGTAATAAATCCTGTTCTCCTCGTCGCTCTGCCAGGTGAACTCCTGCTTGATGGTCCATGGTCGGGTCCACACGGTCAGATCTTCGATCAGGGCCTCGTACGCGAGGGTCCTTGGCCCGGTGCGCGTCCAGCGCTCGACCAGGTGCAGGTTCTCGCGCGAGCCGAACACGTCGGTCTTGGGACTGAAGTTGGT
>WNFI01711985.1_pt1 | contig 12124 bp, 14 predicted proteins | sample 5400471 | NCBI WGS metagenome assembly WNFI01 (sample SAMN13153348, study PRJNA577476) | soil metagenome | isolation source: 100 cm saprolite on Douglas fir-dominated hillslope | place: USA:California | collected 2013-09-17 | reverse complement strand
GCGCGTGCAGGTCGCGAAGCGCGACCACCAGGTCGCCCGCCACGCGGCAGCAGACGCAGCCCGAGGGCAGCACGATCACGTTCTCCCCGCCTTCGCGCACCAGCGCGTGGTCGATCGGCACCTCGCCCCATTCGTTCACCACGACGGCGGTGTCGGAAAAGCGCGGATCGGCGACCATCCGGTTGAGGAGCGTCGTCTTGCCGCTGCCGAGAAAACCGGTGAGCACCGTGACCGGCGTGAGCGGGGTCGCCGGCATGCGTCAGCCCTTCTTCTTGTCGCCGGGCGCACGCCGCGCGCGCGGATGGGCCGCGTCGTAGACCTTGGCGAGATGCTGGAAGTCGAGGTGGGTGTAGACCTGCGTCGAGGCGATGCTCGCGTGCCCGAGCATTTCCTGCACCGCGCGCAGATCGCCCGAGGACTGCAGGACGTGCGATGCGAACGAGTGGCGCAGCATGTGCGGGTGCACGTCGATGTCGAGGCCCGCCGCCGCCGCCCAAAGCTTGATGCGCCGTTGCACCTCGCGCGTCGTGATGCGCTTTCCCGACCGGCCGAGGAAAAGCGCCTGCTCGCCCGGCCGCGCGCGCCGCTCGCGCTCCGGGAGCCACGCCTGTAGCGCCGCGAGCGCGGGGCGTCCCACCGGGACGATGCGGGTCTTCGAGCCCTTGCCGGTGACGCGCACCTCGCCCGTTCGCGCGTCGATCGAGTCGACATCGAGGCCGGCGAGCTCGGAGACCCGCAGCCCGCACGAGTAGGCGAGCTCGAAGATCGCGCGATCGCGCCCGCCCGGATCCGGCGGGCCTTCGCCGGAGACCAGGCGCACCGCCTCGTCGGGCGAGAGCGCCTGCGGCAGCCGGCGTGGTGCCCGCGGGGCGCGAACGCCCGCGCAGGGGTTGGCGGCGACCTCGTGCCGGCGCGCGAGCCAGGCATAGAGTCCGCGCCAGCTGGAGAGGACGCGCGCGAGCGAGCGCGGGGCGAGGCCGCGCGAGTGCAAGGCCGCGATGAAGTGGCGGATGTCGTGGGCGTCGAGGCGCTCGAGCGCTCGCTCGCCGGCGAGGCCCGCGAGGAGCAGCCCATCGCGGCGATACGCGCTCAGCGTGTGGGTGGCGAGGCGTCGCCCGGAGCGAAGGTGCGAGAGATAGCGCTCGAGCGCGCTAGGCGGCGTGCTCACGCAGCGGGGTCACGAAGCGCCACAGCGCGTGGCTCAGCAGGTCGCCGATGCGCGCGAGGTACAGGGTGCCCATCTCGGGATAGAAGCGCTTCGGGTCCTCGGAGGCGAGCGCGATCACGCCGAACCCGGTCTTGTCGCGGCGCAGCTGCATCAGCGCGAAGGACTTGAGGTGCGGCGCCGACTCGCCGAACCACGACTGGCTCTCGTACACGGCGTGATGCCCGCAGTAGGGGACCGCCATCTGCTCGACGAACTCGCGCATCTCGTGGGCGACCGGCGCGAACTCCTTCGTGTCGGGATTCTCCTCGGCGACGCTCCAGAGGCGCACGGCCACATGCGGCACGGCGAAGTGGTCGAGCAGATCGAGGTAGAGGGTGTCGAGCGCCGCGTCGAGGCCCGGAGCGTCGAGCAGCCGGCAGGCAAGGCGATGCACCTTCTCGCTCAAGGCGTCGTTCTCCTCGCCGAAGGCGATCATCTCGCGCAGCTTGTCCTCGAGCATCCTCGCCGGCGAACACGCGCACGGCATCGCCCGTCATCATAACGGGGCCGGCTCCCCCGGGCCAGCGAATCGTGAGGTCGCCGCCGCGCGTGGTGACGCGGACGGACTCGTCGAGGATCCCGCGGCGCACGCCCGAGACGACGGCCGCGCACGCGCCCGTCCCGCAAGCAAGCGTCTCGCCGGCGCCGCGCTCCCAGACGCGCAGTCGGATGTGGCCGCGCGAAAGCGGCTGCATGTAGCCCGCGTTCACCCGTTTCGGGAACCACGGATGGTGCTCGATGAGGGGACCTTGCGTCGCGACCGGCGCGCGATCGACGTCCTCGACGACCTGGACCGCGTGGGGATTGCCCATCGAGAGCACGCTCACCTCGACCGTCACCCCGCCCACCGCCAGCGGATAGACGAGGCGCGCCTCGTCCGCCGTGAAGGGCACGTCGGCGGGCGCGAAGCGCGGCGCGCCCATGTCGACCGTCACTTCGCCCGAGGCTTCGATCCTCGGACGGATCACGCCGCTCGCGGTCTCGACGCGGATCTCGCGCCGGGTGGTGAGGCCCTCGTCGAGCACGAAGCGCGCGAAGCAGCGCGCGCCGTTGCCGCACTGCTCGACCTCGCCGCCGTCGGCGTTGAAGATGCGGTAGCGGAAATCGTGACTCGAGTCGCGCGCCCGCTCCACCAGCAGCACCTGGTCGCAGCCGACGCCGAAGTGGCGGTCGGCGAGGGCGCGTGCCTGCGCGGGCGTGAGGTCGATCGCCTGGCGCACGCCGTCCAGCACGACGAAGTCGTTGCCTTGGCCCTGCATCTTCGTGAAGCGGATCCTCATGCCTGGCCCTTGTACGGCGAGGGTTCGCCCGGGGGGCGCGTCTTGAAGCGCTTGTGCGCCCAGAAGTACTGCTCCGGCATCTCGCGCACGCGCTCCTCGATGAATGCGTTCATTCGCCGCACGTCCGCCTCCAGGTCGCCGCTCGGAAAATCAGCCCACGCGGGGTAGACGCGCGCCACGTAGCCCCCGCCCACCTGGCGCGTGACGACGGGAAGTACGGCGGCGCCGGTGAGCTTCGCGATCCGAGGCAGCGTCGTGATGGTCGCCGCGGGCACGCCGAAGAACGGGCTGAAGATGGCGTCGCGCGGCCCGAAATCCATGTCCGGCAGGAAATAGAAGGGCTTGCCGCTCTTGATCACGCGGATGATCGAGCGCAATCCCTCCTGGCGGCTCACGAGGTGCGGATTGCCGAAACGGCTGCGGGCCTTGAGGAACACGCGGTCGAGGACCGGATTCTTCTGCCGGCTGTAGACGCTCGCGGTGCCCGGCCACTGATAGGCGACGCGGATCCCGCCCATGTTGAGGCCGATGAAGTGCGGCGCGAGCACGATCACCGGGCGGCCCGCGACCGCCTCCCAGTTTTCGCCGCCCTCGAGCTTGATGAGGCGCAGAAGCTGCGCTTGCGAGCCCCACACCATCACGCTCAGCTCGAGCGCGTTGCGTCCGAGCATCCGGAAGTGCTTCAGGCCCAGCGCATGGCGCTCAGCCTCGGGCATCTCCGGGAAACACAGCGCGAGATTGATGCGCGTCACGCGTCCGCGGCCGAAGCGATAGACGACTGCGCCCAGGCGCGCGCCGAGCGCGCCGATCCAGGCGAGCGGCAGGAAATGCACCAGCCAGAGGACGAACATGCCGAGGTACGAGCCGAAGGTTCGGAGCCAGCGCATGGGGCGGGATTCTACCGGCCGCCGTTCAGGCGGGCCGCGCGATCATCAGCCAGACGGTCGCCGCCATCGCGAGGAATGCCGGCCAACCGAGCGCCACCCAGATGCGCGCGAGGCGGTGGAACTCCGGCGGCAGCGCGGTTGCCGAGCGTGCGCTCTCCTCGGCAAGGTCGCGCAGGCGCTGCTGGATGAACACCACCGGGATCCAGCAGGCGCCCGTCAGCACGTAGAGCGCGGCGGCGCCGACGATCCAGGTCTGCGTGAGCGGATAGCCGGCGATGCGCGCGAGCGCGAGGCCGGTGAGCGGCTGCAGGACCACCGCCGGCAGGGTGAAGAGCCAGTCGGCGAGCACGGTCGAGCGGCCCGCGGCGGCGATCGCGGCAGCACCTTCGCGGCGCATCGTGAGCCAGAAATGGAACGCGGTGCCGAGTCCCGTGCCGATGATCACCGCGGCGCCGATCACGTGCAGCCACTTGATGAACGGATAGAGCTCGGCCACCTCAGCGGTCCTCCTCGATCGCGCCGAGCGCGAGCGCCGCGGCGAGCATGGGAATGTTCTTGGCGAGCGGCGCGAGCGCCTCGGCCCAGAGCGACGGCCACAGCAGCGTGGCGGCGGCGCTGTAGCCGGCGATCACGATGGCCTGGAGGAGCGCGAGGAGCCGCGGGCGCCAGCGATTGAGGAGGAGGAGCGCGATCGCCACGTCCACGAGGCAGGCGGCGGTGAGCGCCAGCATCGCGGCGGGCACGCCGACCGGCAGCTGCGCGGCGAGGAGCCCGCCCCACGATCGCAGCGAGAAGGCGCCGGCGATCGCCGAAGCGAGCCAGACGAAGGCGAGCGAATAGCGCAGCAGCGGGCGCAGGAAATAGAGCCGCGCGTGCCAGCGGTCCTGCGTGTGCGCGGGCTCGCGCGCGAGCGACTCCTTCCAGCCGCGCGCCGCGACCCCGGTGGCGCGCTCGAACGCCGCGGTGTCCCCGGTGTTGCCGTGCTCGAGCTGCGCGAGCGCCGTCGAGTTGAGCGTGCCGCCGAAGCGGTCGCCGGCCCACGCCGCGAGACGGGAGGCCCAGCGCGGAACGCGGACGGCGGGCGCCGGGGCGGAGCCGAGCCAGCGGCGGTAGTCCTCGAGGATCGTTCGCAGCGTCACGGTCTCGGGACCGACGACGTCGAGCGTCGTGCGCACGAGGCGGTCGGTCTCGAGGGCGAGGGCCACGACGCGCGCCAGGTCGTCGACGTGCACCGGCTGGAACGATTGCGTGCCGTCTCCCGGCACCGGCATCGCGAACGGCAGCGCGGCGACCCCGCGCAGGAGCGCCGTGCCGCCGTAGGCGCCGCGCGCGATCACCAGCGAGGGGCGCAGCACCGTCCATTCGAGCGGCATCGAGCGCAACTCGTCGTCGGCGGCGAGCTTGGTGAGCGCGTAGGCGGTCCCCGCCTCGCGATCGGCGCTGATCGCGGAGATCTGGATCACTCGCCGCACACCGCGCTCCTGGCAGGCGCGGAAGAGCGCCACGGGCGCGGTCGCGTGGATCGATTCGATCGACTGCGAGCGTGTGGCCTGCAGCACGCCGGCGCAGTTCACCACCGCGTCGATCGCCTCCAGGTGCGCCAGCCAATCGCGCGGGGCGAGCGCGCGATTCATGTCGACGACGCGGGGCGGCTCGGAAGCGAATGGCGGTGCGGATGATCGGCGCCGTACGGCCGCCACGACGTGGTGCCCGCGCGCGACGAGCGCCGCGAACAATTCCCGGCCGATGAACCCCGAGGCGCCGAGGAGAAGGATGCGCACGCGCTACGCCGCCTTGTCCGCGACTTCGGGCGGCGGCGGCGCGCCGGCGGGGTGCTTGAAGCGCGAATAGCCCCAGAGGTATTGCGCCGGACACGCGCGCACGAGCCGTTCCACCATCTCGTTCACGCGCCGCGCGCTGTCGCGCCGGTTGGCGGGAAGGTCCTCGTCGAGCGGTACCAGGTGCAGGACGAACCCCTGGCCGCCCGGAAGGCGCTCTGCGTAGCAGAAGACGATCGCCGCGCCCGAGGCCTCCTGGAGCCTTCCGACCAGGGTCATCGTGTAGGCGGGGCGGCCGAAGAAATCCACCCATTCGCCCTCGCCGCGGCCCGGGACCTGGTCGGGCAGGACGATGCTGGCGCCACCGCGACGCAGGTGCTTGAGCACCATGCGCACGCCCGCAAGCGTCGCCGGCGCGACGTTCGAGCCGTCGGGCGCCGAGCCGCGGTTGCGCCCCTCGCGCATCATCTGGTCGAGCCAGAAGATCTTGTGCGGGCGGTACATGGCGAGGATGGGCACCTGCGACCACAGGTGCCTTCCGGCGACGTCGTAGCCGCCGAGGTGAGGCGTGACGAAGAGGATCGGCCGGCCCGCGGCGCGCAACCGCTCGACCGCGTCCCATCCATCGCGGCGCACGACGAGCGCCGCCACTTCGGCGAACGGGCGGAACAAGGCCCAGACCAGCTCGGTCGCAGCCTTGCCGATCTCGGCGGCGTTCTCCCAGGCGAGGCGGCGCACGTCGTCGGGCCCGGCGCAGAGGCCGCTCGCGGCGAGGTTTTCGAGGATGCGGCGGCGGTAGCGCGCGGACAACAGGTAGACGAGGCGTCCGACAAAGGCGCCGACGGCATGGTTCGCGCCGAGCGGCAGCAGGGCGAGCGGGCGGAGGAGCAGCTTCAATCGAAGGCCGGCGTGGAGCGCGATCTTTGCTAAAATATCGCGCTAAGCGACTGAGGGATGACCCGATGAAAAACGAGTTCTTGTTCACTTCCGAGTCGGTCTCGGAAGGCCACCCGGACAAGGTGGCCGACCAGATTTCCGATTCGGTTCTCGACGCCATTCTAGCGCAGGACCCCGCGAGCCGAGTCGCCGCGGAGACCCTGTGCGCGACCGGGCTCGTAGTCCTCGCGGGCGAGATCACCACCCATGCGAACGTCGATTTCATCCAGGTCGCGCGCGAGGCGATCAAGCGCGTCGGCTACGACAACACCGACTACGGCATCGACTATCGCGGCTGTGCGGTCCTCGTCGGCTACGGCAAGCAGAGCCCGGACATCGCCCAGGGCGTGAACAAGGCGCAGGACGATCCCCTCAACCAGGGCGCCGGCGACCAGGGTCTCATGTTCGGTTACGCGTGCGACGAGACGCCGGTGCTTATGCCCGCGCCGATCTACTACGCGCACCGGCTGGTCGAGCGCCAGGCGATGCTGCGCAAGGACGGGCGGCTGCCGTGGCTCCGGCCCGACGCCAAAAGCCAGGTGACCTTCAAGTACGTCGACGGCCGGCCTACTGAGATCGACACCGTGGTCCTCTCGACGCAACACGCGCCCGAGATGTCCGACGGTCCGAAGATGAAGCAGGAAGCGATCGACGCGGTGATCGAGATGATCGTGAAGCCCGTGCTTCCGAAGGAGTGGCTCCGGAACACGAAGTACCTCGTGAACCCGACCGGACGCTTCGTGGTCGGCGGCCCGCAAGGCGACTGCGGGCTCACCGGCCGCAAGATCATCGTCGATACCTATGGTGGCGCCTGCGCCCACGGCGGCGGCGCATTCTCGGGCAAGGATCCCTCGAAAGTCGATCGCTCGGCGGCCTACGCCGCGCGTTATGTCGCCAAGAACGTCGTCGCCGCGGGGCTCGCGCGCGAGTGCGAGCTCCAGGTGAGCTACGCGATCGGCGTGGCGCGCCCGATCAACATCACGGTGTACACGCACGGCACCGGCAACGTGCCCGACGAGACGATCGCGAAGCTCGTCCAGGAGCACTTCGACCTGCGCCCGCGCGGCATCGTGAAGATGCTCGACCTCCTGCGGCCGATCTACGCGCGCACGGCGGCCTATGGCCACTTCGGCCGCGAGGAGCCGGAGTTCACCTGGGAAGCGACGGACAAGGCGGCGCTCCTGAGGGATGCAGCCGGCCTGAAGGGCGAGGCCAAGCCTCGTGCCGTCGCGGCCGCGGACTGACTTTCCGGCGGGCTAGCCGAACTCCTTCGCGACGATCGGCGCGAGCTCGGTATTTTCCCGCGCCTTGGTGGCCGCGGCGAAGAGCTTCGGGACGTTCGCCGTCCACCACTTCGTCCCCGGCCGCCAATAGCTCATCGCGGCGAGGTAGAGGTCGATCGCGCTCAAGCGCTCGCCGAGGAAGTGTGGCGCGCCGCAGGCTCCTTCGAGTTGCTCGAGCAGTGCCTGGCGTTGCGCATCGGTGCTCGCCCGCAACGCCTTGCCCGCCGCCTCGTCGCCCCCGACCCACTTCTTCGCGTCGTCGCCATACGTGTACGTCGGATAGACGGCGGCCACCAGGAACACCGCCCAGCGGTAGAAGGCTGCACGCGTCGCATCGCCCTTCGGCGGGATCAATCCCGCCTTGGGCGCCGCGTCGTCGAGCAGATGCAGGATCGCGAGGCTCTCCGTCATCACGCGTCCGTCGGGCAGGACCAGCGCCGGCACCTGGCCGAGGGGATTCACGGCGAGCAGGCGCCCGCGTGTCGGGCTCTCCGGCGAGTAATCGACTTCCTCGTAGTCGAGCGGCAGCCCGGCGAGGGCATAGCCGAAGCGCGCGATCGCCGAGCCGCAGCCGCGGCAGCCGAGGAGCAGGGGGTTCTTCACGCTTCGCTCCGCCAAGGGAAAGCGATACAATGTCGCCGTTCGAGGAGCGTTGCAACCGGAGGTTGTCGCATGTGCCCCAACGAGGTTGGGGACCCCCGCCGGCCAGGCTCGAACTTTCCAAAACGGCGCTCGTTGATCCGCGGCCTCCAGCCGTGGGGACGAGCAGACCAGCAAATCCCCGCGTTCACGAGGTCGCCTTTGACGAAAGGACCGACCATGAACGCCCGCATCAAGCCCGATTCCGATTGTCGCGTCGCCGACCTCGCGCTCGCCGACTGGGGGCGCAAGGAGATCGCCATCGCCGAGACCGAGATGCCCGGCCTGATGGCGATTCGCGAGGAGTATTCCGCCGCCAAGTCCCTGAAGGGCGCGCGCATCACCGGATCGCTGCACATGACGATCCAGACCGCGGTGCTGATCGAGACGCTGCGGGCGCTCGGCGCCGAGGTGCGCTGGGCCTCCTGCAACATCTTCTCCACCCAGGACCACGCCGCCGCGGCGATCGCGGCCACCGGCGTGCCGGTCTTCGCCCACAAGGGCGAGACGCTCGACGAGTATTGGGACTACACCCACCGCATCTTTGAGTGGGCGCCTGGCGCCGACGGAAAGCCGCGCTACAGCAACATGATCCTCGATGACGGCGGCGACGCGACGCTGCTCCTGCACCTGGGAGCGCGCGCCGAGAAGGATCCGGCCGTGATCGGCAAGCCGGGGAGCGAGGAGGAAACCGCGCTCTTCAACTCGATCCGCGCCAAGCTCGGGCGCGATCCCAAGTGGTACTCGGTGCGCCTTGCGGAAGTGAAGGGCGTGACCGAAGAGACCACGACCGGCGTGAAGCGGCTCTATGATCGCCGGCAAGGTGGCGCTGATCGCGGGCTACGGCGACGTCGGCAAGGGCTGCGCCCAGGCGATGCGCGCGCTCTCCGCCCAGGTGTGGGTCACCGAAGTCGATCCGATCTGCGCGCTGCAGGCGTCGATGGAGGGCTACCGCGTGGTCACGATGGACTACGCCGCGGACAAGGCCGACATCTTCGTCACCGCCACCGGCAACTACCGCGTGATCACGCACGAGCACATGAAGCGCATGAAGAACAACGCCATCGTGTGCAACATCGGCCACTTCGACAACGAGATCGACGTCGCTTCGCTTCATCCTGCTCGCCGAGGGCCGCCTCGTGAACCTCGGCTGCGGCACCGGCCACCCGTCGTACGTGATGAGCTCGTCGTTCGCGAACCAGGTGATCGCGCAGATCGAGCTCTTCGGCAGCCCCGGCAAGTACCCGGTCGGGGTCTACGTCCTGCCCAAGCGCCTCGACGAGAAAGTCGCGCGCCTGCAGCTGAAGACGCTCGGCGCGATGCTCACCGAGCTCACCGACGAGCAGGCGAAGTACATCGGCGGGAGCACGGCTGGCCCATACAAGCCCGAGCACTATCGGTACTGATGCAACCACAACGCGAGCGCATCTTCAGTTTCGAGTTCTTCCCGCCCAAGAGTCCGGAGGGCATCGAGAAGCTGCGCGCCGCGCGCCGGCAGCTCGCGCAGCTCAAGCCCGGATTCTTCTCCGTGACCTACGGAGCGGGCGGGTCGACCCGTGACGGCACGCTCGCGACGGTGCTCGAGATCCGGCGCGAGGGCCACCCGGCGGCGCCGCACGTCTCGTGCATCGCCTCGACCCGCGAGAGCCTGAGGGAGGTGATCGCGCAGTACAAGGCGAACGACATCCGGCACATCGTCGCGCTGCGCGGCGACCTCCCCTCGGGCCTCGCGGTGTCGGGCGAGTTCCGCTATGCCTCCGAGCTGGTGCGCTTCATCCGCGAGGAGACCGGCGACTGGTTCCAGATCGAGGTCGCCTGCTATCCCGAATACCACCCGCAGGCGCGCCGGCCGGACCAGGACCTGGCCGCGTTCAAGGCGAAGATCGATGCGGGCGCGAACGCGGCGATCACGCAGTACTTCTACAACCCGGACGCCTATTACCACTTCGTCGAGCAGGCCGAGGCGATGGGCATCGGCGTCCCGATCGTCCCCGGGATCATGCCGATCAACAACTTTTCGCAGCTCGCGCGCTTTTCCGACGCGTGCGGCGCGGAGATCCCGCGCTGGATGCGCCTGAAGCTCGAGGGTTTCGGCGACGACACCGCCTCGATCAAGGCGTTCGGCCTCGACGTCGTCACCGAGCTGTGCGATCGCCTCCTCGCGTCCGGGGCGCCGGGCCTGCATTTCTATACCCTGAACCAGGCGGGACCCACCAGCACCATCTGGCAGCGGCTCGGCCTCTGAAATCGCCGTCCCTGTAGGACGGAAAAGGCGCGGCGTCGGCTACAATCGAGGCAGCAAGCCCTCCGGGGAGCCAAGCGCCTTGAACACCACCGACAAGCCCAGCGAAGCAGTCCCCCGCGCGAGCTCGGCGCTCGCCGACCAGATCCGCGCGCTCCCGGCCAACGAAGCCGCGGCGCTCATCGAGCGCGCCGTGCCCTCCGAGGCGGTCGACGCGCTCCTCAAGGTGAACCCCGCGGTCGTGCAATCGATCCTCTCGCAGCTCGACAAGGGACCGAGGCGCTTCATCACTTCCTCCGCGCCACACGAGGTCGCCGAGCAGTGGAAGCGCAACGCCGAGTATCCCGCGGGATCCATCGGGCGCCTGATGGAGCCGCCGTTTTCGGTGTTCAGCCCGGAGATGACGGTGGGCCAGGCGATCGAGCGGCTGCGCCCGATGGTGCGCGAGGCGTTCGTCACCTACGTTTACGTGGTCGACCCGCAGGGCCGGCTCGCGGGCCTGGTGACGATGCGCGACCTCCTCTTCAACGACCATGGCGCCCGGCTCTCGGAGGTAATGCACCCCGATCCTTTTTCGCTTTCGCCCCTGCTCACCCTCGCCGAGGCGATGAAGCTCACGGTGAACCGGCACTACCCGCAGTACCCGGTGACCGACGCGGATGGGCGGCTGGTCGGCCTGGTGCGCGGCTCCGTGCTCTTCGAGCTCGAGGCGTTCGAGTTCACCGCCCAGCCCGGCGCGATGGTCGGCGTCGAGAAGGAGGAGCGCATCGCGACCCCATTGGGCCAGAGCTTCAAGTACCGCAATCCATGGTTGCTCATCAACCTGCTCACCGCCTTCGCCGCGGGCGGCGTGGTCGCGCTCTTCCAGGGAACGGTCGACAAGCTGGTGATCCTGGCGACGTTCCTGCCGGTGCTCGCCGGGCAATCGGGCAACACCGGCTGCCAGGCGCTCGCGGTGACCGTGCGCGGCCTCACGCTGGGCGACGTGAAGTCGGGCATGGGCAGCGCGCTCATCTCGAAGGAGGCGATGCTGGGACTAGCCAATGGCGCGGTCACGGGTGTCCTTTGCGGGATCGCGATGTACGGCCTCGCGCTGTCGCAGGATTCGCCCCACGCGCTCATGCTCGGGGTGTCGGTGTTCCTCGCGATGGTCGGCGCGTGCGCGGTGAGCGGGATTTCCGGGGCGCTGGTGCCGGCGACCATCCTCATCCACTGAACTCGCTATCATGAGCTCCATGAGAATCCGCCTCGTCGTTGCCTTTGTCTTCGCGGCCTTGTCGGGCGCCGCCTGGTCGCAGGAGCAAGCGTTCACCAATCGTTCCACGGAGCTCAAGGATCGCGCCTCGGGAGAGGCTCGCACCGTCGCGACGCTGCCCGAGAAGACCGCCGTCAAAGTCCTCGAGCGCGGCGGCGGCGGCTGGACCCGCATCGACGCGGGCGGCCAGACGGGCTGGGTGCGGGTGTTCCACCTGCGTTTCCCGGCGACCGTCGAGACCTCCTCGTCGGGTGGCGGGTTCCTCTCCGGAATCACCGGCGCGCTCGGCGGCGGCCGGTCATCGCAGCCGACCACGATCGCCACCACCGGCATTCGCGGCCTTTCGCCCGAGGACCTGAAGAACGCGAGCCCGGATACCGAGGCGCTGGCGAAGATGCAGTCTTACCGCTCCGACAAGGCGACGGCCGAGCGCTTCGCGCGCGACGGCAAGCTCGCCGCCGTGTCGATCGACGACCCGGCCGGGGGATCGTCCTCGAAGGGAGGCCGTCGATGAAGCGCATCCTCTTCGCCGCGCTGCTTGCGGCCTGCATTCCCGCCCAGGCGCAGTTCGGCGGCTTCGATATCGGCAAGGCGCTCGACATCGGCAAGAAGGCGAT
>WNFI01338391.1_pt1 | contig 12124 bp, 19 predicted proteins | sample 5400471 | NCBI WGS metagenome assembly WNFI01 (sample SAMN13153348, study PRJNA577476) | soil metagenome | isolation source: 100 cm saprolite on Douglas fir-dominated hillslope | place: USA:California | collected 2013-09-17 | reverse complement strand
ATTCCACTTGCCGAGTTGGAGCAACGGCTGCGGGAGTTGCCACGCGAGCGGGAAGTCGTGGCCTATTGCCGCGGTCCGTACTGCGCTTTTGCGCCGGAGGCGGTGCGCACCCTCCGGGAGCACGGTTACTCCGCTCAATACCTCACCGATGGGCTGCCGGAATGGGCCGACGCCGGGAATGGTGTGGAGTCGGATGGAGTCAGCAGTTCGACCGCGGACCGATGAACCGGGCCGACCTGTCGGCGGACGAACAGACAGCGATCCTCGCCGATCGATATTCGCAAAGGGCTGACGCCTACGACCAACTCTGGAGCCCTGTCATCCGTCCGCCTGGCGAGCTCCTCATCAGTCAGTTATCGCTAAGCGCCGCGAAGCGAATCATTGACGTAGGCACGGGGGCCGGGGCACTGCTGCCGGCTATCAGTCGAGCGGCTCCAAACGCGACGATTCTCGGTGTCGACCGTTCCGAAGGCATGCTGCGCCTCGCAAAGCAAAAGCACTCGAGTTCGCTTGCCCTCATGGACGTTCAGAACCTGGCGCTTGCCGCGAACCGATTCGATGCTGCGGTGGTCGCTTTCGTCTTGTTTCATGTGCCGAGTCCCGAACGATGTCTTAGCGAGGTGAACCGCGTTCTAAAGCCGGCCGGCACGGTGGGGACCGTGACTTGGGGCGCTGAACGTGTGCCGATGGCAAATGCTGTCTGGGACGAAGAGCTGGAAGCAGCCGGCGCCCATGTCCTCGAGCTGCCGGCGACAGATAACCGTGCCTGCTGCGATAACGCGGTCAAGGTGACGTTGCTCTTGGAGCAGGCGAACTTCGGCGTTACTCGAGTGTGGTCGGAATCGATCGAGTATCGATGGCGGCCCGAAGACTATTTCGAACACCAGACGCGCAGTACCTCGCGACTGCGACTTCTGTCGCTGGACCAGGGCGATCGTGAGGCGTGCCTTCGCCGAATTCGCGAAAGGCTGGCCCGCTCAGGTGACGAGCAGTACGTGTACAGCGGCGAGGTCGTGATGGCAATTGCCCAAAAAGCCGCCGATGGCAGGCACAAACCGGGAGGGAACGATGGCTGACATTCTCGACTTGGTCGATCTGGACGAGCTTCGTCACCAGGTGGTCGAGGACGAGGAAGGCGCCTGCCCGTCGCCCACGATCGTCGTCAACGGCGTGGACGTGATGGGTACGCCGACCTTTATGGCTGCCGCTTGCCGCCTTGATGTCCCGACCAAGCAACGTTTGCTGGCCGCACTTCGGAAAACATGATGGCAGCCAATGCGCAACGGCGCCAGGGGTTTCCAGCCGGCGTTCTGGCGTGGCAATGGCTTCGCGCCCGAATCGCCCCGACCCGTCTTGAGGCAACCGGACCCGGAAGTACAGCACTCAACATGCTTGTTTTGGCCGCGCTGCTCCTCACCCCGTGGTACGCGCATGTGCCGCCTTAGTGGAAGCGCTTGACGGGGAATCGTCTCCCCTGGAGCCCGGTCGATACGACGATATGCTTCGAGGCACATGTCGGACCCATCGGGAGATCGCGATCTAGGCTTCCAGGTTCAATTCCTGCTTGTCGATGGAGCGTTGAATCTGCACGGATCTCAAGTCGGGTGGATCACAACGGGGCGGGCAACAGTTCCCATCCGAGCCTTCTACCAACGGCACCCACCGCCTGGCGGCTACTTCTTCAACCTGCCGCCCGTTCGAGGGTCACTATCGGATGAATTGCTTCTAGAAACGATGGGCCATTTGGATGTCTCCGTTTTGGCTGCGCAACTCACTCTACCGCCGGCATGGAAGGTGATCCCCGAGGAACTACTTGAGGATTTGGAATTGAACGCTCGCCTCATTTTCGAATCGGTGAGCGCTGATGATGAATATGCCAAAAACGAACCCGGCGATCTTGTGGAAGCACGGGCCCGATACGAAGGCAAGTGGCGATTGACGTGCTCGTTTGGCCTTGGGTTCAGCGTTGACCTAGATGCTGGCGACCTGTCGCTCGATCGGCGTGAATTTGAGTTGTCCACTTCCGGAGTGACTTTGCAGGAAGAGACCTAGGCTTCGTGGCGACAGTCAAGGCAAAGAGGGTCGGTCTAGATTCCGTTCAACTCGCCGTTCCGATCCCAGTGTCATCGGATGGTACGGCAGGCAGGAAGTGTCCGGAGTGCCGACGGTACTTTAAGGTGGACGGCAAGCGGCTTGCGTCGACTGCCACTTTGTGGTGCGCCTACTGCGGTGCAACGGGCCAAAAGGACCGGTTTCTGACCCTTGACCAAAGGCGCCGACTGCGGTCCGCCGCAGCTAAATGGGCTTACGCGGAAGTCCATCGCATGATTTCGGGAGTTTTCGGCGCCGGGCGGTCGATCGACGCAGGTTTGGTGAGAGTGTCGTTCGAGGTCGGTCGCGCTGAGACCATCCCGTTGCTCTCCTATGTCGAAAGGGAGACCGGACGCCTCCTGACATGCAATTCGTGCGGAGCGCTATCGGCGTCGTACGGAATTGCGATCTTTTGTCCTTTCTGCGGCCGTCGCGACTCACGCGAGACGTTCGCCCAGTCGATCCGTGCTGCACGGACAGCGTTGGAAACTGTCTCTACATTGGGCATGGAGACGAGGTTGCAATTGCAAGCGTCCGGTGGCGAGGATCGGCTCGTGGAGAACGTCTTGGGCGATGCAGTAACGGCGTTTGAATTTTATTGCCGCGCGGTGTATTCCGAGCATGCAGGTGAAACAGCGCTGACGGCTCTCTTAAGCGCGCGGGGCCGGAACGTGTTTCAGCGTCTCGATGATGCTGTGGACCTCATCGGTACTCTTCTGAACCGCGATCTGACTCCGATACTGGAAACTCCGGACTGGTCGGCTCTGCGGTTGGCCTTCGCAACCCGCCACGTGCTTACGCACAATTTCGGCTTGGCCGATGCTCAGTTCGTGAGGATCACTGCTTCTGGCGTGGTGGGTCAACGAGTCCAGGTGACGCGCACATTCGCGGAGCGGACCTTGACTCGCGTCGAGCGCTTGGCCAGTGCGATGGCATAGGTGAAACGGGGGCCAGTCCGCAGCGGTCAGCATCTCATATCAGCCGCCTTCGAACGTCGCCCGGACGCGACGTGCACCTAACGCCGCTGCCCTTAGGTCAGGTGACGGGATGCGCTTCGATCACTTCGATGGCAAGCCCTACGTCTCTGAGCAGCTCCTTAACCGGTTCGGCGTCGAAACTGTGATTGACGTTGACTCGCACCTCATTTATGAGGCGGCCGAGATCGGTCGGGACATAAGCGCCTTTCGGGGCAACCGACGCGAGGTGCAGGAGGTATCTCAACTCTGCTTCAAACGCATATTGCCTCCGCTTGGCGAAGAACGGACCAAGGAAGTGTTCCATCGGTAGCTTGTCCTGATCGTGTTCGATATATCGAACCGGGTTGGCGAAGCACTGTTGGCCGTCAGGGCGACTCAGCGATTCGCCAACGTCGGTTCCGCGGCTTCGGATGGCCACCGACCCGGGCAACGAGCCGTAGGCAGCCCACATCTCATTGGACGGCTCGTCTCCTATATACCAGCAGTTGACGAGGTTGAACCGTTTCTCGTTCTCAGTCCGTTTGAAAAAGGCTTCGCCCGCCAGCTTTGACATGTTTGCAGCGTGAGCGAGATGGACCGGGACACCCGCTGAGATGAGGGCTTCGACCGAAGGCTTAAGGTTTTTAGCTGGAACCCGGCACTCCTCCTTATCCTCCATCTCGTCAAACCGGGCGAACCACAGGGCCCGCCGGTCAACGAGCTGTACGAAGCGTTCAAACCGCATCAACCTCCATACCGTCTGATGAAGGTCCGGGGGCGGGAGATTCTGGTTCACTGGATGAAAGTACGCGTCAATCACTGGTGCCCTCCCGCCATCGAGCTCGCCGTAGAACCCCTCACTGATCGGATTAAACGTTAGACCTTGCGACGGACTTGAGCTGCCCGAATAGAGGCCCTAGGTCACAAGCTCGCCTGCCTTCCGTTTGTACTCGTCCAGATTGGCGAGCGGCACGTGGAACCATTCTGTCGCATCGAAGAAAAGCCCGGGCCTCACATTGTGGAGACCGAATCCGTTGATCATCATCGCCTCGATATCGCGAATCGCCCGACGTGAGGAAACTCCTTCAATCGGATCGGCACCCGCAACCGATTCGTCGAGCAGGTAACGGCCTTTGCCATCCTTCTCGGCCAAGATCCGACGAAACCCAAACCAGCTAAATCGATCCCAATAGTCCTTGTGCGCCTTTTCACTAAGATGGCGAACCAGGCGGCTGCCGAGACTATCCTTCCCGGCCAAGCCAACGTAATGGGGCCCGTACCGCCCATACAGGATGTAGATCCCGCGTTGATGGCTAAAGTCTGCGAGTCGCAAATCCCGACCGCGCCCTTGCCAACCAAACAGACTCAGCCGTCTCTTCTTGTCGAGACCTGGTTCCTCGACTCGCCAGAAGAGACCGTAGCTCGTTATCAGCCCAGTCTTGGTCGACGTCGACCGGACCCGCGAAGCTGCCATTGTTGGGCGATTCTAGGAGTCCGGCCATTTGAAAGTTAAGGGCGACCTGGGGAGGCGGACCGTTTCGTGTCCTTGCGTGTCCTCCTAGAACCCCCTGGTCTAGGGGACTCTTTGCCCCGCTTCTGCAATCTGAAGTAGCAACGGCACGACGTAGAATCGAGTCTGCCTCGTTTGGATTGAGCGGTGTCATGACCGGTTCCGGGGCATGAGGGCAGCCATGCCAAGCTATTACGTCTTGGGTCACGTCGAACTCGTCCCCGCGATTGGGAACTTCGACGCCGTGATAGACGCGCTGAACCGCCATGGCGCCGACCTGAGTGGAGGCTCGTTGGACCGGGGAGGCACCTGGGCTGTCATCGGCGTCAGGGTCAATGCGGCGTCGATCGGAGCGGCGGTGGGTGAAGTAGTCCGACGTGTCGCGTCGGCCGAGGAGCATCGCCACAAGTTCGATCGGGAAATTCGATTCTCCGTCGGCGCGTTCGTGGCCGAGCACATCACGGAGTTCATGCCCGACGGCAGCGACGGCCCGACGCACGCGTGGCCTCTGCAATCCACTCGGGTCGGGTAGCCAAATGCCTGAAACGGAGTACGGACTCGACTCGCATGAAGGGTTGAGGATGGTCGTCTCGACCTTAAGAAGCCTCGCCATGAGATCGCTGGATCGCAACCGGTGGCCAAGCAGGCGTCACAAGCCGACCGACGTACAGGACAGGACCGTGAGGCCCCCGTCGAGAATCGAACTTCTTGAGTTCAACTGGTTGAACGAGGGGCCCGTCCTCAGTTTTATGATGCGGCCCCTTGCGGTGAGCGTCGCGCCGAATCCTTCAAGTCTGAGTCGAGCATTCCCCGTGGTCTGAGTGAAAGGCCTGCGGAAGGAATCGGCACCCGCGTGATCTCACCGCTTGGTTTTCGAACCAACAATGCCCGCACCACACCGTGCCGCCCAGTCACAGCGACCACCTGGCCAAGTAGCCGGCCGCCTCTGTCATACGCATTCCTACCCAAGGACATCGTTGGTTCGGAATCGGCTTATCAGGACGATGACAACGGTAACGAGACCTAGCTCAACAAACCCTCAACAATCGAAGTCGGAAGCATTACCGATTTTCGGGAGTCGCGGGTAGTTGAGACTTCATTGAGGGCTCGCGGCGCTCGGGTTGGCTTACGCGCCACTCGAGTGGGCATCACCTCGAAGAATGACCCCTTGCAACGAATCGTGACAAGGACTCCATCGAACTCCGTAAGCCCAGACGAGCCCGCGGCCGGCTAAACGCCGGCTGCGGCCCAAGCCGGTCGCAAAAGTTGGGCTTGCGGCGGCGCACTGTCAAGCTCCATGATCCCGGTCTGCGGCTGCCTACGCGGCTTGCGGGCTTGTCGTCTGCTTTTGTCGCCATTGGCCGGGTGGAACTCCGTGGTGGCGTCGGAACGCTGCGGCGAAGGCGTAAGGGGAGGCGTAGCCGGTGCGTGCGCCGATCTGCGCGAGGGTTAGCTCGCCGGCGCGTAGGTGGTCTCGTGCCAGGGTCATGCGCCATTCGGTCAGGTACTGCATGGGCGCCTGCCCCAGTGCGAGCTGAAAGATGCGGGCGAACGCAGCGCGTGAGAGTTGGCTGAGAGCTGCGAGCTCCGGCACGGTCCACGCGTGGGCGGCGTCGGTGTGCATGGCGGTCAGGGCTGGGCCAAGCCTTGGGTCTGTCGAAGCCTGGTACCAGCGAGGTGCTTGCGCGCTTCGCTGGAACCAGGCGCGAATCGCGAGCACGAGCAGGATGTCGAGTAGTCGGTCGAGCACGGTCTGTTGACCCGGTGCGGAGGTGCCGAGCTCGGATGACAACAGACCGATCACGTCGTGTAGGGGGTCGTTCGCCGCGGCCGACAGAGTCAGGACAGGTGGAAGCGCTTCCACCTGTCCTCTGCCAACGTCGCCTGAGAACACGTATGCCCCGCACAGGAAGACGTTCGCGCTACCACGCGGGTGGCGGTCGTCGTCTCCGTGGCGTGCCTGGAATTGCTCCAACGGCAGGCAGGAGGCTTTGGGCTCGTGGGCGATGAAGTGATCGGGGCCGCTGCGGACAAGCGCCACGTCCCCGGGCGCCAGCTCCAGCGGAGATCGCGAGTCGTCGAGCCATAGCCACATCCGTCCCTGGATGACCGCGTGCACGGTGAGCGGGATCGTGCCGGGTAGGCGGAGGCGCCATGGGGGTTGGGCGACCGCGCGTGCGAAGGCGCCCCCGGAGGCGCGAGCTCTTACAAGGTGAGCTTGCAGAACGTCCACGACCTGAGCGTCTCACACAATAAATAGAGCGACAAGCACATTGATCAGCTTCGATCGAGCTGGCATGCTCAAAGAATGACGAACCCTCCATCCAACGTCCTCGTACTTGGGGGCACTAACCGGAAACAGCTAGACAGAGGAGGAATGAGGTCCATGAAGCTACCTGGGTTGGATCACATCGGAATCGTCGTGCGCGATATCGACCAAACCGTCGCTCGGGCGGGCGAGACCGTTGATGGCAGAGCTGTTGGCGAGCGTTTTGTCGCCGACGACATCGACTTGCAAGTTCTGCTGTGTGGCGAATCGACATTAGAGTTGATCGAGGTCCGCGCTGCCGGTTTCGGCATGCCAAAGCTCGAGCGCGGCGAGACCGCGGTCATCGGCCATTTCGGAATTGAAGTCGACGACCTCGAAGACACCAAAGCCGAACTGACACACCGAGGCGTCGTCTTGCAGGGCGAGTTCGAGACCGACGAGGTCCACTTCATCTTTACGGTGCCGCAGACGACGTTCGGGGTGACGCTGCAGTTGATGGAGCACAAGGGCCGCGGGGCGGGCGCGTGAGCGCCGAGCGTCTAACGCCGCCGGGCGCCGGCGCGGACGTCGACCTCGCCGCCGCGCAGCAGGCGTACGAGATCGGAGCTCTGAAACTCCTCATTGCCCACGCACGGGCCAACAACCCGAAGAGAGCAGGACATGTTCGATTCGTCACATAACCGCGATGGCGACAGCGTAGATTTCCTGATCGTCCGGGGCGGAGCGGCGGGCAGCGTGCTCGGCGCCCGGCTGAGCGAGGACTCGTCGGTGCGGGTGCTGCTGCTTGAGGCGGGCCCGGACTACGCGGCTACGCACGATGTGCCCGAGGACCTGCTCGACGCCGACGGGTTTCCGAGCTCCGATGAATGGGGCTACCAGAGCGAACCGGGAGCCCTCGGGCGCTCGATCCCGGTGCCGCGCGCGAAGGTGATCGGCGGCTCGACGACTCACAACGCCGCGGCCGCGGGACGCGGGCACACAACCCTGGACTCATTCGACCTCGCGTCTATCCATGAAGAGATCGCGAAGCAGTTGATGAGGGCAGCTTCAAGCGCGAGGTCGCCAACCGCCAGGACCGCAAGAACCAATTGATCAGCAGGTTTGAAGGTGTCTACGCCGAGTGGTGAAAACTGCCGCCATTCTGGTGACAAATGACGCCATTCGGCGTAAGAACATAAGGCGGGCCTCGCCCGCAACATCTCTCAGAAGAGGAAGTGCGAAGCTGCAAACACTGCGGTAGCCGCTGACAGGGGCCGTACCCGTGTCAGCGAGACTTCTCGTCGCAAAACTGTGCCCACGTTCCTGGACTCGTCGAGCCGTAGGGCTCTACCGGACTTGCGTCAAGGGTGAGCGACATGTATCTTCGCGGCGAAGCCCGGTGCTGCTACGAAATATGAGTCGCTGCCGGTGACAATGGAGCATTCGAGCGTACCGGCACGAGCACGGCATATGGCCGCTAGAGGGACGCACTCGCATCCCCTCTTAGCCACGCGATCGGAATTGTCAATAGATTCCCGCCCGTCACAAGAGGACTTGCTCAAGGAGCCCTTCATGGCACGAGGGAGCTCTCAATTGTCGATCGCGCCCGGGTGAGCTGAGCTGGATGCGGTACCTCGACACTGGATCGCGAGACCCGGCACATGCGCTCGGGACCTGGTTGGAATCAACCGTGCTTCACGACAACGACGTGGTTGCGCTTCGATGGCAGTCCGGATTCTATGGTGCCGCATCGCTCGGCTACTTTGTTCCACTAATGACACGCCTTCGCGCGAGCGATGGCACTGTTAGATTGTTGATCGGATCGAATGATGGGACTACGAGTCGTGCAGATGTTGAAGCAATACTTTTAGCCGTAGGACCGTCGCGAAACGAGCTCCGGGTCGGCATTGTCAACTTCGAAAACGCCTACTTCCATCCCAAGACAGTTCACGTTGTGCGCGACGATGGCTCCGAGGCCGCCTATGTTGGTTCAGCAAACCTGACGCCGAGTGGCACTACCTCGCTACATGTAGAGGCCGGCATCGTGCTTGACACCCGAGAGGACGACGAACATGAAGTCGTTGCCGATGTGGCGCGAGCCGTGGATCTGTGGTTTGAGACCATGCCGGAAGGCTTATACCTAGTTCAGTCACCTGATGACCTCGACGAGCTCGTAACAGCCGGAATCCTAAACGTACCGCGTGCGATCTTGGCGCCGCGCCCCGGTGCACCGGGCGCCTGGCGCCCAGGTGCCGCAGCACGGCTGGCCAGGCTCGTCGCTCTGCCCCCGCTTGGGCTCGACTTGTCCGTAGCGCCGCCTGCCACGATCGTAGCGGGTGCTCCTAGCTCTCCCCAGGTGGTTCCAAGGATCACAGCCCGAGTCGCAGCGCCACGGCGACAAACAGTTGCGCAGCAATGGGACAAGCCTCTTACTGTGTCGGACGCCCAACGCAAGCCGAGAGGGAATCAGCGGGGAAGCATCACGTTGGTTCGCGCCGGCCACCCTATCGACGCTCAACGTTATTTTCGCTATCAGCTATTTGCAAGCGTCCCGTGGCTCATAGGAGCGACGAGGACTGGCGAACGCATACAAATTGCAACTGTGCCGTTTGCTGTGCACTTTTTGGGCAGAAACCTCGGGAATATGGACCTCGAGGTCACGTATGCCCCTAGCCGAGAGGCATCACAGGCCAACTACACATCGCTGTTGCACTTAGGAGCCCTAGCCCCATACATCCTTAATAGCGACGTAACCGGACACACGCTGGAGTTGACGCGATCGACAACCGGCGCCTTTGCCCTCTCCATCACGTGAAGAGATCCGGCCACCTTCGCCCGAGTATAAGCGCGGATCCTTTACGCGCTGTCTAAATCCACCGCCCGCCGCTGTCATCCCAAGGTCCGGCATCATGGCACCATGATGCATTAGGGCCAAACCTGTGCCATGATGTCGTCCATGGGGCCGGATGACGAAGACCGTCAAGTTCGCCTCCCAGTTGGTCTCCCGCCCGACCTCTACGAATGGCTGCGGGCAGAGGCGTTTCGAAAGCGACGCAAGATGGCTGCGATCGTGCGTGATGCCGTGGCGGAGTATCGCACTAGAGTCGACCCCCAGATGGGTTTGCCGTTGACTGCTACCGCGACTAGGCGGAAAAGCGGCGAACAGCCAAGTGACTAATACCAGCCAAGCCGGATTGCTCGACTTGATTCGGAGCGGCCGGCTGCCTGTTGGCACAAAGCTATTCCACTTGGCGCGACGGCACCGCGAGCGGGGGGTCGAAGCAGTAGTTGAGGTTGGAGGCATTCGGATCGGCACGAACCTCTACACGTCAGCGTCCGCGGCCGCCGAGGCGATTACGGGTGGGCCTGTCAATGGCTGGACCTTCTGGCGCGTTCGCGCGACGGGCGAGCAAATCACGAACCTGCGCGCGTGAACTACGAGCCCGAATCGGCCGATACAAAACTACGAGGCGGCTACTACACGCCTCCTGATGTAGCAAGTCTGCTGTCCAACTGGGCCTTAGTCTCAGGCGAAGAGAGGGTACTTGAGCCAAGCTGTGGTGACGGAAACTTCATCGAGGCCGCTCTCGGTCGCCTGCACGGCCGGGGCTTCATCACAGGCGTAGAGCTATCGCCGACAGAGGCCGGTAAAGCTTTAAGCCGCGGTGGGGATCGAGCGCGAATTGTGTTCGGCGATGTCTTCGACTGGTATAGCCGCCGACGCGCCTCGGGTGTCTATGACGCCGTCCTCGGAAATCCTCCGTTCATTCGATACCAAAACTTCCCTGAGGCCCATCGCCAGCCTGCCTTTGACCTTATGCGAAGTCGAGGGCTTAACCCTTCACGCCTGACGAATGCATGGGTTCCATTCGTAGTCCTTGCAACAGACGCGCTAAAAGATGGGGGTCGGTTGGGGCTCGTCATGCCTGCAGAACTCCTCCAAGTCGGCTACGCCGGGGAGCTCCGCGAATACCTCGCCAGGAATTATTCCGACCTGACCATTGTTACTTTTCGAACCCTCATATTTAAGGGTATCCAGCAAGAGACCATTCTTCTAATGGGCGTGAAGAAGGCTGGCACGACCGCTCGGATTGTGTTTCGCGAACTCAATGATGTCACTGGACTAGCCTCATTAAACGGACACCACGACACTTTCACCGTCAACTTGGACCATGCCCGTGAGAAATGGACTCAATACTACCTGTCCGCCGACGAACTGAGACTGATACGTGAATTGGAGCAGTCCACAGCCCTAACGACCTTGGGAGCACTCGCTGAAATCGATGTCGGAATCGTCACGGGGCGCAACGAATTCTTCGTTCTCACGCCCACAGAGGCGAAGGATCATGGCTTGAGCCGGTGGTGTCGCCCCCTAGTTGGAAAGAGTGCACAAATTCCAGGCTTGCAGCTGACCTTGGATGAATGGAACGATTTGCGCGTCGCGGACTCGCGGTGCTTGCTCTTGAATCTGCCTGACGTGCCTCGTGAGGAGCTTGACGAAGCTGCGATTGCGTTCGTGAGAGCGGGCGAACAGAGCGGGTACCACCGCGGATACAAATGTCGCATTCGTCAGCCTCGCTGGTGGAAAGTGCCTTCGCCGTGGGTCCCGGATGCGTTCCTGCTCCGCCAAATTTATGACGCTCCCAGAATTGTGGTCAACAAAGCGGGTGCAGTATCTACCGATACGATTCACCGCGTGCGGGCCCGTCCCAACATTGATGCGGCCCTCCTCGCAGCTTGTGCGCTAAATTCCGCAACGTGCGCGTTCTCCGAAATCAGAGGACGTAGCTACGGCGGGGGGGTCCTCGAACTTGAACCTCGGGAGGCCGAGGCGTTGCCGTTCCCCCTACCGCGCCCATTGGACCTGCAGAAACTTGACTCTCTGCTGCGCCGACAAGGTACAGCCGCTGCATTAGAGGAAATCGATCGCACTCTACTACGCACTGTTGGAATGGACGCTAGCGACATTGCGACTCTTCGCGCAATCTGGCACAAACTATCCAGCAGGCGGATGAGACGTAACAAAGGCTGGCGTGCGAACGTGACCACTGGCCAGGCGGATGACGGCAATAATGGAACCGCGGTCGAAGTATCTCGAAGCAAGCGCTCCTCCGTTCCCGTTGGAGCATTCAGCTAGCGCATTCCTCCGTATGGGCCGTACTTCACCGAATCGTGGACGTTCTGACAGAGCGCTTGCTTCGATGCTTGCGATAAGCGTCGTCAGTAGAGAGCAGTTCGTTGATGGGTGCCCGAAACGCAGGTGCGCTCGCCGTCATATCAGTAAAGGGTCGGTCATCCGCCCTGATGGTCCGTTCACGG